>Ga0137455_1000004_pt1 | contig 67774 bp, 97 predicted proteins | sample EasRivERMGT600_2_FD_102334 | JGI IMG/M metagenome (GOLD analysis project Ga0137455, IMG submission 102334) | Soil microbial communities from meander-bound floodplain in the East River, Colorado, USA - East River MetaG ERMGT600_2 | ecosystem: Environmental > Terrestrial > Soil > Floodplain ... | reverse complement strand
CCGCCGATCCCGTAGAACTGTTTCTGGGTGCGCGGCGAAATGTTTTCGACGTTCGCCATGGCCTTGACTTGGCCGACGACCTTGGTGTTGTCCTGCGCGGGGACGAAGCCTGAGAAGCCGAAGCCGAATTCCTCGTTGTCGGTCACCCGGAACAGGAAATCGAAAGTGTTGAACATGGCCACGACTTCGCCGACCGTGACGACGGTGCCGGCGACTGGGAGATTCGACGTCGCCGCCGCAGTGCCGCCGTTGGCGGTGGTGCCGGGCGAGACGAAGGTGCCGGTACGCCAGCTGCCCAGGACCGGGTCAACCTGCCCGTACTTCAGGGACGGAAAATAATCGTCCTTCAGCACCATGGCGTTGTTGAAGCGGAAGCCCATGACGCCCCAGACCGGATCGCGCTCCTGCTGGAATCGCTGCTGGACGACCAGCTTTTCCTTGACGTACGCGATGGCCGCCTTGTTGGCGCACATCAGGTTCGGTTCCTTTTTGCCGATCGTGGCGTCCTGGTAGCCTTCCTCGTACACCGAATAGTCGGCCACGCCGGGGTTGCCCAGCGCGTCACCGCAGTACACGGGGATGGAATTCAGGACCGAACCGATGGCGCCGTTGCGCAGCTGGAGGCCGTAGCTGGTGTAGATGTTGCCGTCCCAGCTCGGGGTAATGCCGTCGTTGATGATTTCCGACCAGCCGTTGACCGCGAGGGACCGGACGCCCTGACCGGACTGGGCCAGCGCCACCGCGTAGATGGCGTTGATCGTGTCCATGCCGTTCTGCATGTCGGCGTCGAGGAGACTGGCCACGGCCAATTCACCCTTTTGCTCGACCTGAATTTCTTCCTTGTATTCAGGAATGGACACGTAGGCGTACCGCGTGTCGAATTGCAGCGCCGCGATGGTCGTGCGCTTGATGGTGTTGAAGCCGGCGCCCGGCGCGTAGAAGCCGCCGATCAGCGGGGCGTACCGGAACGGCGCCTGCATGAATGATCCACCGGTGAAGGGGACCAGACAATGGTCACGGAAGTACGCGAGCAGTGGCGCGGCAAGGAAAAATTCATCCTCAATCGTCTTGGGATAAATTTCGAATAACGTGACCGCATTCAGTTCAGCAACATTCGGGTCCATCGTATTGTCCTTCCGCGCGTCATTTCGTCAGGGGCTGCCTGCGAAGGCTAACGCGCGCCTCCGGGTTGTGGGGTACCTGCAGGACGATAGCGATGAGTCGCAATCGCCGCTGCCGCTCCGCTGATGCGATCGTTGTGTGCCGACTGGGACGGCCGCGGCGTTTTCGGCGCCTGCGCGTCACCGGGCCGCTTGAACACCGGCGCGTGATGGCCGATGGGCGTGGCCCCCGGCAAGGCCGCTTCGGTGCGAACCTGCTGGCGGCCTTCCTCGCGCGCGGCGTTCAACCGCGCGTCCATATCGGATGTGGCCTTGGCCGCACGCTTGGTGGCAATGTCGTGTTTTTCTTCCCAGATGGATCGCGCGTCCACCGGCTTGACCAGCGTGCCGTCCGCGCGCCGGTTGTGTTTGTCCCCCGCGCGGGTGCGAATTTCCGCCGCGATGGTGCGCGCGTCCAGCCGTTCGCCGGTCAGGTCGAAATGTTCCTGCGCGATCGACTGGAGTTCAGCCGGGAAGGTGACGAAGTAATCGGCGAATTGTCCGAGTTGGCGATTGACTTCGTCGGTCTTGACGTAGCCGCTGAGATCCACGGCCTGCGCGTCGGTGCGCTGGGGTGGGGCTTGCACTGGGACGATCGTCGCCGGATCGATGCCCGCCTGCACGGCCAACGTGTTGAGGCGCGAGGATAACCGCGCAACTTCCGCCTGGGAGTTTTCCAGATCCGTCCGCATCTTGGCGGTGATGGGCTCGCCGGCCGCCCGCATTTCCGCGACTTCCAGGAGTTCGTTGTTCACGCGCTGGTTGGCGGCGTCGAGGGCCGTCTGCTGGGTCCGCACGTCGTTCATGACACGCGAATAATCCGACTGTCGCAACGTGGCCTTTTCGATGTTGGCTGCGGTCGGTTCGATGATTGGCAGCACCGTGTCGATTTTGTCCGCCGCCACCCCAATTTCAGTGAGCCACGCTCGAAGATCAATCGCCATGATTCATGCTTCCTTTCACCCTTCCTTGCGCGCACGGAAACATCGTTGGCAGGGTGTCTTCACACACCAACGGGGCTACACGGGCTGACAAGGGTCCGGGGAAATGAGATGCGACCGCCCTTCCCACGGGGGCTACCCGAGGGGTCCGGGGGCGAATCACGAGGGATCGGACACGTTGCGACATTTTATTTTGGGACCGCCATGATCAGAATTGCGAGAGCAAGCAGCACAATGGCCACCCAACCGGGAGCCTTTGGCGGGGTCAATGCGCTGAGCCACGCGGTCACGAGCGCGAGGACTGCGAGGAGCGCGACAAGCCCGATGCTGATACTCCCGGTCATTGAGCCCCCATGGGAACCGCTTCACTTGACGCGGTCTGTTGCGGCGCCGCTTTGACGGCTTCCTGCACGGCGCGTTTGACCAAGGTGTGCATCTGGGTGGCGATCGGCGCGAGCGACGGCAGCTGCCCGAAGACTTGATCGATTTGGCCGTCGAAATCGCGCATTTGCTGCATGATCGTCAGGAGCATCTGACGCTGCTGATCCATCCCGCCGCCCGGCGCATCCGGGCTGCCGGCCGGTGCGGTCGGCGTGCCCTGGGCGAAGGCGTCCATCGCGCCGGGGACTGTTGCGGCTTGGCCGCCGATGGGGGGCATGTGCTTAGAAAGCGGGCTGATGCGCGAGCATCACCGGCCGAAGGGCCGATTCATGGTCGTTCGCACTTTGCCGCTGCCGGTTTTCTTGCCGCCCTTGCCGGGTTTCGCCATGTAACACCCTCCAACCGAATAACGGTAATGGCGATCAGCGTAGGGGGGAATTGGCGAAGCTGTCGAGGAAAATCAGTGGGATTTTGCGCGAGATTGCACGGTGTCCGCGGGCACGGGCGTGGATTTCTCCGGAATGGTAATGCCTAATTCCATGTCCCGCAACCGTTTACACTCGTCAAGTGGGATGCGCCAGCCGCCGTACTTGCCCACGTCGTAGCGGACGCGGTTCCGGCTGATGCGGTGGTACACGGCTCGACGGCAAATCCCGAGGATTTCCGCCAATTCGCTGGGCGCCAGATGCGTGCGCAGGGTGCGATCGAGATCGATCATGACGTGGTCATAGTCGAGCGTTCACCGCCGTCTTTACTGACCAATTTGGGCGGCGCGTTGAACGAAGACGGTCGGCCGGGACGCTTGGGGCCTGCCGGACCAGCGGGACCACCCCCACCGCCCTCGCCCCCCGGTGCGGGAGGCCCGCCCGTGCCCGGTGCCCCGAGCCCACCGGTTTTCGCCGCGGTCTCGGCGGCGGACATGGCCATTTCTTCCTGGAGATTCGCCTGGATCTCGGCCTGGATGTGTTGCTGGGCGATCCACCGCTCCATGACGTTGTGGGTTTCTTCGGGTTCGGGCCCGAAATTCGAAATCTGGGCGATCTTGGCGAACGTCCACCAATCGAGTGGGAAGCCCAATTTCAATAACTGCGCGTAAAACAGCTTGGTGGTCATCCGGTTGATTTCCGAAATGCCGGATTGCGTCACGCTGTAGGTGAATTCCGACAACAATTGCCGTGCGCGGTTCTGGCGCTGGGCAATCGGCTCGCCCTCGATCGTGTTGACCAGTTGATCGGGCGTGTACAGCCAATCTTCGGGTTGCCCGGTGGCGTCGGACGCCTGCAAAATCCGCTGGTAGGTGTAGAATTGGAAATAATAGGCTTTGCGCATTTCACCGAGCTGGCGAAGCGGGCCGACAATGGCGCGGACCATGTCCTGCGTCAGCGGGCCGGCCATTTCCAATAACTTTTCGATGGAATCGCCAGAGGGTAATTGCTTGGCCTTGGCGATGGCGGTGAGATCGCGCACACCCGTTAAATATTCCGCGCGGTCATCCAGATACCGCAGATGTTCAGGGATCCACGAGCCGACGTCGTACTGACCAGGGGGCACCGGGAATTCCAGCACCTTGCCGCCGTCCAGGTTCGCCGCCGCGCGCACGCCCGCCTTACGTGGATTGAACGCCTCCGCGAATGATTGGCTGACCATCTGGTCGTTGTACAGGACGGGGGGATCCAGCCGCACCGCGATCGAATCTTCCATCCCGCGGAAGATGTTATTCATGGAATCGTCTAAGGAGCCGATCATGCCTACGCAGGAGCGGCCGAGGGCTTCCCAGGGCCAGTCGTTGAACCGGAAGCGCGCGAGCGGGACCATGCCGTGCCACCACGGTGAGCTGCCATCGTAGGCGATAATGTCGGTCGAGCGCGCGAAGATGACGAGGCGCCGCAAGGGAAACAATGCGCAGTCAGATGGTTCGGCGGGACGGGTGAAATTCTGGCCGGTCGCCGGGTTCATGATCCCCATGTTGATCGGATCGCCCAGTGACGGGACTTGGTACGACCAATTCGTCCCCATGGCGCCCATCTGACGATTAATACCGATATCGTTGACGGCATCGTCCATGATGTACGCGTGGAAAATGTCACACGTAGGGAATGACGCTTCGGCGACGTCGCCGGGGCGCGTGCCGCGGACGCGCAACGCGGGTGAGAGAAATTCCTGCACCTTGCGCAGACCCTTGGAAATCCAGCCGGGGGCGGAGCGGTCAGGCTGCAGCGCCGCCGCGAAGGCGGGATTGGTCTGAGCGTAGACGCGCTTGGCGAAGGTGATCGGGAGTTCGTGTTTGATCAGCACGATGTACGCGCGCTGGATATCGTTGTCAGAAGGCAATTGGACAAAGGTCACGCGGTCTGGCGCGTAGGCCGTCAGGCGGATATCGCCTTTGTACATGCCGTGGTAATGTTTGTCCCACTCGCAGCCCAGATAACCGGTCCCGAGCGCGATGCCGTACTGCAGGCCCGCGCGTTGCGTCAAATACACGTCTTCCTGGTTATTCCAGTGGCGATCGAGCTTGGTCAGCGCGCCGGCTTGGTTGTAGAGTTTTTTGTCGCTACTGGGTTTGAATTCACCGTCGTGCGCGAAGGATCCTAGGGACGCGACTAATTCACGCGCCACTCGTTCGGTTTTGTTGTAGGTGGCGTTGGACTGCCCGGATAACTCGGCTTGGGGAATGGACGCGGACAGGCGCTCGATAATGCTCATCCACTCGCTGGACGGCCGCTGGGTCGCCAGCCATGCCTCCCCCTGCTGGGTGGCCTCGCGCATGTATCCCGCGATCTGGTCGTTAGTGGAACCGAACCGGGGAATTTGATATTGCGACATGCGCGAGTCCTCCCAACTGAGAAACGCTTACGACTTGGCGTCGGTGGACAACCCGGTGCCTTCCGCGGGCGGCGCCGGAACAGCCGGCGTGCCAGCCGGGATGGCCGCGGCCAGCCGCTCGCGCTGGGCCTTCTGGGCGGCGATGGTCGCGTCCACGAGATCGAGGACTTCCTGGGGCACGCCCTGGTTTTCGAGCTGCTGACGAAGTTCCTCGTTGGACGCGATCAGCCCGTCGATCGCAATCTTGGCGGCTTCCACGATGTTGGTTTCGGCCGCCACGTCGTCGCTGAGGGTCTGGAGCTTGACTTTGAGATCATCGAGTCGGGTCATTTCGGCTTCCTCCTGGTGTTTCAGACCAGCTAACAGCGTGATGATGGAATCGAGTTTCTGGCGCACGCTATCGTCAGAATCGACATGGAAATAGTGGTGGTGCTCGACACGAATGGTCATGGATCACCTGTAGGGCTGGGCGCGAGCCCTAATCCCTGAAGCGTTTGCCGCGACGGTCGCGTGACTCATCCCGGTTGCCGCGGTCGTTCGAATAGACGTCAACGTGCAGGCCGGGATTCCGCACGACGCGCACGGGTTTGGCGTTGTTCCGGTTGATCACGGCCCGCGCGAGATCACGTCCCTCGCGCGACATGGACTGCATCCTAGCGCGAAGTTCGCTGCGGCGCAAGGTCTCTCCGTGCTCGCGGCGCGCGGCCTGATGCTCAGCTAAGCGGGCCATTTGACTGGTTTCGTGGGTGTTCAGGCGCTTTTCGAGGCGCCGGACTTCCGCGTGGCCTCGCGCTTCAATCCGTTCGTAGCCCATGCGCTCGTACTTGCCGGCCGAGATCCCGCCGGTGTCACCGGGGAAGCGGAATGAGCCGTCTGGCGCGCGATAGACCACCACGGCGTCAGGGGTGGCGCGGCGGTTGACGGGTGGGAGTAATTCGCGGATCGTGGGTTCTCCACACGTGGGACACGGCGGTGTCGTGGGGTACAGCGTCAGTGGAATAAAATGTTCGAATTGCCGACCACAGGACTGGCACGCGAGATCGTACAAGGGCATTACCGGAGCACCTTAGCTAATTGGGGATTTTTATACGACCCTAATCGGTACCGTCCGCCTGACCGTCCGACCTGACCAAGAATCGTGGGCCTTCGCTCCAGTGGAATCCCAGATCGGTGGGTGACGTCGCTGCGAGCCTGGAGCGGGACCGGGTAACTGGCGTAAATTTCAACGTGGTTGTTCGTGGACTGTCCCACGGCGTCTGGCAGGTACTGCGGCACATTGCGGCGAAACTTGCTGCCGGTGTTGCTGACCATGCCGGGCCGGTCATCCACGGTGAGGGATTCGAGCGGGAAGCCAAAGGACATAACGCGGTCATCGTGGCAACCGTAGGCGGCACGGGCCGACGCCAATTCGGGATCTCGTTCCAAGGTCTCCAATTCCCCCACCAGCCACGGGGAATTGATATCCACCGAATCCTCGTCCACCGCCGTAAGGAGCGTGTCCATAAGACGCGCGCGGTACCAGACATTAGTGAAAATCCCTTCCTTGTGGACTTGATCGTTGGTCAGGCGCTTGCGGTTGTCGAGACGTTTCCACGGGTGGAAATTGACCCAGCCGCGTTTTTTCAGCTCGTCCTGCGCTTTTTCGCCATTGCCCTTGCATTCGATGCACACGCGGCATTGGGTACGCTTTTTGGCGCGGAAGTTGTACACGCTGTAGAACGTGGCGATGGCTAAAAGCTGTTCCCAAATCTGGTTGGCCTTGATGTACGGCGAGGCGAATTCAGCGACCTGCGCGTGCGCGCGCTGGCTGTCGCCCTTGCGGAAAACTTCGATGACACACCAGTCCTGCCCGATCCCATCGCTGGTGTCCAAGCCCACGCCGTAGGTCTCCCCCGGCTTCGGCCATTCCCAGATGAACAATTTCCATGTGGGATCATAGGCGGTGTAGCCTTGGAATTCCACCGGGACGAATTGATAGGTTTCGTTGATCGTGCGCGAGATATCCGCCGGACGGATGGGAATAATCGGCTGCGAGAGATCCCAATGTGATCGCGGGACCACCAATGTCTGGTGAATGGTGGATCCGACCACTGTGTACACGCCCAGCGGGTGATTGGCCAGCGCCCGCTCACGCAGATCCAAAATGACGTCCTGGTCCACCACCGAGATCAACGTGTTCTGGAACGCTTCCTGATCATCGGCCGGCATTTCACCCAAGAACTTATTCACGGCCTTTTTCTTGACGGCTAATTCACGTTCGATCTCGTAATACCACATTTGCTCGCGGGGCATCTGCCAGTTGGACTGGCCCTTGGCCACGTGTTTCATCCAGAGCGGGTTGGACAGGACCGCCTGCCGGGCGCGCTCCGCGTGGCGAATCGTGCGATCGAGCGGAATCCAGTCGCCGGGGACGGGCCGTGCGCGCAAGTCAGCCGGCGTCGGGTAAATATCAAGGCCAACGAACCAGGGCAGAAAAATCGGGCGAATGAGTGATCGACCGGCTGGATACTCCGCGATCATCAGCTGCCACTCGTCATGCCACCAGTTGTTGCGGCCCATGGCGGTCGATTCGAGACAGCCGAAGACGTCCGGCGTGGCGTGCATGGCCTTGAATAATGCGGCGTCGATATCGTCCTCGGCGTTGTTCCACGAGCTGACTTCGGTCAAGTGGAACACGTTGGGGGTGCGCCCGCGCGCCACGCCGTGATACTGGTTACCCCACTGGGCGGCGAGCGTGGAATTAATCTCGCCGAATTCGACCGGCATGCCGCGGGAGATTTTTGTGGCCTTGGGCAGTAGCCACCACGGCTGGCGCTGAATGGCGTAATGAATCATCTTCGCCATTTCGACGGTTTTGTCTGGGTCGGCGCTGGCGACCACCGCGTACGTGCGCGGGTAGAATTGGAACCGGTGAAGGACCGCTAATTCCACTTCGGTCGTCATCCCGAGCTGCCGCGCCTTGAGCAGCATGCAGATGATGGCGAGCCCTTTGGCTTCGGCCTCGCCCCAGATTTCGAGGATGATTTCCTGGGCAATGTTGGGGATGAAAATGACGTCCTTTTTGTCCCACCCGATGATATGGACGTACTGCAGCCAATAACGGTAATCGAGCGCGCACAGCGTGCGTTCATTTTGAATGAACCGCTGTTCGGCGGCGACCAGCGGGCGGATGAAATCCTGGCGCTCCGCGTTCCACAGCGGCGCGAAATGATGAATGGCTTCGTCAATCTGGGCGGGCGTGTGGTACACCAGCGCCCAACCTTGTTTGGCGCTGGCCGCCTCAATCGCGAGGGACGTCACACGGTGGTCATACATGGGCTACGCACGAGCGTGAACGTGAACGTACGTGAGTTGGACACGCTTGATGGGAAATGGTTCGCCCGCGCGCTGTGCCTTTTTGATGAATTGCCGCGATCGGTAATTCGGCGTCCCGATCGTCAGGTTCACATCAAACCGCCGGGGATGCCGCGGGACGCGTCCACGGATACGCCGTTGGCACGCACGGACGGTATGCGTCGGGCTGACGTACGCGGTCGCCGTGCGGGCGCCGGTCAGAATCAACGTGGTGACGACCTTGCCGACTATCCGGGCGATTTTGTCATTCATGTGTTACTCCACAGCTGACGGGTTCACGTCGATCGGCGCGTGTTCGCGCTCCTGATCGGTAAAGATTAAGGGCTCCGGCGCCACACCTTCGGTGAGCAACTGCCGCTGGACCGTCTCGCGCACGCCGGACACCACATCCATATCCGCCACGAACGAGGGAATATTCGGCGAGCTGGAGGCGGCAGCGGCAGCGGCCGTGGACTGGGCTTGGGCGTTGGCGGTGACGCCAATATTGATCGTGGATCCCTTGGGTGTCGGTAGCACGCCCGCTGACTGCAGCAACGCATGCCGATCCCGCAAACCAATCTGCGAATCCAGCCGCTTGGCCGATTCCACCGCCGCCGACATGACGTCGGGCTGCGAGGCCAGCGCGATCATGCGGGCGGCGTCCACCTGGGCCTCAAACGCCACGCCGACGACAGCCCTGAGAATCGTCACGGGCTGGATCCCAATCGACAGCGCCAGCAAATCCAGCCCAATGCGGCTTTTCTGTTGCCACTTGGGTAATTCCTCGTACGCGTGCAGGAACCGCCGGCAGTCCTCATCGCCGATGGACGCGCCGAGCGCCACGAATTGAATGAACCGCTCGCGCCCGCCTTCCATCTTGCGGGTAATAAATCCTAATGTGTGGGCGAATTCCGTGGATGGGATGCCCAGCGCCTTCGCACGGTCCTTGAGGATTTTTTGTTGGGCGACCAGTTCGGCAGCGGCGAGGCGGACGTCTTCGGGGGCGTTGTCCAGCGCCGCCCGTGTGACCTGATCCACCGCCCCGGTCGGAGAAATCGTGTGGGTAATATCACTCCGCGTTAGGATGGTGTCTCGGGTCCGGCGGATGTGTCGCTGGTCTCTGGGCGGGGTGTAATAGAGGGGCCGGAGATCGGCGAAGGGATCGGACTCGTCGGGGATGGGTTTGTAGGGGTCGAGGGGCCAGTACTTGCGCCACGCGGGCTGGCCTGTTGTTCCCGGTCGCGCTGTTGTCGTTCCAGCCGCGCCTCCCGATTCATGATCTGGACGTCCGCCGCCGTGCGCTTGCGCGCCGGGACCATCTGGGACAGGGGGCCGCGCGTGCGGGGCATGATTTTTGGAGCCACGAGGGCGACCCCGGCCGCGGCGAGGCTCGCCAGTAACTGGTCCAGTTTGGCCTCGATCCGATCCAATTGGGCTTGTGACGTCCATGGCATGTTACCGCCCCACGCGACGTGAGCGGCCTTTGTTCCTCAGCGCACCGGTGATCTTGGGCATGGCCTTGTGTTCCGCGCGCACCAACGGCCCGCGCGCCTTTTCGATATTGCGATTATGTTTGGGCGGGGGTGGCCCAAGGCCGACGTGCCCACCTTGTTTGAATCCCATGCCCATGATCAACGCCCAGTCAGCGGACGGCCAAACGCGCCGCGTGATTTCACGCGTTTGGGTTTCGGCGCAGCCTTGACATACTCCGGCAGATCACGCCCCTTGGCGGCGCGCGCCTTACCTTCAGCCTCGTCCTTGCTGATTTCCCCACGGTCGGCGAGCGCGAATAACTTTTTGCGTTGCGCGGTGGAGCGCACAAGTTGAAACGGAGGCATGATCATTTTCCTTTCTTTTCGGCACACGCTAATCCGCCCTTGCGGCCTGCCCGCGCGGCGGATCCATCCTCTGCCCGCCATTCATGGCCGGTGTGGCGATCGGCCCGCACCAACCCCCCTTTGCGGGCAATGGCGCGATGCTGAGCCTTGGTCATGGCAGCGAATCCTCGACGGGCCTTACCCGGTGACGGCACGGATCGATCCTGGGTCATGATCGACCGGCGCCATGTCCGTGCCGGTGCGTGCCTTGCGGACGTCCACGGGCGGCCGAGTGATGCGTGTCACATAGCGTTCGATCACCTGTCCGGCGGCGTTGCGTTCCTCCCAGGTGACGTCGAGGATTTCTTTCGCGTCGATGGTGATGGAACGAACGACATGGGCCATGACCTGGACAACCTCTAAATCGAGAATGGGAATGCCGTGGTGGTGCATCAGTCCCACACCACGGCGTCGTCAATGTTGACGTAATCGGTGTGGTCGGTACAAACACTCCCCGGCATACGACGAATTTTCATGTTGAATTGTGTCCACGTCCCCGGCGTGGGATCTTTCAACCATGCCAGCGCCTGCCATGGGATATTGTGCGGGCCGTCTACCTGCATCCCGTTGATGAACCACGTGGACACGCCGTGTGCATCAACACGGCGCGCGATCTGATTCCACGCCGTCCAGTCGATACCGGGGGCGACACCGGTGATGACGGGGACGGGCCGCGCGGCCGAGGCCGACCACGGCCACGCAAGGGCGGTCAGCACGGCCGCGAGCGTCTGACTGAAAACACGTCGGTTCATTTGTTCATGGTCCCCAGCACGCCCCGCCGCGCACGCTCGTCGGCGCGGTCGCGCAACCAATGGATGGCCTCTTCACACTTGGTCTGCACGAGCGCATTCTGCCGGTTGCGCAGCTCGCCGCTGTTAAAGCTGCGCATGCGATCCACCACAATCGCCAGCAACGCCGATTCGACCACACCCGGCGTGGACCCTTCCACATTCCGCGGGCCCTTTTGAAATTGAATCTCGCCGACCGCGAATTTCTGGCCGTCCGGCGCCTCGACCTGGATCAAATAGCGATGGGAGGCGCCGCCCGGCCCCGGCTCGTCAGCGAGAATTTTGATGGACTCTGTTAATCCGTGGCCGTCGTGGTGGTCGATAAGCTCTCTATCCATAATACCTCAAGGGCTGCCCGCGAGGGTTATCGCCTCGATCCTCTGTGCGGCACGCGCACGGCCCGCTGCCGTCACGTGGGGGTGATTTTGCGCATCGGCTCATTGGTCGGCCGATGATCGCCCGGTCGCGCCAGCATCGACGCCGGCCGCGCGGGCACGCGTTGATCAACGCCGCGGATGATCGATTTCGCCATGGTCCTGTTGCTCCAGCCGCTTGAACACACCGAACACATAACACAGACCGAGCCACACGAATACGAAAATTTGAAAATTTTCAACGTAGGCATCGATCCAGCGCAGCGCCGGGATCGGCATCTCGTTCAGTTGCCAGAATTCGTCCAGTCGGCCAGCGCGGTAATAGCTCGTCATCAGGCCGAGTCCGGTCGCCAGAATCCAAGATTCAATAATGAACAGCCACAAGCACACCAACATGGCGAAATCATCCAGGCGGCGTTTCATGGCGCACTCCGATCGGTAACCCTTCACTGACAAATTCAAACTTGGCGTCAAACGTGGCGCGGTGCAGGAAGCACGGGCGAATCGTGCCCGCCCACTCTGGTTCAATCCGCAACGGGATGTACACGACCACCTGTTCATCGGTCGTGTGATGGCGGGCGAGCAACAGGAATTGGTACAACATCCCCACGCCCGTACGCCCCGCGATTTTACGATAGACGCCAAAGCGCATGACTAATTCACCCCGTGCTCCTCGATCAGCTCGCGGCCATCGGCGCTGTGGTGAATGACCACCGCCCGATCCGCGTCGGGCTCACGGACCAGCGTCGGATGGCACCAGCAGTCGCGGGCGTCCACGTGCGGCTCCAGATCGTCAATGGGCACGACGTGGACGTCCCCGGCAGGGCCGTCCGCGAGGACACTCATGTTTTGCTATCCACCCAGCTCCGGCCGGCGCCCACGCCCACCACTTGCTTGCGCGGCTTGGTCAGCCCTAATTGGTCGCGGATCGCGTCCGGCGGATTCAGCGATTGGCCTTGGTCATCGGTCTCCGCCGCTTCCTCGACCAGCACAAACGCGATTTCATTGGCGACCGTGCGCGCAAACGCGATGGGGTTTTTGCAGCGCGCGGGATGCTCCGGCGACAAAATCTGGTCGATGACGATCGCCACGTCACTGGCGAAGCCCTGAATTTCGATCACCACGCGCGCCGACACTTGCGGATAGGTAATCGCCATGCTGAACCGCAGATCATTTTGAATGCGCTGATAGATAGTATCCATCAGCGTTTCAACTAATACACGAAGCTCCTGCCCGTCCAGCGCGAAGTATTGCAAATCCGCGCCGCCCGAGAAACCCCCCGTGACCTTTTTGTCTGGGTTGGCGATGATCCGCGGCTGGCCGCGCGAGGGGCTATCGGTATCGCTGGCCGCCGGCATGCGCTTGAGATCAATCGGCTCCAGCGATGGCGCGGTGGCCGCGTTGGGCAGGCCAATGACTTGGGCGGGTTGCGCGTTGGCGCGCGCCTCGGCGGCGTCGATCAGCTCGGTCCCGTCCACCAGTCCACCAGTCGCCGTGTCGATTTGCTGGACGATGAGCGCCGGGTCGCCGGGCGCGTCTGGCGCGTCCGTGAGGATCACAGGCGGTCGCGTGGCGCGGCGAATGCGCGGCACCGGCGGCGCGTCCAGCACATCACTATAGCCGTCCGCCAGCACATTCGCCGCCGACAGCCGCGCGTAAAACGGATCGATTTTGCCTGCGCGCGCCGCCTGCGTGGCTTCCGCCACGCCGCCAGCCGTCTGGCCGCCCTGGAACTTCAGCGGCTGCAGCGATCGTTCATTCTCGGCCGCGCGCTGGGCCGGGGTCATCCGCGAGCCGTCCGCGAAGATGATCCCGCCGGCATCGTGCTGCAGGGGCGCCGACACTTCATGTGGAGCCCCTGCCGGAGGAACAGCGCCCGCGGCTTGGCCGCCGGTCTCCTGATGGGCTTTGGTGCCGCGCACATCGGCCATGGCTAGCTGGTCCTACGCCGCTGTGGCACCGGCGGTGGCTGGTCGCCCGGCGGGACCGCGTTGGCCGCCGCCTGCGCTGTGGTCGCCTCGACACCAGGGGCGCCACCCGTTTCGGCCGCGACACGTGCCGCCTCTTCCTCTGACAGCGCCGGTGCTGGAGCCCCCGGTGCCTGCCCGGCGATCGGCACCGGTTCCTTGGCGACGTCGGCAGGAATCGCCGTGCCTACGGGTTCCGGCGCCGCCGCTGAAGGCGGAGCGGTTTTCGGCAGCTCGATCACGGCCCCCGGCTGGGCCAGCGGTGCCTTGCGCGCCGCCTCGGCCCGCGGCCACGCCGACTGGGGGTAATCCGCATCACCCGTGCGCCGCACCGGCCCGGCCTGACTCGCCGCCGAAGGCACCCCCACCCGTCCCGCCACGCGCCTGTTTTCCTCCAGCTGGTGCTCGTGCGCGCGCCTGAAGTCGCCATAGCTCTCGCCGATCGCGTCCATGTCCTCTTCCGTCAGCACAGCGACCAGGGTCTCGGGCTGGCCGGTCTGCGGCTGCCCGCGCCGGTCCAGCTCGCCCCGCTGTCCTTCCACGCGAATGACGTGATACTCGCCCAACCCGATGACGCGCAAGATGTGATACATGCTGGAATCCCTTGATTTGATGGTTAAACGGGCCTTGGATGGGGCTCGCGCGAGCGTCTGGCACGATTCACGCGGCCGGCGGTCATTGCTGGCCACCTTAGCCCTCAGCTGCCGTGGCTGTCAAGTGGGGGCCCTTGGCGGGCAGACCTGATGAGGTTGTTTCGAGCTACCGGGAAGGGCCCGCGTGAGCGTGCCAGCTAATAAAAAACAGCCTCGAAAAAATAAAACGTGTATGACCAGATCGCTAGTTCTCCCCCCTGGCCGGCGGGCACCCTTAGACAATTCCCTTCATACATGGACTGTCTAGATGTGGTAGTAACGGCCGTTGGCATAACCCTTGTCCCATAGCATGGAGGCGATGCGAGCGCAGCATGGAGGCGATGCGCGCGCAGCATGGAGGCGATGCGCGCGGAGTCGGATAATTAATCATGGCCAGTCAATGGCCACGGCTCCGGCCATTCAATGATCATTCAATTACCATTCATGGTACACGCCCATTAATCCGCCCATGGATCGGTAAATGTCGGGCCATGGCGGGAATATGCACACACGTTGGACTACGCCCATTTAATTAATTAATCATTATCTGCTTGACGCATGGCGTTATTCTAGCATATGGTTACCGGCATGGATGACAAGGGTATGGCTGACGGCGATGCGCGCGCTAGTGGCACCATTTCCACACACCAACCACACCATTTCGTCATTTACCATGATTCGCGCGATCTATATTACGTCCGTTTGGGCTTAGGCGTGTTCTGGGAATGCGCAAGTAATATCGGTCAGGCGTTTGTGTTCAAATCACGTGCGCGTGCCGCAGACGTGTTAATCAAGAATGGCAAACATCGCGAAGGTTGGAGAGTCATACCGCTATGAAACATAGTTACCGCGCGGAGTGTCTGTGTGCGCGATGCCAAAGTGATACGGTGGAAAAGCTAATGGAAGATCGATTAATCGGCGTTGTGATCTCGTGTGTGGCCATGCTGGCAGTAATGGCCATGCTGATGTACATGTACAGCTGAGGGAAGGATTACCAACCATGGATCCAAACGCCAATCTAGCCGAGCAAGCGGAATGTACCGACTCAGCACGTTTACGCGAATTACGGCAAGCATTGCTCGAATGGTTACAGCGTGGCGGATTCGAGCCAGATTGGGACGCTAACCCAGAAGCCACAGCAGATTTCAACGCGTGGCGTATTGCCACCATTGGGTATTAGGAGTAACCATGGCCGAAACGACAACCGAGATCCGCACGCGTACCGAACCGTGTTACCGCATGCTCGCCAGTACCATCCAAGCACGTCTCAATTGTCTGGAGAAGGGTAATGGCGAATGGCTGGACAAGCATACGGAATTACTCCGCCTAATCGAACGGGAGATCCTGCCACGCGGATCGGGCATCGACAGCGGGACCACCATTGACCTGGATCGGTCCCATGGCGAGCGGATTGTGCTGACGACGCCGTTTCACCACATGAACGAATCCGGCATGTACGACGGCTGGACGGACCACACGATTACCATTCGTGCAAGTCTCTGGGCGACAATCGACATTACCATCGGTGGGCCCAATCGTAATCAAATCAAGGATTATCTGGGCGATGTATTCCACACGGTATTAATGGCCAACGTGTGTGAGACATACGACCATGCGACCGATACGCGGACGGTGGCAATCGTCCGCGAGTAACGCCGGCCACTAAGCTGGACGGTTTATTTAGTTGACAACGTGAACAGCTGAGGCGTAGGATTATCTCATGGCCATGTATCAAAGTAACCCGAGTGAACCGATTAGCTACGGTACCGCCGGCCACCCGTACATCGCGCCTTATGATGTACGCTTCAAACCGTGCCACGGCTGGACGCGTTCCATTACCATTCTGGATGATCATCGGCTGTTCAAACGTCTGCCGCAATTCGCCAGCTGGACACGGGATCAACATTTGGCCGAAGCAAATACGGCAATGGAGCAAGCCAGTACCCTGGATTGCGCGTACGCTCGCCTCGTGACGTTCGCGCTCGCCACCTATGGCGACCATGGCCCGTTGATCTCCGGCGTCATTCGGGACCATTTTCCCGTGGAGACTAAATCGATTTTGCGGACGTTGTGCCATGGCGCCAGCCGTGAACGCGCGCGGAGTCTGGCCCATTGGCAGGCGTCACGGCGGACGGTGGCCAATTGGCGCAAGTGGAAGGATTCGATTACCCGATTGGATCCGGCCGATTTTCAGCGGAGCAAGTAAGGACGATTCACCATGTTCATACGCAAGCACACTAACGGCGGGTACACGCGTGGAGGCGAGCAGCGATCGGGACGCGGGGATTATCTCGCGTTGTTTTCCTGGAATGACAGCAAAGCGGAGGATGAGATCCGCGCGAGCTGTGCGGACTGTTGCGCGCTCGTGGCTGTGTATGACGCGGCCATGGCCAAATGGCGCGATCCGGAATTGCCTGCAGATCAAATCGCGAGTATTCAGGCGATCATGCACGCGGGAAAACCGCGTGGATGCGTCCAGCACACGTACGATGCCTTCCGCGCGGCACGTGACGCGGCCGGCGATCATCACAAGTACCCGAATGGCCAGCCGATGTTATGGGCTGTGGTCCGGAGCTGTAGCTTGCGCCAGTTTGGGCATTTTATGATGGGATCGATCCGTATTGGGGATTGCACCTTGTCTGTCAGCGGCTCGATTGGCAGTGACGGTCTCCCAATGGATTATCAAAAGGTACCGCCCGCGTACCGCCATTTGTTGATCCAGGTGCCGGAGGATATCGCGGCCGTGTATTGGAAGGATGACGGGCATAACACCATTGGCCGCGCGGCGCCGGACGTCCGCGCATGGGCGACGTCGATCAAGTGGAAGTAAGGGAGAGATCAATCATGGCCATATTTTATCGCGGCCGGTATTTAGGTTTATGGTACGGTGGCAGCAATTACGCGGCGCCGGACGGCCACAACACGCGCGATCATGAATTCTATAGCTCTATCCGCGCGGCCGGCGAAGTACTCCAAGCGCGCGCGGATCAACATCCGCGGTTTCCGTGTGTGGATGATGACACGTGCGAAATGCACTTGTATCGCGGTGGCCAGTATCACGAGGATGGCCCGGACGTCGTATTAACCCTTGGGACGCGCGGCGGCGTGAGGCGATCAAATGGCTAAACCCTTTGCGGACGTCACCGCGGCATCACACCCGGCACGCATCCACGCGGCGATCATGCACGCAATCACCGCGTACGATCAACGACAGGCACGCGGCAAGTACTACAACCCGAATGCACTCGGGCTGTACTGCGGCGCCATGAATGACGCGTTTGCGGCCGTCCAGGGCGGTACCGCGTTGCGCGCGGCGCTTGTGCGACACTTTACCGGGCGATTGCTGGACGCGGTTCTAATGGCCGTTGGTGAGTCCAAATCGACCGATAGCGAACAAAGGTACTAGTATGGCCAAGCTATTTCAGATTCAAACGCTCACGGGCGATCCTGTTATGGGCGGTCCTGTCAGCCTGGACAACGCGTACATCAGCACGTACGGCAAGATCGTACGGGGTGGCGCGGCGCCGACTGACTTGCTCGTGGACGAATTCACGTTTAAAGAATTCGCGCTGAGTGGTCAAGCGCCGACCACGTACGTAATTGTGAGAGTGGAGTAACCAACCATGAACGCCGGCCATGACTACACACGCGCAAAAGCCCAAGCACGGGCAAACGCCGATCTCCGCGGCGAGCCATGGCAAATGTGGTACTACAATGGCGCATGGTGGATTGATCGGCTGGCCAGTACCACGCGGCCGATTGATGGTGGCGAGATCATCCAGCCAAGCAAAGGATTAGACAATGGCACGCAAGCAAGCAAGTAAACGCGCGAAGTCTCAGCCGGCGCCGTACGATCCCATCATCACCAAATCAGCGCCGCGATCCGTCTGGAGCGTGATCGATCGCGTCCTCAGCGCGGCCCAGTGCGAGATCGCCGGCCGGACGTCACGCCGGGCCGTAGACCGCGCGCGCGTGGCCATGGTGACCACGGAACCGCTCACACAGCTGGAATGGTCGGGAAAAGACTTCGTGCGCGGCAAGCGGATCGCCGAAACGTTGGGCTATGCGCAGTACGTGTACACGTCCACGTCGGCGTTGTGGGGCATGTTTTGCCTTGCCGAAAATCCCGAGCATACCAAAGGACCGGCGCGTGGCGGGTGCATCATCAAAACGCGCGAATTGGGTTTTATGTTTGTGCAGCTCGCAGACGGGGATCTGAACCTGGAAGGGATTGATCGATCATGACATTTGCAGACTGGCAAGCCAAGTACCCCGGCGTCAAGATCGTGTACCCGTACCCGGAGGCGCCGACCGTGGCCATGGTGACCGATCACACGGGCGCGTTGCGCGAGCTGTACACCCTGGAGGATTACAAGGTCACATCCGATATGCTCAAGGCGCACTACGGGCCAACGGTCTGGCTGGCGCCTCGTGACGCGGCGCGCGATGCCGCCGACGATTGGACGCGCGCCGATTACATGAATCATCTCGTGAGTCACGAGGACTATTACCAGTCGCTGGCGCGCTGTATCGGGTGGGATGCGCTCGCGCGGATGGTCAGCTGGATCGCCACGCCGGCCGAATTGGCGCGTGCGGTTCAATCGGATCGCCATTTGAACGCGATCCCGTTGCATCGGTGGGACGCCGTCCACCCGAGTGTCCTGCAGATCATCCGCGAACATAATCGGAGCAATGGGATTATGGCGCGCTCGTGGTGTGGCCAGCCTTTGCAGCCGGGGACAATCTGCTGGAGTTTGTCCGAGTCTGTGTGTGTGGTCAAGGCGGTTGCACGCGTGATCGCGCTGGAGGAAATCGACCGGCAAGCGCGAGAAGGGACGGCGGCCAATGGCTGAGGATGTGAGCCTGTACGATGAATTGCTTGCGGCTGGTGTGCCGCTGGACAATCACGAGAGTGATTTGTATGTGAAGGACACCCCGGAGGCGCGCGCCATTCTGGCGAAGCATGGCAAGCGGGCGGCGCCATTCGTCAACCAGATCGATCACACAATCTGGTTTGACGTCCCATTTATGTACGAGCCCTTTTGGCGCGCGCGTGTGGTGCCCCGGTGATTATCATTCTCCAGCCTCACGAGGCGTTGTACATCCGCGCACTCGGGCGCATGGTCCGCGTGCATGGTATTTGCGCCACGGTCACAATTGCTAACCAGTATTTGGCGTTCATGCCGCACATCAGCGTGATTGCAGAATTCGGTGGGTTGGTGTTTCTCGCTGACAAGAATGACGAGGGGATCAAGATCCCGCCCGCAATGGCCGAATAACCGCAAGCAAGGATGAACAGCCAATGAAACGATCCGATATTACCGTACGCTATTACGACCATGAATCGCGGCCGGTCGTCAATGTCAAGGTGACGCGCGCGCCGACTGAAAAAGACTTTGCCATGCTGGTGGAACGGGATCCGCGGTTTACGCTGGCCTGGATTGAGGCCAACGTCAGCGATGATGATCGGAACCACGCATGGGACGAGGCGTGCCGTCATTGTTTCGAACAGGCGGAGGAAGACGCCAAGGAAATATTCGGCCAGTCCACCAAGCTCTATCAGGCTGGCCGGTCGGGCGGATGGCTGTACATCGACGGCATGACGCGCGAGTCCATGGAACACTGGAACGCGATCGACGTCGCCAAGTGGGCGAAGTTCGAAAAGTGGAGCAAACAAACCGCGGATGATGTGCCGTTTCAATATCTGTGGTATATCAACGAACGGCATTTCGGCGAATGGGCAAGCCAGCAGACAACCATTGAATCGTTTTGTGTGGAGCTGTAATGGCCATGCACCATCGCCATACACAAGCCGACCGCAACGCCTTCGAGCGTGATTATCTCCGCACACGCATGCCGCACATCTGGCAGGATGCGACCGGCGATCTTACGTGCTATCATTGCCACGTGCGGTACACGGCGCATCGAGCGGCCGGCCAGCGATGCCCGAAGCGGCACAAGCCAAATCGTTGGCGTGTGCATTTGCGGCGAGCTTGGACGCGAGAAAACGCCACGCGGAGAATTGCACCGAAAATGGACGGGCCTGGAATTCTCGCCCAACTGCAAACGATCGAACAGGGCATACACCGGCCGTCTACGCTCCACGATGATCGATGGTGGAAGTACAATCGTGAGGCTCGTCGCTATCGTCGGCTAATGTCGGCATGGTGGGCGTTGCCCTCAGCGGAAACAAGCCGGGCACTTTGTGGGCACCGAGACGAAGGACGAGCGCCAAGTACGGGTTGGATGACCACTGGCCGCAATCGGTTGATCAAACAGGCACGCGAGACTGGCCAGCGTACATTTGTGGTCAAGGGCTGCACGTACACGTTGTTTGACGGGGCATTTGTCTAATGGCCTTGATCTACGGGCTGGCGTTGTTGGTAGTACTGGCGGCCGGCGCGCTGGCGATCACGATCCTAGCGATCGTCGGCGTCGTGCAGCTTCGCCGGCCACGCGCGCCGCGGATTGGCCCGGTTTCGCGTACGTGGTTGAATAACCACTGATATGAGTTATCCCATTTACTTACCACGTGACCCCACCAATCCGCTGTACTGTGGCTGTGGTTGTGGTACCGAGATCACACCTGGAACCACGCGCCGGGGCCAGCCGCGTCGATTCGTGGAGCATCACAGCGTACGCGCCACGAATAAAGACAAGACGATCCCCCGGCCCAACCTTGGTAAGTGTCTGCACCCCGATCCCGTGTACACTTACATTCTCCATTTCGATCCGCCGTACAAGCACGCGCGGCATTACAAAGGGTTGACGCGTAAGACCGTCCAGGAACGATTGGCTACACACAGAGCCGGTCAAGGCTCCGCGTTGATCCGCGCCGTTGTGGCCGCCGGCTGCACGGTCACGATTGGCCGCGTCTGGCGTCATCGCACGGTGGACGAGGCGTACGCCCACGAGCGATTATTGAAATTGCGGGGCGCCGCGGGGAATTGCGGCATTTGTCAACGGCGCGCGAAGGCGCTGGGGATTAACCCGCGATCTAAGCTGTAAAAGCGAAAGGCGAACAAACGGCACGCTACTACCATAGGGTACAAACATGCGAGGGTAGGGGTTAACTTGTTGATTTCATAACCCCCAAACGCTTGTGAGGGTAGGCCGAGGGTACGTGAGGGTATAAAGGGTCTTTTACCTTCACTTCTCCTTTCGCTTTTGAGGGTGAATGAGGGTGGAGTTATTAATAGTACAAAACAAGCGAACCCTCAACCCTCACCCCCCCTGCAGTAGCGCGCCTTTTCTTCGCCTGGGTGGTCAAGAATCTGAGCGGACGATCTGCAGATTCGAGGGAGACTTTCGCCTCCGCCAGTACCCCTCGTTATCCCGCTCGATCGCGTTGCGCTTGCGGAGAATGGAAAAATAGCGTTCGAAGGTACTTTCGGAGATGGCTAATTCTGCCATGGCGCGTTGACAGAACACCCCATAACGTAATCCGCCACTCCCGAGTAAATCTGCCATTTGATCTGGTCGATCGGGTTCTAAATTATTCCCAACGTCTTCCAAATCAATATAGGGAATAAATTTTTGGCCGTCACGAGTCAGTTTGAATTCTTCTGGCTGGGACTTGCGCGGGTTCCACCCGAGCATGTGATAATCCTGTTTGGGGGGCTCTGGATCGACTAAGTAAATTTGGGTGTCGCTGAACCCACTGAAGGCGCCCGAGCCACTGATGCGATCCTGGGGCCGGCGGTACCGATCGGTAATGTCGTGTTTCTGTTTGGCGAAGTGGACCGAGCACGAAATGTTAATCCGGCGTTCCTCAATAATCCGCGAGAAGCCAATTAATGACGCGGCCACGTCCCGCGACCGATTGGGATTCCCGGTAATGAACAAGGGCGAGACCGGATCGATGAACACGTGCGAGCCGGGTTTCGGGTCAAGCGCGCGCATCACATGATCCACTAATTCGGCGCCATGCCCATCCTTGTGGAAATCCCGATGGTTGAGGCCCGAGTCACCGCTGACGACCGAATAGAACGTGACATCTTCGGTAAAGCCGAGCATCTGGTAAAACTCATCCGACGTCTGCCCGCGGTCGGCGCACACGTAGTACCAGCTCGTGGGTGGATTCGTCACGTGGCCACAGATGGGCTCGCCGTCTCGCCAGCGGCGCATCCAGTCGAGCCAGATGGTGGTTTTGCCGACGCCTGGGGCCCCAGCGAAGATCGTCAGGGTCGCAAAGGGGATGATGCCGGGAATAGGGTCAGGAAAGAGCTGGCGAGGCGCTGGCGCAACGATCGGCGGGGCGGACGAGGGTGGGACTACCGAGCGGTCGTGTTCGTCAGCCACGCGAGCCTCGTGCTTCCGTCAAATTATTGACGCCAGATCGTTCAAGTGTCATATTATTGACGCTGCCCCTCCAAATAGGGGAGAGGCCCCCGGCGGGTTGTTCAGGCCCTAGAAGACCGGGGGGGAAGGGAAGCGGAACGCGGCGAGCCTATCGCACAATTATTTGTGATGCAAGCGGAAAAACTCTTGACAGCAGCTGAAGGCTAGTTTACCTTGGCCCTGACGTCGTGCGGCGCGGCGCCGGACTGCCCAGGTCAATTGCCCGGATGCGAGCCCGGTTGAGTGGCTGTCACACGGCCGGTAGCCACGCCGCTCGACGTAGAAGCAAGCAAGGTCATAGACATTTCATGCCTGAATTAAATTCCTCGTCGGAGCCTGACGACATGGCCCCGCCCATGCGCAAGCCGGACTGGTTTGCCGAGGCGCTGTCAGACGTCAAGGATGATCTGCGGACGATCGCCACTAAATACAAAGGCAAGCTGGAATTTCGGGATGGGAAATTGAGGGTACGCCGATGATGGATCATCCGTGGTGGGTGTTTACCGTGTGGATCGAGGGGCAGTACAACACGTGGAATCCGCCGCCGGCCGGCGTGCCTGATGATGGCTGGAAACGCCATATCATGCGGATCCAGGGGCCGACCGCGGAAATCGCCATGGAGTATATCCGCACGCAATTGGGCATCACCAATCCGGGGCGGCCGATCAGCTTCGGCGTGGCGTCCCAGAGTACGCGGCGGCCGTAAATCATGGGACGTAAGCGTATTCCACCTGAATTGTTCAAACGGGAGCATCACGGCGAACGGGCTGGAAGGAAAGTTTCTCCAGAATATTTAGCTTGGTACGCTATGCGACAACGTTGTAACAACCCAAAAAAGGACAAATTCAAATATTACGGGGGACGTGGTATTACCGTATGCGAGCGTTGGAATAAATTCACAAACTTCCTTACTGATATGGGCCGAAAACCATCTTTAGCTCATACGCTAGATCGCAAGGAAACCAACGGCAATTATACCCCAGATAATTGCAGATGGGCCACATGGGTAGAACAGCGAGCCAATCGTCGTGCCTAATTATCCACTCATGTGGTTTGTCTCCAGAACCCCCACCGAGCTGGGCCAGCGCCATTGCAAGTACGCGCGGTATGTCGAATATCACGCTGGCCCGCATGGCACGGGGCTGCGGCGCCGCGGGCTGACCGTGCCACTGGCCACCGGCACTGGCCTGCACGACGGCGCGGAATTAATCGCCGACTGGATCATGGAATTCCAGTCCAAACACCACGCCATGCCTCCGGCGCAATTGCCCATGGAAGTTATCGCGTGGGCGAGTATCGAGGCCGCCGCGCGGTACGAAGCCAAGGCGCGCGCTCGCGGGTTCGAAAGTGACGAGGGCGGATCCGCGGCGATCAACAATTTGATTCTGGAACAACGCACACTGATCGAGGCACAGATTTGGGTATTTGGCATGTTGTTCCTGCCGGCCGTGCTCGCGCAGTACCGCATCATCGACAGCGAGCGTGAGGAATCCATCGTGCTCGATTGCACGTGCGGGCTGGGCGAGTCCGTCAGCGACTGGCAGATTCATTATCAGCGGGGTTGTGTGGGCATCGTGCAGCAAGGTCGCGCGGACTGGATTCTGGAGGGCTGGGAGGATTCGGTACGCGGACAATTGGTGTACGATGAATTCAAAACCAAGTCGAGTCCCAACCTGCCATGGGAAAAGGCGTGGGAACACTCGGGGCAGTTATTGACGAACATGGAGGCCGCCAGTCGGCGCCTGGGCAAGAAAATCACCGCGGCGAATATTCCCGTGTTTTTCAAGGGCTGGCGTGGACGGGATCGCAATGATCCCCCCGAGGCGCCCAAGTACCAACATAGTCCATTAGTGTACGGCTACTTCGATCCCGGCAGTCCAGGATTCAAGCAACCAGACTGGCAGGCGTCGTACCGGTACACCGATGACTACGGCAAGGGCCACACGCTCGCCAAGACCTACCAGAAGCAAGCGATCTGGGAAGAGGAACGGCCGCTGGTGGTGCCCCCCAATATCCGCCCCGAGGCCGGCCGCGTGGAAACGTGGGTGCTGGGGTATTTGACGCCGAGGCAATGGCCAGAGACGTTGAAGGTGTTGGGACCGTTCCCACACCCCGCGCACCGCGTGGCCGACGCGCTGCAGTCCATCGCCGTCGAGGAGCGGGACTGGCGCGAAGTCGTGGACATGGTGCGGCAGGATATTGCGGGGGGGATGCCCGAGGCCGTGGCCGCCGCGCAGCACATTTCGCGCAGCTGGAATTGCACACATTTCGATGGCACGCCGTGTCTGGCCAAGGCCATTTGCTTCAAGGATCCAGGGTGGGAGCATCCGGCCACCATGGGCGGGTACGAAATGCGGACGCCGCATCATAGCAGCGAGCGCACCGCGCATGAATCAGTGGGCGTGAAGTTTCCCGATGAGGACGCGGAGCTGGACGAGGAGATTGATTATTGACCACGACGCGGATGTTTCACTTGGAATTGTGGAACACGGTGACGCGGCGTTATGACTGCATGTGGAGTGGCCCTGATCCAGCGCGGGCGGAGATCATGTTCAACAAGCCGTACAACGCCCGGCACACACGCAGGTTGGTGCAAGTCGAAACGACCATCGTCAAACAAGCCAAGGGGAAAAAGGACTGGCGGCCGTGACCGATCCCGACGTCACCCATTTCATCATGATCATGCTGTCACGGTTCAAGGCGGCCGTCCAACAATTGATGAATGAAGAGTGGAAGACCACCACATGGCCAATCGAGGATCAAAAGGAATTACCCGCGATTTCGGCCACGGCCATGACCATGTATTTGATTGAAGGGTGCCGCGCGGCGAACATGAACGATGAGCAAATCATCAGGATCGTACGGCGCACGCTGGCCGCGCTGCCGAGGGTACAATGAGCCAGTTGGCGTGGCTTGCCGTGGCGTGCATCGTCGTGGCGGCGTTGGTGGATCTGATCGATTACCACGTAAAGAGGAAATAAGTCATGTGTGTCTGCCAGCAATTCGGCAAATCCGGTGTGCCGTATCCCTCGGGGAAGTGCATCATCTGCGGCGAGAAGGTGGACACGGAGCTGCCGATCATTTACGGCCCTGACGCCAACGATTATCAGAATTGGCGCGACGTCCTGCGGCCTCTCGCCGAGACCGATCGCGTCCGCGTCACGCGCATCCTCGTCTACGAAGGGCCTAAGTCCTGGGTCCATGATACGCTGATGCGTGCCGCGTGTCAGAGCACGGGCCCGGCCGAATTTACCCGCATGACTGAATTTCGGACTGACGCAAAACTCATTTGCACCGAGGAGAAAATAGAAACCTTATGAGCGACCAACACGAGCCTCAATCCATTCTGGACATTCCCAGCCAAGCCAATTCCTGTCTCGGGCTGGTGGGGATCACCGGCAGCGGCAAGACGTCGCTGGCCATCACCGCGATCGAGGAAGCCTGGGAGGTGTACAAGAAAACCACCCATTTCTACGCGAGCGACCTGGGCGGGTACGGCAACAAACTGATTTCGCTGGTCAAGCTGGGCATCGCGCATGTGTGGTACATGCGGAATCATGTGAATCCCTTTGAGACGATGGAGCTGGCGAGCCAGGGGTATTGGCCCGAGACCATCATCGACAAGGCCACGGGGTTTGCCGATCCGCTGGTCCGGCTGGTCCCGCCACGGTTGATCAAGTACGCCCTGATCTGCCCGAATGGACACACCGCCGGCACGTTCGAAGATCAGGCGGTCATGCAGGCCAGTCAGACCAAATGCCCCGACTGCGGCCAGCTGGTCACCGCCGTCAACGCCATGCGGGTGGACAAAGTGGTCACCCGGCCGGCGTTGTTCAAGATCGTAGGACATCGGGTGTACGACTCCATGACCCAGATGTGCGAATTCGGCATGACCGAGCTGCGCGCCAAGTCGGCCCGCGGCGAGCTGCCATCCGGCAAGGAAGGCGGATCGGCGCTGGGCAGCGCGGATGCCCTCCGCGAAGGCACCATGGCGTTTGGCACCGGCAGCAAGGCCCAGTTTGGGTTTATGCAGGACCGCGTGCCGGTCTGGATCGCCAATATCCGCGCGATTCCCGATCAAGTCTTACCGCCTGTGCTGACGTTTGGCGTCGAGCTGTCCAAGGGCGATGACGAGTCCGGTGGGATGCCGATTTTCGGGCCCAAGGTGTCCGGCAACGCGCGCACGTCGAGCGTGCCGGGCTGGCTGGGCAATTGCCTGTACTCCGCCAAGGAACCGCACAATCCCAGTGAGCTGGACCCCAATGGCGGCGTGCAGCTGTACCACCGGCTGTGGCTGACGACGCATGTGGATCCGCGTGACGTGCGTTCTATTCCGATCGTGGCGAAGCACCGCGGCGAGCCGTGGGGCATGCCGGCGTACCTGGAGGACAGCAGCGATCCCATGAAAGCGTGGGAGACGTGTTCGCTGCGGAAATTCTACGCGTTGATCCGCGAACAGGCCAAGGTGATCGAGGCGCGCGACGTCGCACGGTACAAGGATGCGCCGGCCCTGCAGACGGCTGACGGCGCCGCGACGATCGCCGCCGCTGAGGAAGTGTTGTCGGTGGCGAGCACCGCGGAGACAGCGGATCCGGCGATGGTGCCCAGCTCCACGCGGATCATCCGGCGCGGCCGGCGACCGGTGGCGCGCACGATCGGGGAGGTAACCGGCGAAGCGGCGGCGCCTGCGGTCCAAGCCGCACCGCCCGCACCGCCCGCACAGGCCGCTGTGCCGGCCCAGGAGCCCACGCCTGCACCGCCTGCACAGACCGTGGCCCCCGCGCCAGTCGCGCCGCCTGCGGCCGTCCAGCCCTCTGCGCAGCCCGTGACACAACCCGTTACACAACCCGTTACCGTGCCCGGCGTAGTCGAGGCCCCCAATCCGGTCGTTCAGCAGATGCGAGAGAGCCTTGCCGCCAACATTGTAGCTGAGGCAGCCAAGCCAGCGCCCGTCCCGCTGGCGACCGCGCCGGCCCCCGAGCCCATCGCCGCCCCTGCGTCCGCCGTGGCCCCCGGCCCTCGGACCATTAACCGTATCCGCCGCGTGGCGCGTCCGCCCGCGTAATGATAGATGACACCCAACAACCAGCAGCCCAGGAGCACAACGCAATGACTGACGTGAACAATCCGAACATCGTGAACGAAGGCGGCGAGGTCTGGCCGGAAGGCGATCTGCCATCACAAGGCTTCGGCGCGCGCGAAACGCTGATGCCCGGCACCGACGAATTCACCTTGCCCGCCAACATCGCCCAGCTGTGGGGCACCGTCGATATCAAGGACGGCAACCCGCGCAGCAAGACCCACGGCCAGACCGTGCGCCGCAACCAGTTGAAGTTTGACAAAAACAACCCGCTGGTGATCGCCAGCGGCCCGCACGCCGGCCAGACCATGACGGCGAGCTTTTCGAGCAATCCCCGGCCGCGTGGTAAGGCGGATGACGAAAAGACGCCTTGGGTGAGTGATCTGGCGTACCTGCTCGATATCGGGATCGGCGACCATTCGCGGCCGGCGACTCCGGACGGGCTGAAGGCGGCGATCAACAAGTACGCGGGCCGTACGATTCGTATCGAACACGGGCTGTCGGCGCACTGTCGGCCGGACAAGGTGCGGTACATCATCGTCGCCACGCCGCCACCGGCGGGATCGCCTGTGGGCACCCCGAGCAGTGAGAAGACGATCGCGGACCCCACCGGCGTCAAGGGTTGCGGCGATGACAGTCAGAAGCGCGCAGACGGCAAGGGCAAAAAGGGCCGTTGGTATACCAACGACTTCAAGGATCCGGAAACCGGCGACTTCATGGACTCGATCGAGTGTGAGTGTGGTGCGGTGTTGCGTGGGTTCCCGAGCGTCGAGCGGTTCGCGCCGCCGCTGGGGACGCCGACCAAGTAACCAGCAACAAACAGATTGACCCCTGTCATGAGGATTGGACCCGATGTGCGGAAAACTGTCGAGCCGCCAATTCTCCTGTCGCATTCCGCGGGCCGTGGACAGCAAGCCACGGTACAGGGGTCATGATTTTCAAATTAATTAGTTGCACGGCGGTTGGCGTACATGTACAGTGAATAACGAACCGCCGGTCAGACCATTTTCTGGTCGGCATTAAATAGGAGTACTTCAATGGCAGGCCGACCCAAGACCGTCGCAACAATCTCCTCGCTCCAGCTGATCGTCAACCATTTCATGTCCGCACCGCTTGCGGAGGCCAAGCACGATATCGACGTCGCGCAGGCCATCGTGATCGGGCGGGCCAAGGCGTCCGGCTCCACGATTCCCACCGGGGTGCCGGCTGGTGGAAGCACGCCGCGTAAGCGCGATCGTTCCAGGGAACGAGCCAATCGTGTCGCGGCAGCTGGCGGCGCGGCCACCGAAGGCGCCACGGAGGGCACCGGCGAGGCCCCCAAGCGTCGGCGTGGACGTCCGAGCAACGCCAGCAAGGGCAACGGCGCGGAGACCCCCGCGGGTGACGCGGGCACCCAGGCTGCGGCGGACGTGACGGCGCCCCCGCTGCCGGATCCGGGCGGGCCGATGGGCGACGACCACGCGACGGCGTAATCGATTCGACGCGACTCGACGGGGGATGGGGCGGGGGTTAGCCGCCTGTCAGCTATGACACCGAAAGGCCATCCCTCTTTTTCCAGGAAGCAAGGTCATGAGCGAACACAAACACAAACCGTTCATTCGCCCGGCCGGCAAAATTTCGATGCAGGATTTCGCACGGCTGGTCGCTGCCGAGGAATTCACCGCCTTGGACCGCTTGGGCAACAAGATTATCAAGGGATCGCTGGTCGCGTACCGCACCCCCTTTGACACGATTTTCACGGTCATGGACATTGCCCCGGTGATGGATCCGCGCGCGCCGGTGCCCATGGTACGCCTCACCTTGTCCGCCGCCTTCCCGATCACCTGTCGCGTCAACCAATCGGAAATGCCCCTGATCTGGTGTGGCCAGATGATGACCCCGGAACAAGAGGCGATACTGAGCAACAATGGCCAGGGTGAAACGTCAGATCCCCGGAATGCGACCGCGCAGGCGGCGGGCGGTGCCGTTGACGGTGCCCCTGCCGATCCCACAGCCGGCGCCGCGGCTGCTGGCCAGCCGATTGACGGACAAGGCGCTGGCATGGAACCACCGCCGGGCCTTGTGGGACGGCTGGGAGGGGGCGAGACCGCCGGAGCTGCCGGACCAGCGATTTCAACCGCGGAGCCCCCTGCCGGCCCTCGCTACGTCAAGCGATTCCCCGAAGGTGGAAAGGACGACCCCGGTGACTCCGACCGCTGAAGGTGCCGCCGTGCCGCACAACAAGCGCGTCACTGGCGAGATCACCCGGATCCGCAAGGAACCGGGGACCGGGTACGGATTTGTCGTGTACGGCAATCGGGAATATTTCTTTCATGCGACGGCGATTGGCCAGGAGCTGTTCGCGTTGCTGGAACAGGGCGATCGGGTGTCGTTTGTCCCGCTCCGGTCGCCCAAGGGTCCGCGCGCGATCGACGTGGAGCGCGTGACGGCGTAATAACCGCAAGCAAGCAAGGATATGTATGGGCCTGATTCATTTACCCGACACCGATCGCGCCGCTGCCAGGGCATGGTGGGAAAACTATCGCGTCCTGAACGCGTTTCCCGTCAGACCCACGACGCCCTGTCCGCCGGTGGACTGGGCGCCGCTGGAGGCGAAATTCGGCACGTTGTACAAAACCCCCAGCACATTCAAACGGTCAAAAGGTGGACGTGAGGCCAAACGATGAGCGCCCACGTAGACGGCCATGACGAGACGTGGCGCACCGACGCGTACGCCCCACTGGAGGATGAGGGGCCGGACGTCGAGGAGATCCCGAACGTCCCACGGGTGCGGCGTGACGGCGACATGGTGGTACTGCGCGAAGTCCGCGGCCCTGATATAGTCGAATCGTTCCTACCAGAGCCCGCCACAGCGTCTGCCATGGGCCTGCCGCCCGGCAGGTTCGCCACGGCGGCACGGCCAGTCACCCAACCATACCTGGACGACGATCGGGAGACCAAGCGGCCAGCGCGACCACCAGTGCCGGTGTTCCAGTCTGACCCTGTCAGCGGATCGGTACGACCGGTCGGGGCGATCTACTTCCCCGACCCCTTCGCGCCGACGCCGCGCCAAACAGGCATCATCACCCACATTCAGGCGCCTTCCGATATTCAAGCCCCTCCGCTACCCGAGCCCGTCCCTGAGGCGGAAATTATTCTGGTTCCTGACGCCGAACAAGAGGCGGCCATGGAGGAGATCCAAAAGCACCTATTTGTTGATGTGTCAGGCACAGCCGGCGTCGGCAAAACCTTCCTCGCGCGTACGCTCGCGGAGCGTATGGCGGGGCTCGTGCTGACGTCCACAACCGGCATCGCCGCCGTCAACCTGGGTGAGGGCCAGACCATCAATTCGTTGATCGGGTACTACAACACCGACTCGTTGCGGGAAATGTTCACCATGGGGTTTCTGCAGACCATCCTGCGCAGGCGGCGCAAGGCGGGGCTGCGGCGGATCCTGCTGGACGAGAAATCCATGCTGGACGGACACCAGCTGACATTCCTGACGCGCGCCATTGACGAGGCGAACCAGAATAAATCGCTGGAGGATATCGGGGTCAGCTTTGAGAATGAGGAAGACGAGCGCGCCAACAGCGGCAAGGATCTCCCGCCACTGGGATTGATCCTCGTCGGTGACTTCGGCCAGCTACCGCCGGTCAAGGCGCCATTTGCGTTTGAGTCGGCGGAGTGGAAACGCTATGCCGAGCACCGGGTGATCCTCAAGACGATTAAACGGCAGACCGACCGGCCGTTTATCGAGGCGCTTCACGCGATCCGCGAGGGCGACACCGTCAAGGCCATGCAGTATTTCACCGCCGACAAATTCAGTGACCACACGGATCAGATGTTCGATGGCACGACTATTTTCGCCAAGAATGATGCAGTGGATCGATACAACACGCTGCGGCTGGACGCGTGCGCGGGTGATACCGTCGAATTCACGTCTACGCGGTGGGGCAAAACCGACCCCGACTGGAAAAACATCCCCGAAAGGCTCGCCATCAAAACTCAAGCGCGGGTGATGATTCTGGCCAACCGGCGTACGATGGGGCTGGACGAGGACGGGCCGGGGCAGATGATTTACTGCAACGGGGACGCCGGCACGCTGGAAGATGTACAGGGCGAGGGCGCCAGGGCGCTGGCGTTTGTGAGATTGGACCGCACCGGGTGCGTGGTACCGGTCAAGTTCGTCACGCGAGAAGTCTTGCTGCCGCTGGAGCCGGGACGCCGCAAGGAATTGCGCGAGTCGGGCCAGATGGACAAGATCAAGGATAAATATGAGATTGCCGGCGCGCTGACGTACATGCCGCTGCGGCTGGCGTGGGGCACGACCTGTCACAAGTCACAGGGGCTGAGTCTGGACCGCGTCCAGGTGAATTTCAGGGATTCATTTTTCGGGCAGGCCCAGATGATGTTCGTGGCGTTGTCACGGGCACGGACGCCGGGGGGGTTGCGGTTGGTGGGCAGTCAGAGTGGGTTCGTGCAGCGGATTAATACCAATCCGGCTATTCGCCCATGGTTGTAACTATGAACATCTGGCAATTTCTCCAATGGTTGATCGCCAATGGTGGTCCGTTCACCTTTGTCGCCTCCCTCGTGGTGGTGGTTGGCGTCGTGGCGATCTTCGCAGAGTTTGCGGAGGCGTTGGGACGGTTCGGAACGCGTGACAAATAATTCCTCGATCGACGCATGTACTATTAGTTAACTAGGGTACGTACGGAAGGTAAACCATGGCAGCGTTGACGAAAAAGCCTACCATTACCTTTGCGGAGACTTACAGGTCGCCGGGGTTGAAAATTGCCAGGGACTACCTGCCAACCATGCCACATGCCACCGGACACACGGTCGCTGAGGCGTGGATCACTAAGGCAGGACGGGCGACGGTAGACGGCGAGGCCATGGAATTTCAGGACGTGCGGGTGTATTTGAGGAAGGGGTGATGTCTGACGACGCCCCGATCCCGCCCGCCCGTGAAACCTGTCCGCAGTGCGGTGGATCTGGGAGAGTCACCGCGATGACGCCTGATCCCGCATCCCCCGACGCCCCGATCCCGCCCGCCCGATCGCACGAGCAGATCGCGACGGATCTGCGCTGGTGGGCGGACATGATGGGCGATGCGACGGGCTGGCGAAAAGGCACGCAACGTCTCCTGCGAGAAGCCGCTAACGCCATGACGCCTGATCCCGTCCCCGTCCCCGCCCACCAAGCGTCACCAATACAACAGGAAACCACCATGGCACTCGATCCAGCCGACCTACATATTTATCACAAGCTCTATGAGGCCATTCATGCTGATTTTACCAGCCCGCTGTTTCGGGTGGTGAAATATGCCACGCGGGTAGCGGATGCGTATGCGGTACTGGAGCGGCGCCACAAGCTCCACATGGAGCTGGCCCAGCTGAAAGTGCTGGACGCGGCGCTGGCTGAATTAGTCGAGGCGGTCAAGGAATTGGGGACGTCGCAACCATGATGTGTGCTCGCGCACGGCCCAAGCGGCGCTATGAACACGTGCTGACGCCAGAGCAAGTCAGCGTGATTAACCGGCGTAATTCATCCATGGCGCGCAGCAAACACCAATTCACGTTTGACGAGCGCAGCCGGGGCGGGACGCGCGCCAGGGAAGTCGAGGCGGAGCGCGGGCGGACGCCGCGGCGATCGAAGTGGGACGTTTGAAATGGCGACCGTGGTATATATTTTGTACATTTTCCTGCTGCCCCTGATGCAGTTGATCCTATTGCTGTGGATCCTGTATTGGGTGAGGCGCGGCACGCGCGCGATTATTGAGCTGGGGTTGGCGATGCGGAAATTGGTAGCGGCGCTGGCGAAGGATGACGAGGATCCCACATGACTCGTGAACAGACGTTGCAGGTTGGTGATCGGGTGCGCCGGCCATGGCGTATTATGGAGGATGGGTTCAGGTATGGTACGGTGATCAAGTGCTGGCGGGGGCCGGCGTCGGGCAACCAGGGGGCCCCACCGCCACCGTGGCAATATGACGTCCAGTGGGAAGATGATCAATCGATTGTCAAAGGGTATCTGGATGTGGGGCTGACCAAGGTGCCACCCAGGGAACCGCCGCTGGTGCTGCCGCCGATTTTGCTGCTGGGGGTGAAATCGTGAATCATTGGTTATTCTTGGTCGCGCTGGCGCTAATCGTCTGGCTGGGCCTGAACGGGGCGTACAAACTCGGGTATGCCGCCGGGTACATGTCGGGGCGGTTCTACTGCGCGGAGCATTGCGGCGGTGAGGATCACACGAGGACACCATGACCAAGCCTGATTACGATACGACGATCGCACGGATGGCAGGGGCGTTGCGCTGATGGAAATCCGCGTCAAGAAAACCTTGGCCGAATCCATCGGCTTCGCCAAATTCAAAGCCTGGGGCTTGGATAAAGACGAATGGCGCTGGGGTGACGCCAAAACCATCAAATTGGCGGATCTTCCCGCGGCCGATATCGAAGCGTTAGCTCAGTTATTCGAGGCGCACAAGGCCAAGCGTGGCGCGGGGGTCTTACTCCGCGACGTCCGTGTGTGGCAGGAGACGCTGAAAAGCGGCGCCGCCGATCGCAAACCACGGAGCGTGCGACAATTTTACGATCTCGCGCGGGCGTATCTGGCGAAAGTGCCCAAGCACTGGGTGTACCGGCAGGACGCCAACGACCAAACGTGGGTGCCGTACCATGTCAATGAGCTGGAGTACCACCCGGAGCAAACCGGGGAACGACACCATCCCGCGTTCACCAATATCGAATTGGTGTACAAACGATTTGGTGGACTGTACGAGACCTACGTCAATTTCTATGACCAGGACGTACGAGGGTTTACCATCGTCCAGGCCCTTGCCGAAAAGGGGCTGTTTGCCGAAACCACGGATATGTTCGAACCCTACACCGCCAGCATGCGGCGCTGGTTTGATTTGCAACCGCGTGTGGGCACCCAGTGCCTCGCCGAGGGTCTAGGTTGGCTGGACGGCATGGACGGGAATAAAGCATCGCGGGACAGCTCATGGTGGTGGAAGACCCAGGACAATGTTCAACTAACACGCCAAGGCGATTCCGCCCGTGTGGTCGTGGACGTGTTTTGGGAGAACGGCGAGCCTGATCGCCGTCGCGAGCCGCATGTCAATGAATATTATTGGCGGTGTGTCGCGGTGGATCCCGGCGAGTCTGAGGACGAGGACGATGACGAGGCGCTGGCGGAACTCGACGCCGAGGAAGCTGTGGAAAAGGGAGAGGATCCCGGCGACAAGGTGCCACTCCGCGCCAAAATTCCGATTCATCCGCTGCTTGCCGTGTTCGATCTCCGGAAACACCAGCGCGTGCGCGTCCACGTGGATCAATTAACCGAGTATGTGTACGATCGCGCACTCGCGGATAAATTGGTCCTGTCGGCGGAACGCAAGGCGCTGATCAAATTACTCATTGACAGCAAGGCCAATGCGTTCACCGATATCGTCAAGGGGAAATCGGGGGGATCGATCGTGTTGCTGGCAGGGCCGCCGGGCACCGGCAAAACCCTGACCGCCGAAGTCTACGCCGAATCCGAGCAATGCGCGCTATATTCGGTGCAATGCTCGCAGCTGGGCATCGATCCCGCGGCCCTGGAAGACGAATTACTCAAGGTGTTCACGCGCGCCGGCCGTTGGAATGCGGTGTTGCTCTTGGACGAGGCGGACGTGTACGTTCACGAGCGCGGCAATGACCTGACGCAAAACGCCATCGTCGGCGTGTTCCTGCGTGTGTTGGAGTATCAATCCAGTGTCATGTTCCTGACTACCAACCGGCCCGATGACGTGGACGATGCCATTGCGAGTCGGTGTGTAGCGCGGCTGGATTACGAGACGCCCAACAGGGAGGAACTCGCCCAGATTTGGCGCGTGCTCGCGGTGTCATCAGGGTGTACGATCGCCGACGATGAACTCGATACCATTGTCAATTGTTTCGCGGAAATTTCTGGGCGAGACGTGAAGAATTTGCTAAAGTTGGCGCGGCTGAAGTCCACGACCATCACCTACGAAATGGTCGATTTCGTGTCGGAATTCAAACCCACGGGGAAGCGACATGACTAATTGGCCCCTCGAAATCCTCATCAGCGGCGGCCAGACCGGCGTGGACCAAGCGGGCCTGCGCGCCGGCCGTGCGTTGGGGTATGAGACCGGCGGCACCGCGCCGCAGCACTTCCTCACCGAAGCGGGCCATCAGCCCGAGCTGCTCCGGCCCTACGGGCTGGTCGCGTTGCCGGATGGCAGTTATGACCAACGGACGCGCTGCAACGTCCTGGACAGCCACGGGACGCTGTTGCTGGGGGATCTGGGCGGGCCGGGGAGTTTCCTGACGCTCAGGTTGTGTCGGACGCTGCATCGGCCGTATCGCGCGATCCCGCGGACGAGTCAGGTAGGGAGTCTCGTGGAGGAACGTTTAATGGTTCACCATTGGATCATCCAGCGTGAAATTCGCAAGCTGAATATCGCCGGCCCGCGGGAGTCGAAGCACCCAGGGGTGGGGCTGTGGGCGGAATTGGTGTTGATGGAGCTGTTGAGGAAACCATGAGCGTGTACGTAGACGACATGTACAAATACTCCATCGGCGAATTCGGGAACATGAAAATGTCCCACATGGCGGCCGATTCGACCGAGGAATTACTGGCCATGGCGGATCGCATTGGCGTGGCGCGCAAGTGGATCCAGCATCCAGGGACTGACCGCGAACATTTTGACATTGCCATGTCCAAGCGAGCGTTGGCGGTGGCCGCGGGCGCGATCGAGACGGACATGCGGACGTTGTGTACGCGGAAATGGTCTCAGCCGGACGCGCCGCGATTGCTGCCGGGGGAGGACAAGCCATGACCCAGTTTCAACGCCGCTGTCAATATCACGCAGAACGCTTTGGCGAGCGCGCCGCGGCCCGGTTGCAGGCCAGCGGACAGGCCCAGCGGTTCATGGAGCCGGAGATCACCGCGGATATGGCGTTTGTCGCGGCGACGTTTGGGCGGTTGGCGTTGGGGGACACCATACTGGTCACCGCTGACCGGATCGAGGAATTGAACGCGGCGGTCGATCGCATTGAATTGGTGGCCACAGCGAAAGGATATATCTAATGGACGTGATCATGAATATTCTGGGCGCGGCCAAGGAATTGAGGCCCGGCAAGACCTATTTGTTCGTCCTCAACGAAACCTTGATGGACGCGCACATGGTGGACCAATTCGTGGCCACGCTGCGCAACGTGAATATTGGTGCGGTGTTTCTGTACACCACCGATATCCACAACGCGATCAGGGTCATCGAACCTGAGTCCTTAACATGACCACCATCAAATACACGATTCATCGGTTCACCGGTGAGTACAGTTTCCTGTCCAATTTCTACCCACAACCAGTGCTGTACGAAGACGTGTGGTACATGACCGTGGAGCACGCGTACCACGCCGCCAAGACGCTGGATCCGACCCAGCGGGAGAAAATTGCGCTCATGCCGCACGCAGGAGACGCCAAGTCGTTTGGCCAGTCCATTATCCTCCGCGAGGGCTGGAATGATTTGCGCGTCCCGGTCATGGCCTTGCTGCTGGACCAGAAATTCGAGAGCGGCAGCCTGCTGGCCTTGAAGCTCTTGGACACCTATCCCAAGAAATTGATCGAAGGCAACACCTGGGGTGATACCTTCTGGGGCATGTGCAACGGGATTGGATCGAATGAGCTGGGGAAATTGTTGATGGAGCGGCGGGCTGTGTTGCGGAAGGGGAAATAATTGTTACCGCGATTTCAAAAGCCCGCCGGCTGCGCAGACTGCGTCCTGGAGCGCCAGGGCACCGGCTACGCGCCCGTGGACGGCCCATTAGGCTCGCGCATCACCTTCGTCGCCGAGGCGCTGGGCGAGGATGAGACGTTCAGCGGCAGACCGTTGACTGGCGCGGCTGGAGGCGTCCACACGCGTGTGTGTATGCGCGCCGGCATTACCAGGGAAATGACGCGCGCCGACAATTGCTGCCGCTGTCGGCCGCCCAATAACTGGTTTGACGAACAGGCGAGCTGGTACTACCCCGCGCTGACTCATTGCCGCCAGTATTTGAATCAGACGCTCGCGCAGGTTCCTGAAAACTCCGTGGTGGTCCCATTGGGCGCCACCGCCCTGAAGTCCATTCTCAATCTCCATGGAGTAGAAGGCATTGCCGTTAAAGACTTCCATGGGACAGTCACCCGCTCGCCTGACGACCGCTATTGGGTTGTCCCGTCATTCCATCCCTCACATTTACAACGGGGTGCCATGTCACTCCTTGAAATTGTCACCAATGATTACCGCACGGCCAAGACGATTAGCGAAAAAGGCTTCGTACGATCGCCTGTTAATCTTGTTGTGGATCCTGGAACGGACTGGTATGCCCGCTGGGTGGACGACCATCTGGCAAAGGTGGCAGCCAATCCCGAACAAGTACATACCTCTATTGACACGGAGTATCTTGAAAAGATGGGCGGTGACGAATCAGAAATCGATCTCGTTGCCGGGGCCAAGTCCCCACTAACCCGGATTAACGGCGCCAATGACGGCACGACCGGCTGGACGGTGCCGTATATCGGGGATTACATTACCATTACCGAAAAGCTGTTCGCGGGGCTGGCGCGGCTGAATGGGTTTGTCTGGCTGTGGAACAAATACGCGGACTGGGACAAGCTCCACGCCGCCGGGCATACATTAGATGGCATCGTCGCGTACGATGGCATGTGGGCGTGGAAATATTTACAAAGTGATATCCCGCGAGGATTAGGATTCGTCGCCCCGCTCGCCAGTGATTTCGGCGCCTGGAAGCACTGGGGCAAGCTCAAGGAACGCGAGGGCGAGTACGCGGCGGCGGACGGCGTCCAAAACTGGCGCACGTGCATGTGGGTGTTTCGGGCCCTCCACGCCGCCGGCATGTGGAACGTCTTCGTCAACGACTGGCACGAACGTGATTATTACGTCCTACAACCTTCCCGCGCGCTGGGCGTCCCCGTGGATCGCCCTGCCCTGGAACAATTCCATGCCGATCTCCAAACCAAGCAAACGGAAATCCTGGAGCGGATCAAAACCATTGGCGCCGAGGGTACGCTTAAACCTAAAGCCGGCTACGCTAAAAAGCCTACAGCGTATCGCTGTGATACTTGCGGGACCAGCCCGGTCATCGGTAGTCATAACTGTGTGCCCAAGTCGCAGCGTAAGGAACGCGTGGTCGAGGATCATGGCACCGGCCCAGAAACGATCGAATATGAAAACGTCCCCGATCTCCAAGAAATTCCGGCCAAGCCCCCGGAATCCATCGTCTCCACCAGCAAGGCCAAAGGGAAGCGGAAAAGTGAAGCCAAACAAGCCTACACTGCCGAGGGCGTTTCCCTTGTCCACCGCGTTGTACATACAGACGTGCGAATTTGTCGAGCATGTGGCAAAGTGGGCGTCGGCGCATCGCATGACTGTAAAAAAGCTCAAAACGCGCGCACCGCTGCAGCTGGAGATCGAGTACCGGGCGTGGGTGGGTCTGACGATCAATCTCGTCAACATTTATTTACACAATATCAGCCTGCTGACCGCTGGTTTTGGCAAATCCCGTACAACCCAGACTCGTGGCAACAGCTCCTCGGTTATATTGAACGTGCTGGGCATACCCCCGGAACACACCGTAAGACCAAAAAGCCGACCACCGACAGCCAAACGCTGAAACGCCTCGCCGCGGAGACCAAGGATCCATTGTACAGCGCCACGTTGGACTTTCGCGCGGTCCAAAAGGTCGATTCGACGTACGCGTTGGGCGTGCTGACGCGGATGGATGAGAATGATCGTATTCATCCTGAGATCGTGCCGATCCCCTCGACACTCAGGGATAGCTCGCGCGGGCCGAATCTGCAGAACGTCGTGGCTGACAAGGGGGAAGACACCGGGCCGCAGTCGCTGGCGAGTGGATTCCGGCGTTGCGTAAAATCTCGGGATGGCCTACCACCAAATACCACAGAAGAAATGTATCAGGATTGGGTGCGACGATGGGGCGTGTAACAGGGCGTCCTACTGGCCGTCCACGTGGTCATGCTGATCATGTGTACGGAAAACGTGGGCTAGGCAACGGCAGCAAAATGTGTATCTTGGTACATCGTGTACGTGCTGAACGTGCGCTAGGCAAGCCATTGCCACTCGGCGCGTTGGTTCACCATGCGGATGGTTCGCGGGATGATGATGCGCCATTGGTCATTTGCCAAGACATGGCGTACCATTGTTTGCTGCATGTACGGATGCGCGTTAAGGCGGCAGGGGGCAATCCAAATACCGACAAATTATGTTGCGCTTGTAGTAAGCCAAAACATTTCACCGAATTCTATTATCACCCACATGGATTGTTTCAACGTGGCGGTCGGTGTAAAAATTGTAAGAAACGCTACGATGCTATACGACGTGGAAACACTGCGCGGGGCGGGATCCCGCCGGACACGAGTAACGAGGACGTGGCCGCGTGGGCGGCGCGCTGGGGAGTACAATGACGAGACCGGATCGACAGTCACTGGAATATGGTGCCGAGATCGTTAATGAAACCGTCAAGGCGTTGGAAGCCCATATTACCGAGCTGGGCGTGAACAACGCGGAGGCTCTGACGATCACCGCCATTTTGTTTGCGCGGACTGTTTACTGGATCGGGACGCAGCGGGGGGCGCTGGCGACGTCGGTGCCGGTGGTCGCGCAGGAGACGATCGCCCAGGCACTGCGGTGGGTCGAGGGGCAGGAACACGTGGGATTGGTGCCGTTGGCATGATCATCAACGGCCAGGAATATACGCTACGCTTCACAGACGGAGGCTATTACGGTCTTGGATTCACGTGGCGGATTCCATCCGGCGGTTGGGGCCTGTTTGAGCTGGCGGTGTGGTACTTAGGCGAACACGTGTGGGACGGCCATGATTACCGCTGACGTGTCCTGTCGCCTGTTGGAAGTCGATTTCAGCGGCATCGAAGCCGTGTTGACAGGGTACGCGTTCTGGCGCCATTTAGGCGATTCAGCTGGCGCACAGCAATATATTCGCATTTGTCGGTTGGGCATTCACGCGCAAGTAACATCAGTCAAGCTCGCGCAGGATCACCGAATCGAATCTCCTGGTAATTTGAACTGGCCCGATGATCAATTATCCGCCTATTTGAAAGAAATCAAAAAAGGCTACCCGGTTGAGTACGACATTATCAAACGGGTCGACCATGGGACCGATTTCGGGCTGACCCCCTACGGCATGGTCCAGCAATTCCCTGAGTACTTCAGCTCCGTCGCCGAAGCTGAACAGTTACAATCCTTCCTGTTCCAGGTCGCCCCGGCCCTGCCGGCGTGGCAGCTGGCCGTCAGGAAGCGCGCCCGCGAGGTAGGGTACCTAGGCGGCCTGACGCTGCCGCCGGGCACCCCGAGCTGTTGGGACCATCCTGGGGGGTATCGGCACTGGTTCTGGGACGTCCTGAGCTACCAGCCTACGGATGAGGTGACCGCGCGGAAGTGGAGCAAGGATCCCAAACGCGCCGGCCGCATCGTCAACATGCACGGCCGGTGGTTCAAGATCGTCTGGGGCGGTGACTCGAAGCGTGCGATTGCGTTTTATCCACAGTCCACCTGTTCGTACCTGTTGAAAAAGGCGGAGCTTAGGTTATTCCACCCAGACAGCCCTGATTATATTGGCGATGCGTATTTCGGGCGCACGCCGTTGCTGCATCCTATTCATGATGCGCTGTTTCTGCACGTCCCCAATCGCGTGTACGATCGCGTACTGGCCATCGTCGCCAGGGTCATGCAGGACGAGAATGTAGAGCTGCCAGCGCCCCCGGAATGGGGGATCGGCCCTACCTTACGGATTGGGGTGGAAGCCAAAGGCGGGCTCACGTGGGACAAGCGCGACATGCACAAAATCCCCACGCCACCGATCGTGCCGAATATCACGCCGATTATCGATCCGCCGACGATGCCGCGGGATGAGGCGGATCAGGATGAGTGGGACGCGCTGGAGCGGAGGGTGGCCTAATGGCGAATAATCGGATGTACCTACGTTGCACCGTGTGTGACCCAGAAGGTCTGGCTACATTTCAGCTGGCCAAGTACTATCCCTCACAAGGGTGGTACATAAATCGTGATGAGGCTGGAGTGACATTATATGGTCACGATTTTAATACATGGCTGGATCAACACGTTCACCGATCCCTGTGGGGCCCTGAAATTGTACTAGAGCGGGAGATTGAAAAATGATCATCCTCGCCCACCGCGTCTGGCGCATCGGCGCGCAGACCTTATGGCGCGACGAGCACGGGCAATGCTGGATCTCGATTCACAACCGGACGTACGACTCGCGGCAACCTGTCGCGGAGGATCGCGTCTTTCAATGGTTAGAGGCATTTCATGAACGGACAAGGCGCTCCTAAAGGTTGGATTGGTGTGGATCTCGACGGCGTCCTCGTGGAATGGGACGCTAAATATTTACCGGGGCTGGGACCATCGATCCCCGCAGGGATTGCGCTCGTAAAACGCCTACTGGACAAAGGGCAGGAAGTACGGATTTTTACTGCACGTATCCAAGCATCCGAGGACGAACCGGCGTGGCGAGACGAGGCAAAGCGGTTGATTAATTCCTCCGACGCGAATGATTGGATCAATGATCAGGTCGATCGCATCGACGAGTTTTGTCGCGAACACTTTGGGGGTGCGCTGCCCATCACCGCCAGCAAAGATTGGCGGATGATTACTTGCTATGACGATCGCTGTGTACAAATGGTCCCAAATACTGGACGGAGTTGGATCGAGTACATCCACGGGGCTATGGGGTACCAGTGATGTACACCACATGGCTCGCGGATCCATCCTGGTCGTACGGCGACAAATTGGTCATGTCGGAGACCAAGCGGGGGAGTGCGGCGAATTACGCCACCATGTCAGTCGAGGATATTTGTCAATTGTACATTCCCACGGTTCACCACTTGGAAGGTGGCCGAATAACGCGCACCGGTGGGACGTTGGCGAATCATCCCGTCGCCGATGATGCCTTTTTGTGGCTCTGGGTCACCAATTCGATGATCTTGGATGGCTCTGGTGCGGAAGTGTGCGCGCGGTGGGGCTTCCAGCCGAAGCAATTGATCACGTGGGTCAAGGGGCGGATCGCGGTGGATCGGAATTCCCCCAATTACGATCACGATTGGCCGGAGGCGGAATTAATTCTCCAAATCGGCATGGGTCGCTACACCCGCAACGTCACTGAACAGCTGATCCTCGCCACCCGTGGCAAGGCCGCCAGCCTCGTGAAGTCCCCGCGCAACAACCCTAATTTCATCCTGAACGAGGAAGACACGATCATCCTGGAACCGCGGTCCAATCACTCGACCAAGCCGCAGGCGCAATATTCATTGATCGAAAAGGTCTGCCCCGGCCCCTATATCGAGCTGTTTGCGCGCAAGCGCCGCGCCGGCTGGACGAGTTGGGGTTTGGAGGCGCCTGTGGACGATGTGGTCATGGAAACCGAAGTCACGTGGATTTAATGGTCTACCTATGGCTGTCGCTGGACGAGGCCCGCAACATGCGCAACGGGGTGTGTACGCGCACGCTCCGCGCCAAAATCGACAAACAATTACAACACGAGGAACTGTGTCCAGGGGTCAGCGACACGCCATTACTCACCATTATCCATGGCGACGGGGCGGTGGTGGAAGTGTACCAGCCTGCCTATTGCCAGCGGCTGGAGGAAGCCATGGCCCTGGTGCCCACGCCGACCTTTGAGGAATGTAATGTGATTGAGGAAACCGAGGTTTATTGGCCATGATTATTGATCCCGCCAACGACGTCACCCCTCACGAACTCGTCAACCGTGGGCATTTATCAGAAATTGCCGACGTCCTGACCACTATGCTGGAGGCCAACCCAACCAGCACCACAATCCGCCGGCTGGTGATTGAGCTGGCCATGGTGTACGGCATGCACGCGGCCGACACGCGGCGGCGCACCGACGCGCGGTTTGATCTGGGGGCGCAAACGGCGGGGTGGTTTGGGTTTGATCGCGTCAGCGACCATCCGTCCAAGCGTCAGCGACCATCCGTCCAAGACGATCACCGAATGACTGCCCGCCCGCAAGGCATCATCAGCCGAATCGATCCCCATTCCTTCATCATCGACGGCGATGACGGTCAGTGGTACTTTGCGTACCGCAATAACCTCGATTCGTTCACGGTGTCATTTGTGGATCTGCGTGTAGGGATGCGCTGCTCATTTCTCACCGCGTGGAGCGGCCGACCGCAGGACGACCAACGGGCAATTGAGATCCGCGTGATCAATACGACTCCACTCCTGTAATTAGGGTTTGCGCTCCGTAGGATCTGCGGGGACGATCGCCTGCACCGCCTCCGCCAGCCGATGCACGACTTCTGAGGTACTCGCGGCCGTATCGGCGGTATTCTTTTCGATCTCGTGGAGGGTTTTGGCGGTAGCGGCGGTTGAATCCGCGAGCCCCTCTCCCCTTCCGCCCACATGATTGGTGATGTGATTCCCTGGAGGCATGGTCATCCGCGCCCGTTCAAGTTCGGCGGCGGCCTGTACCACATCGGCCGCCACACGGGACTTGTTCATTTCGATAATCAGCCGTTCCAGCCCTTTGGTCTTCTCGGTCATCAGATCCAACGCCTTTTGGAGATTGGTGTTGGTACTGTTGGTGAGGGTGTGGATTTCCGCGGTGCTTTGAATGAGCCGATCGGCCTTGTCGGCGGTCGCGTTCGTCTTCTCCATCAGGATCCGGCGCTCCATGGCCGCCTCCCGGCGATCCTGGGAGGCTGACCGGGCGTTGATGATCATCACGACCATGCCACCCATGGAGGCCAGGACCGTCACGATGGCGGCAGCGAGCAGAGTCGGATCTAACGCGGTCAGCATAATGTGTGAATCCTATGGCAATCGTTCCTGACAATTCGTGATGCGCCACTGCACGCCGCTAATCATAATAATGGACACGGTTTCCCGCCCCAGGTTATTCACCCCGCACGTCCCCGGTGGGCGTGTCGGCGGCGTGGCCTCAGTCGGGACACAGCCCACAAACGGCGCGTAGCCGGCGAGCGGCACCCCGGTGACGTCGTCCACGATTACGGCTTGACTACGACGTTGCCCGGCGCCGCAGGTTGAGTCACTACCAGGGACGCCAGCAGAAAAGGGTTGGACTCCGACAGCACCCCACGTGGAGAGGTCCGGTTGTTCGGCCCGACCGCCACCATTAACATGGTGTAGACCGGGCAGACAGCTGGCGCCACCACCGTACAGGGTGGGATTTGATTGGTGCCCGTCCCCACCACAAACCCCGCCTGCACGAAATTGGTGCGATAGGTCGGCGGCGTGGTCGCGGGCGTGACGATCACCACGTTGGCCTTGGGGATCACCGTCCCGCTGGCGATGGGTGTTCCGGTATTGACGTCGGCCGCCACGGGGAACAGCAACGGCTGATACCCGGTAATCAATGGCTGGCCGGCGCTGACGTCGCCCGGAGGCGCCACGGTGTTATGATCGGGCGAATTGAATTCCATCGTGGCGGTCGCCGGGTTGACCACCACACTGTTGGGCGGCAGCTGGGCCGCCGCACGCGTGGGCAGCCCCAGTATGTACCCGAGTACCAACACTCCAACATACGCACGTGATTTCATGACCATGGGATCCCTTCTATTGCCTATTGTCCAGCGGTACACACCGCATTCTCCGCAATGAGCCGATCGATCGTCTGTTGCAATTCCTTCTGGGCGTCCACGAGCGCCCGGCGCGCGCGGAGTAAATATTTCAGCGCCTCCGCCTTCGCCGCCGTGTCGCGCAGGACGTCCACTCGAAATTCCACCCCCTGCAGCCGGGCGTGAATATATTTGACCGTGTTCAATTCGGTCTGGGTCAGGGCGATCTGCGTGCGCCGCGCCTGCTGGTCTTTCCACCGCTCCTCGACGCCGCGGGGCGACAACGTGTGGAGGATTTCACGCGTCTGCTCTAGAATCACCGGCGAGGGAGGCGTGCGCAACAAGGACGTTGACAAGCACGCACCGCGCAGGCTATCGTGCGCCCCATGTGGATGCTCGCCATTCTGGTGTGTTGCCTCATCCTCGCGTGTGTCGATCTCCATCGTCCCGTCCATGTCCTTATTGCGGGGGCGTTGATGGCGCTGGTGCTGGCGTTCCTCGGCTAGTCGCCATCTGACTGGCGATGACCGGCGTCAGGAGCTGCCGGACGCGGTCCATGTCCCCGTTGACGATCGCGTCGGCGAGAGCTTCCTTGGCGCGCGCGCCCATGAGTTTCCAGCCGGGCGAGCGCATGGCCATATCGAGCATGTGGGTGCCGGTGGCGCCAATCGCCGCACCCAGCAGCGACCCCGGCAGTCCACCGCGCCGGTACCCTTCCGCCCCACCCACGGCCGCCCCCACCGTCGCCTTGAACGCGTGCTGGGTAATCTTGGGGAGAATTTCCCCATCCTTCTGACTAGCGATGGCGGCCTTCGTCACGAGCTGATGGAGCTTGGCGGCGCGCGCAAATGCCGCGTCGGCCGCCGCGATGTTGGGCGTCTGGCCGGACTGGAACACTTCGCGCAGCCCATCGGCCGCGACCTTTTTGGCCTGGGCATCGATCGCCGCCAGCCGCTCGCGCAGCGGCAGCGCCATGGCCTGCGATTCCTTCGCGCCGTACACCGCCTTGTCCCACAGCGATTTGAGATCGTGGAGATCCTCCGCGGTCATGTAGTCGCCGAGCTGTCGCTTGAGCACCCGAGCTGCACGGATGAGCTGTGGGTTGAGGGGCTTTTGGATCCAACCGCTTGGAGCGGGGCCCTGTCCCTTCAACGCTTGCTCCAGCGCGGTCCCCACCATCTCATCCCCAGCTTGGTCCAGCGGGACCATATGAGACGCCTTGTCGATCACATCGTCCAGCGCCGCGTGGACGCGCGCGGTCGGCAGGGGCACCTTCCCCTCGGGCCCGCGGACGGTCGCCCCAAGGCGGGCCCCCTGAGCCTCGCGTGCAGCCAACGTCGAGCGTTCCCAGCCGGCCCACGAGTTGTTGATCCCTTGGTGCAGCGCGTCGCCGGCTGCCCTATCCAAAATTTTGGGGGTTTCGGCGGCACGCGCCACGCGAGGGCTGACACCGGTGCCGAGCACCTTGGCGGTGGCGGCGCGAGCCCCCGCCTTCAACCGGGGTACCGCCGCCTCCATGACCGGGCCGATAAACGGGGCCGCGCCGGAGATCGCGGCAGCCGTGCCCACGTCCTCCCCGCGGATCTTCGCTGTGGCCGCCCCACCAGCGGCCTGCATCGCGGCCTCGACGGTGGCGCGACCGAATTCAGCCACCAGCTTGGTCAGCCCGGCGGCGCGGAGCTTCGGCGCGACACGTAATAACTTGGTGACCTTGGTGGCCAGCGTGGAGGGGATCATGTACTCGCCAATGCCCTCCGCGACTTCGCCAATTTTGCCGGCCACGCCTTGAGCCTCAGGCGGCGGCGTCGCCGGCTGCATGCCAAACGCCTTGCGAATCGGCTTCGCCAGCGTCTGGACGGTCCTGGTCGCGCCAATCACGGCCCCCGCAGCGGCGTCTTCGACCTGTTCACCGAAGACCGCGCGCGGATCGCGCTGCGGCGTCGCGTCAGGAATGTCGGAGAGATCAAACCCGCCGGCATGAACCTGTTTGGCGTCAGGAATATCTGACAGGTCAAATTTGGCCGCCGTGGCGGTGGCCGGAGAAAGAGGCGGAGGAGTAATGGTACCGGTACCGAGCTGGGGCTGGGGTTGGGGCTGGGGTTGAGGCGCACCACCGGTTGGACCCGCGCCGACCGCGCCAACCGCGCCATCCATTTGGACAGGCTGCGCGGTAGACCAGTCGTGATCATCGCCAAGGGGTTCGGAAATGAAGCTCATTCGTATTTCGCTTGGCGACGGCGGCGAATTTCCGCGTACGCCTTGGAGTCGTTTTGTTGCTCTGACAAGTATTTCAACACGTCATCGGGCGTCGTGTTGTAATTGCGATACTTACTCAGAGATTCGCGGACGTCGGCGGGATCACGTGGCGTCTTTAATTTCTCGGCGAGATCACCCAGCGCGTCCTTCGCGGGGGCTGCCGTGGTCGCAGTTGGTTGTCCTTTGACCTTGCTGCGATCAATAAACAATTTCCCCGTCTTATCCCGAATGTACACGATCCCCGTCTCGGTATCGGTAAACTTGGTGCCCGGCGCCTGATTCCGAATCTCCGGTGGGATCTCATCCAGCCGCATGCGGATCGGGGTCTTCCCTGGCGCGAACGTCCCACCCGGTGGCAACGGTTTGTCTCCCAGCGTCCCTGCTCCTTGATCACGGGGGTCCAACCGCGACGCCGCGCCCTGTCGCTGCAGCTTGGCGTCCGCGTCAGCCAGTTTGCCCATGGGATCGGACGCGATGCCCGGCGGCTGGGTGGGCATCTTGGATGTCGGGACGTCGATCCCCAGACTCCGCAGCGTGTCCTCGCCCACCGTGGATCCATGCGACGGCCCGCCGGTGACATGGTACTGCGCGCCGCCGGCCTCGGGCCAGTCGTACGCAAACCCGGCGGTGGGACGTGGCGTGGTCGTGGGCATGGACGCGGGCGCACCCTTGACGGGCATAGGATGTGGGGCGAGCGTGTTCACGTCTCCTAACCCACCCACCGCCCCTGTAAAATTCCCGGTGGTGCGATCGCCCGCAAAGGCCCCCGTCAATGTCCGTGCGTCCCGCACGGTAGGATTGACGCCCTTCGTCACAGCCTTGGCCACGGACTTGGCGCCACGTGGAAGCTGCGCCATCGCGCCGGGCAGCATCAGTCCAAGCACATCCCCGGCGGTCTGTGGCTGGGCCATACTCTGCATCATGCCCTGTCCAACGTCGGTGGCGTAATCACCCAGTCCTTTACTGAACCCGCCCCACCACGTCTCGGGTTCAGCGGCAGCTGGCGCGTCACTGGTCGCGCGCAGGTTCGCAAAGGGATCCGGATAGCCTTGCGGCATGGATTATTTTTTACCGCCCTTCGGCGTGTAGGTCTGCAGGAATTCACGGGCGCCGGGTTTCGCTAACACCGCCTCCACGGTTTGGTCGCTGGCTTCCTTACCCTCATCCATCAGGTACTGCCGCGCCTTGAGGCGGAGCGGATCAGCCCCACCCGCGCCGTCCGGTCCCTCCGCGGTCTGGAAATCTTTGGCGAGTGCCGCGGCCAGTTGTTCCGGGGTGAATTCGGCATTCTCGATCGCCACGTTCGCGCCCGTGTTGACGATTTTGCCCAGCTCCTTAATCTTGCGGTACAGCAACCCCGGCGGATCCTTGGTCGGATCAGGAATATGCGCGGCGTACAATTCCTGCAGCGCGAGATTGGGACGGCCGTTCAACAGCGCCCGCAGGACATACGCCTGCACCGCACCGGCATATTGCTGCAGCTGAATGTTGAATTGGTCTTCCGTCACGCCACGGCTGTACAGGAAATTCTTCCAGCGCGCTTTGATGGCCGGTCCCACGCCCATTTCATTTTGCAGCCCGGCCGCCTCGATTGGACCGGTGACATGAGGAATCAACTGTAACGCGGTGCGTGCCGATCGGACGATCTCCGCCTGCTGCGCGGTGAGCTTGCCCGGCTTGACCTTACCGACCCACAGGTTGGCGTCCCGCGCCGTGTCCTTGGGCAGACCGGGCGTAGCGGCGGGATTGTACGCGGTCGGATCCGGACCTACCCCACGTGATGTAGGGGCGGACGCTTGGGCCGGTGCCGGAGCGCTCGCCCCAGTTGCGGCGAGTGCCGGAGCGGTCATGGCCGAAGACGATGCTGCGTCCCCAGTCGCCGGAGCCGCCGCATTTGAACCAGGAACAGTCGCGGCTTCGCCAGCGCCCACCGATCCCCCAGTTTGCGGCGTCGAAGTCGTCCCCGTTCCCGGTCCAAATCGCTTGTAAATCGCCCGGCCGAATTCGGCCATGTCTTCGCGCGTCATGGACGGATCGTTCATGGCGATCCGGTTGGCCATGGTCAACGCGTCCTTGAAACTGATCTCGCCCGCGAGCGCGCGCCGGTGTTCTTCCTGTGTAAGTTGATTGGTTTGAATCAGTCCGGCCAGCCGTTGCGCCTTGTCCTGCCGTTCCTTCAGGCGATCGGCACTCGCGTGTGCGGCAGCGGAGTCGTCATCCAGCCCCGCGGCCAGATAATCCGATTTACGACGCTCCAGATCCCGATCGAATGTCGTGGCGTTGGGCGTAGTCGGGCTGAATACCGTCTGGCCATTGTGCTGGCCGACTTTGTACGTGCCCTTGGGATCGATGGGCTCGCCGAAGAAATCCTGTGCCCCGACCGGCAGATCCTTCCCAAGGACGCCACCCGGCTGCCACCGCGGCACGGCGCTGGGCAATTTCATGCCCACCGCTTCCAGACTTTGCTGCAGGGACATATTGGGGAAGGTCTGCCGCAGCTGTTCGGCCTGTTTGAGCTGTTCCTGAAAATGGGCGCGCTGGGTCGCCGTGGCGCCTTGGATGGCGAGGTTCTGATCCTGGGTCACTTGTTCGCTGCGCGACATGAGCGGGCCACGCGGCCCCGCAGGGCTCGCCGCTGCAGGCGTCGCTGGCGCACTCGCCGCGGCCACGGACATATTCGGTTGAGGCGTGCCAGCTGGCGCGGACGGCGTGGACAAATCCGCGGCACCCCCGCTGCCGATTTCCGCGCCCGGCTTCCCCGGCGTGCCCATGTCGGGCGTGGAGGATTGCCCCGGCTGCCCCGCGCGCGCATGATGCGCCGCCAGCGCCGGATTGATGAACGCCCCCAGTAGCGTGTGAGGATCCACCTTACCCTTGCCGCCACGCTTGTTACCGGGGCCCTTGCCCTGCGGATCAAACAACCCACCCAGAATGGGCAGCAGATCGTTGTAGTCCCGCACGCGGCCGGTCTGCAACAGAAACTGGGCCGCGTCCATGGAATTCTTGTCGCGGCGCTCGCGCTCCGTTTTCAGGCTCTCATGGTAGCCGCCCAGCAATCCCGATGCGAAATCCATGTTGGGCATAATTAAATCGCCGCCAGGATAAATGGCAGCGCCTTCCCGAGGACTTGGCCAAATCCACCCAGCGAGTCCTTTTTACTTTCCTGCAGCTTGCCGTAGGTGGTCGCGGCATTGGCGGTCGAGGCACCGCCAGCTGCCTGCGCGTTGATCCCTTGACTGGTCAAATTCATGCCCAGCGTCCCGAGATCCCGCACCCCTGACCGATGCGCTTCGGCGCTGTTGATCGCCAGATCGCTGGCTTCCTTGCCTTCGATATCCAGCATGGCTGAGGCGGTGCCCCCGCCGCGCGGCGCGAACTTCAGGGACTGTTTCGCGGTGTCATACTGATCAATGATCTTTTTGCGCTCCGGCATCGTCGCCTGCATGAGGGCAGTCTGGTCGCCCCCCGCAACCGCCTGTAGAAACTGCAGCACGGGCGCCAGAGCGGCCTTACCCTCGCCAGCCAGCCCTTTGCCCTCCCCCACCAGCGACTTCCCCAAGGCGGCCATGTCGTCGGCCGCGCCGGCTGTTTTCTTTTCGTAGGGGTTGTTGCCGAACAGCCCCGCGAGGAGCGGCGCGAACTCGCCCACCGCCCCTTTCCAATCGAACGCGTCCCCGCCCCCATCTGGCATGCCACCGCTTTCACCGAGCCCACCCCCCGGCAACCCGGATGAGCTATTCGGCACGGTCGGCCGACTCGGCAGGTTGGACAGGCTGCCAGCTGAGCCGAAATCGAGCTTGAACGGGGACGTCGAGGACACAGGCTTGTCCCACGACCCCAGATCCATCCCTGCTGGGCCTGATGAGCCGAAAATATCTGCCGGCATAGGAGCACCCTATCACACATCGACTAGCGCACGATGATCGTGCGGATTTCGTCACGCCTGAGATCATAATCGGCGGTGTTCAGTTCCGGGTCGAAGCCGTCAGCCTCGACACGGATCCGGTAGGTTGAGGGCGCGAGGGTCGCCGGGAACAGTCCACAGCGTTCGCAGGTCAGCCCGGCCCAGTTGCCGAAGGGCTGATTCGTCGCGCGTAGGATCGCTTCGAGCGGCACGCCTTCGGGCGAGAGGACACGGAACACCACGAGGATCGGCCCGGTAGCCGGCGGCGTGGGGTCTGGTCCAGGATCGGGGGTGGACTGCACCAGCACGAGCGGGCCGGGCTGGTTCGCCAGCGCCAACGTCGGCTCGACCCAGCGATCAACAGAAATTGATTCGCTGGGGTTGTTGTGGGCCGTCCATGGCGTGGTCACTTCGCGGATATTGGCGTTGCCGGTCGCGGCATCCGAGGCCATATCCGCCCACGATCCATCAGACTTGTCCAGGAAGACGTCCACGGACAACCCGCCGACGTTATTCCCGCTGTCCTTTTTCAACAACCCGATATTCCGATTGATCTGGTGAATCTCGTACGCCGCGCGCCGTGCGAGCTGGGCCTTGCCTTCCTCCGCTCGATCTGCACCGACCAGCGCGGAGGCATACACCCGATCCAGAATCTCCGCGACCTGTGCGTGATAATCCTGCATGTACCACCTATGGTTTGGCGGGCGCGACGTCGAGCGTCACTTGCGCCGTGTCGAGTTTGATGCGAACGGGATCCTTGCCCTCGTCCGCTTCGGTTTCCACCGTGACCGCGGAGAAATCGGGGGTCTGGTGCAGCTCTACGATTTTGCCGCGGAGGAGCACCAGATCGCCGACGTCGAGCAATTGGCCGGTTTTGTCTTTGGGCATGTTGTAATCCTTAAAAGCCTGTGGAAACCCCCCCGTTGACGTTCAGTACCGAATTACGCAATGTTACCACACGTCCTAATGTGTGGTGGTTTTCAATTGTGTCGCCGCCCGGTGCGTTGTTGAAATAATAGCAACCTTCCATCGACAGCCCGCAGTTGGCATCCAACTTAATCGCATTGCGCGCCACGATATTCGCGTTGCTGTAGCAGCCGATGAACGTTAGACGGTTCTGTGTCCCAACTAAGGCTCCGAGTACTTGAATGTCTGCGGACCCCAAGCTATCGAAACTCTCAAAATAACAATTAATAATAGTCAGCGGTTCGATTTGGTTGACGATAATCCCCATCACGTCTTGCCCTGGATTACCTCCGCCCTCTATTTCCGAATTCATGATCGAGATCATGCGGGATGTCCCAACGCCGTTTCCTAGAACGATCTGTGCGACCTTATTCTGATAGATCAGGCAATGATCGATAATCGTGTTCTGGATATTGCGAATGAGATGCAGGCCGATATTGCAGCCTGAAATCCGCAGCCGATCAAACAGCGTCGAATAGCCATGGAGTGTGTTACCAATTCCGTAGCCCGGCGCCCCTGTGATGTTGGCAATATCGAGATCGCGGAAGGTACCCTGAATGCCGCCATTCGTGTCGAAGAAAATTCCATAGGGCGTTTGGGTTGGGGTACCATTTAAGCTGAAATCGCGGAGATCGGGATATCCAGCCGTAATGGTTAGAATCGGACTGGTCCCTACACCTTGAAGTACCGTTTTCCCACGTCCGGCTCCACGCAGCACGGTTGTATCACGACTGATGACGAGGCCAGTCGTTTTATATGTACCTTCTGGCAGGTACACCGGATGCCCGCTATTAAGTGCGGCTTGGATAGCTACGGTGTCATCGGTGACGCCGTCGCCCAGCGCACTGAAAATGCCACTCATTTCAGCCCCCTAGACTCCACCGCCACAATGATACATAAATGGATTTCCAGCCGTGGTAAAGTTTACCGTGAATGAGGTTGTCGAGACCGCTGAGATGCGATAAACCTCTGCCGTTCCCTGCAGCGTCACGGTACAGAATGGCGTGTTGGTAAATGCGGGCGTTGTGTGGAAAATCACCGTGCAGGCGCTCGCGCCAGTGGGGACAATCCCGCCATAGGTGTTGGTGGATTTCGCGTTGACGGTCCCAGTCCCGCACGTGCCGACCGTGGGCAGCCCGCCGAAGGTTGTTTGAATTCCCGTGTTGTTGGCTTGATTGGTGGCGTTCAGGGCCGCGTTGGCTGGCGAGGACAATAGCGTCCGTGAACTCCAGTAGATGAACGCTGTCGACCCTGCCAGCATGTCGCTGTTCGATGTCACCACGCCGCCGGCTGTGATCGCGCCAAGCGTGGTCAGTGAGCCCGTATTCGTCAAGGTCAGCGCATTTGGGTTGACCACACCATTGAGTGTGAACCCAATACGCAACGTCCCGTTGGTTGACGCCGAACTCAAGGGAACATTTTCCAAAATAATGTCGTTCGTCCGATTGACCAGATCGTCAGTATCCCACGTGTTCCCCCGCAAACGAATCCGTGGGGCTTGCTGGACAGGCACGCCCGCGGTGGCTGGCGTATTGTTGGCTAACACCAGACCATCCGTAGAAGTTGTGCCAATCCCATTCGCCGTTTGTGTGGTTGTCCCGGTCGTGATGATATTCGTCGCCCGCAACGTGGTAAACGTCAACCGTCCCGTCCTGAGCATATTCCAGAAATTCTGGATCTGCGCGCTGAACGTCTGGGCTTCGGCCATGCTGACCGCCGTCCCCAGCAGTACCACACACGTAGCGATGACCCAGAACCGCCGCTCGGATCGTGGTGAAATGTACATAACGCTTATCCCTGTACGCTCTGCATGGGTTCCAGCCACACCGTCAGGACGACCGTCCCCAGCTCGCCGATGGACTTCGCAATGAGATCCACGTTCTGGGCGGCCACGTGCAGCCGCGGGGGATCCTGGGTATTGGCGCGATCCTTGTCCCAGTACGGGATCGCCAGTCCATCCACGTAGAACGTGAACAGCCCCAAGGCATTCAGCTGCCAGCCATTGCTGGAGGCGAATTGATATCGGCCCAGAAAGATCGTCCCCGCCGCGTCGGCGAAGAAATCGAATTCTAAGCCGACCTGTTCAATGCCTGTGTACGAAATCGTGCGAATGAGAAAGCGCCGCTCGCGGATGGGTGGGACGCCTGGAATATTGTTGATCGGCGTCCCGACAAATGGAGGCGTGAGCGAACCCCCCGCCGCCGCCAGTGCCTGCAGGAAATGGACGCTGCCGATTGATTGCACCGGATACAGTGTCGTAATCATCAGAACCTCATCAGATCAGGGCCGTACAGGATCGACTAGCAACCCTTCGGCTAACAATGCCATTTTGATTTGTTCCAGGGTCAGCGGCGCGGGAAGATTATTCACCTGTTGCTGCAACGTGTCAACCTTGGCGTCCAGCGACCCTACATGGTCCGCCAATCGCTTGACATTCGTGATGACTTCGCGATCGGTGGTCGCCGCGGGCATGGTGTCGAGCTGGGGCTTGGCCATGGATTACCCGAGCTGGAGCTGCTTCACGTGGAAGCCGATGAACCCCTGGAAAGTTTCCCCAACCACGTTGGCGATCACATGCATGGCGAAGTAGCGGCCGGGTGGGACAATCATCCCACCTTGAATCGCGCTCCAGATCCCATAACCGGGGGTAGCCGCCGCACCCGGCTTGCCAACCGAAGGACCGACCGGGAACCAGTTGGTCTGGAGGCCCGTGCCCGCAGGCAGCGCGGTCGCCGTCAGGATGGTCCGAACGGGGGCATCCGGAATGCCGCCACCCATCCCATTGCATTTCTTGATTGGGAGTGCGGCATCGACCGGGACCGTCTCTCGGACCTGTCCGAGTAATCCCAGGACATTGGCTTGACCGGCGGCGGCCGTACTGGCGACGTTCTGGGCGGCGACCCAATCAATGATGAGCGATCGGCCACCATCGGGTTCGGTGTTGTAGATCGCCAGCATATGGGCGGTGGTAGGGATGGCCACCACGGCCGGGACGGCCACGGCGGTGTTGACCCAGAAGGCCCGGCCCGCGCGAACGATCTCCTGGTAGGGCGCGGACCCTTGGGAGATCAGCAATTCCAACTGCTGGTTCAGGGTGAGATCGCGCAAATCTGACCCAGAGGCTTCGGCGTCGAAGCTCTCGAATAGCTTGCGAATCCGTCCGAGTAATTTGACTTCCGTGCCCATCGTGTAGACTCCTTGTTAAATTGACACGCCGTGAATAAATTCAAGGGTCTGACGGAGTTTCCGAACTTCATCCACAAGTTCGGCCAGTGTACCTTGCAGGCGTTCCTCACTCGTGACGCGCACCCGCCCCTCGGTAGTTTGTGTCACGGATTGGTTATCTCCGCGCACGTACCGTTGCGTGTCAGGCGCCCCACTGACCACTTTGGCGATCTCGGGCGCACTGACGATATCCTGGTCGATGCGAGCCAACGCAGACAATGGGTGGAAGAAATCTCGATCAGCCACGATCTAGGCCCCCACTGGAGTGCCCGACATGCCAATGCCCGCACCCGAGAACGGCTTGCGGACCTGATAGCCCCCACCTTTCCCCCACGATTGTACCCAGACTTCGCAGTCCACATCGAATAACTGGAATGCGGCTTGGAGTGGCGCGAGGAAGCCGTACTGAAACGTCATGCCTTTCACCGACTGCAGCCGAAACATTTTCTTGAGGTACTGGCCGCCGGTTGACGGTAGCGCGTAGGTGTACGTGACGCCATCAATAATCACGGAAAAACTAATCACGCCGCTGGCACGGTACGCCAGAATCGCCAACGGCACTTGCTGGAACCCCGGCAGGCCATGCGTGGTCGGGCCTGACAACCAGTTGGTGGACAGCTCGGGCTCAACCTGCAGCCCAATGTCATACACATAGAAGATCGGGCCGGGCAGCGAGCTGGAGAAGGGTGACCACGCCAAGCCCATTTGAATATTCGTGCCGTAGCCGTCCATGGTCAGCGGACGGATGTTGCTGTAATACGCCTTGCGGCCGGCGGTCGTGGCAATGACGATCGGCGCCTCCACGATCGTGTTGTTGGTCAGCCCCATGGAAAGGGTGACATTCACCGCGCCCCCGGATTCCAGCTCCAGCATGCAATCACGGTAAAGTTTCTGGGCGCGGGCATCGCCCTGGTTTTCAACGCGGGTGGCGAGACAATCAATGGCCGTGGCGTTGTCGAGGACGCCCGCGAGGCGGAACCCGTTGCCGTTGGATCCGCCCAGTAACATTTCATGGACCGTATCACCGAATTCCGCATGCCGCGCGGTGATCCCCGGCGTGTACCGATCGAACCACCACGAGTCGTCAATGAACCGGTAGGTGAGGGTCCGCAGCGCACCGGCCGTATCCTGGTAGTCGAAGTACAAATAACCGTCGCAGAATGATAAACGCAGCCGGTTGGTCACCGTCATGTCGGGTGGGCTGAACCCATTAACGGCCACGCCCGCGCGCCCGTCATGCGGAAATAAGGGATATAAATCCTTGTTGGTGATCATTTCCGCGATGCCACCGCCGCGCGTCAGCCCAATGCCGTCCTTCGCCAGAAACGCGATCCCGTACGGCGTCGGGCAGATCGCGGTGCGCGCCCACAACCCACGACCACACGGCGTCACGAGCGCGCGGAAGGCGTTCACGTCGGAAAAGGTGGGCTCCAGGACGTAACAATTGTCCGGCGAGAACACGTACGGCAACCCATCGTACAAACATCCACTGATCAATGGTTCGGACGGCGCGGTCACCGGCATGGTGTTGCGATCGGACGTCACATCGGGATTGTTCGGTTTACTCCACGTCACATTACCAGGGTTGCGCGCATCGCCCACGCCGAAGGTGAAAATGACCCCGCCGATGGGGCCGCCAAACAGCACCGGGAAGAATTGGGACACGAGGGTAGCGGAGGGGACCGTGAACGCCACCCCGGTGCCCACGCCTGCCGACTGGGTCAGAAATAGCAACGTGGTGGACACCGGCCGCATGAGCAACGTAAAGATACGGTTATTGACGACAATCGCCGAGCCCTCGGACCAATTCACGTTGAACAGGTCACCCGACACCCAGCGGAGGGTATTACCCGCCACGTTGACCGTGCCCACACGCGGAAGGTCAGTCGAGGGCCACGGCTGGAAATTGTCATATTCGATCGTCTTGCCGCCATCGATCGCTTGGTCTCCGTAGTCATCGTTGAACAACGGAGACGCCACGTTACGGGTGGTGCCGACGTACGTCCACGTGGTGAGCGACCCGCCGAACCGCCACCAGTCGATGAGATCCACCTGAGGATCGGCGGACTGGGCGGCGGTGACCATGACACGCTGGCGGCGCGGATAGACCCCAGTCTGCGCGAGAGGCGACGGATTACTGACCGCCCCCGTGATGGAGGACCGATAGGAATAACGATACTGGTACCCGCGTCCGACTTGGCCCACGTCTGGGGAATACCCACCGGACACATACAACGTATCGTAATCGACGGTGACGGCCGTGGCACTGTCCACCGAGACTAAAATCTCCACCTTCTGGACGTCGGCGAGCGTGCGCGAGGGGTCTGTGCCCACATGTACCAGCTGCCGCAGCTTGCAGTGCAGATCCAGCCACTGGTTATTGCCCATGCCCAGCGCCTGACTCTCGGGGGCTGGCGGGTTGGCTTGCGCCGCGAGGCGAGCCCCCCGCGCGCGCCGGGCGCCTTCCTGCTGGGTGGCCGCGTTAGCGGTGGATTCGATCGCCACGTTGGTCGCCAGGGTCTGGGCGGCGGAGATCAAGGGGTTGACCACCGCGGTGTTGGTCGCCTGAATCGCCTCGATCAGATCATTCGCCCGCCATTCGAAGAAAAAATAATTCTGGGTGAAATCGTTAGTGGCGCGGTCGGTATCGAAGTAGATTCTGACCGTTTTGACCTTGGTGAGATCGTCTACTTTGATGGCAAGGTGAACATCATCCTCGGGGATGAGCGGGCGCAGCGTGGCGCCTACGGTCACCTGGGCGAGGTTCTGAGGGACCGCCCCGCTCATGATCCCGGCGGTCGCTTCGCCGGTCGTGGCCGGTGCCACAAAGGTCGGCGTGATGACATTACGTACCGTGGCGTCGGTCAGGGTTTCGGCGGCGGCAGCGGCGGTCCATGCGCGGAAGCCGGCGACACCCGTGATGGTCTGGCCGGCGATGAACGCGCCCACCGTGAAACACCGGAAGGACTGGATTTCATCGGGCCCGGTCGTGACCGAGATAATCCGAACGGTTTCGGTCGCGTTGAGGCGCACCAGACAATGGACCGGGAAATCCAGTTGGCGAATCCGTCGCGTGGAGCGTGGAATGGTCGCGTCGCCAGCCTCGGGGTTAGGCAGGCCCGCGGAGCCGCGACGCACCGCAAGGCCGACCGCGCCAGACCCGACGACCTGATTGGCGAGGTTCGCGCGTTCATCAAACAGCGCCGGCATTTCAATCTGGCCGGTGCCGAGCGAGGCCGCCGGTTGAATGGTACAGAGCCCTGTGGCACCGACGTCGTAGATAATCGCCGCGATGGTGGTGGCCGCGACCGCAATCGTGACCTGGGCGACCTGGATCAAATCCACGCCGCCCTTGAGCAGCATCATGCCCTCGGAAATATTCGCCATCGACGCCGGGACGATCGAAATATTCCCAGGGATGGTCGAAGCGGGATCGGGCAATACTTCGCTGATCGTCGTATTGACGCGTGCCGCGGGGCTGGCCGCGAGCGCGCCTGCGGTCGTGCCCACGGACGTCCAGCCCCCCAGTCCCGCGTTGAAACTCGCCACCAGATTGACACCGATCGTGTACATGTCGATCAGCGGAGCGGCAGGGGGTGAGGCAATGCCAATCGGATAACTGAGACTGCCGCTGTTGAACTTCCGCATGCGTGCGGTGTCGGCGACATACAACCACGGCTGCGGCGAGCCGTAGGGCTGCAGCGCCACGGTGCAGACGGGGTTGCCGGAATATCCCGTGTCTACGGAGGCGTATGGGCCGCCAATCGGCCCAGCGAACAATGAGCCCGCGGCACCAAAAAAGTACAACGCCGGCACGGTGGCAAACGGCGTCGGATCGCGCAGGCGGTAAATCGTGTGGATGGGCACGCCCGCGAATCCGGTGCCGGCCAGCAACGTCAGGCCATCACGGGATTGGATCGTGCCGTTCTGGTACGATCGCACGTTCTGGAGCACCGGCCATTTGCCCGGCGGACACAGGTCCATCGGGCTGGCCAGATGCAAGCCTTGGCAGAAAAATCGATATTGCTGCCGGGAGAAGGACGGCATTACGGCGAAGCCTCGTTGCCACTCTCACCGGGAATAGGCGTCAACGCGCGCGATTTAGCGTGTTCGTCCTGTGCGGTTTGATCTTGAATGCTTTTGGTGTTGGGAGACGACGCGCTGTCAATGGAAATATACACACCGGCTGCCGAGTAGAACCGCTTGAGTAGCCCCAGTGATTCCTGGAGCTGTTGAGGGCCTTCCTTGAATTGTGCCAAATGATGTGCGTAGTCCAGGACCGCGTCAAGGGCTTCCGCTTCCACCCCCAGACAATCCGTGGTGAGGACGGGTACAGGAAAATTCGCCACGACGTCGAGGAGCACGGGGACACCCCCGGCGACCGGGACCGGCGCGAGCCCCACGAGGTTCTGGCCAGCCAGCATGAGGGTGTCGGGCGGCCCCACACGGGCTTGCCACGACCGATCATAGGCATCCAGGTCATTCACGCTGACGGGTTGAACCGGGATGCCGTTGATGCGCGCCGCGAGCACGGTGGCGGCTTGGGTCGCCAGCTGGATCCCTTGACGGAAGCGCGCCGCACAGTACGCGGCACGGAAGGGGTCATGGGCGAGCCCATCATGATGAAACAGGACCGCTAATGCGCCAAAGCGAATCACCCATGTCCAGTCATCCGGAATGCCCACGAGAATCCCAATGGTGGGATCGAGGCACGGACCAGGGCCGCCCATGACCGCCGATTTCGAAATGGCGAGAATGTCCAGCGCGCCAGCATCGGTTGGCCGAGGCGCGATTTGTACGGTGAGCGGCGGCGTCACCCCCGTGGAATAGATCACGGGATCGGGGGAGGCGGTTTGTGGGACGGCGGTGGTCGCCGGCCATGTGCGCTCGTACGACTGCAGCGCCCACTCGTCATCGCGTCCGAGCGGATATGTGCGGTTGTTGATGCCGCGAAAGGCCACACGCCGCAGCGTCAGAATCTGGCGATCCAAGATCACGCGGCCATTGACGGGTGGGGTGACCGGCACCGACATGCGCGTCACGACCATCCCTGATTCGAACAGGAAGCGGTCTCGCGCTTGCTGCAGCGCCCGGATCACATCCGAGAGGGTAAATTGAATGGTCCCACTCCACGCGGTGGGCGTTGGCGGTTCCATCAAGGCGTATTGCAAATCGGCGATGAGATACGCGTCGGTGACTGTGTACGCGCGCAGGGTGGGGATTTCGCGGGGCAGATCGTAAAACGGCTGACCAATGCGGCAGTTAAACGTCCCTTGAGCCTTGTACATGGCCGTGAGCGCGTTCCATGTCCGCAGGGCTTCGCGGATATATCGGGTGAGTTCCGCGGCCGTCCAATGGACATTGGTCGGATCCTCCAGCCGCGACGACAACATGATGAGGCCATCGGACAACGCCGCCGAGCAATTCGTGTTCGGGGGACAGGGAGGACAGACCGTATCGATGGGGTCGTCCACCGGTGGCTCGTCATCATCCGGATCCTCGGGCGGTTCAATCGGTGGGTCATTCGGGTCGGGCGTGTCCTCCGGGTCTGCGTCCCACAGCGGCGTAATCGGAGTATCCGGATCGACCGGAACAAATTCCCCGTTGCAGGACCAGCCATTGTTGCAGGCCACGGTGTCGCCGGGGAAGACAAAGACATCGTAGACCACGCCGTTGGCGTTCAGGGCTGAGCCCACGAAAATAGAGTCGATGCCACCCCCGGTAATGCCCGTCGCGGCATTGGGCGTATTGGGCCATTGGGTGGACGTGGTACCGGTGTGAGACGGGTCGCGCTGGATAGCCGCGACGTTGTTGTGCGGGACGACCACGGCCCACATGGGACGGCGGCCCGAGGCCGGGGTCAGGGCCAGCGTACGGGACGCGTTCCCGTCCCCGGTGTAGGTTATCATCTGGACGGCGCGGGAGACGCCCACGTCTCCGGAGCCGTCGTCCCGGCGGAAGGCGATATAGGGGATCTGGCCCGTCGCCAACGCGGACAACAAATTCGTCTTGGCGGTCAACGTCCCGGTGTCGATCGACAAGGCGGTGACGACTTCGGAGCCATCAAGACGGGTCACGGCCGTCGCGGCGGATCCCGGCCCCTTGTAAAAGAGCCGGGTCGTGGTGGTGGCGGAATTTTGCTCCTGACAGAGAAAGACCCCGATGGGCAGGAACCGATCATCATCCAAGGTGCTTTGGGCATCGAGGATCCCAGCCGCTTCCCAGAGCGCGGAGGCGTCACAGAATCGCATCCCCGGATCGGAGAAGGCCATGTACTGGTAGGTGACGCCCACGGCGTTGACGTTGATGTTGGTCCCGGCGATGCGGACCACGGTGCGCTGTTCCTGCTGGTCTTCGGCCACGGCCCCGACGAACGTGGGATCGATCTCGACAATAGGAAGGGTATCCGGGGCGTACTGTTCCTGCCCAACCATATGGGGCGCGTTCATGGAGGGCCACCACGTGATGGGGCCAGAACCGCCGGTCAGGGGCCGGATATAGAGGAAATGGACCGGGCACCGAAAAAATAAATCGATAAAAGTGCCCGTGCCGACATAGATGCCGGCATGGTCCACGACCGGGGAGACCGGGGGTGGGCCTTTGCGCGCCCATGGCGTACGTGGGTACGGCGCGTTGTGGATCCCAATCGTCTCCGCCATGACCGGCAGGGTGCCCGTGACCGGGTCATTAGGATCGGTCGGCGCACGGAATAAAGCCGGGTCCACGGCGACCGAGGACTGCCACGCGGGGGTGTTGAGCACTCCGGCGCTGATCAGGATGTCATTGCCCTGACCGTCCTCGTACATAATGAAATCGACTTTACGTTCCTGACACTGTGCGCCGGTGTTTTTGAACAGCAGCCCGGCCCCGCGATCCCGCAGCGCCCACGCGACACGCCGGGTAATTTCGAAGGCTCCACAGTCGCCCACCAGAGAAAGCCCGGCGGCGATGCAATTGGCTTTGATCTGGGCGACGAGATCGATGCCAGGGGTCGGGTCGGCCGGTTCGGGAAGGGGATCGCCCGGCTGGGCGACCACATCCTCGCGACCAAACGTCCCCACGAGTTCGGCGGTGGCGTACAACCCTTGCGTGGCGGCGGCGGAGGCCGACAGCCCTTTGGTGAACAGGATCTCTAATCCGGCCAGGGGCGTGACGGGACTGAGAAGCCCCACTGGAGCATAAAAGACGTGCGACCATGTGGCCAAGACCGCATTCTGAAGAACGGTGGCCATGACTTCGGCCCCGGCTGGGAGCTTGTAGCCCAGTTGCCCATCGGGGAGCGCCGCGCGGCGTCCGTAGATGCCGACGTTGATGGCGACGTAGCCCATGGCTCCAGGCGCCTGATCGACGGCGCGGTCGGCGTCGGTGGCCAAGACGAGGCGGTCCCCGGATGTCGAGGACGTGAGCAGGACCGGGCTGGAATTGCCCATCGGACGCTGGGCCGCCAGTCGCCAGTCACCCACCCAGGTGCCAGGGGTGGTGCCAAGGCCCGAGGGCGTGATGAGTGCGACATGGGATCCGTTATTCCAGTCGATGCCGCCCGTGGCAGGAATAGCCCCGGCCGTGTCAAACCCCGCGATCTCAATGCCAATCCAGTCGTCATAATCGATAGAGAAGGACGTACCGGCGTTGGCCCCGCCGACTTCTCCCGTCGAAATGTTCTGGGCCTGAATGATGCCGCCTTCGGCCCCGTAATCCGCGTAGGTGCTGGAAAAGACCAGGACACCATTGATGTACATCCAGAACGCCGGGGGCGGAGGAATCATCCCAGCGGCCCCGACCGGGGCATACTGGTACACGAGATCCAGCTTCTGCCAGATATCGAGAGGGATCGCGGGCGTGGACGCGTGCGGGAAGATCGTCCCGATATTGTCGATGTTGTTAATGGCGATCTGCCCGGCCGGGTTCATGTCGAGCGCGATGCCTGCCGCGTTGGAGGTTGCTCCATGGCAGCGCCAGATCCGCCCGGTGCCGGTCTTCGGGTAGCGGCGGATCCGGAAATACAACCGTTCCCAGAGTTTTCGTGTGGCCGCTGCGCCGTTCTCAGTCGGGGCGTGGGCTTTGGTATTGCTGGTGTTGCGCAGCGCAAGGCCGTAGCCCGCGACGTGACGTGACGCCGTGCGGCCATGATGCGCCCCAGCCGTACCGGAGCCACCTTCCCCCTCAAAGGGCAGTTCAAAGCCGTCTGCCCAGCGCCGCGTGCCGATGGGGGTGACCGGGGGGCCAACCCCGGTGACCGGGTCGATATCGAGTTTGGGGACGTACGCAAATTCGCCCCGCCACCAGTAGCGGACGCGGTGCCCGAACAGGAAACAGACGCCAAACCAGCCACCCGAGCAGCGATCGAAGGTGTCCTGGTTGCGGGGGAAATTGGATCCGTCTCCGGTAAACCAATCGGAGACGATGACATCCGTGGACAGCCCCGTGGGAGCTGTAGGTACCTCAAGCGGGACGCCGTATATAAATCCGGCCGTGGTAGGCGACAGAATGATCTGTCCGACCATGCCTCCGGCATGGACCTGTGACTGGAGGAGATCCACCAGATCCTTGTCGGAGAGGGTAATTGTGTACTTCAGGTACCGGACATCAGCCATAGTGTCGTCTACTCGCTGGGGTTACGCGCGAGTGTTATTTCCTGGTCGAATCGCGCTTCATCGCCGACTGTCCGCGGGTGCCCACGACGGGCGTACCCGATTGGCCCTTCGACGGCGTACCCTTCACCGAGGGCTCGCGCGTACCGTCGAAGAATTTCAGCGGGATGCCGCCCCCGCCGGTGTCGTGCGGCTTGTCGAAGGGAGCCTTGTTGCGATCGTAGATGCCCCCACCCACGCCATGGGTAGACAGTTTCTGCTGAGGCATCTGGGAATTCACGGTGCGCTTGGCCATGATGTCAATCCTTTGTAATGGCGCCCAGTATCGTCGTGGCGCTGACGTCGGCGTTGTACCAGTCGAGTTTTTTCTGTAGTCGCGCGTTGTGCATCGGTGTGTCGATTTCGTGACTGACGTCCTCGGTCGCGTTTTCCATGGTGTCGGCTTCGCGGATCAATTCCGCGTGCTGGACGAGCGTACGTTTGACGATGATGGTGAATTTCATGGATCACCATGTTATGGGATGACTCTGCATGTACTTCGCGTCGATTGGTCCCGCGTACCCATCCAGCCGGCGGCCAAACCCCACCCGCCCGCGCGCGTACACACTCGACAGCGCCATTTCATCATCGGCCTTTTTCGCCAGCCGAAGCGCGTCCTGGTACGCCTTGGTGCCATGCAGAATCAGCGTCGGCCAATTCGCATGTTTGAAGCTGGGGAAATTGTTGATGTTGGCCTGTGCGTGCGCGTAGCCGTAGAACGCCAGCGCCCCGGTAGTCAGGGCGTCACTGCCTACGACATCAGGAATCTCGTCATTCATGTTGCCGATGACGACTAATTCACCCTTGCGCCGGTACCGCACGTAAAACGTCTGGCCCTGAGTGGACCCCGGCCACAGCTCGTAAATCGCGGCGTTGGCGGCTCCTTGAACCGTGGGGGTTCGGCCCACCGTTTTGTACAGCCCCAACAAATAGGCGAGCCCCAGGGACTGACGTTGCGGATCGCGCCCATCAAAGTACGCCGAGCTGTACGAGAGTTTGTCTCGGCTGATCGTGTACCCGGTCACCATGTCCACCAGCGAAATCCATGACCGGAAGTCTGAACTTGGTGGCGTGATGTACACGCGGTAGACCAGGATCGATGAGAGCGGATTGGTGGCCTCTTGCACAGCCCGATCGAGCGTGAGGATAATCGCCGCCGGCACGGTCGCATCGACCGCCAAAATATTGTATATCTGGCTGGTCGTGGCCGTGCCCATGAATCGAATCTGCAGGGACGTGAGTCCAGGGGGGGTCGTCACCGCCAGCAAGGCCGCTGAAGCGACCGCATCGCACGTGATGGTCAGCGCCCCACGTACGATACTCGCGCTGCCTGCGGTGATTCCCACCGGGCAGATCATGGTCGCGTCCTGAATTAAATACGACCAATTCTTTTCGCGGTTGATCTTTTCGGTGAAGATCCGCCGGATGAAACTGGCGGCCAGCACCGGGGAGAGTCCCGGTAACCGGCCGGCCAATTCCGCTGCGCAATCTGCGAAGGTGGGCATGATGGAGTGCCAAGCCTCCCACTCACCGGAGGGATCGACACTCCAGCGAGAAAATTACTTCGGTCCAACCGCGAGCAGGCGAACAATCTCCAAATGGAGATCCACGCCCGGCGCGACTTCCACTCCGGTGCCGGTGACAAACCACTGCAGGCGAACGGTCGGGGTCGGGGCACCACCGGGGGAGCCCGGACCACCACTCGCATGGCCAGCCGTGATCGCCACTTTGACGAAGAATGTGCCCGAGTCGCTGTACCCGCCCTGTTGCGCGGTCACGAAGTCCGCGAATTTCATCCCCGCTTCAGGACGAACATTGACGACGTCACCGCCTGCAATCGGGGTGACGGTCATCGCCGCGTAGACCACAGGGCCGGCGTGCGGAAACACGCTGGCCTTGTTGGAGCCCCACGCGGTCGGATACCCTGCCAATGGTCTCATGCCGCAATCCCCCTAGAACCGGTAGTGAACCATCACACCGGGCGTGTTGATTGTGGTGGCTTGCGTCGTGTTACAGAGAAACGTCATGGTGATGTAGTACAGGGTGCGATCCGTGTCCAAGCGGAACGGTGTCGCGGGCGTGTACTTCTGGGTGAAAAAGGATCCGACCGTCGTCACGCCTGCGTTGAAGGCTGCCCCAGATGGGTTGACTACCAAGGTACCGGCGTCCGCACGCACCACCGCCGCCGCCGAGGGCGTTTCTGCGGCGCCGGCTGCCGGCATCGCCACCTTGCCGAATACTTCGGTGCCATTCATGGTCCCAGAGGCCAGCACGTACACCTGGGTCGCGTTGACGCCCCCCGCCTGTTGGATCCCATAGAAGAAATCCGCGTCCACGAGACTCACACCACGATTGGTCCCGCCGACGATCGAGGGAGGATTGATCAAACAGCGAATCGAATTGACGGAAATGACCGCGGCGTTGGTGGTGGACACCTGGAGCATCGGGACGCCCGCGAGGAGCGCCGTATAGCCCAAGGTCGTCACACCCGTCGCCGCGCCGTAGGTCGGAGCGGTCAGGGTGCCGGTGGCGACGGAGTAATAACAATTGGCCGCCGGGATCCAGTACGCGTTGAGATTGGTGGTGCTCAGGCCCTGCGCAGACACGGGCACGCCCGCGAAGTGGAGGACGCGCGGAAGCTGTTGCGCAATCGCGCCCCACGAGCGCGCCTCTTGCGGATCGCGCGCGATCGGGGCAAGGATGGCCGAGGCCCAGAAACACACCAGCAGGATTCCAGCAATCGCCATCGATCGAATTCGTGTACGGCGCATGGTCATCTTCTCCAATTCACTCAGGGCTGTGCGCGAGCACTACCAGCCGCTGTTCATCATGTTGACGCGGACCAGGGTCAACCCGCCGTTGACCGGCAGCTGCACGGCCGCTCCCAGATACCGGTTCATCAGGATGCTGAAATCGCTGAACAGCAGGGGGGCGCCCGAGTCGAGGGTATCGGCAAAGCCGTTGTCCACGCCCGCGCCCACGCCGGCCGCGAAGACCGAGACGCCGACGCCAGCCGGCGCGTTGGACAGGGCCGCACGGAATTTCACGAACACGTCGCCCACGTCCTGAATGACGCCGTAATTGCCGGGCGTCCAGCCGGGGTTGAGGACGATGCCTGCACGCAGCTGCGCACCAGGGACCGAGCCGGTTTCCGCGGTGGTCACCTGAAACAGGTTGTCCGCGACGGAAATGTCGTTGAAGACGATCTGGCCCCGAACCACGACGGACGCGGCGGCGGCCAGCCGCACGTAGCGGAAATGGCCTCCGTTGACGACGCCAATGGCGCTGTCGTAGATGACCTGAGCCTCGTCCATCCACCAGCCCTGTCCGAGCTGCCCGGACAACTTGGAGGATCCGCCCGCGCCCGTCCCGGCTCCACCGCCGCCAATGACCGAGTCATTGACTTTGTTGATGGAACCCGAGGCCAACCGAACGATGCTGCTATTGAACATGAT
>Ga0137455_1000002_pt1 | contig 100629 bp, 164 predicted proteins | sample EasRivERMGT600_2_FD_102334 | JGI IMG/M metagenome (GOLD analysis project Ga0137455, IMG submission 102334) | Soil microbial communities from meander-bound floodplain in the East River, Colorado, USA - East River MetaG ERMGT600_2 | ecosystem: Environmental > Terrestrial > Soil > Floodplain ... | reverse complement strand
GTAGTGGACGCCTCGTCGCGCACGGCTACCGCCGCCCGCAACAATGGCACTCGAACGTCGGAACCTGTAGCGGCGCGGGCGCCGCGCACTTCGGCACGGAAGCCGGTCGCGACTTCACGACGTCGCTCGTCGCTCGCCTCCGCGAAACGTCGACGCGCCTCCGCTTCGAGAGCAACGAAGTCGCCGCCGGTCGCGGCATCGTCGAGCGTCGCGTCCCGCTCGGCCGCAACATCGTTCAATACCAAATCGTCGAGAACCCGACCGAGACGCAGCGCGCACGCTACGCGGTCGAGCTCGACCAGCGCGCGTCGTCGGCGCTTTATACGGCGAAGGAGTTCGAGAAGAAGGTCGCCGAGTGGACCGCAGCCGAGCCCGTCGCCGTGACGGTCGAAGCGAAGGGCGCGCCGCTCCTTCACCTCTACTCGAAGCGGATGGGCGGTAAGGCGTGCGCGGCCTCGATGATGGGCGCGCAGCGCGGCGGCTACAACAACACGAGCGACGAGTCGAAGGTAACGTGCCCGAAGTGTAAGGATCGGATCGCTCGCCTCGCGGCGAAGCAGAATGGAGCAGCAGTCTAATGGCGAACCTACAGACCGGCGAGTTCTTCGACATGTTCGGCTACGACGCTCTGGCGCAAGTCCAGAGCGTCGACGACGAGATGGTCCGCTACTTTATCCTGACGAACAACAGCTCGCACATCCTCCTCGCCGAAGCGCACGCGATGAGCGAACCGAGCGACAAGGTGCAGGAACCGGCGAAGCTCGTCGCCGCGTATCCCTACGGCGCGACCGCCGACGACTGGAAGGTCGCCTACCGGATCGCGACGGTCGAGGCCGTGCGGCTCTCGCACATCGCGCCGCCGGTCGACGACGAAGCGTGTCCCGGATGCGGTTGCAAGCCGGGCGACGGACTTACCGACGGATGCTTCCATCCTGTCGGCTGCGGTTACTTCAAACACGTAGACGAGAGGGATTAGCGATGAACCTGAAAACGATCACGAAGCGCGAACTCATCGATCTCCTCGAAGACGACGACGCGCCGGACGACGCGCTCGTCATCTTCGCGACCGACTACGGCGACCGCGGCCACACCGAGCAGGCGCTCGGCATTCGCGGCGAGGTCGAGGAAGTCATCGTCACCGAGTCGGCCTACAGCAACAGCGGCTTCGCGATCTCGGACAACCCGGACGACGAAGATGCGCTCGGCGACGACGAACCGAAGTTCATCGTCATTCGATAGAAGAGAGGAGGCCGAGGATGGCCAAGATGTTGTATCCCGCGCAGCGAGCCGCGCTCGACGCGAAGCTCGCGAGCCTGTCCGCCGCGCAGATGGCGGCGGTCCTGAAGTATCTCGCGTTCTACCAGGTCAGCCTGAGCGCGAAGGTCGTCGATCGAGTTCTGAGTCGGATGTAAATCGGTAACGCGTTCGCGGCCATTGCGCCGCCATGGAGAAACGACAATGAGAGCAGCTACCCTTCGTAAGTTCCTCGCGGTCGAAGAGAAGATGATGCGCGCGTCGATGCCGCGCACGAGCGCGGCCGACCCGGTCGTCTCGACGCCGCGCGCGGCGGAAGTCGTCGTCATCGCGAACCGCGGCAACGTTAAGCTCGTGAAGCCGCTCACCTTCAAGCTCGGCGACGTCGAGGTTAAGTAGATGACCTGCACGTCGCTCGATCACTGTTATCCGCAGAACGCGCCGAGCGCGAAGACGGCGCCGGGTACGCCCTGCTTCTGCGGCCGTCGCCGGTGGGGTACGACCGGACCGGTAAAGGGAACCGCGAAGCCTCGACCGCAGCGTCGATTCAAAGTCGGCGACGCGGTCGTAGTCCTCGGCTCGAACGAGCCGCGCGAGATAACGAAGCGCGAACGCGAAGACGGCGTCGACATCTATATCCTCGACGCGCCGGTCGGCGGTCGCAAGTATTACGAACGGACGGAACTCGTGGAGGCGCAATGACGAAGACGAACGAAGCGATCAGAGCGATGCAGAACACCTTCGGGTCGGCGTTCGGTCCGGTTATCTCGGACCTCTCCGACGCGATGGCGAAGGTCGCGCGGATGTGCGCCTATACCTACGACGAGCTCGCCCGCGGCGAGCGGTTCGGCGCGACGCTCCCGGACGGCGAGCTCGATAAGTTCGTCCGGTCGTGGAAAGCCGACGCCGGGAAGTACGACGGGCAGACGAAGCGCGTCGCGATGCACTACGAGGTCGGGATCCTCGGAAGCCGCGGCTGGACCGAGACGGTCGTCGACGGCCACTTCGCGATGCGCTCGCCGAACGGCCGCTTCATCGTTCGCTATATCGCGGTCGGCAAGACGCAGGCGCGGAGCTACTTCGAGAGGGCCATACAATGAAGCTCTACACCGAGAGCGAAGTGCAGGGACCCGGGCGCCGGTTCTGGTTCCGTAACCGCGCCGACCGCGACCGGTTCGAGCGCGCGAAGAAGCGCGCGGGCTACGCGACGTTCGCCGAGGGTAAGACGGTGTGGGCGTCGCGCTCGAAGAAGCGGTCGCGCGCGGTCGACCTAGTTATCCGTGGAGGCGTCGACCCGTGGGGACTATAGAACGACTCGGACCGCCGGAGTGGAAGCGCGGCTACGTCGTTCGACGCGTCCTGCGCGAACCGGAGCCGCCAGTCGCGTGCCCGCAGTGCGGCGCCGCGCTCAACGATAACGTCACGTTCCGCTCGTGCCCGAAGTGCGAGTACTGCGAGGAGAAGCGATGAAGACCGACCAAGTCGAAGCCGTTCGTCAGCGCCTCGACGTCGAACGAACCAAGGCCCGCGACGGCGTTCGGCTCGAAGCCGAGGCCGCCGGGCTCGATGAAGATACGGTCGACGCCTGCGTCGACGCAGCGATGTCCGCCTACGACGACCTCGGCTCGAACGAAGAAGCGTGGGAGGATCTCGTCGCGTCGGTTATCCAAGGGCACGCGGCGCCATGAAGCAACCAACCGAAACGAAGCCGCCCGCGCACAGGGTCGTCTGCGCGTGGTGCAAGGAAGAAGTTAGTCCCGGCATCGAGCCCGTCTCGCATACGATTTGCCCGACGTGCCTCGAAAAACACAAAGAGGAACTCTAGTGGAAAACGACAACGTCATCATCACGACCGGCGACGGCCGAGCGGCCACGCAGGAAGAGAAGAACGACGCGGCGTCGAGGAAGTTACTCGAAGCCGCGAAGCTAATCGAGACGGCGCTCGTGCTGCTCGATACGAGCTATACGAACTGCGGCCATTGCAACTCTCGGCATTGGAAGAACATGGCGCACGCGAACGCCTACCAACGCCTAACCGACACGCCGTTTAGGCTACGCGATTGCGCCGAGCAAATCGCAACGTCGGAAATTAAATCGTCCACCGATCGTCGTCGCCGCCGCGGTCGCGGCAATTCATAGGAGCAGCAGAACAAAAATGACACCATCAGCCCTCGCGCAATTCCTTGGCGCCGCAATCAAAGCTCGCCTCCCGATCCTCATTACCGGCTCGCCCGGTATCGGTAAGTCGGCCATCGTCGAGAAGGCCTGCGTCGACGCGGGCGCCGATATGATCCTCTCGCACCCGGTCGTCGAGGACCCGACGAATGCGAAGGGCTTGCCGTGGCCGGACAAGGACGGGAAGTCGGCGAACTTCCTCCCGTTCGGCGAGCTCGCCCGCGCGATTAGCGCGACGAAGGAGACCGTCTGGTTCCTCGACGATCTCGGTCAGGCGCCGCCAGCGGTACAGGCGAGCTATATGCAACTGCTCCTCGCGCGTCGCGTCAACAACCACAAGCTCCCGGACTGCGTGACCTTCGTCGCCGCGACGAACCGACGCACGGACCGCGCGGGCGTCAGCGGCATCCTCGAACCGGTGAAGAGCCGCTTCGCGTCGATCGTCGAGCTCGAAGCGAACCCGGACGACTGGTGCGTCTGGGCGCTCTCGAACGGGATCCCGGCGGAGGTCGTCGCGTTCATCCGCGCGTTCCCGCAGTACTTCAACGACTTCAAGCCGAGCGCGGACCTAACGAACTCGCCGGTCCCGCGCACGTGGCACCACGTCGCGAAGCTCCTCCCGCTACAGCTGCCGCCAGCGGTGCAGCTCGCGGCGATCTCAGGCGCGGTCGGCGACGGTACGGCGGTCGCGTTCTCCGCGTTCCTGCGTCTCTACTTGGAGCTCCCGACGATCGATAGCATCCTGACCGACCCGGATGCGAGCGCGCTGCCGACGCAGCCGTCGACGCTCTACGCCGTCGTGACCGCGCTCGGGATGCGCGTCACGCCGAAGAACTTCCCGAAGATCGCGCGCTACGCCGAGCGCCTGACGATGGCGCAGCACGGCGAGTTCGCCGCGCTCCTCCTCCGCGACTGCGTCCGGAAGGACGGGAGCATCATGCAGACGGCGGCGTTCGTCAAGCTCGCGTCCGGCGAGCTCGGCTCGCTGATCGCCGGGACGGGGCAGTAACGTGGACGTGGAAGTCGACGTCGACTTCGTCGCGGTGCGCGACGAGGTGTGGTTACTACTTCAGCGCGGCGAGCGCCGCGCCGCAGCGCTGGCGCTCGTCGGTCGGTTCTGGGAGCTCACTGCTAAGGGGAAGCAGGGAGCCTTCCTCCAGAGTCGGATCTTTATCGAGATCGCCGTCGAGCTCGCGGACATCCTTATAGATGACGCCGAGTTCGGCGAGGAGATAGCGCGGCAGCGCGCCGCATACAACGAACGCGTTCAGAAGGAGCAACAATGACCGACTACACAAACGTCTCCGCGCGAGCGATGCTCGTGCAGCTTCACGTCTCGACGTGGACCGCGCGGAAGTTCGACAAGGGCGCGACGGCGCAGGTCAATACGAAGAACGCGGCCAGCTCGAAGGCTGGCCGCTACAATAAGTACCTCCTCGCCGGAGCGAAGGAACACGAGGCGCTCCTCGCCGCGTGCGAGATGCTGCGCGACGTCCACTACGGGCAGACGTTGCCGTGGAGCGATAAGGGCTCGCGGCTTTTGCCGACGGCGAACTTCTTTCAGTACAGCGAGACGATGCGGAAGCACTTCGCGTCGGCCTCCGAGAAGCTCGCCGAGTTCGTCGACGCCTACCCGTCGTTGATCGACGCCGCCGAGAAACGCGACACCGCGCTCGGCGAGTTGTTCAACCGCGCCGAGTACCCGAAGCCGGGCGACGTGCGGCACCGGTTCTCGTGGACGATCTCCTACGATAAGGTGCCCGACGGCGACTTCCGCGTCGACCTCCCGGCGGATCAACTCGCGACCATCGCGGCCGAAGTCGAGGCCCGGTCGGCGAGCGCGACGCAGGAGGCGATGCGCGGCGCGTGGGAGCGCCTCGCCGAAGCGGTCGCCCGTATCCATAAGGCGAGCCAACCTGACGGCGTCGTCCGCGGCACGCTTATCGAGAACGCGCGGACGGTCTGCGACGTCCTCGGCCGGTTGAACGTCGCCGGAGACGAGCGCCTCGAAGCAATGCGCGTCCGCGTCGAGCGCGAGCTCGCGCAGCTCGACCTCGCCGACCTCCGCAAAGACGATGCCCTCCGCGCCGATACGGCGACGAAGGCCAAACGGATCCTCGACGCGATGTCCGAGTACGGCTTCGCGCCACCGGTAAAGGCGGAGGCCGCGGCGTGAGGCCACCGCACTTCAATCGCCGCTCGTGGAGGGAACTACAAGAGTACTTCGACCGCGTAGCGCGGATGGCCGCGCGGTTGCAGAGTACCGAACCCGCCGCGAAGAATACGACGCTGTTCGCGACGATCGCCGCGCGCTGTAAGCAGGAAGGAAAGACGCAGCGCGTGGTCGTCGTCGAACTCGTGCGCGAGATGCGCGCCGCGAAGAAGGAGGGCTTCGGTACCGCGGTCGAATCCGGCACCTGCCCATACTGCGGCGGCTACTACACGATCGACAGGACGTGCTCCGGCCCGCGTCGCCTCGACGACCCGGACGCGAATACGTGTCGCCGGATGCGGAAGCACGCGCGACTGGTCAGGGCCGCTATCGACGCCGATATAACGGAGGCCGACGAACGTGGAACTACATAACGACCCGGAGGCGCTCGAAAGGATCCGGAAGTTGATCCGCGACCTCTTGAACGAATCGAACGAGCGCCGCCCGCCGATTACGCGCGGGCGCGCCTACCGGGCGGCGCAGCGGCACTACGTCGTGCAGCGGCGTCTCCTCGGTCCTCGGTGGCCGAGCTCGTTCGTCGCCGCGCTACACGCGGAACGGGAGCTCGGTGCGACGGTGCGCGAAGCGGTCGCGCGAGTCTATCGACGGTTACGACGTATCCAGAGGAGTAGAGGATGTCAATGACACCGAAGCAGAAGGTGCAAGCGGCGCGGACGACGCTGGTGCTCGACCAGCCGTTCTTCGGCGTACTCGCGCTCCGACTTCATATCGTCGAGGACCCTGGCTGCGGTACCGCGTGGACCGACGGCGTCTCGATGGGCTATGACCCGCTCTTCGTCGAGCAGCTGACGGCGAACGAGCTCACGTCGGTTATCGCGCACGAAGTTATGCACTGCGCGAACGGCCACCCGTGGCGCCGCGATAACCGCGAGCCGCGCCGCTGGAACTACGCGTGCGACTACGCGATCAACCCGGTTATCGAGGACGCCGGATTCAAGCTGCCGCGGAAGATCATCTCGGGTCTACCGTTCGAGCCGCTCCGCGACAAGAACTTCGACGGGAAGAGCGCCGAGTGGATCTTCGCCCGGCTCCCGGAGTTCAAGACCATTACGGTCGTCCTCGGCGGCAGCGGCGCCGGGAAGGGCCAAGGCGGCTCTGGCAAGCAGCCCGGCGCCGGGAAGGGTAAGGCGAGCGACCCGTCCGGAACGTCGCAAGGCGGCCCGGGAACAGGCGGCCAGGGGCATTTCCCGGCCGCGGGCGGTTTCGACGTCCGGGACGCGCCTGCTAGCGCGGCCGCAGCGGGCGTGACCGAGGCCGAATGGCAGCAGGCCGTCGTGCAGGCGGCCGTCTCCGCGAAGGCCCGCGGGATGCTCCCGTCCTGCCTCGAACGGTTCGCCGCGCAGGCTGCCCAGCCGCGCGTCGACTGGCGCTCGGTCCTCCATCGCTTCGTCCAACAAGCGGCGAAGGAGGACTACTCGTGGCGGCTGCCGAACTCGCGCTACATCGCGCACGGTATCTATATGCCCGCGATGCACAGCGAGACCGTCGGCCCGCTCGCCGTCGCCGTCGATACGAGCGGTAGCGTCGACGACGTCCTCCTCTCGCAGTTCGCCGCGGAGCTTCGGAGCGTCTCCGACGACGTCCGGCCGATCCGGATTCACGTCATCTACTGCGACGCGAAGGTGAACCGCGTCGAGACGTTCGAGCGCGACGACATACTCGAACTCCGGCCGCGCGGCGGCGGCGGTACGTCGTTCGCGCCGGTAATGGATTGGCTCGACGAGCAAGAAGAACAGCCGGTCGCGCTGGTCTACCTCACGGACATGGACGGATCGCATCGACCGGAGCCTCCGGGGATGCCGGTCCTCTGGTGCTCGCCGACAGAGCCCGGGCGGAATAAGCCGCCGTACGGCGAAGTCGTGGTGCTCCAGTGAGCGGCGAGACGCGCGAGATCACGGAGGCCTCCCAACTCGGATGGCCTCCGGGTCGGTGGCCGGAGAACTTCACGCACGACGGCGCGGAGTTCGTCCGCGACTGCGACGTGCGCCACGGCGGCGAGCTCGTCGCCGTCGTCTATCGATCGAAGGACGGAAGGGAGCTGGAGGTCTTGAATGACTAAGCGTCGAGAGTTCGTCGCGAAGAAGTGCGACCGGTGCGGCGCCGTGCGGAAACAATGCACGCGCGCCGAGCGGGCCTGCTTTAAGAGTGAGCGGAACGCGAAAGGGTTTACGACCGGCTATCGTTGCCCGGGTACGATGCGGACGATCGTCCGGAAGCGGAAGAAGCCAGCGACGGCGATCCCGATCCCGAAGGGCGTCGGCCTCGGCTACGTCCTCAGCGAGGAGTATCAAGCGCAACTCCTCGCGCAGCGCGGCGCCGCGGGTCGCGCGAAGTCGACGAATGAGCTCGATAAGATCCGCGGCAAGCTGAAGGAGTGGCGCTCCGAGCAGAAGCGGATCGGGAACCTCGTCAAGAAATGGGAGAAGCTCGAACGGCGCCACGAGTCGCGGAGCACGTGGACCGACGCGCAGTTCGCCGAAGAACGCCAGCGCGCGGAGAAGGCCGCGAAAGTGAGCCGCGTCAAGCGGCGTATCTCGAAGGCCGCTGGAGTCGACGATGTCGAAGAAGCCTGAGCCCGACGAGAACGAGGACGAGCCGTCGAAGGCACGGCAGTACGTCGAGGTCGACCCGCAGATGGAGCTCCTCCCGATCGAGCACGAGAGTATGCACCCGGAGCGGCGGCGGAAGTTCTACACCGGCGTGCCGAACCCGGAGGCGTTCTATATCGCGGCGTGGCGGAAGCTCAATAGCAACCGGACCGGGCAGCACTACCTCGCGCATATCCTCTGCCCGCCGGACAAACGAAAGCTCGGATTCAAGATGTGGCGCTACTCGCGACGCGACGCCGTCGTCGCGGCTAGCATTATACAGTGGCTAGGTACGAACGTCGGCCGCGGCTTCGTGCTCGAAGTCGAGCGCGAGCTGGAGAAGGCCCGCGAGACGCAGAGGAAAGTGAGCGACGTCAGGAGGCGGATGCGCCCATACGTCGACCCGAACGATACGCCGCTCAAGCGGCGGAAGCGGACACTGGAAGCCACGCGGAAGCGGCTGGCGAGTCTACCGAAGGGGAACCCATGAGCATCGAGAAGAGCAAGAGTATCGCCGTGATGGCCGAGGTCGTCGCCGTTCTAGCGCGCTACTCCGGGATGCGCGTCGCGCCGGTCGTCGACCGCGAGGACGGCGTCGTCGCGCTGAATATCTTCGTCGAGGAGGACGGCGTCGACGGGCTCCGCGTCTTGGCGCTCCACGACGAGCTGAAGTTCATCTGCGATATGGCGAAGGTCCGCGCTATCGCGTCCGAGTATCAGATCAGCGCCGAGAAGCTGGAGGCGCTTATCCCGATGATGCACGACGACGCGCCGCCGCACGCGGTCCGGTACCTCACGGTCGCCGAGATCGAGGCCGTCGTCGCCGTCCTGACCGAAGGTACCGGGCCGGAGGATCCGCCGACCGCCAACGATCGACTCCTCGACTCGGCGCTCGTAAAGCTCACCGAGCTCGGGCGCGCGCTCGGAGGGTCGTAGTGCTCCGCGTCCAGCGGCGCCAGTGCTCGACGTGTATCTACCGGCCGGACTCGGCGCTCGATATCGCCGCGCTCGAAGAGGCGATCAAGGATCCGAGGATGGAAGGACACTTCAAGGGCTCGCGAACGTGCCACCATTCTCGCGACGCCGTCTGCGCCGGATTCTGGGCCCGGCATAAAGATAACTACGACGCCGGGCAACTCGCGCAGCGGCTCTCGCTGGTAGAGCTCGTCGACGATAACGTCGAGCCGACCGAAGCGATCCGACATCAACGACGGAGGAAGAAGCGATGACGAACGATGCGCTGCGCAAGACGCCGTGCCCGACGTGCGGCAAGAAGGGTCTGTCGTTCGCGGATCATCCTCACGCGCTCGGATGGAAGGATTACTCGCGCGCGAAGTGCCGCTACTGCGGCGGTCGGTTCAAACTCGGACGCAAGGAGAAGAAGCGATGAATCGACCGTGCCAGAATTGCCCGTGGAGGGAGTCGAACCACGGCAAGCGAACGCCGTGGGGCTTCTATACGAAGACGAACGTACGCCGACTCTGGAACCAGATACGCCGCGGCGGTAACGCGCAGTCGTGTCACCCGACGGATCCAGGCCACCCGGACCACGTGGCCGCTGGCGCGAAGCCGGGAGCGACGCCGCAAGAATGCCCGGGCTCGGTCATACTGATCTACCGCGAGTTCGAGAAGCTCCAGCAGTGCGGCGGCGGTACGATCGACGTCGCCGCGATCGACGTCTACTTGAAGCGGCACAAGGACGGACTCACGAAGAGCGGCATCCTTTACTGGTTAGTCCAGCGGTATCAACTCGGCGGCGTACCGTTCGTCGGAGGACCGAAGTTACCGGAGGTAGATCTACGGGAAGGAGGGATCGGTCGATGAACGAACGTGTCGCAGTGTTTTACTACACCGACCGCGCTACCGGTAAGGACGGCTCGTGGCGCGTCTCGGTGCATCCAGAGGAGACCGAGGCCGATATGCGCGCACACGCCGCGCACTTCCGGCCGGACATCCGCGTTAACCGTATAACATTCGAGCAGCAGGAGGACGGCGATGGACAAGAGAACGGTCGCTGAACGAAAGGCCGACGACCGCGAGTCGGTCCGCACGAACATTAATGACCTCGGCGCCTACGGCGCGTTGAGGTACGCGTCGAAGCGACTCGAAGAGATGCCGCTCGCAGACGTTCGGCGTATTCTCATCCTCACGATCCGTGGCGCCTCGAAGATCATCGACCGGGATCTCGCGCACGCGAGGCGCCTCGCCGCCGGGCAGACCGTCTGGCTGAAGTCGATAGGCATTAAGGTCGCCGTCCTCCTCGCGCTCGCGACGGCGGCGGAGGCCCAGACGTCGATCGTGTATACGAACGTCGTCGACGGCCGGGCATACCGGCAATCGATCGTCCGCGTCGAGCGCCCGGCGCAACTAGCGGCGCCGGTGCCTGCGTCGATCGTAACGACTGAGGTACCGCCGCGGAACTACAAGACGCCGATCGGCGCGGCGAGCTATGTGCCTCCGACGCGTAGCCCGTGGGGCGAGACGCGAGCCGCTCGGCCGACGCCGGTCGAGCAACCGTGGTTCATCAACGGTATCTACGCCGGGCCGTCTCCGTCGGGGAACTGGATGTCGACCGCGGTCGGACGACCGATCGTCGACGTCAACGTTATCGGTATACCGCGGAGGCCGCAGTAAGATGGGCCCGGCGGTCTGCTTGACGTGGGGCGACCATCGTTGGAAAGAGCCGCGCTTCGTCGAAGCCGGAAAGCATCCGACGATGGGCCACTTTCATAAGTACCTCGTCGAGTGCGAGATGTGCGGGCGCTCGACGACCGAGACGCGGTGGGTCGACCTGACGCGCGTCGCGTCCGGCGGCTACGGGACGACTATCGGCGAAACGAAGGAGCAGAAGGAACAATGATTATTGGATTCACCGGAACGCGCAAGGGAATGGCGGAGCGGCAGTCGGACCAGTTCGCGTTTATGCTCGGCTGCTTCTTCGTCGGGCCGCAGATTCGCGCGCAGGCGAAGAACGTCCTACATCAGGGCGGCGCCTACGGCGCGGATAAGCAGGCGCGGATTATCGCGCGGCAGATGGGCTTCGAGATCGAATGGCATCCGTGCCCGGGCGTCTCACTCCAAGACGTGATCGAGGACGAACCGCTCGCGAAGTTCGAGAAGTGGCACGAGGTCTTCCCGCCGCTACATCGCAATCGGAACCTCGTCGCCGCCGTCGACGTGCTCGTCGCGGCGCCGTTTACTGATAAGGAGGAGCTCCGCGCCGGGACGTGGGCGACGGTGCGCTACGCGCGAGAGAAGGTCATCCCGATCGTGATGTTGTCGAGAGGAGCGAAGTAATGCGCGTCAGAATATTCGGCGGACCCAACAGCGCTATCGATCGCGCGCGCTACCTACAGGCGCAGCGCGCGCCGATGCGGCCGAAGATCGGCGAGCCGCGCGTCTACGTCGGCGAACCGGAGGTCATCTATCCGGGCGAGCAGGCGACGGCGGAGAAGGGCGGCGAGGAGCCGAAGCTCTGGGCCGTCGAGCCGTCGCCCGGGTTCGCCGCGGCGCTTCGACGTCTTCGTTATCGGATGATCGGACAGTGGCTCGAACGGCTTCGCGAACGGAGGCAGCGTGGATAAGAAGTTGGTCAGCGGCGGCGGGATGCGCGACAAGCGGTTCGAGATCGAGAACGAGCCGGTGAAGGCGACGCTCAACGACATCGCGAACCGCATCGGCGGCGCGCTCCCGAAGGGGTGGGGCTTCCTCTTAATGCTGATGTCCTACGGCGAGAAGGGTAGCCTGTTCTATTTGTCGAGCGCCGCGCGCGTGAACGTGATCGACATGGTGCAGGAATGGATCAACAAGCAACGCGCCTCCGACGGCGTTCGCGCCGACGAGTTGAACCCGAACGACCCGGCGACGCGCGGTATCCGTCACCAGTGGCACAAGGTCGTCGCGCTCCTCCTCCTTCGCGCGGCTGGTGCCGAAGGAATGGATCCGATGAAGGTCCGCATCAACTTTAAGGGAGTAGACGTCGAGGCGATGGCCGCGCTCGGCGACGTCGCTGTCGGCGTACAGGACGACGAGGACGGCCTCACGCTCTACCTGATGCCGGAAGACAAAGCCATCGCACAGATCCACAAAGGCGAGGCGAAGATCGAACCGCCGTATACGGCGGCGGAGATCGAGGAGGCGAAGAAGCCATGAGCGAAGGACTCGACATATTGCGGAGCGTCGCGACGTCGCTCGTCGGTCTCGGGACCCACGAGTCGCGCGAGATCCAAGCCGGGAAGGACGCGCGCGCGATGTGGCGCGAGTTCGGCCTCTCCGCTCGGCTCGGCGCCGTACTGAATCAAGTCGGCCCGGACGAGCCGACCTACGCCGAGCACTGGCGTAACATCCTCGCGCGGTGCGAGGCCGCCGTCGAGATCCGTCCGGGCGGAGACGCCGAGCACCTCGCGGAGTATGTCCGGATGATCGTCGTAACGATGTTCGGCGAGCAGCGAGACGCCGCGCTAACGGACGTTCTCGACGAGATGCCTCGCCTGACAGATTGCGCGCACGCGTTCTACGCGCGGTTCCTCGCGAAGCGGACCGGCGACTACGCGCAGGGCGTCTCGGACTCGAAGGCCCGCGTGATCGCCGGGTGTCGCCTCGACGAGTTCGCGCCGGGTCAACTCGACGAGTGGCTCTGCGACGTCGACGTCTTTATGGCGAAGTGCGCGCGCCACGAATATAGCCGCGCCGACGCGCTCGTCGTCAGGGCCGCGATCGGAGGCGCGTGCGAGCGGTGGATTAGCCTCAACGATAATGCCGTGACGCGTGTCGTCCTCGCCGCGGTCAAGCGAGAGCTCGCGAGGCTCGACTCGGTCGTCGAGCGGCACGCGCTCGGCCCGGCTCATATGCTCGCGCTCGAACACCAATGGCGGAGCTATAAGTACAACGTATCGATCGCGCCGTCGATTCGTAACAACGGCATCGGCGCGCTCCAACAGCATACGGTCGGCTCGTTAAGGATGGCCGAGACGTTCTGTTGGGCGCCCTCGACGACGCAGGCCGTGATGGCGAGCGCCGACGGGATCCCGATCGATTGTTCGCCGACCGTCTCGGCGCTCGGCGAGATCGCGCGCGTGAACCGGAGCGGGTGGTGGTGGTTCCAAGAGCCGCTCCCGATCCGAACGGTGCAGCAGTCCGGAGTCGAGGCGCCGGTCGTTGCGCTCCTCTGGCGCTACGGCCTCCAAGACGTCGCGCCGCCGCCGGACTTCCCGTCGCTGAAGCCGCAACCGAAGCTCGGGATGTGGTTCCAGACCTTCATTATGCACCGCGACGACGTCGGCGGACGCGAGATGGAGGTCGCGATCCCGACGACCGCGTGGATCTGGCACGACGGTACGACGCTCGCGCAACTCGAACCGCGCCTGCGCCGGGAGTATCAACGCGTGCAAGACGACGGCCTAATGGGTCTCGACTCCGCGGATATCGAGACGACGGTCGAAGCGTCGGTCGCGTTCTCGCGGTTCTTCATCGCCGCCGCGGCGTGGCTGCGGCAGAAGATCGTCGTCGAGACGAGCGGGCAGGGACTCCGGCAAGCGGCGCGGCAACTACAGCGCGAGCATCGGCTCGCCGAGACGCCGCGTGTCCGAATCGTCGAGCTCCGCAAGTCGGACTACGTACGCCGCGAGGACGCGCCGATCGAGGGCGCGAGCGGCCGGAAGCTCTCCGTCCGCTTCGTTGTGAAGGGCTTCTGGCGCCAACAGTGGTATGCGACGCGGAAGGAGCACGCGCCCAAATACATCGAGTCGTTCTTAAAGGGACCGGCCGACGCGCCGCTGAAGGCCTCGGCGCCGACGGTGTTCGTCGTTCGTCGATAGTCGCAAAACTAGACAAAGGAGCAGCAGTGATTGAAATTAAACTCGTCAAAATTAACCCAGCGAAGGCGTCGTCACTTTTAGAGAAGAACAAACGTAACCGTCGGATTGTCCAGAGCACGGTCGATACCTATGCTCGGGATATGAAGGAAGGACGATGGACAGTTAGCGAGTCGGCGATCTGTATCGACATCAACGGCGGACTCATTAACGGACAGCACCGGCTCTGGGCGGTCGTAGAGAGCGGCGTAACGATACAGGCATTCCTTGCGACCGGCTACGCGCAGGACGATATGCTGCAGATGGATAGCGGTCTTTTGAGAACTTTCGCTGACTCCTATAACCTCAAGCACAACCAGCGAATGGTAAGCAATGCACACGCGGCGATTGCGAAGGTAATACTGAGAGGCCCTAGCGATAAGACGGCGGTCTCTCGATCAGAGTTAGAACGTGTTGTAGATAGGCATTACGCAGCCATATGTTTCGCGCTCCAGGCAGTTCCGTCGCGAAGCGGGATCCGTCGCGCGCATGTACAAGCTCCGATCGCGCGAGCGTATTACCACCCGGACCGAGCCGGAGTCGAGAATTTTTGTAGAATTCTCGCTACCGGAGAAGTTAGGGAGCCGCGCGACAAGGCGCCGCTTCTACTACGAGACTTCGCCTCTCGTTTGTCGGCGAAGGCTATCGACGTGCGCGTCGAAATATACTGGAAGACAGAGCACGCTCTCCTTTCGTTCTTAGATGGGACTCCTCTTAAATTGCTTCGAGCGGCCTCGCGCGAAGCGTTCCCGATCCCTGACGGCGCGACTGTAGAAGCTAAACTTCCGGAGCGACGCCGACGTTGAGCCTCCCGGCTCGAAAGCAGAAGGGCGCGTCGCGGCGACGCAAGAAGAAGTCGCGCCTACGGCGAGTCCAGCGTCGGTTAACTCGGTCGATCGTCCCGTGGGACGCAACTACACCGGCCGGTCGCTCGGTATTAGATGACGTAAAGAAGATGATCGAGGCGCTCGAACGGAACCGGAGGAAGCCATGACCGAGGACGACGTCGAGACGTTCGCGCGGATGCTCGCGGTCCTCTCGCCGCAGGAACGCTCGGCGATCCTCCGGCGCCTTCGCGCGATCCAAGTCGTCGGCCGACGCCTTCGAGGTCGGCGACCGGATCCGATGCGAGAAGTCGGCAGTGTCCTCTACGACGCGTTCGGCCTCCCGGTCGCGGTTATCAAACAGGTTCACCTCTCGCTGGTCCACGATTCGCGGATGCTACGACCGTGGCAACGCGGCGAGCGGCAGATCGATATGCAATGCGACGGCATCACTAACGAGGAGTTTGTCGATGAGATTATTCGTAGAGAAGCTAACGGTCGCTGACGTCGAGAACGCGATCGGCGTACCGGTTAAGGACTGGAGCGGCCAGTGCTACGCGGTCGCGTGCGCGATACTCCGCGCGAAGCTCCTAAAGGGCCGTCCGGCGTACGGACACTGGATCGGCGACGTCCATCCGAAGTCGCCCTTCTACGAACGGACCCGCGTGCCCTTTCAACGTCACGGGTGGATCGTCGTCGAGGAGCGCGGCCCGCACGCCGAGCGGCCCGGCCTTATCGTCGATCCGACGCGGTGGGTATTCGAGGCGAAGGAGCCATACATCTTCGTCGGCTCGCCGGTAATCGTTACGGCCGAGACCGAGTGCGAGGAATGCGGCTACACCGAGGACGCCCACGATCCGGACGACGAGGCGCCGAGCTGCGGCGAGTTCGTTCGGCCGAAGTGGCCCTACGACGAGGGCGGCGACCAGCTTCGGTCGGCGACGCAGCGGCCGATGCCGGAGTATCAAACGGGCGAGAAGACGTTCCACCTCCGACTCCCGCTGGCGGTCAAGCTACGGCTCGGCCTCCCGCATAAACCGACCGACCGGCAACTCTTCTGGCTCGCGAACCTTCCCTACGTTGTAATGGGCCGCGACGCGTGGGCGATCTGCCAGGCCCTCGCGCTCGCCGGGCATACTGGGTACGTCCCGCAGGATACGTGGGCGCGCGCAGACGCGGAGCGTGGCCTGTGAAGTGGCACGTTCGGTTCGACCAACACTTAAACCAGTTTGGCTTCGCGCTCTCGACCGCGTTCCTGAGCCCGGCCGACCTCCCGGACTTCGTCCTAATGTGCGACGCCTGCGGATCGGAGTCGCCGCAGGTCGTACTCGAAGCGATGTTGCTATGCTGGAGCGTTACGTTGACGACGCATAAGGAGGAGCGATGAGGATCGTCGTCGCGTTGGTCGTCTTCTATTTGGCGATGGTCCCGTTCATCCGAAAGCTACAGCGCGACGACGATAGCGAAGACGGGCTTCCTCCAAAACAGGCGTTCGGCTTATGGGTATTATCTCCGTTAACGCTCTCGATATGGGTCGGCGTCCAGTTATGGAAGCGCGTCCCGGCGCTACTATTCCCGACGCCGCAGGCAGCGAAGGTACGCGATCGGTTACGGCGTAGCGCGGAGCAGGTAGAAAAGGAGCAGCAGTGATCTATACGCTACGCGACTATCAGGAGGAAGGCACCGACGCTGGCGTCGAGTATCTCCTCGATAAGAAACGCAAAGGGAAGAACGGCATCATTGTCGCGCCGACCGGCGGCGGGAAGAGCTTACTAATCGCGAGCATCGCGACGCGCCTCAAAGAACCGTCGGTCATCTTCCAGCCGTCGAAGGAGATCCTACAGCAGAACGCGATTAAGCTCGCGCACTACGGCTATCCAGCGGCCATCTTCTCGGCGAGCTTCGGACGCCGCGAGCGCGGACCGATCACGCTGGCGACGATCGGCTCGGTCGTCGCCGAGCCGGAGGCCTTCCAGCACGTTCGCTACGTCTTAATCGACGAGTGCCATCAAGCGGTGAATCCGAAGGGCGGCCAATATACCGACTTCCTTGAGGCGCTGCCGAAGGGCGTCCGTGTCCTCGGCTTCACCGCGACGCCGTACCGGCTCGCGACGAACAGTCAGGGCGCGCAGCTCCGGTTCCTGACGCGGACGACGCCGCGGCTCTTTAACGACGTCGTTCACGTCACGCAGATCGACCGGCTCGTAAAGGATGGCTACTGGTCACCGCTCCGCTACGTCGACGACCGCGTACCGATCCGGCGCGAGAAGCTCAAGCTGAACTCGAAGGGTACCGACTACACGGACGCGAGCGTGCAGTTGGAGTTCGACGAGGTCGGCTTCGTCGGGCAACTCTGCGAGCGCGTCCAGCAGCAGATGGACGAGGGCCGGAAGCATATCGTCGTCTTCACGCGGTTCGTCGACGAGGCGCGCAGGGTCGCCGCGCAGTTCGAGAACTTCGCCTACGTCACCGGCGATACGAAGGACTCGGAGCGCGACGCGATCGTCCGCGACCTCCGGAGCGGCAAGCTGCGCGGCGTCGCGAACGTGAACGTCCTCTCGATCGGCTTCGACTTCCCGGAGCTCGACTGCGTAATCCTCGGATGCCCGTCGGTCTCACTCGCGCGCTACTACCAGTGGGTAGGTCGCGCGGTCCGCCCGCATCCGTCGAAACTCTTCGCGACGATCGTCGACATGGTCGGCCTCGTTCGCCAGTTCGGACACGTCGAGGATCTGTGGATTCGCCCGGGCGGCGCGAAGGGTCGTGAGTGGACCGTCTGCAGCGACGACCGGCCGCTCACGAATATCTACTTCAACGAGCGCGACGGCGCGACCGCCGAGATCGCGGAGCTCGACCCGGTCGCGGCGAAGAAGGCGAAGCGCGCGGCCTTCTGGGCGCGTCGCCGGAGGTTCAGTAGACGATGACTACCGATAGCGACTCTAACCGACGCCGTCGGCGGCAGGTCTCCGGAGACGTCTCGGTGCGCCTCCCGCTCTATCCGCTCTACCTAGCGGCGATGCGCGCCGACGACAACTACCGCGATACGATTCACGAACTGACGCGGAAGTCTCGATACAGCGTCACGGTCGAGGAGCACGCGCACCCTCGCATTCAAGCCGCCTATAGGATGAAGGTCGAAGCCGATCGCGTCTGGCTCTCGGCTCTTCGTCTCTCGGGACATTCGACGGAGGATATATGAAGCAGGAAGGGATCGTAATCGGCGGACCGCGGCCGACCGAATGTTCGTGCGCCGAATGCGTGAAGTGTTGTAAGGATCAACCAGGCGCGCTCGGCCCGGGCGACTTCGAGCGCATCCGCGCCTACCTCCCGCACCTCACCAACGCCGAGTTCGTCGAGAAGTTCCGCAGCAGCGACGGCGCGCTCGTTCACGACAGCGAGACCAATCGGACGTTCCGCGTACGTACGATCGTACCGCTCTACGACCGGCGCAAGAAGCGGTGCGTCTTCCTCGGCGACGACGACCGCTGTACGATTCATTCGGTGAAGCCGATAGGCTGCGGCCTCTTCGATACGCACATGGATCACGGGACCGCGATAGCGCGTACGCTCTGGGTCGTAAAGGAGCAACAGGACGAGAGCTACCAGGAGCTCCGCCGAACGCTGAAGGTCACCGACCACTACAAGCCGCGCGCGTTCTAGGCGTTAAGCGATTAACGAAAGATTTTTCTAGGAGCTCGGTCGAGGTGTAGTAGGGTAACGATTCGCGCCGAGGAGTTGGTCGCTCCTCGGCGCTCGCACTCGATGTGATAGGCATCGGCGCGGACAGGCCTCGATAATACTACGGCTCGTCCGTTTTCCGATCTCGACTACAACATCTTGGGCTTCCCGTTTCTTTTAGGGCGATAGACCCGAGCCGGAGCTCTCGCAGTTCGCGAGCGTCCGTATGCACGTCGGAGGCTTCAACTGCCGACCGCTTGGCGTCACCGCGAAACGACGCCGCAAAAAAATAGGGGAACGGATTCCGCCGGGACTTTTTCCTCCCCGACCCGATCTTGTCGTGTAAAGATCGGGGTTACTGTGGCCCTTGATACGGAGGCGCGAGACCGTCGCCTCTTAGAGTATCGGGGAGAAGAAGTCCCGGTCTTGAGAGATAGAACATAGTCAACGCCATGGCATCATCTGACCTAATTACGTTGAACGCCGAGATTAAATTCCACGACCCGTTCCCGCGCGACGCCTACCTCTCGGTCTGCGTCGACGAAGGGCGCGAGTTCACCGAAGACGGCTACGTGCAATGGAGAGACACGTGTGAGCGCCTCTCCGGCGATATGTCGACCGAGCGCCGCATCCAGAAGCTCGGCGCACAACTGCAGGGCGCGTTCTCGCAACTCGGCGTCTCGGCGGAGGAAGCCAGCGGCGCGCTCGGCGCGCTCGGCGTCGCGCTCTCGACGCGGCCCGGCCTCGTCCGCGTTCCGCCCGGCGTATCGATCGGGTCGGTCGAGATCGTCGAGGAACCGTGACGAAGAAGGTATCGGCGGCGACGCTCTCGACGATCAAGGCGCGGCTCGACCCGACGCTGAACGAGCCGTACTTCTCGGAGTCGAAGAGCGGCGGCGGTTGCCTCCACTTGCACTACGGCGTTCGGTTAGACGAGACGACGCAGCGCGCCTACTGCAAGAAGTGCGGCGTGGAGATCGCATTATTTACCGCGCTCTGGAACTACCATCACGCGGAGCAGCGACTCGTCCGGACGCTCGAAGATATCAAACGACGCGAGCAGGCCGAGATCGACAAGAAGGCGCGCGAGAAGGAGCGGCGCCCGTTCCTCCGCGCGGTCTCGTCGCGGAAGGCCGTGAAGGACATGTCATTGAAGGCTGAGCCGACGATCGGCTTCGAGCTCACGCTCGAATGCGGCCACGTCGTCGACTCGAAGAACACGAGGCACCTCAGTAACGTCACCTGCCACGAATGTAAGAACGACGCGATGGTCGCCGCGGCGAAGGCGCGGAAGCCGTGAGGGTTTACATCGGACGAGCTCGTCTCGTATACTCGCCGAATGGTTCGACACCAGCACGGCACGCGGGCGCGCTACGCCTCGGGCTGCCGCTGCCGACGCTGCAAGGGAGCGTGGGCGTCCTACATCCGCAACCGCCGCCACGCCAAAGGGCGCGACGGGGAGACTGCGCGTCAGCGACTCGACGTCCGGCGGACACTCTCGATCGTCGCGCGCGCGGTCGAGACGGACGAGGATGCGGAGTTACCCGTGAAGCTCTCGCCGCTCGGCGGCCAGATCCTCGTCGCGCGGATGCAGCGCACCGGCCGGAGCCGGAGCGCGGTCCTCGACGAGCTCCTGCGCGAGCGCGGCGGCGAGTTGTAGGCGGATTCGGAAACGAGATGAGGCCGCGCGGGAACCAGCCGCGCGGCCTCTAGCACGCGTCCCGACAGGAGCGGGAACACGATGGCCGAGACCGATTATAGACCGACTCCGCCTTGCGCCCTGTGCGGCGAGGGCGAACCCTCACCAGTTCAGTCGAACGGGCTCTGCGACCTCTGCCGGATGCGCGTCCTCCGCGTCGGCGAGTTCAAGGTCGTCCTCGACGCGGAGCTCGGGCGCCTCGTCCTCCTCGCGCCAGTCGACTCGAAGAACATCAGGCGCGCCGGTTGGCACAGCGGCGTGCTCTTCTTGCAGTTCGGTCTCGAACCATCGGCGGACGGCCGCGCGTTGGTCCGCGGCGACGAGATCTTCCGCTACTCGAACGTCGACCGCGCGTGGTGGGTCGCGTTCCTCACCTCGGAAAGCAAGGGCCGTTTCTTTCATCAGACCGTGCGCGCCGACGCGGCGAAGCACCCGTTCACGAAGATCCCATAGGAGCAGCGAAATGTCACCACAGGCACAAGCCGAGTTAGTCAAGGCGAGCGAAGTTCACCAGCAGGCGCTCGCGCAAATCGTCGCCAGCAACATTAAGACGCCGCAGGAACTCCGCGACCGGATCGCGTTCGCGCAAGAGCACGCGTTCATCCTCTCGCCGACGACGGCCGTCGCGTCGATCGCGCCCGGCTACGAGATCGTGCCGGTAATCGTCGTCATCGATCCGAGCGTCGACCCGGAGAGCGGTCGCGGCGCCGACGTCTACTTCCAGCGGAGCATCCACAAGAGCAAGAAGGTGGACCGGCCCGGCGGCGGCTACGACTACGTCCCGGTCGAGGTCAGCCTCAACGCGCAGGGCCTCGCGCGCATCCTCGCCGCGGTCGGCGTCAACGTCCACGACAGCATCTGGACGCAGGACGGTTCGCGGGAACGCTACCTCTGGGTCTGCGAGACCGCCGGTGACGTCATCGAGTTCGACGGCCGCGTCCGCAAGTTGCCCGCCGGGATCGGATCGCTCGACGCGCGCGACGGCTCGGCGGACATCGGCGAGTGGACGCCGGAGGAATGGGCGAAGCGCGTCAAGATCGCCGAGGAGCAGAAGAAGAACGCGCCGGAGAAGGAGAAGTGGAAGATCAAGCCCGAGCCGATCAACGGCTGGACCGGTGAGCGCGTCGCCGGTGTCCGGAAGTACGGGCGTCAGCTCGCGAAGACGAAGTCGCTCAACGGCCTCTCGCGGCGGCTGGGCGTTCGGCAGGGCTACACGATCGACGAGTTGAAGCGGAAGCCGTTCGTCGTGATGCGGCCAATGTTCATGCCGGACATGTCGAACCCGGAGATCGCGAAGATGGTCACGGCCGCGAACCTCGGCGCCCGCTTCTCGATGTATCCCGGCGCCGCGCTCCCGTCCGGCGAGGGCGCGCCGCTCACGCACGCGCACGGCGAGCCGATGCACACGCTGCCCGGCGAAGTCGTCGAGGACGCCGAGCCGGAGGCCGCCGAGCGGATGAAGACCGCGGCGCCGCCGTCCGACGCGGAGGAGCTCGTCGACGAACCGGTGAAGCCGGTCGGGACGATCTACACCGTGACGAACGTCCGCCGCAAAGGGAAGGGCGTCGACTCGCAGTACTTCGTCGAGACAAAGGAAGGCAGCACGCTCTACTTCACCGACGAGGGAATGCTCAAGCCGATGATGGCCGCGAAGAAGGACGGCCAGCCGCGCGAGATCTCGACCGAGCGCGTGATGGTCGGCAACGAACCGTACCGGCAGATCATCGAGAGCTCGGCGCCGGGCGGCCTGAAGTACTGAAATGGCCACGTCGCAATTCGATCCGACCCTCGCCGTCCAACGCGGCGGCGAGGGACTCGAAGTCACGATGGCGTTCAAGGCGCAGGGCGTCGGCGTTCCGCCGCTCTGCATCGCCGCGACGAACGAGATGCCGGACTATAAGCACGGCTCCGACCTCGCGGCCCACGCGCGGATCCACGTCGTCGACGCCGAGGCGATCGTCGCGGCGCTTTATACCTCGCTGCCAGGCGGCACGCTCGATCAGATCCTCCGCCTCCTCTTGGAGCGGAAGGCCTCGCAGTTCGTGGTGCGCTTTTGACCGGCCGCGGGCGAGGGATGACGATGGAGCGGAAGCGCGGGCGCCACGCGTCGTCTGTTCGCGAGCGCGTCGAGTGGCTACGTGCGCGACCGCAGCTACATCGAGACTGGCAGGGCGAGGCTGACCCTCGGCGGCGCGCGGTCGTCGAAGCAATGCGCGACGCCGGGCTCATCTCGAAGACGACATACTGGAAGGACGTCCACGTCGAGGCGCTCCTGCGTCTATCGAAGGCGACGGTCCGGAGGGACTAGTGGGCATCATCCTTCAGGACGTTATCGTGCAGCTGCGCTTGTTCGAGAACGCGTCGGTCCACGCACACACGTGCGCGAACCGGACCGTCTACAAGTTCCAGCTCGGGTCCTACGAATACACGCTGACGAAGCGCGACGTGCGCGAGGCCGACGGCTACGAACGCACCGAGGTTCTCGGCTTGCTGCGGACCGTCCGCGCGGCCGAGCGCGTCCAACACTGGACGTGTCCGGAACCGACGGAGCAAGAGATTCAGGGCGCGGCGCGGAAGATGCTGCCGCCGCAAAGGATTCCATGACTGAAGACGTCCGATCCGCGGTGATGGCGATCTGGAGCAACGTAAAGCTCGCCGAGCAGCTCGTGATGATCTACCGCGGCGGGGACCCGGAGCGCCCGCTGTCGGTTCGGAACAGCAAACTAAACATCGACGGCATGCGGATGTTCCTGATGTATGCCGTAGAGCATCCGAGTCGGAGAAGGAGAAGCAGCGTGGACGTCGATGCAATGATCGAGAAGTGGATCCCAATTATTCGCGGTCTCGCGACAGCGCACGAGAAGGCGGACGTCGACAAGTGCGAGTTTGATAGCGAGGAGCACCTGCTCCCGTTGACGTCGGCGCCGGTCGCCGAGCTTCGCGAGTTCTACAAGAAGCTATGCGACCGACTCGAAGCGGATCCAACGATCCCGTTCTTCGTCTGGCGATCGTTTCGGACGTGGGGCGATGTAATCCTGAACAAGCTGCCGGATAAGGGCGTGAAGAAGTTACGCGGCGATCTGGCGAAGGAAGTCGCCGACCTCGTCGAGAAGGACGTCAGCCCGGACCTGAACGCCGCCCTCGTCGGCGCTCTCAGGTGGCGCGACGAGGAGACGTTGACGAACATCGCAGCGGCCGTCCGGGGCGGAGCGAAGCCGAGGATGGTCGGTCGCGAGTCGTGCTTATTCCTTCAAGTCGAGACGCCGAGCGGCGGAGAGCTAACGGTGATGTTATGAGCGAACTCGTTCAGGTCGCCTGCATCGGCGACACGCATCTACAGTCGACGCACTGGCGGAACGCCGACCGGCTCCGCGCGTTCGCGGACGCGATCGACGCGGCCTCGAAGCTCCCGCGCCTCGCCGCGATCGTTCACATGGGCGACGTCTTTCACACGACGTCGACGCCGGAGGACCGGCTCGCGGTCGCGGACCTCGTCCAGCGCGCGGCCGACCTCGCGCCGTTCCTCGAAGTCGAAGGGAACCACGGGCGGCAGAAGGACACGAACATCTACGCGCGACTGAAGTCGAAGCACGAGATCCGCGTCGTTACGTCGCCGGAGATCCTGCGACTCGGCGGCGTGACGTTCGCCGTCCTGCCCTATCCGTCGAAGGCCGCGATGGTCGCCGCCGGAGCGACGCGCGAGTCGCAGGTCCAGATCGCGCACGACGCGTTCGACCTGATGGCGATGGTCGACGCGGCCTCGTGGGAGGGCGACCGCGGTCCGCGGATGGTCGTCGGACACTTGACTATCCGCGGCGCCGTGACGTCGGTCGGGCAACCGCTCGTCGCCGTCGAGCTCGAAATGGATCCGCTGACGCTCGCGCGCTACGGCGACGTGCCGAAAGTCTTCGGGCACATTCACAAGCATCAGGTCGTCGGCGACGCCGTCTACGTCGGGAGCTCCTGCCGGATGGACTGGGGCGAGACCGAACGTAAAGGATGGCTCCTCGTCGAGTTCAGAAACGAACGCGACGCGAAGCCGTGGCGTCATAGCTGGACGTTCAAGGAGCTCGCGATCCCTTCGATGTATCACGTTCAGGGCACCCTCTCGCGCGACGCCTTCGACTGGCAGGTGCGCAAGGGACCAGACGGTCCGACGGACGAACCGCCGACGGCGCGCCACATCCGCGCGCTCAAGCCGACGCACACCGAGCTCGTCGGCGACCTACTCTCGATAGCCTGCGACGTCGTCGACTCGGAGGAGGTCGTCGACTGGACCGGCTGCGACGTTCGCGTCCGAGCGAAGTACCCGCAGTCGGAGCGCGCGGTAATCGGCGACGCCCGCGAGCGCATCGCCAATATGTTCCCAGGCGCGCGGCACCTAGAGATCGAACTCTCCGCCGTGCCGGACCGCCAGTTGCGCGCGCCAGAAGTCGCAGCGGCGACGACGGTCGAGGAGAAGCTGAAGGCGATGGCGCGTCTCGACGGCACCGAGTGGGCCGGAGACGTCGAGCGGTGCGCCGCGCTTCTCCTCGCGACCGAGGACGGTGACGCCGTCGTCGCCGATGTAGAGGCGCGGCTTGAACCGCTGGTCGAGGTAGGTCAATGAAATACGACTTCGATAATAAGTCGACGTATCGAGCGCGGCGTGCGAGCGCGATCGAGAGGATTCGCGGAGGCAATCCGCGCGCGCAACGAGTCGCCTACCTCGATACGTCCGACGCGCTCGACACCATGTTCTATCTTCGGCGAGGATACCAACCCAAAAACCTCTGGGCGGTAAATGATAATCCAGCTCACTGCGCTCATATAACAATGAAATGTAGGGCGGCAGGATTCGAGCCGGTAAATACGGTCGGCCTCGACTTCGTCGACGCTCTTCATCGTCGTATTCCGGACGTCGACGTCGTCGACTTCGACGGAATCGGAAACTACAGCGATAGGCTCACGCACACGCTGTTCCAGATCGCCAAGTGTAGACCGGACGTAGTTCTTTGCGCAACCATTATGGGAGCTAGAGAGACGGACGCCGCGCGCGAGATGGTCCTCCAGGACTTCATAGAGACGCGCTATCGAACGTCGTTCAACACCGTCGCGAGCCCGAGACATTCGACGAGAGCCTTCCTCGCGCTGTCCGCAATCTGCGGCTACGACAATATCGACTTCGAGCTAGACCAATGCTGCGTCCACGTTCGGAGGGTTATCTGGGACATCTATATATCTGAAAGCAACCAACCGATGATATGGATCGCGTGCGATCTGCGCGCGCACGACGAGTCGGCGGAGAAGGCGGCTCGTGAATGGTACGCCGCCGCGCGCAAATGCCCGATCCCTATACCGCTCGATCGTTGCGTAACCATCGATCCGAGAACGCAAGATCGATTCTTCGGTGTCCCTTGCAGCGTGGCTGATTCAGAGCGGGCGACTTGCTCTTCGCAAATACGCATAGCGATTAGCCGCGCTCGCATAAATCATTGGGGAAAAAAGAATAAAGATCCGAACTTTAATTTCGAGACTATCGAACGCGAGTCAGGAAGACGTCCACTTCAACTCCCTAGGATAGATTGGCAATGAAACTACTAACGCACAAGATGGGCGGGTTCAACCACCTATCCGGCAAGTTCGAGCTCGACTTCGCGTCGCTGCCAGGACTCGTCGCGATCACCGGGCGAAACGGTCAGGGCAAGACCAGCCTCGCGCTCGAAGGCCCGCTCGCCGGGCTCTTCGGTCCGGGCGTCCAGCAGAAGGCGTTCGCGAGCCGCGAGGGTCCGCTGGCGCGCTACGCGACGAGCCGAGAGGCGTTCATCGAGGACGTCTGGGAGCTCGCCGCCGGGCGCTTCCGCGTGCGAGTCAACGTCGACGGGCAGAACAGATCGACCGACGCGATCTTGACGCAGCTTCGAGAGGACGGGACGGAGACGCCGCTCGGCGACGGAAAGATCTCGACGTTTCGCGAGGCGGTCAACGCGCGCTTCCCATCGCAGCGGTCGTTGCTCGCCGGGCCGTTCGCCGGGCAGACTCGCCGCGGGAGCTTCGGCGAGCTCGGGCAACGCGAGCGGCTCGAACTCTTCGTAGAGCTCGCCGATCTCGCCTACCTCGAACAGCGCGCAGCGACGGCGCGGCGGTGTCACGAAGTAGCAGAGAGCGTCGTCGAACGGATCCGCGTCGCGCTCGCCACGATCCGACAGGAAGTCGACGCCGCGAACCCGGTCTTCATCGTCAATCGCCTCGACGAGATCGATCGGTTGGAGATTAACTGGAACGCGACGCTGGACGGCGCGCGCGAGGCGCTGCGCGGCGGCGAGCAGAACCGCGAGCGGCTACAGGGAGAAGCGCAGAAGCACGCCGCCGCGAAGGAACGATCGCGCGCGGCGAACAACGACGTTGCTCGCGCGCAGGCGGCGCTCGACGCCGTCGACGTCGCGACGCCGATACGCGCCCACGCGGATCGCGTGCGCGAGATCGAGACGCGCCACCGGAACGCGCTCGACGGCATCGCTCGACGACGCTCGGCGACGACCGCGAACTACGACAAGGCGAAGGTCGACCGCGACGAACGGATCCGGAACAACGAGGCGCTCGTTGCCGAGAAGGCGCAGATCGAATCGGCTGCGAAGAAGTCGGACGACGCGCTGGCGTTAATCGCCAAGCGCCGCGAGACGGAAGCCGCGGAGCGGACGAACCAAACGACCGCGCGCGAGAAGGAGGCCGAGGCGCAGAAACAACTCGGCGCCTGCGTGAGCGCCGGAGCCGAACTCGACGCGGCGACGAAGCGCGCCGCGTTGATCGACACCGTGAAGTTCGGCGACGACTGCGCCGTCGACCCTGTCTGCCCGCTCGTGACCGATGCCGCCGCGGCGCGCGAGAAGATCCCCGCGCTGAAGCTCGCGGCCGAACCGGCGCACGAACTCCAAGTCGCGATCTCGCACTGGTCGGCGGAGCAGGTCCGACACGGCCAAGCGATAGCCGCGGCGCTCCGGGATATCAGGGAAGCCGAAGACGTCGTCGCAAAGTCGAAGGCCGACGTGCAGCGGCAACCGTACCTTGCCGCGGCCGAGGAACGGATCGCCGAGTATCGCGCCGACCAAGGGCGCGCTAACGAGGCCTACGTCGTCGCGATTATGGCGCTCGACGCCGAAGTCGCCGACGCCGACGCGACGCGCGGGCGCGAGCTCGGAGAGGCCGAGGAGACGCTGAAGCAGGCGCAGCTCGCGAACGCCGCGCGGTCGACGGAGTTGGCGGCCGAGCTCGCGAAGCAGCGCGAGGTAGCCGCCGCCGCGGCCGTCGACGTCGACGCCTTGGCCAGCGCGCCGGTCCTCCTCGCGCAGGTCTCGGCCGCGTGCGTCGAGCTACAGGGCTCGGTCTCCGCGGCCGAGCGGGAGCTCGCGAAGCTGACGCAGGAGCGCGCGCACCTCGTCGACGCGCAGGCGAAGCTCGAACGGCTGCACGCCCGCAACGAGGAGCTCGAACGGAGGCGCCGCGTGGGCGAGGACGAGATGCTGGCGTGGAAGGCGCTGGCGAACCGGCTCGGACGCGACGGCCTACAAAGATTGGAGATCGACGCTGCAGGTCCGGTAGTATCTGACCTCGCCAATCAACTCCTCGAAGTCGGATGGGGTCCGCGGTTCGCGGTCAGCATCGTGACCCAGGTAGCGACGGCCGACAAGAAGGACATGAAGGAGAAGTTCACCATCGAGGTTCTCGACAACGCGCACGGCGGCGAGCCGCGCGACGTCGGCGATCTCTCCGGCGGCGAACGCGTCGTGGTCGAGGAAGCGATCCGCGCGGCCATCGCATGCTACGTCAGCCTGCATAGCCGACAGCCACCGAAGACGATCTGGCGCGACGAGGCCGACGGTGGTCTCGACGACGAGGCGGCGCCGCGCTACCTCCTGATGCTGCGGAAGTTGCGCGAGCTCTCGGGCACGGAACAACTGGTGTTCATTACGCACAACGCGGAGCTCGCGGCGATGGCCGACGCGGTCGTCGTCGTCGAGGACGGACAAGTGAAAGCGATTCGGAGGGCGGCGTGAAGGTCCGACTGTTACTCGAAGTCAGTGAACACGATCGGTTGGTGATCGCGAAGTTCTTCGCCGCGGCGTCGACCGAGAAGCGCGACAAGGTTCGGCGCCGGGCGACGCGCAAGCAAGTCCAGCGCTTCGTCAAGCACGCGGTCGGCGCCGTCGTCAAGGACCACGCGCTCCTCCTCCGCGGGAAGTCGAAGGCCGCCGCCGCGAGGCTCGCGTCCGGCGCCGACGTCGTCGCGCCAGAGCCGCTGCCGGAACCGGCGGAGAAGCAGCTCTCGATGTTATGAGCGACGAACTCGTGCTGCGGCCGTCGGAAGGGAAGGTCAGGAAGAAGCGCGCGCCGATGACGCTCGAAAAGCGTCTGGCCTCGGAGACGCTCTCGCAGCGGCTCCTCGGCAAGTTCATGGTCGGCTACGCGAAGGCGTGGGGGCATCCGTATCCTGTCCAGTTCTTCGAGGTTCGCGACCTCTCGATCCTCAAGAAGATGGGCGAGGCGTGGGGCGAGGAGGTCGTCTCGTCGCTCATCGTCGACTTCTTCCTCGCGGCACGGCCGGTCGAGAAGGGCGGCGATCCGGTCGTCTCGAAGGTTCGGTCGTCGCACGTCTCGGACTTCATGCACCACTCGCAGTATCTGATGTTGAAACGAAGTCGCGGAAGCCCGCTGCAGGAGAAGACGGCGAGCAACGTTCACGAAGTTACGAAGGCAATGGGACGCAAGAAGTAGGACGAAGGAGACCGTATGAAGTTGCAGTTCGATAGGTCGGTGCTTCAGCAACAGCTGCACGCCGTTCAAGGAGTCGCGAGTCGCAAGTCAACCATCCCGACGCTCGCGTACGTCTTGCTGACGCGCGAGGGTCAGGGCTGCCGCCTCTCGGCGACGGACCTCAACATCGCGATGCGAAGCACGTTCGACCTCGTGTCGTGGGACGTCGCAGACGGCGCCGTCCTACTCCCGGCCGAGAAGCTCTACCAGATCGTGCAGGCGCTCCCGTCTGGCGAGGAAGTGACGATCGAGTTCGACGGCAAGGGTACGGCGAAGGTCGCGTGCGGCGGCTTCGTCTCGAAGCTGAACGTGCTTCCAGCCGCCGACTTCCCGACGCTCGCCGAGGAACCGGTCGACGGCGGCATCACGATGCCGCGCGCGCTTCTCCGCGAGATGGTTCGCAAGACGCGGTTCTCCCTCTCCGCCGACGACACGCGGTTCTACCTCGCCGGGTCGCAGCTGGCCTTCGCGAACGGCATGGCGACGATGGCGGCGACGGACGGGCACCGGTTGACCCACGTCGTCGGGCCGCTCGCCGGAGAGGACGGCACGGCGATCCTTCCGGCGGCGACGTTGAAGGAGCTCGCCTCGATGCTCGACGGCGACGGTCCAGACGTCACGTTCAAGCGCGGCGAGAATCACCTGTTCTTCAACTGCGGTCCGCGCCTCTTGATCTCGCGCGTCATCGACGCGCAGTTCCCGGCCTACGACAAGATCATTCCGAAGGGACACGACAAGCGCGTCACCATCGCGCGCGAGCCACTGCAAGCGGCGGTGAGCCGCGTCGCGATCATGGCCGACAGCCGGAGCCGCGCCGTCGAGTTCGCGCTCGAAAAGGGGAAGGTGGGCATCAACTGCGTGAACGCCGAGTCGGGCGAAGCGGCGGACAGCGTCGCCGCCGAATACGACGGCGCGCCGTTGACGATGAAGTTCAACGCGAAGTATTTGCAGGACTTCCTCGCGGCCGTCGACGGCGAGAAGATCTCGGTCGAGCTCAAGGACGAAGTCAGTCAGGCGCTCTTCAAGGCCGTCGGCACCGAGGGCTACGACTACAGCTATATCCTGATGCCGATGCGGGTATGACGAGCAGCGTAGACCGAGACGGCAACGTCTCCGAATGGTTCGGGCGCATCATCCTCGAAGCCGCGGAAGCGTGCGGCGCGAAGCTGACCGAGGCGCGCATCCGCATCTACGCCGCGGACCTCGCCGACCTCCCGGCCGAACAGGTGATCGCTGCCTTCCGGCGCGTCCGTCGCGAGGGCAGCGGGTTCTTCCCGAGCGTCGCCGAGATCCGGCGACAGTTGATGCCGACGCCGGACGACGAGGCGCTGCTCGCGTGGACGAGTATGGAAACGGCGGCGATGAAGATCGGCGCCTACCAATCGATCGAGTTCGAGGACACTGTCGCCGCCGCGGCGTTGCTTCAAGTCTTCGGCTCGTGGCCGAACTGGTGCGCGCAGGAACCGGGACCGGAGCTCGCGCTGAAGCGCCAGCAGTTCCTCGCGGCGTACCGCGATCTGCGGCGGCAGGCGCAAGACTCGACGCTCGTCGTCGTCGAACCGGCGCGGCTCCGCGGCTTGCTCGAAGGTGGCGCCGGGCGCTACGAGCGGCGGCCGAACATCGCGATCGGCGTCGTCTCGGCCCGCGGCGAAGTGCGCGCGGCGTTCGAGGTCGCGGTCGGTCGACTCGACGGGAAGGCCCAGCGGCAGTTGCCGCCGGTAACGCAGGAGGAGGAGAAGCATGGCGAAGAAGGCGGGCAACGCGGACCTACCCGGCATGGAGGATCGCGCGATCAAAGATCTCGAAAAGGCCGCGCTCAAGTACGACAAGATCAAGAAGGCGCGCATGAAGTTGACCGAAGAGGAGGTCGAGGCGAAGGGTGAGGTCCGCGAGTTGATGCACAAGCACAACCGGAAGCACTACGCCTACGGCGGCGTCGAAGTAACACTGGAACCACCCGACGGCATCGAGAAGGTGAAAGTTAAAGTCAAGGTCGACGACGACGATGCTCCGCCAGAAGAAGAGTAGGACCGGCATCGACTACAGCGTGCTGGCGAATCCGAAGGGCGAGCGCCGGAGCACGCAGAAGGGTCGAGAGGATCGCGAGGAGACGGCCGTCATCAAAAAGGTGCGGCCGCGAGTCGCCGATCGAGACGGCTACTGCCGCCTGCAGTCGGCGCCGCAGGAGACGCGGCTCGAACTCTTCGGAGCGTGCGAAGGGCCGAGCGAATGGTCGCACTACAACGAGACCCATCGTCGAAGCAAGACGATGGGTCAGGCGCCGGAGCTACGCCACTGCGTCGAGCACTCGATGATGCTATGCCGAAAACACTCGCAGATGTACGACCAGAACCAGATCCGAATCAAGGAGCTCACCGACCGTGGGTGCGACGGACCGATCCGCGCGACGCGGGAAGGGCACGGCGTATGGGAGGAGGTCGCGTGATCTCAGGCGTCGCGTTCCGTCAGCGCGTCCGCATCGTCCGCGATAGCCAGCAACTGCAGGAGGTCGCGCTCGCGCTCTCGGTCCGCGTCCTGACCGCGAACGTCTCGGACAAGTCGACGGCCGACGATCTTCAGCGACTGCTACGCGAGATCGAGCGGCTGACGTCCGAGCTGAGGTTCAACGTGGCGCTCGTAAAGGGACTATCGTGACGCCCTACTACGCCGACGACGCGGTCACGTTGTATCTCGGCGACTCGCGCGAGCTCGCGCCGTCGCTCTACAACTACGACCACTTCATCGGTGACCCGCCGTACGACGAGAAGACGCACGACGGTGCGAGGTCGAACTCGAAGGGCTTCAAGATCGGTTTCGCGCCGATCGACCCGGCCGACGTCGTCGCGATCGTGAAGCCGCGCCGTTGGGCGCTCGCGTTCTGCGCGCTCGAAATGCTCGGAGACTACAAGCGCCTTACCGGCGACCGATGGATCCGGTCCGGCGTCTGGGACCGCGACGGCGGCACGCCGCAAATCTCCGGCGACCGCCCGGCGCAGGGCGCCGAGGGCATCGCCATCTGGCACCCGGACGGCGTTAAGCGATGGAACGGCAACGGGAAGATGGGGAAGTGGAGAGCGCCGATCGTTAAGGGCGACGATCGGGTCCACGAGACGCAGAAGCCGGTCTCGCTGATGCTCCAACTTGTGCGCGACTTCACCGACGTCGACGAGCTCATCGCCGACTTCTTCGCCGGGTCAGGTACGACCGGCGTCGCGGCGAAGATGTGCGGCCGACGCGCGCTCCTCGTCGAGATCGACGAGAAGAAGTGCGAGGACGCGGCGCGGCGCCTTCAACAGACTGAGCTCGACGAGCGGATGGCCCGCGTTCCGGGCCGCCGCGGCAAACAGATCGCGTTCGACTTGGGGGTTGCGTGAAGCTCTCGCTGCGCGAGCGGGCGGAGAACTACGCGCGCGTCTTCCCGGAGTTCAAGGGGAGCCACCTACAGGTTCTCGTCGGCGCCGAGGGCCGAGAGACGCTGCAGGGCATCTGGATGTTCGGGCAGGACTACAGGAACAAGAGCGACTACTATGGCGCGTATCCCGGCAACTACCTCGAACGGCTTCAGGCGATGTTTCCCGACTACCCGCTCATTACCGGCATGCTGCCGCTCGGCGGTCGCGTCCTGCACGCCTTCAGCGGGAGCCTCCCGCCCGGACCATACACGCGCTGCGACGTCGTCAAGGACGCGGAGCTCAAGTGCGACGTCGCGTCGATCCCGGACGACGTCGAGCCGTTCGAGCTCGTCGTGGCCGACACGCCCTACTCGACGGCAGACTCGAAGAAGTATCAATCGCCGCCGCCGAACCGACGCCGCGCGCTCGCCGGACTCGCGCGGGTCGCGACGCCGGGCGCGCTTCTCTGCTGGCTCGATACGCAGTGGCCGATGCATCGAAAGGATCAATGGGCCACCGTCGGAATGATCTATATTCAACGGTCCACAAATCATCGAATCCGTTTGCTATCCATCTTCGAGCGCGCACAATGACGAATCAGTCGACCGAGCAACTGCAACGTATCGGCCCGGACTTCGCGCCGGTCCTCGTAACGAAGCACTTCACGCTTACGCCGCACGGCCTCATCGTGCGAGGCGAGCCGGACTACTCAGAATGCAACGAGGGCTGGAAGCAGCTCCGCTCGATGGAGAAGGGTATCCAGTTCGGTATCGGCGACATGGCGAAGTATCTCCGCGAGCGGTGGGGCGAGAAGGCCGACCAGATCATCACTGCCGCGACCGGCTGGTCGCACGAGACGGTGCGCGCCTACGAGTGGGCGGCCGAGAAGGTGCCGATGGAAGTCCGGCACATGGAGGAGTTAACCTACTCGCACCATCAGGCGGTCGCGAAGCTCCCGCCGCGCGAGCAATCGAAGTGGCTCGACAAGGCGGCGGCCGGAGACGGCGCCGAGCCGTGGACCGTCTCGAAGCTAAAGGCCAACCTCAAGGCGGAGGGCTCCGGCGCCGAGCTCTCTTATTGGCTGATGGTGAAGTGTAAGAGCGACGCCGATCGAACGAAGCTACAGAAGCGGCTGGAGGCCGAAGGCTACACCACCTCCGAGCGCGGAGCATGACATGAGTAGGATCGCCCAAGAGATGCAACGGATCGCCGACGAGATCGCAAAGGCTCGGCGGTCGAGGAAGCCGGAGGGACGGAAAGTGACGACACCAAAGACAGAAGACGAGACGATGGGCGAGCCCGAGTCGAGGCCGGTCGACGCGGGAGAAGCGACACCGCCGGTAGCGCAAGACACGTCAACAGAAGTAGCAGCACCACTAGAAGGAGAAGCAATGGCAAAGGCAAAGCGATCACGCAAGACCAGCGGACGAAAGGCGAAGAAGTCGGCGGCGAAGAAGGCGAAGCGGAGCGCGGCTCGGCCGACGACGACGCGTCGGAAGGCGGCTGCCGCACCGACCGGCGACGAGGGCACGACGTTCTCGCTGACCGCGTTCCCGGACGACGCGACGAAGCTTAAGATCGTCGACGTGCGGTCCGAGGAGAAGAACCGCTACATCAACGTCTACTTCGCCGACGGCTTCTACGCGCGGCTTCAACCGGCGAACCTCGATCAGAAGGACACGTTGAAGTGCCGCGACGCGATGGTCGCGTACTTGCGGGCGAAGCTCCTCTAACCGCGCGAGGCCACCAGTGAAGAAGCGCATTACCGATCAACCTCTGCTCTCGTTTCTCGACGTCAATGACGCGTCGGTCGCGCCGGTCATCCCGCCCGCGGTCGTCGAGGTCATCGAGGAGCGGCAAGAGCAACGCGAGCAGGAAGAGCGATCTGACGATGCGCCGATCGACGCGGTCGCCGAGCCGTCGCCGACCGAGCAACCAGAAGCCGCCGAGTCGAGTTGGCTCGGCGGCGTCGAGACGGAGGACGTCGGCGACGGGCAGGTCTCCCTCTTCGGAGACCTCGAACCTCGATGGAAGGATCTCTGGCGCGGGATGCCGGAGTTCGAGCAACGCGACCTGACGCCGAAGCAGAGCTTGTCCGTGCACTTCAAGGACGACGCCGGTCGCGACGCGTTCGCGGCCCTGATCGGTCAGACGATCACCGACCGGACGCGCTCCCTCTGGTATCCGAAAGCGGAGATCGCCTCGATGGTCGACAAGCGGTTCGTCGTCCGCGGCGCGCCGGTCGTTCCGATGCACCCGATCTACATCGTCTCGAAAGGACGATGGGAGAGTCGACTCACCAGCAAGTCGCTTCACGCAATGGGCGTCCCGCACTACATCGTCGTGGAGGCGCAGGAGCTCGACCAATACGCGGCGGCCGTCGACTCGACGGCGACGCTGCTCGTCCTCGACACAACCTATCAGGACGAATACGACACGTGCGACGACCTCGGAAGCACGAAGGGGAAGGGCCCAGGCCCGGCGCGCAACTTCGTCTGGGACCACGCGATTGCGAGCGGCGCGCGGTGGCACTGGGTAATGGACGACAACATCGACGGCTTCTACCGCCTCTATCAGAACCTGAAGACGCCCTGCGTGACCGGCGCGATCTTCCGATGCATGGAGGCGTTCGTCGACCGCTATACAAACGTCGGCATGGCCGGGCCGAACTACTTTATGTTCGCGAGCCGGAAGACGATCATGCCGCCGCTCGTCCTCAACACGCGCATCTATTCGTGCAACCTCATTCGGAACGACCTCCCCTATCGGTGGCGCGCGCGCTACAACGAAGACACCGACCTCTCCATCCGGATGCTTCGAGCCGGTCTCGTGACGGTGCAGTTCAACTCGTTCCTTCAGATGAAGACGACGACGCAGGTCCTCGGCGGCGGGAACACCGCGGAGTTCTACGCGCACGAGGGCACGCTCCCGAAGTCGCAGATGCAAGTGAAGCTCCACCCGGACATCTCGACGCTCGTCGAGAAGTGGGGACGGTGGCATCATCACGTCGACTACTCTGGATTCAGATCCAATAAACTTATTCCGCGACCTGACCTCGTCGTCCGCGACGAGATCGACAACTTCGGCATGGAGCTCGAACGCGATGCGAACGCCGTCCCAATCTGAGCCGCGCCCGCTCGTCATCGGCGAGGCGCCGAACCGCACCGGCATGCTGAACCGTCCGATCGATGGTCGCTGCGGGTCGATCCTCGCCGCGCTCGGCGGCGTCGACATCACAGAGTTCCTTCGCCTCTTCGCCCGCGCCAACGTGCTCGACGCGTGGCCCGGTCCCGGCGCCTCGAAGGGCGCGCAGTTCCCGATGGTCGAGGCTAGGCGCGGTGCAGAGCGGCTCGCGACGAAGTTCGTGCGCGGCCGTCTCGTCATCCTGCTCGGGCACCGGACCGCCGCGGCGTTCGGCGTGCGCGACGTCTACTTCGCGAAGCGGCGCATCGGCGCGGCCGACGTCGTCGTGATGCCGCATCCGTCCGGCATCAATCGCTGGTATAACGACCCGACGAACGTCGCTAGGGCGCGCCGCTTTATGCGCGGCGCCGTGCGTCGAGCTCGACGATCGGTGTTTGCGCGCGGCCCGCTCGGTCGGCCGCCGGTCGGCGCGTACGAGATCGCCGCCGACTGGAAGCGCAGGGGGTTGTAGTGTCGAGCAACTCCTCGCGCGGCGCCTACTACAAGAAGCGAAGCAAGGACTGGCTCCTCGAACGCGGCCACCCGGTCGCCGACATGGAGATCGTCCGAACGAACCACACGCCGAACGGCGTCTTCACGACGAAGAAGGATCAATTCGGCAGCGACCTCCTCTACCTCGCGGTCGACGTACCGGTCTTCGTCCAGACGAAGGGCGGAGGCAAGCCGACGGCGACGCTGATAAAGGACGCAGAGAAGGCGTTCGGCGAAGTGAAGTGGTCGAAGCATTGTCGACGCGAGCTCCACATTTGGCGCCCGCGGAAACGCGCACCGGAGATCATCGAGTGGCCGACGCAGCAGAAGTAAAAGACGATCCGCGCCCGGACCCGCCGCCGCACGACGCGGCGCAACAGCGGACGTTGCCGTACAACCTCGAAGCCGAGCGCAGCATCTTCGGCGCGGCGATGATCGAGAACTCGACGTGGACGGACATCGCGCTCCTCGTGACGGCCGACGACTTCTTCCGCGACGCGCACAAGCGCATCTTCCGCGGGCTGGAGCGGTTGGCGCAGGCGAGCAAGCCACTCGACCTCGTGCTCCTCAAGGAGGATCTCGAACAGGAAGGCGACCTCGAAGAAGTCGGCGGCCCGGCCTACCTCGCCTCCCTCGTCGACGGCGTGCCGCGCTCGACGAACGTCGTCTACTACTGCGAGGTCGTGCGCGAGAAGTCGCGGCTGCGGCTCGCCATCTTCGCAGCCAATCGCTTGCTCGGCGCCGCGTACGAGGCGGACCAGTCGGCCAACCTCGTCATCGAGGAAGGCGTCAACGCGTTGCTGAAGCTCGCCGACACTGGTGCGGTCGGCGAGCGGTCGCTCAACGATGCACTGAAGTCGTATACCGATACGCTGGTCTCCGACAAGGCGCCCGGCATTCTGACCGGCCTCACCGACGTCGACAGCATGGTCGGCGGCTTCGAGCGCAAGAAGTTGTCGATCGTCGCGGCGCGGCCGAGCGTCGGTAAGAGCAGCCTCATCACGTCGATCGCCGACCTCGTCACCGCTCGCAACGAACCGGTCGGCTACATTACGCTGGAGATGGACGACGAGACGCTCGCTGGGAACCTCGTCGCCGCGCACTCGAAGGTCTCACCGGACCGCGTCCGTCGTCGCCTCGTCGACGAGCGTGGATGGGCGCAGGTGACGGCGGCGATCGGGAAGCTCGCCGACCGGCCGCTCTACTTCGTGAGCTCGGCGAACACGCTGACGCAACTCTCGGCGTGGGCGCGTCGGCTGCGCGACAAGTACGGCGTCCGGCTCCTCTTCCTCGACTACCTCCAGTTGATGGGGAACCCGGCGGCGAGGGATCGACAGCAGGAGGTCGCGACGATCTCGCGCGGCTTAAAGACGCTCGCGAAGCACGAGGACATCGCGATGGTCGCCGTCGCCGCGCTCGGCCGCGACGCCGAGAAGCGCAACGACAAGCGCCCGCACCTATCGGACCTCCGCGAGTCCGGCGCGTTGGAGTTCGACGCCGACCTCGTGATGCTGTTGTTCCGACAGGAAATGTATACGCCGAACGACGAGGCCGTCCAAGGGATCGCGGAGGTCATCATCGCGAAGAACCGCGGCGGCCCGGTCGGCACGGTGAAGCTCGCGTTCATCTCGGAGCAAGCGCGGTGGGCGAACCTCGCCGTGATGCCGGAGGCCGACGGCGATCCCGGACCGCAGTACAGCGGCTACGGCGGCGGTTATAATTCGTGAACAACCTCAACTAGGAGCGTCACATGGCAGCAGGCAAGATCAAGACCATCGTCGTCGACAAGGCAACCGGTAAGCGGAAGGGCTTCGGCTTCATCGAGCCGGAGGGCGGCGGCGACGAGATCTTCTTCCATCACACCGCGCTTCAGAACGCGACCTTCAGCGACGTCAACGAAGGCGACCGCGTCACCTACGAGTCCGGCCACGGAGCCAAGGGACCGCGCGCGGAGAACATCAACGTAGAGTGACGGCGGCGAAGGAGCAGCAATGAAGCAGCAACCAGAGGATCCTCTCGACGTCGTTCGCCGCGCGCTGATCGCCGCGGAGGTTCGCGTCGTCTCGGAGCGCACGCGGATCCCGGCGGGCGTCGTAATGGCGCTCGCCCAAGCTCACGGCTGGAACGTCGAGGCCGCCGAGGCGTCGATCGAGAGCGCGATGAAGGACGTCGCGGACAACCTGGTGAAGACCAGTGAGGCAGCGATGCTATTCGGCGGTAATCCGGGCGGCGGCAAAAGCCTCTACGCGAAGGACGCCGCCGACGCGCTCCGCTATCGCATCTCGAACTACGGCGCCGAGGTCGTCGCGCCACGCAACCTCGGAGTCGTGACGTGCGTATCGTAAACGCGCGGGTGCTTGAGGTTCAGGCGGCGCTCGTCGCGAGCGCGAACCCTGAAGGCGTCGAGACGCTCGCGCGGATCCTTCACGAGATGGCCGACGACTACCGGCGGCCGACCGCGGCCCTTGTCCTCGCCGTCTTCGAGGGCGACGTCGCCGTCGCGGAGTACGCGCTCAAGCGCGCGATGGATGACGACCCTCCGTGGGTCGCGCGCATCTTCACGAGCGGCGAGAAGTGGAACGGCTTCCCCGAGATGCTAGTCCTTCACATGATCGAAGTGCGCGAGGCGCAGAAGGCCGAGTCGTGTCCCGCATAACGTCGACCGTCGACGTCCACGAGGTCTGGCGCGTCAAGGCCCGGCTCTTAGAGCAAGACAAGTTCGTGCGCGAGCTCGCGAACAACTACCAGATCGGACTTAACTCGGCCGCGCTGATCTTCGTGGCGTGCCTCCAATACAAGGGACGCACGCGCGAGGCGATCCAGCGCGCGTATAGCGCCATCAAGACGCGGTTCCCGCGCGACGTTCAGAAGCGGAGCGTACTCGCGAGCTACGAGCGGGACCTCGTCTCGAACGCGATCCGGTTCGCCGGAATGGATATGGGCCAACGGTTGAAGCGATGAAGAACCCGAAGCGACCGACCGTGCCAGACGTCGTCTACCTCTCGGACGCCTACTACATGATGGAAGGCAACGAGAACGGCGGCCCGCTCCACATCGCGCTCGACGACGGAAACATGGACGACGGGCACATCGACTTCTGCATCGCCGAAGCGACGAAGGTCAAGGACCGCTGCGGCATCGCGCTCGGGCACATCCTACGACTGATGTCGTTGACGCAGCGGCGAAAGGTCTACGGCCGCTCGCGCGGCATCGCCTCCGACCCTGCCGGGATGGCCCGCGCACCGTTCCTCTTCGACTGCTACGCCTTGCTCGACCGAGCGGGCGTCGACGTTAACCGGTTAACAACTCCTGAGGCGACGCCGTGAAGTTCGCGAACCCTGCAGGCGCCGTCTCGCGTCGGCTCGTCGAGACCATCCACCGGCGATACATCGACGAGCTCCACGAGACGATGGGCTGGGACAAGGAGAGCATCGTCGAGATGCTCCTCGTCTGCGACGGCGACGTCGAGAGGCTCCGCGCCTCGCATAAGGAATGGATCGCGGCACTGAACGTACCGCCGTCGGACGTCGGCCGCGGGCACGACGCGCTCCGGTCCTTCCTCTCCGCGCTTCACGCTGAGCGCGATCGGGAACTGGCGCGCGCGAAGGAGGTCCGGCGCCGGATGATCCGATCGAACTACGCGGACTTCATCGCAGCGCGCGTCGAGAAGTATTGGCCGGAGAACGAGATCGTGACGTGCCTCGAACTCTGCGGCAGCCCAGAGGAGTTCCAGATCGAGTTCGCGAAGTGGGTCGACCCGAAGCGAAAACAGCACGGCCCGGTCGCCGACTTCATCACGCACCTACGGCGTCGACCGCTGCCGAAGCTATGACCGCCATCTTCTCTCCGGCGGTCCGCCTCCGTCGTCGCCTTATGTATGCGAACTTCGGCGACGTGATCGACCACTGTCGCTCGGTCGTAGGTTGGGAACCGGACGACACGGCCGACATCCTGATCGCCGTCGGCGGAGACCGCGCGCGGTTCGGCCGAGCGATCGACGCATGGCTCCGTCTCGACGAGCTCGGCGCCGGTAAACGACCTGGCGCGAGTACGCCCGGCGCGACTCGTCACTTGATGGACTTCATCAAGGAGCGTAGACTGTGACGCAGGAGGAGCGACGCGTCGAGCGCGTGCGCCGGAGACTCGTCGAGGCGGCCTTCTGTCAAGGCGTCAGCCTCGTGCACGCGAAGACGCACCTACACCGGTCGTTGATCGTCGACCTCGTTCGACTCGCCGACGGCTACCCGGACCCGCCGATGCGGATCCTCGACCTCTTCGCGGCGTGGGGCGGCGGTAGCGTCGGCGGTGGCTACGAGGACTTCGTCACCTACGCGAAGAAGAGGATCCGATCGTGAAGCTCCGAGGCGCCGCGGCCGACGCCGCGTTCAGACTACTTCCGCCGCGGGCGCAGCGGACGGTCCACCTCGTATGCGAGATCTGCGACTTACCGATGCGCCGCGCCGTTCGCGCGTTGGTCCATGACTACAACGGAGACGTCGACGAGTTCCGCGCCGCTGCCATCTACAACATCGTGAAGGAGTCGCGGAAGAACCCGCCGAATGGCTGGCCGAGTAAGCTCGCGTCGGATGGAACGAACACCGAGATCGCCGAGCGCGCCGTCGCCGACCGCCTCATCTCCGGCGACCGGCAGTTCCCGGCCTACCTCGCAGACGTTCACTTCGCGCTAACCGGACAGGAGAAGCCATGAGCGGCACCTCGCCCTACCTCGTCCGACGCCGCCTCCTTGAAACGTCGAACAAGCCGTTGATCGATCGCCTCCAGAACGACCATGGGATCCCGAGCGACGTCGCGATCGAGGCGTTGCTCCTCGCCGACGGCGACGTCGAGCTCATCCTCGCGGCCGTCGACGGCGTCGCCTTCGATCGCACGCGGTTCGAGAACAGACCGAAGTGCGCCCGCTTGCTCGAACGCATCCGACGCACGAACGGTGTACCACTGGAAGTGTCGAAGGAGAACGCCGTCCGCTGGCGATTGCTCTCCGGGCTTCAGAAGAACACGGTCGGCCTGACCGTCGACCTCGGCAACATCACGCTCGACGAGGCGCTGACGTTGCTCGCCGAACGCTACGACGGAGACGCCGGGCAACTCTATCGCGACCATGTTCCGCCGAAGGTCGAGCCGCATCCGAACTGTCGATGCGTCGGGCCGGAAGGACTCCCGTGAAGGTCGAGCTCCGCGCGAAGGGCGAAGTCCTCATAATGTCGCAGGAGACGCGCGTCGCCATCCGCGTGCTCACCGCGGCGCGCCCGGCCGAAGTCGCCAGGGTCGCGCAGATGCTCGGCGGCGACACCGAGATGGCGGCCTACTTCATCGTGAAGGACGGCGGCGACGTCGAGGCGACGGTGAAGAAACTCGAAACCGCACTGGAACACCTCGCAGCGAAGCTCTTCGAGGAGACGAAGCAGCGGACGCCGATCGACACCGGCGAGCTGCGGAACACCATCGCGTCGATCGGACCCTACGCCTCGCGGAAGTTCCGCGCCGCGCAGACCGTCGACCGGCTCCGCAAGAAGGGCAAGACGTGACGCAAGCAGAGACCGTCCGCCGTCGTCTCGTCGAGGCGACCTGCAAGGAGGTCGTCGAACAGGCGTGGCCGCTCCGCATCTTCTCGCGCGAGACCATCGTCGAAGGGCTCGTTATGTGCGACGGGAGCGTCGAGCGGTTCAACATCCTCTACAACGCGTGGCGGAAGCAGCGCGCCGTGGCGGCCATCAAGGTAGTCCTCGGTCCGTCGGAGCACGACGTCCAGTGCGATGAAGAGCCAGGGTTCCTTGACTTCATCCGGAGGAGCGTCGATGACGCGAGCCGATAGGGTCCGGATGCGCTTCGTCCCGGCGTGGTTCCGACCGGTCATCCGGCGGCTCGGGAAGCTCGCTGGCACGTCGACGGCGAAGGCGCTCGCCGCGGCGATCGAACAGGACGCGCTCGACGGCCGGAAGCGCATCGACGTCGCCGGTCCGCAGGGCCTCGTCGCGACCTACGATCCGGAGGGCCGCCATGGCCGGTAAGCTCAGGAAGGCCGACCGCGTGCGCTGGCGCCTGCTCCCCGAGGAGACCAGACGGCGGCTCGAAGCTCTCGCCAAGATTCGGGACATCAAGCTCTCGACCGCGCTGCGGGTCCTCGCGCGCCGATTCGACGGCGACGTCGAGGCCTACGAGCGCAGCTGGTATACCTGCCGGAAGGACGGCCGGACCTACGGCAAGCGGATGGTCTCCGGCGTCGAGCTCGGCGAGCTCATCGACAGCGACATCGTTCGCCGGGAGATCCTCGGCGTGAAGGACCCGCGATGACGCGGAGGACTCGTCCCGTAACGAAGAAGAAGCGCGGCCGCAAGCCCGGTAATGCTAAAGCCGGAAAGCGCCGACCCGGTCGGACGGCGCCAGGCCCGCTGACGCCGACAGGCGGGAACAAGGCCGAGGCGACCCAAGAGGCCGCGCGCCGCGAACGGAAGAAGCTCGCCTGGCACCTCTACGTCTACGAGCGGATGACGATGCAGGCCATCGCCGACTACCTCTCGGCGAACAAGATGCCCTGCACGGCGAAGACGGTCTGCAAGGACATCCACGAGATGGCCGACGAGACGACGCGCGAGACCGTCCAGACGCAGCAGCACTGGCTACAGATGGAGCTCGCGCGCCTCGACCAGCTAGACCGCCAGCTCCTTCCCGTCGCCCGCGGCGAGGTCGCTGGCGACAGGGTCAAGGTCGGGAGCGGGAAGAAGCAGCGGACCGTTACCGTCCCGGTGAAGGCCGAGCCGCTCGCGCGCCTCCGGCTCGACGCGGCGTCGCAGCTCCGGCGGAACGGCGAGAGCCGCAGGAAGCTCCTCGGCGTCGACCAGCAGCCTGACGCGGGCTACGTCCCGACGTCGCAGGTCGCGTCGATCGTCTCGGCCCTCGTCGGCGACATCATCGGCATCACGGCGTCGATGCCAGAGATCCGGACGGCGCTCGCGGCGGCGCTCAAGAAGCGGTTCGGCGTCCTCGACGCCATCGACGTCACGCCTGAGCGGGAGACCGGGACCTAGATGGAACCCGTCGCCGTACCGGTCTATCTCGGCGAGCTCGTCGCGTTTGCGTTCCTCCTGATGCTCGCGCTCGCGACCTCGACGAAGGGCCAGACGATCGGTCTCTTCGTCGCCATCTTCGCCGCGCTCGACCGGGCACCACAGGGCGTCGTGATCGGCATCCTCTTGGCGTATGCTTTCGGCCGAGAGAAGGGACGAAATGGACCAGCGTGAATCTGAGGTCGAGATGGAGCGCGCGGGCCGGACGCTAATCGCCATCGCCGTCCTCTGCATCGTCGCCGTCGTCGCGTTCTGCATCGGGCTCGTCGCGCTCGCGGTCCTCGTCGTGAAAGGAGTTCGATCGTAATGGAAGCTCTCACTATTTGGTTCATCCTCCTCAGCGGGAACGCTGGCTACATCGAGCCGCTCGTCGTCAAGCGCGCGGAGATGGCGTGCGGCATCGACGGCGCCGTCGTCGGCGTCTCGGTCAACGCGCCGAAGAACCCAACCGTGGTCGCCTGGCCGGACCCGAAGGTCGTCGGCAAACACTGCGCGCTGAACATCTCGGCGAAGCTCGCGACGCTCCCCGACGGCGAGTACGAGATCGCGACGACCGAGATGGGCGCCACCGTGCCGTTCGGGGCGCCGGTCGAGAGTTATATCGGCGTCGACCCGCACGTCTCCGATCGATGGACGAAGGGCGGCATCCTCCTAAAGCCGAGCGCGCTCCGCGTCGGCACGCCGCCGAAGGAGTAACCCATGGGACGCTATCTAACGCAGGACGACAAGGCCGTCGAGCTCCGCTCGTGGGAAGCCGCGAAGCGCCAGCGCACGATCAACCCTCCGGCGGGATTCGTCGGCGGGCACGGCTACCCGGACCCGGAGATCTACGCGTTCGTCGATCGCCTGAACCGCCTCCACCGCCTCTGCACGCTTCAGTCGTGCTCGGGGCACCGCTGCACCGACGCGTCGATGTGCGGCTACTGCATCGAGCAAGAGGCGCGGCTCGGCCTCTACCAAGGCGACCACGTCTGGGCCGGGCAGCTCTGGCTGTGGGCCGACGAGAAGCTCGCGTCGTGGTTCCTCGCGCACGCGACCGAGCTCGCCGCGCAGCCGTCGATCGAGAAGCTCTCGATCCTCTGGCACGTCGAGGGTCGGGAGATCATCGACATCGTCTTCAAGGGCGCCGGGACCGGCGGCCTCGACGCGAGCACGGCGGCAGTCTGCCAGTTCTTCGAGCGCGGAAACATGGAGTGCAACCTTGGTTAGCGGCGCCGACGTCGAGAAGGCGCTCGCGATCCTCGACGAGGGCCGCGCGTCGCACGTCAAATGGCGCGACCACCTCCGCTGGCACGAGCAGGTGACGCCGACGCCGTGCCCGCAGTGCGAAGGGACGAAGACGGTCGAGGCGATCCGCGCCGGGCGCTGGAGCTCGTCGCACGAACAGACGTGGGTCGAGCACTACGACCTCCTCATCCGCGTCACGCGCGACCTCGCCAACGCCTCGGGATTGCTGTGACGCTCGTCCAGCAAGCCGACCGGAAGGGCTGCGGCGTCGCCTGCATCGCGATGGTGACCGGCAAGACGTACGAGCTCGTTCGGAAGCGCGCGCAGCTCGCGCAGAACTGGCGGCCGACCTACGGGATGAACGGCGCGATGCTTCAGCGACAGCTCGACGCGATGCACCGGACCGTCCTCGGCGTCACGTACCGGTACGCGCCGCCGCGCTCGAAGCTCGCCATCGTGAAGATCAACGCCGACGTGCCGCACGAGACGCGCCGCGACGCGAACCGGCGAATGCAACACTGGGTCGTCTGGCACGACGGCCGCGTCTACGACCCGGGTCCGGGCATCGAGTGGTACGACCCACTGAAGGACGTCGACGGCATCGAGCTCTATCTCGCGAGCGTCGGCCCGAACGCGCGGACCGGCCTCTGGTATTGGGTATGACGAAGGAACCGATCCCGGGCTACTGCTGCCACGAGCCCAAGCTCCAGTTCGATTGGAAGATCGCCGCGCTCGAAGACCTCAGCGCGAACGTCCTCGCCATCTCCGGCATCAACTGCCTGACCTGCGGCGCAGAGTATCGGTTCGATACGAGGGACGATACAGTCTGTCCGGTCGTCCAGCGCAGCGTCGACCAGAAGATGGTCATGCTTCAGGTGAAGTTCCTCCGGCCGACGGTCTCGTGATGTTCGAGCTCGACGCGCCCTTGACGGCGGAGCAGAAGGCCGGAGCGATCGTCTCGACGTGCGGCCTCTACCGCTACCGCCTCCACCGGATGTGGGACCTCTCGCTGCCGGTAATGGTCTTCTGCGGGATGAACCCGAGCGTCGCCGACGCGACGCGCTCTGACCTCACGCTGGCGAAGACGATCGGCTTCGCGAAGCGGCACCGGCACGGCGGCGTGATCCTCGTCAACCTCTTCGCCCTCCGCGCGACCGACCCGAACGAGCTCCGGCGGAAGCTCGCGACGTGGGCCCGGTCCGACGTCGTCGGCACGATGAACGACGAGCACATCGCGTGGGCCTGTAGCGCGCCGCCGCTCGCGACCGTCGTCGTCGCGTGGGGAACCGGGTGGACCGCCGGGCGCGACGGCGAGGTCTTGTCGCTCCTCCGGAACCTCCGGAAGGGCAACGTCAAGTGCCTCGGGAAGACGGCCGACGGTCGGCCGCGGCACCCGAGCCGACTCGCGTATGATACGCCACTGGAGGAGATGTGATTACGATCGAGAAGTCGTGCGTCGTCGGCGCGACGACGACGACGATCCGCTACTGCGAGACCGGGAGCGCGCACATCGCGATCGAGGTCGGCCCGAACCGCGAAGGCCGCGGTCGACGCGAGGAGGTCTACGTCCCGATCGAACTCCTCGAAGCGTTCATAGGCGCGTGGAACGCCGTCGACCCGGCGCTGAAGGAGGACGGCGCGTGAGCGAAGAGATCGACATCGCGGGCTTGGTTATCCCGGCCGGGTTCGCCGGGTTCTTCGGCGTGGTCGTGACGCTGCTCGGGTCCGTCGAGTGGTACCGCGGCGGCGAGCCGGGCGCGGCGGTCGTCGGGCTCGTCGCCATCGCGATCTCGGCCGGGCTCTACCGATACATCGCGTACCGGACGCGGCTCCTCCGCATCAAGGAACGATTGCGAGGTAAGTCGTGGCCGCCTGAGGTCCCGGAAAACCGCACGGCGAGAATGTAACCGTGTGGACTTACGAGAACACCGTCATTGCGGTCGGCTACCTCGCGCTGATCGGCGGCCTCTGGTCGGTCATCTTCTACCTCGAACGGAGGACGCGGCTCATCGCGCAGATCGCCGAGGTCAAGAGTCGGCTCACGCAGCCGCGGCGCGCGCCGCACTACGCGACGAAGATACAGATGGCGGACGGGAGTCTCGTCATGCTCACGTCGATGGTGAGGCTACACGTCGGAGAGCAGATTACCGTCGACCTTGCGAACGGGCACATCACGTCGGTCGTCCCGGGCGCTAAGATCATCGGCACAGTCGTCGAACAGCAGGTGCTATTCTGAAGCCCGAGCGGCGTCGCGCCTACGAGATGGCGTCGCGCCTCTACGGCGGCGGCGCGAACCCGGCGACGGTCGCGATGGCCACCGAGCTTCTCGCCGAGGGCATCGACGACGTTCTATGGAGGGGAGCGATGAAAGAGGAGCAGCAGCACGTGACGGTGCATAGGACGTTCGCGAACGGAATGCAGATGGGCTACGGGAAGGACGACGGCGGCTTCCGCATGTTCTCGCGGCCGGATCCGAAGAAGCCGTGGACAGAGCTCGGGCAGTGGGACCGCAGTTGGGTCACGCTCGCCGACCGCATCTCGAACCTTCCGGAGTGGGACGATGCCGAGTAGCCTCCGCGCGGTCCGTCCGCGTCGACGCCGCGACGGCCTCCAGCTCCCGGAACGGCAGCGCGCGGAGCTCGCCGCGCTCGCCCGCTACGTCGACCTCAAGGCGCCGAACCGCTCCTTGCAGCTATTGGCGTACGGCGCACAGGTCGCGCTAAGATGGGCCACCAATAACCACGACGATATGAACCCGATGCGCCTCCTCGACCTGACCGCGTTCGGTCTGCGTCTCGAACGTAAGACACCGCTCCGCCTCGTCCCGCGGCTTCGACCGAGGCGAACGTGAAGCCCGTCGCCGCGATCCTCGCGTTCCTCCCGGTCATCGTCGCGCTCGTGCTCCTCGTGCCGTCGGCCGCGCGAGTCGTCGCCGCTCGGCGTCTCGCGCGCGAACGGAAACTCTTCATCGTCCGCGCGCGGCTTCAGGGCGCGCCGCTCGTCGCCGAAGCCGGGATGGTCCAGACGAAGTCGGTCTGGAACTACATCGAGGGGAAGATCTTCCCGACGAAGTGGTGGCCGGTCAAGGACCACGAGACGCGGACGTTCCTCCGCACGCAGATCAACGTTCGACTCTCCGGCGCCGACCGCCTCCGCCTGCTCCTGACGGGGAGCATGCGCGTCTACGTCACGACGTATACCGACGTCGAGGTTCACGACGCCGAGGCGCTCTCGAACGTCGAGGTCCATCCATTCAAGGAGTCGTTCCCGCCGTTAACGCTATGAGAATAAAGAAGGAGCAGCAGCAGTGATAATGCAAGTCTTTCAGGCGCTCGTTACCCGCTGGATCTCGCGCGCGTTCGGCGACGAATCGAGCAAGGACAAGCGGGAGCGGACCCATCGCTTCCTCGAAGAGGCGCTCGAACTCGGACAGGCGGCGGGCGCATCGCAGCACGAGGCCCACGCGCTCGTCGAGTACGTCTACGGCCGGAAGCCGGGCACGTCGGAGCAGGAGGTCGGGGGTGTGCTTCTGACGCTCGCCGGGTTCTGCGCCGCCCACGGTCTCGACATGCATCGCTGCGCCGCGTTGGAGATCGGGCGCGTGAATCGACCAGAGGTCATCGAGAAGTGCCGCCTCAAGCAAGCGGACAAGAAGGCGAACCCGCTCGCCTCGCCGCTCCCCGGATCCGACATGCTATTTCATAAGGATACCTGCGCGAGGTGGACGACGACTCCGCTCGGGTCCGTCTACGAGGCGCTCGCGATCTGCACGTGCGGAGAGTCCACGCCGCCGGGGAACGGATGACGGCGCGAACGACGACGCGCGGCGAGATGCTGCGCGCGGTGAACGCGAAGCTCACGCCGACGGAGGAGCGGGCGTGGGCGCAATACAAGAAGGGGAAGCCGCACGCCTGCGTAACGGCCGAGGACTGGGCGGATCTCTTCGCGACGATCTGCGACTTTAAGCGGCGGATTATGTTGCGGAACGGCGTCAAGATCGACGACCCGATACCGAGCCGTCGAGAACGTATAATGCAGCACGTCTAATGCCGGAGCCACTCCCGTTCATCGTGAAGCTCCGAGCGGTCGCGAGCGACGACGCCGCGCCGGTTCGGACAGAGGTCAAATGCTTTGCCTACTCGCCGCTCGACGCCTGCACGCAAGCGATGGTGCAGACGTTCGGGCTCGCCGGGCTCGCGACTACTTCCTGCACCATCGAGTCGGTCGAGCCGGACGTCGACAAGTGGAAGCAACTTAACAAGAAGACGTAAGGAGCAGCAGCCAATGACGTTCGGCGACGACATCGAAGATCACGCGAGCGATTGCGAGCGGCGGACCGGCGGGATGTGCGACTGCGGAACCGAGACCGGGTTCGCGCGCGAGGCCGGGCACGACGTCCCGGACGACGGGAGTAGTAAGCCGCTCGGCTATACGACGCCTGACGGCCACCTCGAAGTCCGAGCGAACGCGGACGGGACGCGCGGCTACCACGAGACGGAGCTCGGACAGCACGACCGGTGGATGCGGCAAGCTCCGGACCTCTACACGCTCTACGTCGATCAACTCAAGCCCGGGTTCCCGTGGTACCTCCAAGCGCAACTCGGAAGCGGGAAGCGGTTCTCGTCCGACCGGCGGCTCTCGTTTCTGCAGCGCGTGAAGATCCTCTTCGGAGCGCCGGTGACGGTCGTCTTCCGAAGCCCGGACGGGAAGTGCCACGCTGCGTGCTCGATTCACTTCGGCGCCTGTCGCGATTGGTTCGACGACGAGGACGCGAAGGCCGGACGGTTGCCGTAGTGGGCGCCACCATTCCGAGGATGCGACCAATGGGCTACGTTCCTCCGCCGCCTCCGCCGGACCGTAACGCGCCGCCGCGGGACTATACCGCCGAGCGGCTACGCGCCGCCGTTCGACGCGTTCGATCGAGTCGGCTCCGCCGGTTCATAGATTGGAACAGGTGTTGCCTCCGCGCACGCACGCATAAGCGACGCCTCTATAGTCAGTGGTTCTCGTTCGAGGAACGCTACCTCTGGGAGGTCGCCGTGCTCTCGTGGCGTCGCGCGAGCTGGTCGCAGGATAGCTACCACGGCGACGTCCACGAGCACTACGCGCTAACCATCCTACAGATCGGCCCGTGGCGAGTGAGCTTGATGTGAGCCTACCAGCAAAGCCCTACCCGCGGAGACGCGATCGGAACGACGGGCAAGTCCTTCGCGACGCCGTTCGCCGCGCGCGCATAACTAGGTGGCAACGTATCCGCGCGCATATCTCGCTGTTTATTTGGCCGACGAAGCGCGCGATGCAGGTAGTCGGTCAGCTACCTTTCGACGACCCGGACGACCCGGGCAGGATAGTGCGTTGACGTTCGGTCCCGGATGGGAGATCGTCCTCGCCGCGCGCGCGGGCAACTACGATAGGAAACCAATGAAGATACAACTAGACCGACGCGCCGTTGGCGCTGGTGGGATCGACGTAAAGTTCGCACTCCAGATCCAGCCGCTCGACCACACGCATACGCACGGCGAGCTCGAACGCTGCGACCATCCAGCGGTGATGGCCGTCCTCGCGAAGGCCGCCGACGAGATCGTCGAGATCCTTCGTCGCGTGCCGGTCCGCGACCACCGCCTCCCGCCGATGCCGCTCCCGGAGTCACTGCGTAAGCCGTCGTGATGGCGCGCATCTGCGGGAGCTGCAAGCGACACATCGAGCAGACGGAAGTCCTAGAGATAACCGTCCGCGCGATCGACCCGGAGGAAGGTCAGGATCAGGACAACGCGGCGCAAGCCTACGAGGACTTCTGCGACGGGTGCATCGCGAGCGGCGCCGCCATCGCGTTCCTGCTGAAGCAGATCGACTGGACGCTCGAACCGAAGGCATGAACGCCATCCCGAGCCTCCTCGTCGTCCTGCGCTCGATGGACTTCGACGTCCCGGAGGAAGCGTCGCACGTCATCATCGACAACTACACCGAGCCGACGCGCGTCTCGTTCGTGATGCGCGGACCGGCGCCAGCGGTGATTCGCGACCTCACAGAGGCCGAACGCGCGCAGATGATCGCCGCGCTCGACGTCCACCGCACGTCGCGCGTCGTCGCGATGAGGATCGATAGGTGATGCACCCGCTATCCGATCAGGCGAACCTTCTCTACGAAGCGATGAAAGAGGCGGACTTCCCGCTCCCGGACGAGATCGTGAACATGGAGATCCGCTCGTCCGGCGACGGCGTCGTTCAATTGATCTTCGTCTGCAACCTTACCGGCCCGATGCTTCACAAGCTCGGCGCCGCGATGCAAGTCCTCGCGGTAAAGGCACGACTCAATGAACGATAGCATCGACCCGAAGGACGCCGCGACCATCGTCGACGTCGTCGTCGACGACCTCCCTCGCCCGGCCGCCGAGATTGCGCGGCAGCGCGTCGTCGTCAGGTTGCTCAAGCAGGTGCGCCGCAAGCGGCGCGAGCTTGCGCCGGACGTTCGGGTCAGATCGCTCACCGTTACCGGCGACCTGCGCGCGCGAGACTTCCCCAAACGCCCGGCCCTCGTCCGCGAGTACGTCGTCTACGCGGCCACGTTCCTGACCTACGACTCGCGGCGGATCGTCGCCGACCTCCGCGCGCGCGAGACGGCGATCGTGCGCGTGTCGAGCGTGCGGGCGTTGATGTATAGCGTTCGACTCCCGGAAGTCAAGGAGACGATCGAGTTCGAGGAGGAGATCTCGTGAGCCGCGGCTCGCCGTTCCGGCAGTTCCTTTCTGGCGACGTCATCTCGACGATCCAAGAGGCGCTCCGCCACGTCGGCTACGAGATCCCGGCCGACTGCAAGTCCGTCTCGGTCGACAGCGAGACCGCGCCGACATACATCCGCGTCGACGGCGTGAAGCACATTCTCAAGGACGAAGACCGCGAGCTCGTCCTCCGCGCGATTCAACTGCACCGGGTTCGGCATCGCGTTGGGAACTCGGCCAAGCGATGAGCTATTCTCTCGGCCGTGCTCTTCTACAACATCGCCATCGCGATGAAGACGCGGATGTGGTGTCGTCGGTGCCTCCAGCTGCAGCCGGTCGAGGCCACCATCTTGCGCGTCTGGCCGGAATGGCGCTGCCTCGTCTGCGGACGCGAGCGACCGCAGCGACTCCCCGCTCTGAGCACGCTCGCACGGAAGGATAACTGATGATGAAAGCGAAGCAGCAGCGACGAGTAATCGACGAGGACCACCCGCCGATACGGGCGGACTACGACGCCGCGAGTCCACGCGGCAAGGGCTACCTCGAATATACCTACAGCGCGTGGCCGAACTCGGAGGTCCCGAAGGGTTGCCCGTTCGAGAAGGGCACGACGGACTACCTAGAGTTCCACCGCGGGCAGCAAGAGGCGGTCCTCGCCGCGCAGGACAGCGAGGAGTAGACTACGCGCCTATGAACGACATCGTCACGCTCGTCGTCGTCGTCGCGGTCGCCGTGGTGGCGGTCCGCGGCGAACTCACTCGAAGGAGACTCAAACAGATGGCTACCAAGGAAGAATTTGACGCACTGGTCGCGAAGTTCAACGAGGCGACGAACTCGATCGCCGAGCGGATCCAAAAGCTGCAGGAACAGGTTACCGGGCAAGGGCTCTCGGCCGAGGCCGAGGCGAACGTCCTCGCCGAGCTGAACGCCGTCGCTGACGGCTTGAAGGCGCTCGGCGCTAACCCGGACAACCCGATCCCCTGACGCTCGCGCTTTCTGTCGTGCCAGCCGCGTTCATCCGGCGCGGCTGGTACGCGTTTCGCTTTAGCTTGCTCGCGGAGGTAGTCAGATGAGCAAGAGCAAAGGCACGAAGCCCGCGCCGAAGTCCGCTGCGGCGAAGACTTCGCCGCGAACCCCGGCGACGCCCTCGACGCCGACGCGTCCGGTGACCGCACCGGCTCCGCAGCGCGTTCCCGCGGCGCCCGCTCCGCGTTCGGCGCCGGAGCGAAGGAGCAGCAACGCAACGACGACCACGCAGCCGGTTCCCGGCACGCGCGTCGCGCCAGCGGCACCGGTCGCGAAGGGTAACGGCGCCGCGACGCCGATGAACGCCAACAGCGCGGATAACGCGAACGCCGACATCACGTCGGAATCGAACTTCAATCAAGGGAAGTCGGTCGGCGAGCACCGCAGCGAGCAGCAGGCCGCGACCGCCGAGGCCGAGCAGCAGTTGCGCGACCATCCGGGCGGATTGCCGCTCCCGACGAGCGGTCAGCCGTTGACGAAGCCGGAGCCAGACGCCGCGTCGGAGATGTAGGACGGAGCAGCAGATCGCAGTAGCAGGTCGCAGCAGCCTGCGGTAGTATTTCGAGCAGCTCGTCCGCCACGCGCGGAAGGAGTTCCGGCGCCGTCGCATCGAGTGCGGCGGCGCCAGCTACCGCACGAGGAGCAGCGAATGGCGACCACCCGCTCGACCGAACCCGACGACAGCAACCTCCCGCCCGAGATCCTCGGCATCACCGGCCCGGCGAACGCCGCGCAGCGGGACGCCGACATCAACACGATCGCCGCGATGAGCGAATACGGCGGCAACTTTTGTAAGCATCTCGCCGAGCTCTGCTACCACGCCGACGCCGACAACCTGCGCAGAATCAAGGAAGCGTTTCCCGAGTATTGGGATCGCTATACTCACATCCACGCGAGCCGCGAGCGCATCGAGGCCGTGCAGAGGAGGATCCGTGGCTAAGAGACCGAGACCGCCGAAGCCGCCGAAGCGTCCGTGGGGCAAGTAAGGTGGGCGACCGCAAGCAACCGACGCCGCCTCCGACGAATCAGACGCGGCCGGACCCGCCACCGGCGCCGCCGCTGAAGCGCGCGCCGATCGAGGGTTACGTCGCCGCCGAACTGAACGCCGCGCACGCGACGCTCGACCGCCTGGGGGTTGCGAGGACGACCGTCGGCGCGTGGAGTCGCCGCGGCCGGGCCGAGACCTACACGATGAACCTCTCCCAACGCATCGAGGCGCTCGCGAGGAACCGCTCGTGATCGTCGTCGAGATCCAGCCGACCGATCCCGACTCTAGCCACTGGAGAGTCTGGCGCGCGAATAAGGCGCGCTACGATCGGCCGACGCGTCCGAACCCTCAGTGGGCCGCGCGCGAGATCTCATACTGGTGCACGGTCAGCGACCAGAGGAACGCGTACTACATCGAGCTCACGATGCCGTTGCCGATCGTCGGTCCGACCGTCGCGACGTCGCCCTACTCCGGCGCGCGCGTCGTGCGGCTTCGTTACGATTGGTCCGCGATCGAGCGTCAGTTCCTCGACGCACCGAGCGCCCTCTCGACGAAGCAACTGAGCGAAGAGATCCTCTGCGCGCTGGCGAGCGAAGGCAGCCGACTCCGAGCCGCGCTAGACTACGCGAAACACGTAGCCTGACCCTAAGACGATCCTAGATGGCGAGACGACAAGCGGCGGCGCCGCTCCACGAAGCGGTGCGCGCGGCGATCCAAGAGCTCGAAGACGCGGGCGCGTCGGCCGTCGACGCTGCGCCGATCTGGACGCCGCTCGCCGCACAACCGGGCCGCGGCTTCGACATGCCGGACGGCCGCGTGCTCTCGCCTCAGGAGCTCGCGATCGAGTCGTTCGCCGACGAGCTCTTCTTCGGCGGCGGCCCGGGCGGCGGCAAGTCGCAGCTCGCGCTCGGCCTCGCGATGACGAAGCACAAGAACTCGATCATCTTCCGCCGCGAGTTCACGCAGTTCTCCGGCGCCGAGGGCCTCATCGCGGTCGCGCAAGAGATGGTCGGCCTCCGCGACCGCTACAACCAGAACAAGCACATGTTCGAGCGGCTGCCCGGCGCTCGCAAGTTGGAGTTCGGTCAGACCGGCGCGACGATCTCCGAGTGGTTGAAGTGGTCCGGCCGACCGCACGACCTGAAGGCCTTCGACGAGATCCCAGAGATTCCAGAGGGCGCGTATCGACTCCTCATCGCGTGGCTGCGCACGTCGCGCGAGGGACAGCGCACGCGCGTCGTCGGTACCGGCAACCCGCCGCTGACGTCCGAGGGCGAGTGGGTCATCCGCTACTGGGCACCGTGGCTCGACCTTCGACATCCGAACCCTGCCGGGCCGGGCGAGCTCCGCTGGTTCGTCACAGACGACAACGACGTCGACATCGAGATCCCGGGTCCGAAGTTCGGCGCCGGTCGACCGCAGGCGATCGTCTTCGGCGGCGACAACCCGAAGTGCAAGCACGACGTGACGAGTAACCCGATGAAGTGTCCCGAGTGCGGCGGTAGAATCGCCTGGCCGCGGAGTCGGACCTTCATCCCATCGTCGGTAGAGGACAACCCGACATACATGCGGACCGGCTACGCGAGGGTGCTCGGCGGCCTCTCGGGAGGGTTCCGGAATTTGGGCTCAGGTAACTTCGGCGCGTCGATTCAAGATCACCCGCGTCAGGTAATTCCGACGGACTGGGTCCTGAAGGCGCAGGCACGGTGGACCGAGGACGGCGCCGGAAGCTGGCCGCTGACGCAGGTCGGCATCGACCCGTCGTGGGGCGGCGGCGACGAGTTCGTCATCGTGAAGCGATACGGCCCGTGGTTCGCCGAGCCGGTCGCGCAGCGGTCGACCGGGATGAGGACCGGACCCGAGGGCGCGCAGCACGTCGCGACGCACGTCCCGAACAAGGACGTCCGCGTTCAGATCGACTCCGACTCCGAGGGCGCGTCGACGAAGGACTCGCTGGTCGGCCTCGGCTACAAGAAGGTCATCGGGCTACACGGCGGGCACGGTACGGAGTCGACGGACTCGACCGGCGAGATCCGCTTCGTCAACAAACGCGCGAAGTGGCACTGGGGTATGCGCGAGCTCCTCGACCCGTCGAAGGGTCACAACGTCGCGCTCCCGCCGGACCCGCAGATGCGCGCCGACCTAACGGCCGCGCGCTTCGAGATGACCGTCCGCGGCATCCGCGTCGAGTCGAAGGAAGATATCAAGAAACGCATCGGACGCTCGCCGGATCGCGGCGAGGGGGTAATATATGCGGGCATAGAAGAGCGCGAGGTCGAGCCCGAGAAGCCGGTCGCCGGTGTCTGGGGCGGCGCGCGCAACGCGAAGGCGCAACCGAGAAGGTAAACACACATGGCCAAGAGGACGACGCAGCGTCGCCGCACGACAACGCGCGCGACGATACCCGCAGCAGCAGCGTCCGCCACCACCACCGCGATCGAGGTCGTGCCGAAGGGGAACAAGGATCCGCGGTTCTCGACCGCCGAAGCGCAAGCAGTCCTGAAGCAACTCGGCGCGATCCACGACCGGCTCTCGTTCGCGAGCCTCCACGGCTTCGGGTTCGAGGGCAAGCGCGATTACTACACCGCGCTCGGCTATACGAGGACGATCACGCCGGAGCTCTACTGGGATCGCTACCGCCGGAACGGCGTCGCGCGCCGCTTGGTGAACGCGCTCCCGAACGCGACGTGGCGCTCCGGCGCAGACCTCGTCCAGGACGACAACGTCGACATCGTGACGCCGTTCGAGGCCGCGTGGATCGAGTTCGCGGCGCGGACGCGCGCGTGGGACCGGATGCGGAAGGGCGACATCCTGTCGCAGCTCGGTCGCTTCTCGGTCCTCCTCCTCGGCTACCCTGGCGCGCTCGGCGGCGAGGCGAAGAAGACGAAGCCCGGGAGCGTCGCCTACATCAAGCAGTTCAGCGAGCTCCGCGTCAAGGTGCAGGACGGCGACCTCGACAACGACCGGCTCTCGCCGCGGTTCGGGCAACCGAGTCGCTACCAGTTTACGAAGCTGTTGAAGTCGAACGGCACGTCGGGCTCGCAGTTCGTTCACTGGAATCGCGTCATCCACATCGCCGACGAGGCGGTCGAGGAGGACGAGTGGGGCGAGCCGATGCTCGCGAGCGTCTGGAACTGGCTCGACGATCTCGAAAAGGTCGCGGGCGCCGGGTCCGAGGCGTTCTGGCGCCGCGTCCAGCCGATGCTCGCCGCCGCCCTCGACCCGGGCACGGTGCTGAAGACCGGCGACGAGGCCCTCATCGAGGAGGAGATCGACAAGCTGGTGCACGGCCTTCGTCGATGGGTCCGCCTCTCCGGCGTGAAGCTCGACGAGGTCGGCAGCAGCGACGTCGCGCAGTTCGACCGGCAGATCGATGCGCTCATCTCGTTGATCGTGACGCCATACGGCATCCCAAAGCGCATCTTCATGGGCAGCGAGATGGGAGACCTCGCGAGCTCGCAGGACCGCGGCAACTGGGGGCAGAACATCCGCGACCGGCGCCGACAGTTCGCCGAGTCGGTCATCCTGCGGCCGCTCGTCGAGCGCCTCCAGCTCCTCGGGCAACTCCCGCCGACGCCCGAGAGCTACGAGGTGCGCTGGCCAGACGTGCAGGACCTCGACCTCTCGGAGCGCCTCGACCTCGCGGCGAAGGCCGCGAAGGCGAACGCGGATCAGGGCGAGCAGATCATAACGACGAACGAGATCCGCGACAACATCCTCGACTACGACCCACTGGAAGAAGACGAGCTCGTCGCGATGCCGGACGTCGCCGACGCGCAGCAACTCGCGGCGCGGTTGCGGGAGGCGAAGCTCCAACTGGCCGCCGAACGCGCTCGGCCACCGAAGGCGAAGAAGAAGGGCCGCCGCTCGCTGACCATTCGTCGTGACCCGCGCGGTCGCGCCGACAGCATCCAAGTCGAGGAGGTCGACGAATGAGCAAGATCACACTCTCGACGTTGGCGGCCAACGCCGCCTGCGCCGCCATCTGCGAGCTCCTCGACGGCGGTTACGCGTGCATCTTCGACGGCCCGCGGCCGTCGACCGGAGACGCCGCGATCCCGCGCACGGCGACGCTCCTCGCCAAACTTCAGTTCGCGCGTCCCGCGTTCATGCCGCCAGTCGACGGCGTCGCGACGGCGAACGCCGTCGTGCCGGACCGGGACGCACAGGCGGAGGGTAAGCCGAAGTGGTTCCGGCTCTATCGCGCCGACGGGACGACGCCGGTCTACGACGGCGATATCACGACGAATCAGGACGGCGCGATGACGGTCCGCGCGAGCATCATCGGCCAGCACACCGAGGTCACGCTCGACATCTGCGTCCTCCGCATGCCGAAGGTGGCGGCTAGCCAGTGATAACGCCCGGGCGCGTCGGCGTAGGCGAGCCGACTACACCCACCAAGCAGATCGACAACGTCGCGCTCCAGCAACCGGACACGACGCTCGTCGAGCGGCAGGTGATCGGCATCGGCGATCCGGAGGACTGGTCGAAGATCGCGAAGGTCCGCGGAGACGATCCGGACCCGACCGATCTCGGCATCGTCGTCCGCCCGCTCGGCGGCGCGAGCGACCCAAACTACGACAGCGGCATCCTCGACGTCACCGACACGCCGACTCCCGTAACGGCGCAGACGACGTCGGTCCGCACCGTACTGCTCCTGAACGACAGCTCGCAGTTGCGCCACTTCACGCTCGCCGACGGCGACGCGAACCCATACATCACGGCGATGCCGGTCAGCGCGAAGGCCGTCCTGCCGTTGAACTTCGGCGGCGCGTCGCTCTCGAACGGGATCGTCATTAGCTGTAATAGCGGGCAGACCGGTCTGAGAGTCCAGTTCGTCGGGAGGCAATAATGAAGAGGCTACTGGTAACCATCGCGATCCTCGTCGCGTTCGCGGCTCCGCTCTACGCGCAGGACGTCTCGACGACCGGCACCTTCACCGCGAACGCGCAGGAGCTCGTCCTCGACCTCAACGGCCACGGCACGGTCAGCATCCAACTGACTGGAACGTGGGCGGCTACGGTGCAGTTCTCGGCGACGACGAACGGCACGGACTACTTTGCGATCCCAAACGTCCTCCGCGTGAGCACGCAGACGGTCGTGACGTCGACGACGGCGAACGATACCTTCATCATCGCGTCGGCCGGATACGTGAAGGTCAAGGCACACACGACGGCGTTCACCTCGGGAACCGTCAACGCCGCGATGGTCGGCTCTCCGCCGGTGACGTTCCCGTCGGCGATCTCCGGAGGCGCGGCGTCGAACGTCACCGTTGTGAATCCGTCGCTCGCCGTTACCGCGAGCGCCTTACCGCTGCCGACCGGTGCCGCGACGTCCGCGAACCAGACGAACGGGAACCAGATCGCGCAGTCGCGCACGCAGGACTCGGCCGGTAACGCGATCGGCTCGGTGCTAAGCGACAACGTGGCGCGGGGGTTGCAGATTCACAGCGGCGTCAAGAGCAACGACTCCTACGACATCGGCGACCCGAAGATGCCGCTGTTCCCGATCGGTGGTCTCGTCGACACCGGCGGCGGCGTATTCATCTGGAGCCCGGTCCGCGCCGACGGCGCGACGCCGCAGGTCGACGGCACCGACGTCGGGTTGTTCGTGCGGCAAGTCGGCTTCCCAACCGCGGCGCCGCTCGCCGACGCCGCGCCGAACCCGACGCTGACGAAGATTCAGACGTTCCCGATGGTCTGGGATCCATTCAGCTCGAATACATGGAACCGCTGGGACGGCGCCGTCCGCCAAGGAGTCGGAGACCAGTCGTCTCGGTGGTTCGTCGCCCTGACCGATGCGTTTAACCAAGAAGCTGTAATCCAGAACGGCGAACCGGGCGACACCAACTACGGACTCACAGTGCGGCAGGTCGGGCTCCCGACGGCGGCGGCGCCGATCAACAACACGCCGAACCCCGAGCTGACGAAGATCCAGAGCTTCGTGATGAAGTGGGATGCCGCCGGAACGAACTGGGATATGTGGGACGGTAGCGTCACGGTCGCCTCGCTGCCGTTACCGACCGGCGCCTCTACCGCCGCGAATCAAGCCAGCGAGATCGCCAGCCTCGCGAGCATCGACGCGAAGACGCCCGCGCTCGTCGGAGGTCGACAGCCTGTCGATCCGTCTGGCGTCACGTCGCCGATCAGCGCCGCTTCGCTTCCGCTCCCGACGGGCGCGTCGACGTCGGCCAACCAAACGAACGGCACGCAGCTCGCGCGCACGACCGACGGGACCGACACGGCGCAAGTCGAGACGGATCAGAAGTCGACCGGCGCCGCGACGGGCGGCCTCGTCACGCGTGAGGCGGGCCAGTCCTACCGCGCGACGTCGGCCGCGCTGACGACGAACGGCCAGCGGTTCACGGTCTCGACGCGCTACTTTAATTGGGCCAACGCGGCGTTCACGTTCGCGCAGTCCGGAGGTTGGGACGGCGCCGTGAAGGCGGTCTACAGCACCGACAACGGCGCGACGTGGTCGACGCCGAACTCCGGCTCTCAGATCTACGACGTCGGCGGCGACCGGGCGGTGTTCGAGCTTCCGTTCGACGAGATGTCCACCACGCCGTACGTCGTCGTCGGCGGTGCAGGAGTTACAGACTACGGCGTCGAGTTGTTGAACACGACGACTGGGAATCTTACGATCACCGCGACGGCGAATACGCTTCCGAACGTGGTGCTGGCGAAGGTCGCAGGCGCAGTCGCCATCAGTAACATCGAGTCGATAGTCGGCGTCTCGCAGTCAGGGCAATGGTCTACGCGCACGCTGGACGGCGCAGGCAATCAGATCGAGTCGGCGACGACGGCACCAGCAGGGACGGAGCGCGGATTAATTACGCGCAATATCCCGAGCGGAACGCAGCCGATCAGCGCGGCGTCGCTGCCTCTGCCGACAGGTGCCGCGACGAGCGCGAACCAAACGAACGGTAACCAGATCGCGCAGTCGCGCACGCAGGACGGAAGCGGCAACGCTATCGCATCAGCGACAGCAAACCCTTCGGGTACCGAGCGCGGTCTCATCGTGCGCAATATCCCGAGCGGATCGCAGGCAGTGCAAGGAACGATCGGCATTAACGCGATCGAACTCAACGGAGAGACGGCGACGCTCCTCGACGCGCATCCTGGGCCGAGCGACTGGGGTCTGATCGTTCGAGAGGCGAGCGCCGCTTATTCGACCGGGCAGGTGACGTCCCTCGCCGACGTGACGTTGCCGGTATCGACGGTGAACAACTCGACGTGCCTCGTAAGCCTCGAACTAACCGACCAAGAGATGGACATTACAGGCACGTTGCCGAACGGCGGCGCGGTTCCGTTGCCGGTGATTAACCTGTCGACCTTCGTTCAGGGAGTCGGTGAGGGCATCACTACGAGCGGCGACTACCTCGTCGCGTGCGCTGGCTTCGAGAGCATCAAGATCCACAGGGTCAGCGGCAGCGCGTTCGACGTCTACGCGACGTCCGGGAAAGGGCAGCCGTGGCCCGGCTTCACGCAAGTCGTGCAGGCCGAGCGCGCGAGCTCGCCAGCCGTAACGTCGGTAAACGATCAAGCGACGTCGACGACCTGCCTCTCGTCGAACTCGAACCGGCTCGGTGCGGTCGTTACGAACGATTCGACATCCGACCTTTACGTGAAGTTCGGAGCGACGGCGAGTACGACATCGTTCACGTATAAACTCTTCACGGATCAATCGCTGACGGTACCGTTCGGCTACACTGGCCTTATCAGTTGCATCTGGTCGGCCGATTCGACCGGCGCCGCTCGCGTCACGGAGGTAGTCAAGTGAGACAGGCGCTCGCGTTCCTCATCCTCGTATTGCTCTCGGTTCCGGCGGCGGCGCAGTCTGGCTCGAACCCAGGCGGCGCGGTCTCTACTCCTCCATTGCTCTTCCGCGACGAAGGCTCGAACGTCGGCCGCGCGACGCGCGCCGTCGATTGCACCGGTACCGGCGTCACGTGCTCCGCAAGCGCTGGCGTCGTCACGATCAACGTCGGCGCCGGAGGTAGCGCGAACACCGTGGAGGTCTCGCTGGCGATGACCGGCGGCAGCGGCTTCTATTCGACGACCGTTACCGGGCAGGCGTGGGTGACAGGCACGAGCAAGATCGTATGCGGCCCGTTCGGCACCACCGACGATGGCCTGACGCCCGAGCAGGTCGCGGTCGCCGCTCTCGATGTGACCATCGCTAACCGCGTCGTCGGCACCGGCTTCGACCTGATGGTCTTTAATCCTTTCGGGAGCACCGGCACTCACCGCTTCCACTGTACAGGAGCCTGATACAATGAAACGAATACTGATCGCCGCACTCGTCGTCGCATGCGCAACCGCTGCGCAGGCGCAGGGCCTCCCGATAAAGGGAGGCGCGAGCGCCGACCTCGCCAACGTCAACACCAAGAAGGCGATGGAGGTCGCGCAGGGACAGAGCTCGAAGGCCACCTACATCGCTACTAGTGGCGCGCTCGTTACGACCGCGCTGTATTCGATGCAGCTGGAGGCACCGGCGGTCGGAACGGTGTACATACACCGCATCTGCGTCGGCGTGACCAACGCTACGGCCGCAGCTGGCGTTACCGTGACTGTAAACAGGCGCTCGACCGCTGGCTCCGGCGGCACGACACTGACGGCCGAGGGGACAGGCGCGGACGCGGTGAGCAAGCTGGATCCGGCCGACTCCAACTTCGGCGGCATCGCCCGGCGCACGCCGACCCTCGGCACTATCGGAGCGACGCTAGACCAGTGGGGATTTCAGGTTGGCGAACTCGCGGCAGGCACCGCCGACGTTCCGGGCCAGCCGCAGCAGTGTCAAGTCTACGGACTTAACGGCGGCACTAAGCCTATCGTCATCTCAGCAGGCACCGCCAACGGCGTTAGCGTCTCGGTTAGCGCGCCGGGCGCAGGCGGCCTCGCGTTCGGTTCGATCAGCATCATGTTCACAGTGGAGTAGACCCAATGACCAAGACACGCGTCGTAATCGCCGTCCTGCTGCTTCTGTTCGCCGCACCGTCGCAGATCGCTACGGCGCAGGGCGGAATGAGCAAGGCCACCGCGAAGCTCCTCGTCGCCGACCTCATTGATGCCGGGCTTACGCCGTCGATCGGGCAGGCGCCCGGCGGCGCGTACGTCATCACCGTCTCCGCGAAGGTCGAGTCTGCCGCGACGGCCGCTCAGGTGAATACGTTCGCGACGAATCGAAGCGTCACCGCGAAAGTGCTGACGGTTCGTTTCGAGTAGATTCGTGCTCCTCGACTACCACTCCTTCTACGGCGGCGAGACGCCTCCGCAGCCACACCACGGCAGCGTGGTGCTCGACTGGTTCAAAGAGTTCCAGCGTCGAGAGAAGGAGCAGGAGCGGGAACGCGAGCGGCGGCGGCCGAAGCCGAAGCCACGGAAGCAGGTCGTCGCGCTCTCGATGGACGCCGAGCTCCCGGCCGTCGAGGTTTACGCGTTCGGTCGGGTCCGCGCGCGCCTCCTCTCGCTGACCGCACTAAAGCTCGCCTCGGCCGCGCAGGCGTTCGTGCACGCCGCGGCGACGTCCGACGTCGCGCTCCTCCCGCCGACGATGCGATCCGACTCCGGCGTCGTTACGAGGGCGACGCTGGACATCGAGGTCGAGGCACCGGAGGCGACCGGCGCCGCGGAGCTCCGGGTGTTGCTGTTCGCCGCCGGGAGCATCCCGGACACGGAAGCCGCGGCGCTCGCCGTCGCGCGGATCTCGCTGCTCGCCGAGCACGATGCCTTGCGACCGGCGATGCTCGCCATCCTTCGCGAAGTCGAGCCGCTCAGCATGGACTCCGAGAACGCCGGGTGGACCGACGACCTCCTACTGATGGCCGCCGCCGAACTGTTGCTCGAAGACGAAGACGACGAGGAGGAGTAACCAATGGCCTCAGACTGCGATAATTGCGACGACTCCGGCATCTGTCCCGAGTGCGAGGGCGACGGATGCGAAACGTGCAGCGAGAGCGGAGACTGCCAAGAATGCGCCTCGGATCTCGAAGTCGACGTCGACGATGACGACGCGCTCGACGGCGAGGGCTTCGGCGACGTTTCCGACGAGGAAGACTGGGACGACGCCTGATGGCCTCGACAGCGAACACGGTCCGCAACGTCGCCGACCGGCACGTTAATCGGTTAACGGTCGCCGTCGAGGGCGCCCTCCGTCGCGGCGTCGGTCGCGTCAGCGAGAGCGCGCTCTCGTCGGCGATTCAATCCGGGAGCCGAGCCCGGGCGCTCGCCATCGCGCTACACGCCGTCGAGGATGCCGATCTCCGCACCCTCGCGCGCGAGCCGCTCGACGAGCGGCTCCTCGACGTCGCGTCCGATACCGCCGACGCGACTCGCTGCGCCGTTCGACCGACGACGAGCCCGGCCGAGCAGCTCGCGCGCACGCGCCCTGCAGCCGACGCGGCGGCTCAGGTAACGGCCGAAGCCAGCGAGCAAGCCGTCAGGCGTATGATCGGGAACGACTCCGTGGCGATGACGGCCGACATCCGACGGGCGCTCGATACGACGCCGCTGCGGCGCCCGGTCGACATTCTTCCGCGCGCCGATATGGTCGAGCAGTCGCTCCGCGAGGCCGCCGCGGTCGCGCGCTTCGACTCGACCGGCGCGCAGGTCAAGCATCTCTACATCGCGGACCTCAAGCCGTCGGCCGGGAGCGGCGGCGTGATGAGCGGCGACTCCGAGCTCGTCGTCCGCTATCGCTCGAATCTCCCCGTCCCGCCGATCGTCGTCAACGAACAGGGCGTCATCCTCGACGGCGACGTCCGGGCCGCGAGCGCGTGGGCCGCCGGACACGATCGGATCTTCGCGGTCGTCGTTCGGAGCGACGACGGCGGGATGTTTATGGAGTGGCTGCGGTGGAACAACTAACCGATCTCCTCGTGACGATCGGTAGGAAGACGCACGGCATCAACGTCTATACGCTTCAGCAAGGCGACGCGGAGAGCGTCGAGGTACCGGGCCGCGTCGCGAAGCGGCTCCAGCGCTGGGCGAAGGCGAACGGAGTCCGCCTCCATATGCTGATCGCCGACCGGCGGCAGGTCGTTCCGCGCGTCACGTACCGGTACCGGCGAGGGATCGCGAGCATCGCCGACGTCGATCGATTGCCCGAAGTCTCGCAGGCCGAGCTCCGCGACCGCTTGTAGCGGTTTTCTCTTCCCTGTTTGGCGTAGAATGACGCGGAACTTCCTACCGCGATGCCGCTCGACTACTACGACCAGAACGGGTTCTTGAGTCCGGGTCCGACGTTACCCGAGTGGCGACGCCTCCGCCCGGCGCTCGACGGCGCGGAAGGCAAGGCGCTCGCGTCGACCGGGATCTCCGAACGGCCGCTCGCGCTCGCCGACGAGCTCCGGCGCGCCGACGATCCGGTCGCGGTCAAGTTGCGGGACGCGGCGGAGAAGGCCGACACCGTGCTCTACATCTCTCAGGGAACGAGACCACGAAGCGCATGAGCGCCACCCTCGCCGCGGACGTCGACGAGCTCCAGCTCGCGATCGTGCAGTTGAAGCTGCAGGGCGTCGCGTGCCGCCTCATCACGCGCGCCGAGTTCGCCGCCGATTGGAAGTGGCGCTTCGATCGCGTCGTCCTCTACGCGGTCCGCAATCCCGAGACGCCGCAGCTCTACGCGACGATCGAGATCGGATGGATCGGGCCGGACGGCTACCGCGGTCAGTTCGCGAACAACGTCGCGGACGACGATCCGCTGATCGCCGCGTGCTGGTCGCTCCTCGGCATGGAGGCCACGTGGTTTTCGAGCGGGGGTGGCATCTGAAGCGACGAACCGCCGACGCCGAGAAGCGCATACAAGTGCACCGCGTCCGCTTCCGGATGGGCAACATCCCGCACCGGATCGTGAAGCGCGAGGAGCTCGGCACCAAGTGGCCGCTCGGCGACGTGCCGTTCGTCCTCGTCGCCTACGGGTCGACCCGGCCGGGAGGACGCCGCGATAAGATGCGGCCGTGGGATCACTCGGGGTTCTTTTCTTACATCACGCCTGACGGGCGCGAGCACGGCTTCAAAACGGGCCACGAGCAGAGCCGCTTCTCGGTCCTCCTCGACGCGGCGAAGGACGTCGCGCGCGCGGCGTCGACGCTGTCGATTCACGGGAGCCGCTCGAACTACAGCTACGACGTGCATCGCGTGACGACGCGCGTCCGGGTCTCTGGTCTCATCACCGCGCCGAGGAACCTCGCGCCGTGATCGAACTCCGAACGGCCGCTGGACAAGCGTGCCTGATGGCCTTCGACCGCACGATGCCGGAAGCCATCGAGTGGGCGAGGAACCACAGCGCGGAGCTCGTAACGTCGGTGACGGCCGAGACGCGCGAAGGGATCCGCCGCGCCATCGTCCGCGCGTTCGAGGAAGGTATCGCACCGCGCGAGGCGTCGCGGATTATCAAACAGATCGTCGGGCTCCGGCCGGACCAAGTCGACGCGGTCCTCAACGCGAGGCGGCGATTGCTCGACGCCGCGGCGCGCGCGACGCAGACCGGCCGCGCGGTCAGCGTGAAGATCCCTGGCGCGCCGCGCGGCGTCTTGAAGGTGCCGCCCGGCGGCCTCACGCCAGAACGGATGCAGGCGACGCTGAAGCGATACTCCGAGCGCCAGCTCCGACAACGCGCGCTCCTCATTGCGCGGACGGAAACGATCGCGGCGAGTAACGCGGGCCAGCTTCTACAATGGGAGCAGGCGGTCCGCGACGGGCTCCTCCGCGGCACGGAACAGAAGCGGTGGTCGACCGCGCGCGACGAGCGCACGTGCCCCGTCTGTCGGCCGCTCGACGGCGTTACAGTGCCGATGGACGCGACCTTCCCGAGTCGTAACGGCCCGCTGAAGGCGCCGCCAGCGCATCCGAATTGTCGCTGCTCGATCGTCCTCGCCATCGCGCCGCGGGAGCGTCGACGATGAGCCGCCCAGCGAATCCGAAACTCTGCTTAAAGTGCGGTCGACGAGGCCGCGTTACCGATAGCCGACCGGTCCCGAGCGTCGGCGCGCATAAGCGGCACCACGTCTGCAAGTGCGGAAACGACTGGAACACCTACGAGCTCGCCATCTCCCTCGACCAAATTCGCGAGTTCGTCGCGGACGGCTTCGTCGGCCGCGTCAGCGTGAGTATCTCGACGCCTGGTCGGCAGGTAATCCGCAAGCCGTAGGCCTCGCCATTTCAGTAGAAACCTACCAGATGTAGTAGGACTTTCACGTACGCGCGGATATATGGTCTATTCTTCGCGCTCGTAATGACCTCGCTAAATCGCGAACTGCGCGGCATCCGGCTCGTCGGCGCCGTATCGACGACCGAAGTCCGTCTCGGCACGCTGCTCGGCGTCGAGCACGTCATCGCGCCGATCGTAATGCTCCTCGGCGACGCGGTCATCTTCCCGATCAACGCTGAGACGCCGGAGTTCGTTCCGGCCGAGACGCTCCAGATCGCACCGGCCGGATGGAACGGCCGCGTGCTGATGGCAGGAGACCATCCCTCGGAAGAGGGCGCGATGGTCTCCGCGAATACGCCCGCGGTGTTGGAGCGCCACAGCTTCGGCCAGATCTTCAACGCGATCTACGAGTCGAAGCGGCTACAGGGCGAAGTCTGGATCGACCCGCGTCGCGCCGCGGTCGTCGCCGACGGCGCCGAGATCCTCCGCCGCCTCCGCGAGAACGAGCCGATCGAGATCTCCGTCGGCTGCTTCGTCGTCGCCGAGCGTATCGAAGGCGTCGCGCCGAACGGCGAGACCTACGGTAGCATCTGGCGCGAGATCATTCCCGACCACGTCGCGCTCCTCCGCGAGGGCCTTATCGGAGCCTGCAGCGTCGAGATGGGCTGCGGCACGCCGCGTAACGCCGTTCGGCACTACAACATTGAACCAACTGGGCTCCGCGCGCTCACCGACGGCGAGACCGCAACGCTGCGCTCGCAAGTCGCCGAGTCGGCTACGCTGCGCGCCGCCGCAGCGGCGGCCGAGGAAGAAGAAGCCACCGCGGCATCGGAGGCGACCGTGAATCCAAAGCTCGCTGCCTACCTCGGCGCCGTCGGCGTCGACGATCTCGCGCAGCTCGAAACGCTCGCTGGTATGAGCGACTCGGAACTCCGCGACATCCTCTGCGAGGCGCTCCGTCGCGTCGAGCCGAACTTCGTCGCGGTGACCAGCGTCGTGCCGGACGACAAGACGTTCGTCTATCTCATCGACCCGGACCCTGGCGGTCCGACGCCATTGAAGCCGTATCAGCGTAGCTACACGCTGTCGGCCGACGGCAAGGCGACCCTCTCCGACGAGCGCGCGCCGGTCCGGCAACGGACCGAGTGGGTGCCCGTTACAGCAGCAGCAGCGGAACATTCAACGGCGCGCCACGCTTGCACGTGCGGCGGCCATGGTACCAGAGGCGCCGAGGGCGCAGAAGGAGCGACGATGCCTACGAAGGCCGAGCGCGTAACGGCGCTCATCAGCAATCCGCGCTCTCCGTTCGACGAGGGCGACCGCGCCTACCTCGATACGTTGAGCGAGGACCGACTCACCGCGTGCGAAACGCACGCGACGGCGCAGGCCGAGCCGACCGCGGAAGAGCGGGCGGAAGCGGAACGCGTCGCGGCCGCAACGGCAGCTGCAACGGCAGCGGCGGCGGGTACGGTCCAGGTCCCGGCCGAGGAGCTCCAGACGCTCCGCTCGATGGCCGCACAGCACACGGCGCAGAGGAACGCGCAGAAGAACGTGCTGGTGAACCAACTGAAGGGCGCGCAGACGCAGTACAGCGAAGCGCGGCTCAAGACGATGGAGCTCGAACAGCTCCAGGACATCGCCGGGCTGCTCCAGTTGACGACCGCGCAGTCCGCGTCGGTCGACTACGTGGCGCTCGACCGCGCGGCGACGACCGAACCGGCGCAGGTCGCCGAAGCGCCGAAGCCGTGGTCGATGGCTGTCGCGAAGCGCAACGGAGCGCAGGCTTAGGCCTCGCGTAAGAGGAGACCCAGACAATGGCCATCACCCACTACGCGGCAAACGTAATCCACCTCGCGGGCAACATCGTCCGCGTCAACGACATCGCGACCTCGGTCGCGTTGACGCCCGGCATGGCCGTCGCGCGCAGCGGCGGCGCCTACGGCTTCCACCCGGCGGCGGCGGCGGGACCGCTCACTCTCGCGCTCGACGCGCCGGAGATGAACAAGACCATCGACGATACCTACGCGGCAAACGACCTGCTCTGGGCAGGCGTGTTCCCGGCGGGATCGACCGGCCTCGCGTGGCTGGCGTCCGGTCAGAACGTCGCCGACGGTGCCGTGCTCGAATCAGCCGGTGCGGGTAAGCTCCGCGCGCTGGCCGCAGGCGTGCCGCTCGCGCGAGCCATCGAAGCCAAGAACGCCACCACCGGCGACGCGCGTATCCGCGTCGAGGCCGTTTAGGAGGATACATGTCGAGGAACCTTGTAAGCATCGGACAGCCGCTCCCCGCAGGGGCGCCTCCCGCGCTTCGCCTGCTGGTGGAGGGCAAGCTCACGGTCCAGCAGTTCCGCGCCTTGCGTCCACTGCCGGAGAACGCGCAGAAGTTGATCGACGATACCGTCCTCAAGGTCGGTCTCGATCGACTCTCCGTCGTCGCCGATTTGATGAGCGACGGACTCACGTACGACATCGGCCAGTCGTTCTGGGGCACCACGCAGGTGCAGTGGGACGAGCAGAACGAGGCCGGTGGCGCGAAGCGCACGATGGAGCCTCGCGCCCGCGGCGAGAACTTCATCGTTGACCGACGTGCGAAGATCCTCCCCGTCTACCTGACGTGGGACAGCTTCGAGCTCGGCATCCGCACCCTCTCGGCGAGCCAGCGTGGCGGCGGCGTTCCGCTCGACACGACGCTCATCGAGGTCGCGACGCGCCGCGTGAACGAGGCGATCGAAGACGCCGCGATCAACGGCATCCCGACGCCGGTCTTCGGCAGCTCGGTCCCGGGCTTGCTGAACGCGCCGAACGTCAACGCGTATCAGTACGCGGGCGGCGAGGCGTGGAACGCGGCGGGCAAGACCGGTCAAGAGATCGTCGACGACGTTCTCGCGATGGTCGCGCTCGCGGTCGGCGACAGGAAGTTCGGCCCGTACACGCTCTACGTGAACACGGCCTACGACCTGATCCTGAACCGCAACTGGACGGACGGCGTCACGACGTTCCCGACGACCATCCGTCAGCGTCTGGAGCAGATGTCGTTCGGCGGCCAGACGCTCCGCGTCCGCTCGGCCGATATGCTCCCGGCGAACCGCACCGTCCTCGTGCAGCGCACGAGCGACGTTATCGATCTCGTCGTCGGTCAGGAGCCCACGGTTATTTCGTGGGATCAGGACGGCGGTCTCGGGATGAACTGGATCGTTCTCGCGTGCATTATCCCGCGCGTGAAGACGACCTACACCGACCAGTCGGGCATCGTGACCGGTAACACGGTCTAGATCTCGACGTCGTAAGAACCGACCCGCGGGCGCGCGAATCCATCGTCGCCCGCGGGTCCGTTTCCCACATAGAAGGAGTAGCAGCCCATGCCCATATACGTTATTGAGTTCGGCAAATTCGCACGCTTCGAGGGCGGCGACGCAAGGGGCAAGGGCGGCACGCTTGTCACGCGAAAGCGCGGCGACCTGATCGAGCTCTCTCTGGAACAAGCGGAAGAGAAGTACGAGTCGATCCGGCTCGCGACGCCCGAAGAGATCGCCGCCGGGCGCGCCCTCTCGATGCAGATGAATCCGCTCCCGATCCCGCAGCCGGTAAATACGCAGGAGCCCGAGCCAGCGGCCGACGCGGAGCCGCCTACGCCGGTCGAACCCGTCGCACCCGCGCCGCCCGCGGTACCGGCGCCAGTACCGCCGCCGCCGCCTCCGGCTGCACCACCGGCCGCGCCGACGAAGAGCGGGAACGAGCAGACGCCGAAGCCGCGCGAGTCCAAAAAGACGGCGAAGAAAAAGACCGCTGGCAAACGGAAGTAGGCCGTCGATGTTTTCCATCAAGGTGATGCTCCCGAACGTCCGCGGCCATAAGATGCACGAGTGCGCCGAGTACGAAGTCGCGCCGCGTCCGACCGGAAAGCTGATCGTAATGAAGCTGAAGGACGGCACGACGAAGAACGTCGACATCCCTGCGGGCGGAATGGCCTACGTAATGGGCGATAGCGGTAAGACGGTCGAACTGATTCGTACCGACGAGCCGCGTACGGCGCAGATGCGCGGAGGTAGCCGACCGTGAGCTTCGACCCGTCGCTGCCGACCGATAAGGACTGGGTCCGCCTCCTCATCGGAGATACCGATCCGACCGACGAGGCCGTTACCGACGCGACGATCGCGGCGCTCCTCGTCGAGGTCCAAGCGCACGGCGCGTCGGCCGAGGCCGCGAAGTACTGCGCGGCGGCGCAAGCCGGAAGCGTCGCGATGGCGTTCTGGATGGCGTCGACCGGCGGTATCGTCGAGAAGGTCGTCTCGAAGCTCCGTATCCAATACGCTGGTGGCGGCACGCAGAGCGCGCTCGAAGCCTACGACAACTACCTGAACGGCCTCCGTCAGAAGTGCACCCACCTTTCCCTCTCGCGTCCCGCGATCCTGAAAGCGCTGTGAGCGCATGGCGTTCCTCGACGATCTCCTCCCGCTCTTCGACGCGACCATCGTCGCGCAGCCGGGCTTCGTCGACGGCGCCGGGACGTGGTTCGCGAGCGGCGGCAGCGCGGAGTATCGCTGCCGGTACGAGGGCGGCCCGCACCTCGTTCGCGACATGTCAGGGCAAGAGGTAGTCAGCAGCGTCCTCTGTATCGTCGGCGGCGTCCTCGTCTCGCACGACCCGTCGATTATGCGCTTCGATATCACGAGCCCGTTTCAACCGCACCGCCTCGAAGTCCAGGCGCTTCGCATCGAGCCGGTCTCAGACGAGACGGGCGTCATCTACGACGAGGTCTACCTGCCGTGAGCGTCGCCGGACCGGTACCGCGGCTACAGGCGACGGCGTGTATGACCTACTTCAGGTCGCTCACGCTCGATAACTTGCGGGCCGCGCTCTACTCGCTGCGCCGTCAGAACATGGATATGCTCGCCGAGGTCGTCGTCGTCGACAACAATACCGAGGACTCGCAGCCGGAGATCGCCGCGGCGATCAACGAGCAGAACTTCCCGGTGCCGACGCGGCTCCTGAGCTTCAAGCACGGCGACCCGACGAAGACGCACAGCTGGTCGACGAACGTCGCCGTCCGAGAGGCCAAGACGCCGTGGGTCTTCTTCACGCGCGCCGACTATCTCCTCGCCGATGGCCTCCTCGCGCGGAGCGTCCAGCAAGCGGCGGTCCGCGGGTACGGCTGGCACGGCTTCGTTACCGGCGACTGCTATCACCTGCACGTGACGGTCCTCGATTGCGACGCCGCCGGGTGGCGCGTTAACGGCGGCGCGGTCTCGTTGAAGACGTTACCCGGCGCCGCGGCCGAATACACGCTGATCGATACCGGCGTCTACCTCATTCGGCGCGATGCGTTCGAGAAGGTCGGCGCGATGAACGAGCAGCTTACGGTCTGGGGGCACGCGCAGACCGAGTTCCAGTTCCGCCTCCATAAGGCTGGCGTCGAGATGATCCGGATCCCGGAGCTCCTCTACTTCCACCCGTATCACGGCGCGCCGCGCGACCTCGCAGCAGCGACGGCGCAGCTCGCCGAGTACGGCGTCGATATCAAGAAGTTGTGGGAACGCTACGACGGGGAGCACATCTACCGATGAGCGACGGCATTACGCCCGGGCGCCGCGTCGCGTCGGCCGCCGACGTCAGGGAGACCGGCGATTGGTTCCTCGACCTCGACCCATACCCGGAGGCGCGCTACCAAGGCGTCGCGCTCTTCTGCTATCGCGCGCCGGACGGCATCCTGAATAGTAACGGCGAGGGCTACGTCTCGAAGCACGATCACTTCTACGTTCGCGCGGGCGAGAAGCAAGCCGGGTATTGGCAGTGGGACGGGAGCGTCTCGGCGCCGACGTTCGCGCCGAGTATCTGGCACAAGGGTAAGAGTAACTGGCACGGCTTCTTCGAGGCCGGTAACTGGAGGACTCTGTGAGACCGTTCAACCGCTCGCTACACCCGGACGACTACCCGATGCTCCGCGCCTACGACGAGCGACTGCACGCGCACCTCGACGAGATGATCGCGCGCGGCGTCCCGCACCGAGAGTGGCATCCGCATCGCTTCTGGGAATACGCGAGCGTCCTCCAGCAGCTTCACGACCTCGACGTCCCGCGCGACGCGGAGATGATCGACCTCGGGAGCGGCGCGTCGTTCTTCGACCCGTTCCTCGCGCAGCTTTATCCGCGGCTCTGCTGTACGGATAACATGCAATACGGCGACGTCACGCCGATGGTCGCCGCGCAGCGCGCCGCCTACGGGATCTCTCTTCCGTGCTGGAACCTCGACATGGAAAACATGCCGGAGGGCGCGACGCCTGGCTGGGGCGGCGCAACGGATAAGTTCGACGTCACGCTCTGTATCAGTTCAGTCGAGCACGTGCACGACCACGACGCGGCGCTCCGCGAGATGGTTCGGATTACGAAGCCGGGCGGCTTCGTTTTTATCACCAGCGACTATTTCCGCGACCTCGCGCACTTCGAGCAGAGCGTCTCGCGGCACCTGCAGGTCACGCCCTACCGTCCGGAGTTCGTCGCCGAGCTCCCGGCGCGGTTCGGGCTTGAGTTCGTCGGCGACACCGACTTCGACTACCGCGGCGACTTCGTTCACAACTACTCGTTCGTTAACCTCTGCATGCGGAAACGTGCGGCATCCACTCCGGCCTAACGGCTGGTGACAACGGAAAGGCACAATTATGAGCAAAGTAATTCCAGTGTCGGCGCTGAATAGCGCCTACCAGATGAGCGGCTCCGGAAGCTGCGAGTCGGTGACGACGTCCGGTCTCCCGATCCGGAACCTCGCGAAGGAAGGACGGCGGTTAAAGATCAACTGCATCCTGCCGTCGTCGCCGTGGCTCGCCGACTCGAAGACCAACGTGCCGCTCGGCGTCCTCTACATCGCCGGTCTGATGCGCGAGCAAGGCCACGACGTCATCGTAACGTCGATGCTCGACAAGCGATACGAGGGCAACATCCATCTCCCCGAAGAGGCGATGGACTCGGACGTCCACATGTTCGGCTTCTGCACGCCGCAGTTCGGCGAGGCGCTTGAGCTCGCGGCCTACATCAAGGACCGCAACCCGGAGGCGCTCCTCGTCGCGGGCGGACCGCACCCGAGCTACGAGCCGAAGGAGACCTACGAGGCCGGGCGGCAGGAGCACTATCACTATAAGGGCCGCCTCTCGCAGCGTCGCGACTACCGCGCGGCCGACGGCGAGCGGCTCTTCGACACGGTCGTCATCATGGAAGGCGAGGTCGCGGTCCTGCAGGCGCTCTCGGATTGGGACGCCGGGAAGCTCCAGCCGTTCTACTACGGCGACAAGGCCGACGCGATGGACCTCGACGTTATTCCGTTCCCGGCGTGGGACCTCCTCCCGCACGACCACATCTACAACGACGGCGTCGCCGTGATGAAGAAGAAGTACTTCCCGAACGAGTTCCACCCGGAGGCGAGCGGCGCCGTGATGTCGATTATCGGTACGCGCGGCTGTCCCTACAAGTGTACCTACTGCTCGACGCCGTGGATCGGGCAGAAGCCGCGCTACCGAAGCCCGGCGAATATCATCGCCGAGATGGCGAGCGTGATGGACAAGGGCGTCCGGATGTTCAAGTTCCAGGACGACACCTACACCCTACACCGGACGAAGCTCCGCGAGCTCGCCGACTCGATCGACTCGGCGTTCGGTCGGAACGCGTTCGCCGCGCGCATTCACACCCGCGTGAACACGATGGACGACCACGTCGCCGAGAGCCTCCACCGGATGTCGTGCAAGGTCACGTGCTTCGGCATCGAGAGCGGAAGCCAGAAGGTGCTCGACGCGAACCAGAAGGGCACGAAGGTTCAGCAGAACACCGACGCGATCATCCGCGCGAAAGAGCAGGGCTTCTACACGATCGCCTTCCTCGTCATCGGCATGGCGGGCGAGACGCTCGACACGATGAAGGAGACGCAGGACTGGCTCCTGAAGGTCAAGCCCTACCTCGACTCCTGCAACCTCGCGGTCGGGATCCCGTATCCCGGCTCGCGGTGGTGGACGCATCCTCGCGAGAGCGGCATCACGATCCACGACTACAACTACGACAACCAGTGGATCGTCGGGTTCTCCGCGCGCGACGAGATCCTCGTCCAGCCGGACGGCGTCACGGTCGACGAGATGTTCCGCGTGAAGAAGGAGATGTTCGACTTCCAAGTCGCGAACGGATGGGCGAAGGCCGAGTGGGACGAGGACAAGCGGATCCGAGCGCAGCAGGACGAGGCCGCGGCGAACGGCACCTTGACCGCCGCGTCGTCGCTGACCTACGCGGGGCACTAATGCGCGACGAACTCACGGCCCTTCTGGCGCGGTGCCCTCGGTGCCGCGCCAGCTACGACGACAACGTCGCGCTCCTAATCGCCGAGGACGAAGGCGTACTCACCGACGAGCAGGTCGTCGCGGTGCTCGACCACCTGCGGAAGCAACACCGGGAGAAGCATGTATCGTAAGGTCTCGGTCCTCGTGCCGACGCGGAAGCGGCTCGACCGCCTCCGGTTGCTGCTCGATAGCTACGACCGCACGACGGCCGCTGCGCCGGGCGCATCCGAGCTCGTCTTCCGCGCCGACGAGGATGACGCCGAGACGCTCGCGCTCCTCGCCGGAACGCCGCACACGGTCATCGTCGGGCCGCGCGGCGGAGGCTACGCGGAGCTCCCGAAGTTCTTCAACGAGCTCGCGGTCGTCGCGCACGGCGACGTGCTGATGCTCGGTAACGACGACATCCTCTTCGTTACGCCGGACTGGGCGCCAGCGATCCTCGCCGCCGCGGACCGCTATCCGGACGGCGTCTTCAATATCGGCGTCCGTACGCATAACGAGTCGCACTTCCCGCTATCGCTCGTCTCGAAGGCCGTCGCCGATCGGCTCGGCTTCCTCTACGACCCGCGCATCTTCTGGGGCGATATCTACCTACGCGACGTAATGGGCCGCCTCGGTCGGCAGGTCCAGCTTCGAGAGGTCGAGATCCAACACGACTGGGCCGGGCACGCGCCGGACCAAACCTTCATCGAGGGCGAGGCCGCGCGGCGCGCTCCCGGGAACCACATGGAGTACCACGAGCGGGCCGTCGCGGAGGCAGTCGAGAAGCTCTCCGCGATGCTCCGGCCCGGCCCGGTACCGGGTAGCATCTCGTTCATCGTGGCGACCTCGAATCGCCCGACGCTCGTCGCGACGCTGGCGTCGATCGAGCTCCGTCCGGGAGATGAGCTCATCGTCGTCGGCGACGCGACGCCGCAACTCGATCCGCGCGCGCGCTACCTTCAACACGCGCCGGGTAACAACTGGGGGCACGCCGAACGGAATACAGCGATGCCGCTCGCCACGTGCGAATACATCGCGCATCTCGACGACGACGACGCCTACGCGCCCGGCTACCGGACGTTGATGGCCGCAGCGATTCAGAACAATCCGGGACGGCCGATCATCTTCCGGATGCGTTACGCGAACGGGCAGGAGCTTTGGCGGAGCCAGATCGTCGAGTGCGGCAACGTCGGTACGCCGATGGCGCTCGTGCCGAACGACCCGGCCCGGCGCGGCGAGTTCGGCGACTTCTACGGCGGCGACGTCCTCTACCTAGAGACGTTCGCCGCGAAGTCCGGCTACACCTCGGCGGACTTCGTTTGGTGCGAGGACGTGACGGTTCTCATTCGGCCGCATACCGCGGCGTAGGAGCAGCAGCAATGGGCGAGAAGAAACAGATCTACATCGGCGTCCCGGTCCTCCGGCGATACGACCTCCTGCGGTTGATGCTGCTCTCGGCCGCGGCCGGGACGCTCGTCCCGACGAAGGTCTGGATTATCGACAACGGGAAGAAGCACGACCGCGTCCACGAAGCGATCGAGGGCCTCCCGTTCCCGGTCGACGTCTGCGAACCGCCGACGCCGATGGGCATCGCCGAGTCGTGGAACTACTTGATCGAGAACATGCCAGAGGACCGAATCATCACGAACGACGACATCACGTTCACGGCCGACGCGGTCGAGCAGATACGCGATACGCCCGGCGACCTCGTCTTCGGCCACGGCTACTCCTGCTACTTGATTCGCGACAGCGCGATCGAGAAGGTCGGGAAGTTCGACGAGGCGATCTCGCCCGGCTACGCGTACTGGGAGGACATCGACTACGACATGCGCGTCCGGCTCTTCATGGAGGGCGGCGGCGCGTGGCTCCAACAGAATGCGCCCTGTACGGTCCTCCACGGCGGGAGCCAGACGAACGCGCGCGCGACGAACGAAGAGATCGACGCGCACCATCGGAAGTTCGAGATCGCGAAGCAGAATATCATCGCGAAGTACGCGTACCTACCGTGGGAGAAGCAGCACCCGGCGATGCAGCCCCACATCAAGCGGACCGGAACCTAAAAGCGAAGGGAGGTGAGGAGGAATGTTGAAACTCAGTGACCCGATCGTCTACGTGGATACGACGGGCGTCGCGCGCGGCGCCGTCTTAACCACGATCTGGGGAGACGCCAACCGCGATGCCAAGAAGGACGCGCACGGCAACATCCTAGAGACCGACGATCCGGCGCCGACGGTGAACCTCGTGTTCACATCCGGCGACGAAGACCGCCGCGACAACGGCGGGAGCGGACGCCAGATCGAGCGCGCGTCCTCGGTGGTTCACGCGAGCCGCCAGACCGTGTTCGGGAACTACTGGCGCCGCGTCGATGAAGTAGGTAAGGAGACGGAGAAGTAGCAGCAGGCGAGCGCGGTGGAACCGACGAGGGACCTAACCGCCAACGCCAAGGATAAAAACGATGACAACGAAACGACGGCTATTGTGGATCGGCGACGCGGGCGTCTCGACTGGCTTCGCGCGATGCACCCATGAGATCTTGAAGGTCGTGCGCGAGCACTTCGACGTGCATGTCCTCGCGCTCGGTTACGACGGCGACCCGCACCCGGTTCAGAATCAGTTCCCGATCTATCGCTGCTCCGGCGGCGACGGTATCGGGATCGCGCGTACCGACGAGTTGATCGGCAAGATCGGTCCCGCCGTGTGCGTGATCCAGAACGACCCGTGGAACTTCCCCTACTACCTCCAGCGGACCGGCACGACGCCGGTCGTCGGCATCGTCGCGATCGACGGTAAGAACTGCCGCGGCTCGTTGCTGAACGGCCTCCAGCACGCGATCTTCTGGACGAAGTTCGGCGAGGAGCAGGCGCGCCTCGGCGGCTACAGCGGCGAGAGCACGGTCGTCCCGCTCGGCGTCGACCTGAATATCTACCGGCCGCTCGATAAGGCGGCGATCCGCGAAAAGATGAGCATGCCGAAGGTGCTCGGGCAGCGCGGTCTCCCGGAGGATACGTTCATCGTTGGCGTCGTCGGTCGCAACCAGCACCGGAAGCGACTCGACCTCACCCTCGAATACTTCGCCGAATGGATCCACGAGTACGACGTCGCCGACGCGGCGCTCTGGATTCAACAGGCGCCGACCGGCGAGCGCGCGTTCGACCTCGAACAGCTCGCGAAGTACTACCGCATTACCGACCGGCTGATCGTGACCGCCGTCACGAAGGACCAGCAGGGCGTCCCGGAGGAACTCCTCGCCCGGATCTATAACGTCTTCGACGTAATGATGACGACGACGCAAGGCGAAGGCTGGGGGTTGCCGCAGATGGAAGGGATGGCGTGCGGCGTTCCGCAAGTCGTTCCGCAATGGAGCGCGCTCGGCGAGTGGGCGACTGCCGCCGAGCAGGTACCGTGCTACTCGCACGCGGCCACGCCATCGACCGGCCACTCGTTCGCGCCGAACGTAATCGGCGGTATCGCGGACCGCCGGGAGTTCTGCGCCGCGCTCGACCGCGTCTATCGCTCGAAGGAGCGCCGCTCGCATATGATCGACGCCGGGTTTAAGCTGTGCGATAAGCGCGAGCATCGATGGTCGTCGATCGGCGTCGCGACGGCCGACGCAATCCGGCGTACCGTTCTCGGCCACCCGGTCGTTCAGAAGCAGCAGGAGGCGCAGCATGCTTAGCGTCTACGTCGACCGACAGCCGGAGCTCCTCGGCACACTGCGCGTCGCGGAGGCGCTCGCGAATACGAAGCCCGACTGGGTCCGGATCGCCGGAGAAGCCGAGCGCGCCGACATCCAGATCATCCAAGCGACGGACCTCAAGGCGCGGCGAAAGATCCGCGCCGCGCGCTACGCGGTCGTCCAGCACGCGCTGACGATGGAGAACGTCTCGCGCGGCCACCGCTCGAAGATCGTCGTACCGGAAGGCTTCAACGCGTGGGATACCGTCTGGTCGAAGGCCCTCGCGGTCTGGACCCACCACGATATCCGCGCATCGATGAACTGGGGCGGCGTTAGTAGCACCTATACGTCGGCCGAGCTCGCGCCCGCGGCGCGACAACTCTACTGGGCGCCGCTCGGTGTCGACCGCGCCGTCTTCCGTCGCAGCGACTCCGCGCGCGACGTCGGCATCGTGACGAGCGGGTTCGTGTCGAGCTCTACGGAAGAGGCGATCGAGGAGGTCGCGCTCGCCGCGCAGCGGGTCGGCCTGACGACGCTCCACCTCGGGCCGTCGCAGGTCGAGGGAATGGCGGCACAGGTCCCGGGCTGGTCCGCTATCGGACCGGTCGCCGACGCGCTCCTCGCCGCCCTCTACGGCCGCGCGCGGTGGGTGAGCGGCCTGCGGCACGGCGAGGGCTTCGAGCTTCCGGTCCTCGAAGGCGCCGCTTGTGGCGCCCGGCCGATCTGCTTCGATACGCCGCAGCAGCGGTTCCTCTTCGGCGGCATCCCGGTCTACGTACCGGAGTCGAGCGGCGACGCGCTAGTCGAGCACCTCGTCCGCGTCCTCTCGACGCAGCCGGACCCGATCAGCGATGAGGAATACGCGCGCCTCGAAGCGGACTTCAGTTGGGAGAAGCTCGGGACCGGATTCTGGCACGCGCTCGCCGCAGCGTGCCGCGCCGACGCCTCGCTGGCACCGCGGATGATCGCCGACGCGCCGAAGAACCGCGGCAATATGCGCCTCGCCTCGGACCGTAAGCCGCGCCTCCTCTGGATCGGCGACTCGCCGACGACGCCGTGGACCGGCTTCGGCCGCGCGGGCGTAAACATCATCCGCGAGCTCCTGCCGCGGTTCGACGTCGTCTCGATCGGGACGACGCACGACGGCTGTCCCTACGATCGCGACGAGATCCCATACGACGTCTATCCGCCGGTGAACGGCAACGCGATCGAGCCGCGGATCTCGCACCTGCTTCAGACGTTCGTACCGGACGTCGTCATCGGGCAGCACGATCCATGGCATGTACAGAACTGGATCCGCGCGGTCGGCAAGACGCCGTTCGTCGCGATTATGCCGATCGACGGGAAGAACGTCCGCTGCGATTACCTGAACGACGTCGCGCTCGCAATCTGGTGGACGCGAGACGCAGAGAACGAGGCGCGGCTCGGCGGCTTTACCGGTCGCTCGGCCGTCGTGCCGCTCGGCGTCGACCTCGATACGTTCCACCCGAAGGACAAGCGGCTCTCGCGACAGACGATGACGCTCCCGGCGCAACTCCACGACGCGTTCGTCGTCGGTTGTATCGCGCGTAATCAACCGCGGAAGCGACTCGACCTCACAGCGGTACATTTCGCCGAGTGGGTCAAGGCCGCGAGTATCGAGGACGCTTACCTCTACATCCAGACGGCGCCGACCAGCGAGGCCGCGTTCGACGTGTCGAGCATTATGCAGTACTACGGTCTCCTTCATCGGCTCGTCCTCTTCCAGCCAGCGCTGAAGCGAACGATGCCCGAGTCGATGATGGCAGCGATCTACAACTCGTTCGACGTCTACTTCACGACGACGCAGGGCGAGGGCTGGGGACTCCCGGTAATGGAGGCGATGGCGTGCGGCGTTCCGGTGATCGCACCGGATTGGTCCGCGCTTGGCGAGTGGGCGCGCCCGGCCGCGATGCTCGTACCGTGCGTCGACGTCGCGGCGACCTTCAATCACGTCTCGCCGATGGCTGGCGTGAAGGTCGGCACGCTCGGCGGCGTCCCGAGTAAGCAAGCGAATATCGACGCGCTCGACCTCCTCTATCGTCGCCATACGGCGTACGAGACGGCGGTCAAGCGCGGACTCGATCTCGTCCAGCGGCCGGAGTATCGGTGGCCGGATATCGGGCAGCAAGTCTGTCGACTCGTCGAGGCTGCGCTACAAGAGAAGCGCGCGGCGACGAGCGGAGTAATGCAACCGGTTCTCGAAACGGCGCCGTAAGATGGATACACGCGAACCGGTACGCGGCGAGCTCTCGATCACGTCGATGCCGGAGTTGATGGCCGACATCCGTCGAGAGGTCGCCGCGTTGATCCGCGAGGTCGCGATCGACGAAGAACCGGCGGTCGCGGCGCGGCTTAACGAAGTCGCGGCGGCGTTCGAGTGCGGCGTCACGAGCGTGAGGTCCGATGGCGATAACGGGTAGGGACTCGAAGGGGAAGTTCACCGGCGACGGCATCACGAAGAGGTTGCTGGCGCTTGAGGCGAAGTTCGGCACGATGGTCGCCGGTGCGCTGTATCGCCGCGCGCAGCGAATCATGGCCGACTCGAAGGAGAACTACGTCCCGGTCGATCTCTCGACCCTGAAGAACAGCGGGCAGGTCTCGCCGCCGTACTACCTCGGCCGACAGGTAACCGTCGAACTAAGCTACGGCGGCGCCGCCGCGGCCTACGCGCTCGCGGTCCACGAGCACCCGTCGAAATACTCGCCGCCATCGTGGCAAGGCGTGCAGGTGACGTTCTCGCCGAGCGGCACCGGACCGAAATATCTCGAACGCCCGCTGATGGCGGCCGTTTCGACGCTCCCGGCCGACCTCGCGAAGGATCTCAACCTAGAGCGGATGGTGTAAAATGGCCACCACATGGTATCTGGACATTCAAGAGCAGCAGCCGCCGTTCGACACCGGCGTGCTCGACGGCCAGAGCCGAGCGCAGTGGACGTTCAACGTCGTCGCCACGAAGCAACCCTCGCCGACGTTCTCGACGGAGCTCGTCGCGATCCTCGTCGGCGCGGGCGTCGGCGTCTTCGGCACGAACATCTTCATCTCGTCGAAGGCCGTGATCCCGCCGGGTCCCGGTCCGTATCTCAACATCGTGGCGACCGGCGGCGTAACAGGTATCCGCACCCAGAACGACGTTAGCGGTCCGTCCTACGAGCGTCCGTCCGCGCAGATAACGGTGCGGGCGAATTCAGCAGCAGCAGCAGAAGCAATGGCGAGAGCGGCATACGCCGCTCTTACAAGTGTTCGCAACACGACCGTCGTAACCCTATAAGGTTCGGCGGGCTCTTGGAGGCTACTGCGTATGGCTACTGACGCCCTCTCTTCGCACGGAACGATTCTGTCCTTCCAGCCCACCCCTGGCGGCGCGTTCATCGAGGTCGCCGAGCTCGGCGACATCACGCCGCCGGGATTGATGCGTAACGAGTTCGACGCGTCGATCCACAACAAGGACATCGACCAGTGGATCATGGGCATCCTGCGCCGTGAACCGATCTCGGTCCCGGTGTTCTTCAATCAGGCTCTGCCCTCGCACGACGGATTGCGCGAGCTGCTCATCGCCAACGAGGAGACCGGCTTCAAGCTGGAGAACCCCGACGGCGACGAGTGGATCGGATCCGGCTTCGTGCGCGGCCTGCAGGGCGCGAGCCCGGTCGATGGCATCCAGACCGCGACGCTGACCGTCCGCCTCTCGGGGAACTTCATCCTGAACGGCGTGGAGATCGGCGACCTGTAAACGTCTCGACACACAACCGTAACGTAGAGCAGCAGATAGGAGCAGACGATGGAAGCAGTGAATGTCGGTGTCATGGGTTTCGACGACGTGCTGGCCGCGACCGGCGTCCAGTACGCAGAGGCGGACGCTTGGGGCAAGAAGGTCGCCCTGATGTCGATTACCGCGGGCGAAGTCCTCGAATGGCTCGAACAGCGCGAGCAAGCCGGGAAGCGTAAAGAGGCCGGGCTCTTACTCCTCGCGCGGAGCTTCGTGACGCAAGACAAGGTGCGGTTGTGTGATACGCCGGAGAAGGAGCAGAAGATGGTCGAGGCCCTGAAGTTGAAGGACTCGAAGACCGTTAACATGCTCACGAACCGCGTGCTGGTTCTGAACGGCGTCGTCGAGGAGACGGTTGCTCAGGCAAAAAACGACTAAGCCGCCAGCCTTTACGCCAAGCGGCGTTCGAGCTGGCGGCCGACCTCGGCGAGATCGATGTGGACGGGATGCTTCGCCGCATCCCGTATCGCACGTTCGTAGAGTGGCAGGCGTACAAGTCGCTGCAGCCGATCGGGTTCCGGCGGAGCGACTGGCACTTCGCGATGTTGATGGCGCTCCTAGCGAACATCAATCGCGATACGCGGAAGCGGTTCCAGCCGTACGAGGCGAAGGACTTCTTACCGCAGTTCGGGCCGCCTGAAGCGCCGACGCGGAAGAACTCGGCGGTTCAGAATTGGGATAACTGGATCACGGCGATGGGCGACGCGGCGATGCATCAAGCCATCTCGCGACGTCGAGGTCGGAAGCGGAAGGACGGGCGCACCGACGCCGACATCGTAAAGAAGATCGCGGCGCAGATCGCATACGCCAAGACGCAACGCAAGCCGAAGAAGAAGCGATGACCAATGGTTAGCATCGGCACACTCATCGGCTACCTGGTTCTCGACGACAAGCTGTCGCCGTCGCTGAAGGTCGCGCGCGGCAACGTGCTCTCGATGTCGAAGGATCTCGACAAGATGGGCTCGGCCCTCGAAAAGGCCGGGCGCGACATGATGCCGATCTCGATCGCGCTCGCCGCGGCTGGCGGCGCGGCGTTCAAGTTCGGGAAGGACTTCGAGAAGACGCTCACGCAGATCCAGACGCTCGCTGGCGGTAGCGCCGAGCAAGTCGACATGTATCGCGAGCGCGTAATGGCGATGGTGAAAGAGGTCGGTAAGTCGCCGCAGGAGCTCGCCGAGGCCCTCTACTTCATCACGTCGTCCGGTCAGAAGGGCGCCGCGGCGCTCGATACCTTGCGCGTCTCTGCGAAGGCGAGCGCGCTCGGCCTCGGCGAGACGAAGACGGTCGCCGACGCGGCGACGAGCGCCCTCAACGCCTACGGTAAGGAGAACATCACCGCGGAGGAGGCGGTCCGCGTCCTCGTCGCGACGGTCCGCGAAGGTAAGGGCGAGGCCGACGCTATCGCCGGGTCGCTCGGCCGCGTCATCCCGATCGCCTCGGAGATGGGCGTCAAGTTCCAAGACCTCGGCGCGTTCATGGCCGCGACGACAAAGATCGGCCTCTCGGCAGAGGAAGCCGCGACCGCGCTCCGCGGCGCACTGACGACGATTAGCGCGCCGACGAAGGAACAGACGGACGCGTTCCAAGACCTCAGCGAGCGCGGCCTCCTCCCGATGGGGTTTAACCTCGAAGCCGTGCGCAAGAAGATTCGCGAGGAGGGTCTCGCCGAAGGCTTTATGCAGTTGACGACGGCGACGAAGGGGAACAGCGAGGCGCTCACCGCGATTATCGGTAACGTGCGCGCGGCGACAGGCGTCCTCGGTGCTTATGGTCGTCAAGGCGAGGCGACGCTCGAAATACAAAAGAAGATGCGGACCGACCTCCACGAGGTCGACGAGGGCTTCAAGGAGCTGACGAAGACCGTCGACCAAAAGTGGAATCAGGTGCTGGCGAACATGCAGGCGAACGCGGTGAACGCGTTCGACGCGATGAAGCCGTCCTTCGTCGGGTTCCTCGACGGCGCGGACAAGGTCACGAAGGGTATCGACTTCATGATCTCGATGTTCAAGGAGCTCCCGCAACCGATACAGACGACGATCGTCGCGATGGGCGCGCTCGTCGCCGTCGCCGGTCCAGTGATGCTCGGGATGGGCGCGGCGTTTAAGGCCGCGTCGGTCGGGTTCCAAGGACTCGCGGCTGCGCTCGCTAACCCGGCCGTCATCGCGAGCATTACCGCGATCGGCACAGCCGCCGCTATCGCCGCCGCCGGATTCGCCGGGTGGAAGATCGGCACAGCTATCGCCGACACGAAGCTCTTCGGCGACGCGCAGATGAGCGTCGGCGAGTCGTTCACGTTCGGCGTGCTGAAGATGCAGCAGTGGGTCGGACTCCTCGACGCGACGGATCGGGATATCGAGAACTCGGTCTTGGCGCAGCGGAACCTCGGCGATGGAGTAACCGCGACCGGCGCTGCGTTCGACATCGCGACGCTCGCGATCCAGGGCTACGAGGAGTGCGTCGCTGGATCGGTGACGCCGACGGAGCAGGCGCGAAACATGACCGCCGAGTGGAACGGCGAGATGGCGAAGCTGCAGGAGACGGTCATCAACCTGAGCGCCGAACAGCGCGAGGCGATCCGCGTCGGTATCGAGATGGAGAAGAGCACCGGCGATATCGCCGCCGGGCTCGGCATCTCGGAAGCCGCGGTGAAGGCCTACGCCGGTGGACTCCAGGAGGCCAACAAAAAGGTCGACGAGTTTATCGAGAAGCAACGGAAGAGCGCCGAGGAGACGGCGAAGTTGAACAACGAGATCGCCGCCGCGGCAATCTCGCAGACGGGTACGGACCTCGACGCGCGGATCGCCGCGGTAGATCAGTGGTTCGCTGACGAAGTCGCGAAGATCGAGGGCGTCGGCGCAGCCTACGACGCACACTACGCGGCCCTCGAAGTACGTCGAGAGCAAAAGAAGCAAAAAGAGAAGGCCGATATGACAGAGATGAACGCACTGTCACAGGAGGCGGCCCAGCAGGAAGCCGAGACCGAGCGCGCGAAGTACGAAAAGATGCTGACGAGCGGCCTACACTTCAGCCGCGAAGTCCTCGACGCGCAACTCGAAAAGGTCCGCAAGCTCGAAGCCGCCGCGCGCGATTACGGTCACGCGTGGACCGGCGCACAAGAGGGCGCGACGCAAGCGGCGTCGGCGGCCAACGACTTCTTCGACCAGATGTACGACTCGGTCGAGAAGACGCTGGAGCGTATGGGCAAGCTGAAGAAGGCGATCACCGAGACCTTCTCGATGGACATTCAAGATCTCTCGAAGAAGGACATCACGGCGATCCAAACGAAGTACGACCTACACGGCGCGCTCGTCGGCGGCGACCCTGACGTCGCCCTCCGGAAGCGCCTCGCGCAGCTTCAAGATCTCGAAGGCACCTACGCGCCGAAGTCAGCGACCGACTATACGAACATGATTAGCGATCAGGCGCAGCTCCAGCAACTGGAGCGGTACTTCGCGAATAAGCCGGAGGGCGGACTCGCGACGTCTCCGGAGACTGTCGCGCCGCGGACGACGTCGGTCGCGCCGCAGACGTCGTCGTCGGTTACGCACTCGGTCTCCGGGAGCGGGTCGGGCGTGAGCATCGGCGGTATCGGCGGCGGCGTCGTGATGAACAACTACATCAACGGAACCGGCGAGCAGGTCGCGCGCGTCGTTCAAGATCAGATTATGGGCAACCTGCGTATCGGCCGCCAGTTCGGAGCCGTATAGCCGTGGCGATCGGGATGCGGTTTACGGAGCTCGATATCTCCGGCGGAGATCTGAGCGGAGGTCCGTCGGTCAGCTTCGAGGACATCGCCTACGCGCCGGAGCTCGGCGTCTGGGTCGCTGTCGGCGCGCTCGGCGCGCCCGCGACGACCTGTATGCGCTCCGTCGACGGCACTAACTGGACGTTCCCGACGATGCCGACCGGCGCGCTGTGGTCGGGCGTAGTCTGGTCGCCGGAGCTCGGCATCTTCGCGGCCTGTAGCAACAGCGCGGTCTGTAAGATCGCGACGTCGCCGGACGGTATTACGTGGTCGATCGCGTTCGCCGTTAGTCCGCAGAACACGCACCCGAGCCGCTGTATCGAGTGGTCTCCTGACCTCGGGCTCTTTATTTGCGGGAGCGCGGCAAGTACCGGTACGCCGACGGCGACGACGCGCTTTATGACGTCGCCGGACGCCATCAATTGGACGCTGATTACTGGTACGCCTGACCGCGCTGTCGAAGCAATCAGGTGGTCGCCGGAGCTCTCGCTGTTCGTCGCCGCGTGCTCGGACTTCGGCGGCGGCCTCGACGCGATGTGGACGTCGCCGACCGGCGCAGTCTGGACTCCGCGTAATCTACCCGACGCGTTTTTCATTGACGCTAGCGCAGGCAGCCATACACTCCTTACGTGGGCGGACGACCTCGGGTTGTTCGTCTGCGTCCGCGACGGCGGCAGCGTCGTTACATCTCCGGACGGCATTAACTGGTCCGTTATGACTCCGTCGACCGACCCGGACGCAGGTGAGATTCGCGGCGTAGCGTGGGCGCAGCGGCTCGGACTACTGATCTTTACCGGCCTCGACGATAGCTTCGGCACGAAGCCGATTCACTACTCGGAGGACGGCGCCACTATTCATACGGTCGACTACGCCGGTCCTAATAGTCGCGCGTGGTACTTCCCGGCCTACAGCGCACAGTTCGACGTAATGCCGATCGTGCGCGCGGTCAATGGATACGCAGTTCTCCTCGTGAGCTTCGGACCGGAGCTCGTCGAAGTGACTCCCGCCTACGGCGATAACGTCGGCGGCAACACGGTGCAGTTGATCGGGACCGGCTTTGAAGACGGCATGGAGGTCGTGTTCGACCTCTCGTTCGCGACCGACGTCGTCGTCCTGAGTCCGACGTTAGCGACCTGCGTCGTGCCTCCGCACGTCGCGACCGGTTTCGTCAACGTCACGGTCACGAATCCGGACGACCGCTACGACGTCGGCGAGCTCCTCTACGAATACCGCGAGCCGATCGACCCGGCGACCGGCGAGCCGGAGATCTTCCCCGAGATCAGCTGGATGGGTAGCGGCTGTGCGCCGGGTAGCATCGTGCCAGACCACGGAACGATGGCGGGCGGCACGCTGGTGACGATACACGGGCAGGGCTTCAAGGCGGCCTCCTCGGTCTACTTCGGCGGCGAGCTCGCGACGATCGTCGAGAATGACTCCGAGCAGCCGTGGCCCGCGCTCGTCCTCGCGAAGGGACCGGACGCGTGGTGGCGACTGGAGGAGGAGAGCGCGGCGTTAGTGCTCGTCGACGAGATGGGTGCGCACGACGCGACGATGTCGACGGCGCGCGCGAAGACCTCGGTGCGCGGCGGCCTTTCCTACAGCGCGTCGAAGGGTATCGCCCTCGCCCAATCGAGCCTCGGCGTCGCGTGCGTACTCTCGAACACCGCGGACTTCTCGCCCGGCATCCCGTTGTTTCAGGGCGCGGGCACGATCGAGTTCCTACTCCGACCGGCCGCGGGCGGCCCGCAGTACGGGTTCGTAATCGGCGACACCGACTTCTGTAACGGTATCTACGTCTTCGATACCGCGGGCGACATCCGCGTCTCGTTCGAGAGCGACATCAGCGGCTTCGCGGACCAGACGAATAGCGCGCCGCTTGTCGCGGGCCAGCTCTATCACGTCGCGCTGAAGCTCGACGGCGCTGGCGGAGGTCAGTGGGTGATCGACGGCGTCGCGGACGCGACCATCACGCAGGTGAATACCGCGCCGACGGCAGACGTCGCGTTCCTCTTCGAGGATGGTGGCTTCGCGTTGACGTGCGAGTTACTCGACGAGCTCGCGGTCTACGACGTCGACCTCTCGGTCGCGACGCTGCTGACCCACGCGACGACCCTCGACGCGGACTATCCGGCACTCGTCCTCGCCGACGGCGCCATCGCATACTGGCGGTTCGAGGAGGACGCTGCGACGGCGACGATCTTGGAGGACAGTACCGGCAACGGCTTCGACGCCGACACCGTTCCGAACGGGAGCCGGACGTCGGTGAGCGGCGGCCTCGACGACGGGCATGTGCACGCGGTCGTGAATCCAGGTATCGTCCTCTCCGGCGCCTATAGCATCGAGTTCCTCATTAACCCGATCGACATCGGCGCGCTGCAGGTCGTCCTCAACGAGATCTCGCCGGACGGCTTCTTTGTCGATACCGATCTGAAACTACGCGCCGAGAAGGCGCATACGCTGCTCTCCGACGTACCGCTCGTCGCGGGTGCAATTAGCCACGTCATCTTTACCGCGAGCGGCTCGACCGGGCGCTGGTATATCAACAGCGTCGAGCACGGCTCGGGCGCGTGGGATAATACGGACGACCTCATCCTGCAGCGCTTAATCGGCGGAACCGTCGGCCAGAATCCGCTCGTCTGCAACGTCCTCGACGAAGTCGTCGTACACAGCGTCGAGCTCTCCGCCGCGGACGTACTCGCACACTATCAGGCCGCGCGCCAGTGGGTTAGCGGCACGTTCATCACCGTTATTACGCCTCCGCATCAGACCGGTGCGGTGGACGTCGAGGTCGTCTCGCCCTAGAGGGAACCATGTCAAAGAGCAACTATTTTGAAAACGCGTGGCTAAAGCTCGTATTCAACGGAGTCGCGATCGACGGCCTCGCAGAGAACGACGCGACGTCGCCGGTCACGAACCTCGTCGTGGCGCTTCATACCGCGGACCCGGGCGAGGGCGGTACGCAGGCGACCAGCGAGATCGTCTATACGGGCTACGTGCGCCAACTGACGCCGCGCGACGCGACCGGATGGTTGGTCTCTGGCTCGAACGCGTGGCCGGTGAACCCGATCGAGTTCCCCGAGATGACCGCGGGAGCGGGCGGCATCGTGACGCACGCGAGCGTCGGCGACGGTATTACGGATCACATTCTCTACAGCGGTCCGGTGACGCCGAATATCAACACTGTTAACGGCGTTCGCCCGCGGCTGAAGGGCTTCAGCCAGTCGCCGCCGAGCGTCGTCACCGAGGAATAGGAGCAGACAATGAATCTCGCAACGCACAGCGATCGCCTCGAACGGTGGACGGGGAAGGAATACATCGAAGCCGTCTCCAAGTCGATGAAAGACTGGTACGGACCCCCCATCGCGATGGCGGGCGTTCCCGGAAACGTCTGGGCCTGCCGCGGCGGCGACTTCCGCGGCCGTATCGCCGCGGGGCAGGTCGCTCCGCTCGTCGACTACTACGAGCAGCGCGTGAAGCGAATCGTCCGCCAGGCATCGCGTCGGCAGCTGAGCTCCCTCAACGCCGGGTTCTCAAGCCTGTCTGATTTGATCTCGGAAGCGACGGCTGGTGGCAAGCGTCGAGACTTCTACTTCAGTAAAGCCGGGACGACCGGCGTCGTCGGAGGATCCAACTCCCTCTGGGGTGTAGGGAATACGCCGTCAGCTGGTGCGAACGCGGCCAACGCTCCGGGAGGCGAGGCGCCGACGTCGGCGACGACGGGCGCCTTTCCGTTTCTCGATCCGACCGGCGGCGACACGCAGCACTTCGTCAACGCGGCGCTCGTCGCGAGCGCGGTACCAAACAACGTGCTCCTCTACGACCGGATCTTCCAGGTCAACAAGACGATGAACTCCAACGCGACGGAGTCCGTGACCGGCGTGCCGACGCGTTATCAGAGCTCGACGCGCGGCGCCGCCGACTTCGCTGGCGGCAACTTCGCGTTTCCGGAGGTCGGCGGCACGTTACTCGCCGCCGGTGCCCACAACTGGACCGTCTGTCGCTACCGCGATCAAGACAACAACGATACGATCTCGTTTCCGTCGACGGCCGGTATCACGACGTGTCCTGTCCGCCGCATCGACCTCGTCCTCCCGTTGTGGTTTATGCCGCTCGCGGCGGGAGACGACGGCGTAAAGGATCTCGATCAGTTGCAGTACGATACGTCGGCTATCGCGACGGGCGTCATCAACTGGGTGATCGGTCACCCGCTCTCCTTCCTCGGTCCTATGTCGAACGTCAACGAGCTCTTTCGAGTCGACGGGATTATGACCTCGTTCAACTTGGTGCGCGTCTTCGACGGCGCCGCCCTCGCGATGCTCGAACTCGTCAAAGGAGCGACGACAGCGACGACCTATACGGGTACGTTCGCTACGGTGGCCGGATAATGTTGGCGACGCACAGCGGTCGACTCGAACGGTGGCTCGGGAAGGAGCTCGTCGAAGAGTTGTCGACGGCAATGAAAGACTGGTATGGTCCGCCGATCGCAGTCGCTAACGTCCCGGGCGATATCTGGGCGTGTAAGGGCGGCGACTTTCGAGGCCGGATCGCCGCCGGGCAGATGTCGCCGCTCGTCGACTACTACGAACAGCGCGTGCGACGTATCATTCGGGAGGCGTCGCGTCGGCAGCTGTATAGCCTACACGCTGGCTTCAGTAGCCTCGACGACCTCATCACGGAAGCGACCGGAGGAGGCAAGCGGCGCGACTTCGTCTTCCAGAAGAACGGCGCCACCGGAACCCAGACCGGTCAGACGACGTCCGAGTGGCATAACGGTGCCTCTCCGGCTGCGGCAGCCGCTCCGTCCGGCGCGCCCGGCGGAGACGCGCCCGATCGAACGACGACCGGAGCATTTCCATTTAACAATCCTACCGGTGGTGATACACAGCACTTCGTAGGCGCGCGCGTCGGTTCGCTCGCGAACTCGTCTCCAACGTTGGCCACCGTAATGCTCTACGACCGATTGTTTCAGGTCGGCATTACGATGAACTCGACGACCGCGGAATCGGTGACGGGAGTCCCGACGCGGTACCAGAGCAGCACGCGGAGCGATCCGAACTTCGCTGGCGGGAACTTCGCTTTCCCGGAAGTCCGGACCGTACTCTCGAACACCGCGCACAACTGGACCGTGTGCCGCTATCGCGACCAAGACAATAACGACACGATCTCGTTTCCGAGCGCCGCTGGTGTGAACCTAGCTAACCAGAGCCGGATTGACTTGGCGAACCCGAACTGGTTTATGCCGCTGGCCGCTGGCGACGACGGCGTTAAAGACCTCGACCAGATCCAGTCAGACGCCGCGATTGTAAGCGGCGCAATTAACTGGGTGATCGGTCATCCCATCGCCTTTATGCCATTGCCAGCAGTGACCGGACTTCTTGAGAACGACGGGATCGTCACGGCGTTTAACCTCGTTCGTATCTTCGACGACGCCGCGCTCGCGCTCTTGAATATGTTCCGCGATACGAATAGCGCGACGACTCTACACGGCTACTTCACGACAGTCTCCGGGTAGAACATGGCTAGGCAGATTTCGGAATTTCCTCCCCAGATTATCTGGGCACCGGCGATCAATTCGCACGACCCGAATCCTCCACTCCCGCTGGAGACTTCGACCGGACTAGTTGATGCCACGCTACAGGTTACAGATAATCTCGGCACGTTCAACGCAGCGTCGGGCGCGCTCGCGGACGCGGCGTGGTTCGCGTCAGGCGGGTCCGCGGCCGAGTTCTCCGGCGTCGCGGCAGGCGCGATAGAGGCCTCGTGGTCGAGCGTCGACAACCTCGGAGAGCTCAATGCGTGGGCGGTATCCGGCACTGACGACGCGACGTGGTTCGCGTCCGGTGTGCCGAGCGCGGTCAACTTCTACGGCGAGCGCGCGTTCACGGCGCGCTGCGAGGGCGCCTATACCTTCGACCCGCTCGGTGGACCGGCGTGGGACGGCACGCTCCGACGCGAGCCGGAGATCCTCGTCCAGACGCAAGCGAACGACTCGCCGACGTCGTCGACGTTTACCGACGAGGAAGAACCTGCGCTCGGCCAAAACGTGCAGCTGGATATGAACGACGGCCACGGCATTATCCTCGGCGGGACGGTCCAGTCTTACGTCACGCGCTACGAAGGGATGACCGACCAGCTCGCGTTCGATACGACGATCGCGGACTACCTCTGGCTCCTGAATAAGCGGCGGCCGTTCGGTTGCTTCACGAACGTGCCAGCCGATGAAGTCGCGCAGACGCTCCGCGTCGGCTTCGCGCCGCCGGACTTCTCCGGCGCCGGGATCGTGCCCGGCCTCCCGGCGATCACGGTCGAGTTCGACGGGTCGCTCGACTACACCGGTTGTATGTCGGTTATCTGCTCGCGCCTCGGCGGCGCGAAGTTCAAGGTCGATCGCGACAAAGTGATCTACCTGTTCTACGACGACCCGGCGCCCGGACCGGATCCGATCGATGACGATAACGAGCTCCTACTCCGCGACCAGCCGCTGACGATCACGCGCGACGCGAGCCAGCTACGTAACCGCGTCTTCGTGAAGGGCGCGTCGTCGAAGCTGATGGCCGACTCGGCGATCGGCGCGTCCGAGATTGAGATCGACGGCTTCGACATCTGGAGTCCGGTCGGCGGCGAGGCGATCATCGGCTGCGACCGCTTCACCTACGCTGGCGTTATGCAGACGCTCGTCTATCCGCCGCCGGACGCGAGCCTCCAGGTACCGCGCTCGATTAACTCGAACCAACTAATCTCGCCCGGTAACCTGATCGAGGTCGGTCCGATCCGCACGACGGTGCGCTACTCAGCCGCCTACGTATTCAACGGGAAGGAGAGCCAGCGCAGCGCGCCGCTCGGGCCGTCGCCTGCCGTCGCTCGGTTCAATCCAGGCTACGGCGTCAGCACCAACTTCCTTCCGTTCGCTGGCTTCCTACCCGCTGGCACGCACACGTGGTCGCTCGCGTTTAGGGATACCGGCGGCGGCCTCTACTACGACCACAACATCGGCTGGGTCAGCGCAGGCGGCGGCGACGTCGGCGCGATGGAGTTACATTGGAACGCGGGTAATAGCTTCATAAACGAGCGGCGCATCGCGACCGTCGTGCTGTTCCGCAAGGCTAATATCCCGGGCGGAGATCCCGGGCCGCCCGGGTCTGTCGGCGGCTGGTACTACGAGGTCGCCTCGCAGCCGTTCGTCCCGGGTAATACGCTCTACGACTTTACGGACGGGAAGGCTAACGCGTCGCTCGGCAATGCGCTCCCGTGGGACGTTAGCCCGCACCCGCTGAAGTACGACACGATCGGCAACCGCATCGTCGTCGGTACGCTCGCGGTCCGCTCGGAGGCCTACGGCGTCGGCGCGACGCAGGTGAAGATCTATCGCGAGGAGAAATACAACGGGAACTTCGATAACACGTGGACTACGCCGCAGGTCGTGATGACGTTCAACACGACCGCGCCGCCGACCGGCGACACGTCGATCGAGGATACGAGGGCGACGACCGCGCACCTCTACGCGACCGGCGAGGCGCCGTCGAACGAGACGAATACGCCGCCGCCGCCGCAGCCGAAGGTGCGGCTAGTACTGCACGGCGTCGTCGGCCTCGACGAGGCGCACGGAGAAGGCGACGAGGTCAGCCTCTTTGTCCAGGTCGACGACCTGACGGCGCAGATCGAGGCAGCGACGCGCGAGGGCGGCGACGGTCTCCACGAGTTTATGGTCGTCGACGGCGCGCTGCGCTCTAACTCCGAACTACGCGCGCGAGGGAACGCGGAGCTGACGCTCTTTAAGGATCCGATCGTCACCGTCTCGTATTCGTCGTTCGACTCGAAGCACACGCCGGGCGGAACAGTCGAGTTCAACTTGACGCGCCCGGCGTTCGTCGCAAGCTTGAAGATTACGGAGGTACGTATCGACAAAATCCACTACGACCACGGGCACGTCGCGCGCTACAATGTGACTGCTTCAAGTGTTAAGTTCACGCTCCAAGATCTCCTCCGCAGGACTATCCTGCGGCCGTATTAGGTCTAAATGGGCGACGCTAACCCGGAAGGAAATGGCCGCGCGATGAACGAACGACACTACGACGTGCAGCTCGGGAAACTGCAAGTCACGGTCGAAGGGTTGCAGGGGAACTTCGAGGAGTTCAAGGAGGAACAGCGCGGGCATAACGCCGCGGTCATCGATCGGCTCGACACGAAGATCAACGGAAAGATTGGAGAGCAGGCGACGATCATCGGACAGCACAGCGTCACGCTCGCGACGCTCGTGAACGAAGTCGCGCACTTAAAGTCGGCGCCGTCGGCGCAGTTCCCGATGCCAGCGCCAGGTACGCGGGCGACCGTCGAGGTCTCGGACTCCGACGCGAAGCCGCTCACGCGTCGAGACCTTCAGGTGACGGTCGCGACGATCGTCGCGCTCGGGACGCTCGTCGGTCTCATCTTCCGCTTCTGGCCACTCCTCCAGAAAGTATTTGGTGCAGGCCTATGACAGACAACGACAATGCGAATAGTAAGGGCGCCGTATCTGGGTGGACGATCGATACGCTCGCGGCGCACCACGATACCATCCGCCATATGCAGGACCGCTTCGACGTCGAGCGCGACCGCCGCTACACCGAGGTCGGCGTCGAGCGCGAGAAGGCGCTGAAGATCAAAGAGACCGCGGACCTCGCGGCGCTCGGGTTGGCGCGCGAGATCCAGACGTATAAGGACGAGAAGGCGAACGAACTCCGCGAACAGATTAATAGCGAGCGTGGTCTCTACGCGAGCAAGAGCGACCTCGTGGCACTCGGCGAGAAGCTCGACGCACAACTGAAGCCGATCGAGTCCTATATCCTCGGCGCGCAGGGCCGAGGCGCTGGGATGACCGAGAACCGGGCGGTCATCGCGTGGGCCGTCGCGTTGATCGCGTCGTTGATCGCGATCGGCACGTTCGTCTTCCGTGCACCACCACCCGCGGTCCAATCGCCTCAGATCATTTACGTACCGACGCAACCGCCGCCGACGACGCAAGCTCGATAAGAAAGGGAGAGAATTTCAATGGGTATACTCGAACTCCTCATCCTCGTAATCATCGTCGCGTGGCTACTCGGCGGCGTCGTTATGCCGGTCGGGACGTCCGCGATCCACCTGCTCCTAATCGTCGTACTCGTACTCGTCATCCTCCGTTGGAATCGCGGCGGCGGTCCGGTTATCTAAGATGCGAGAGATCAACGCCGCCGGTCTGACGCTCGTTAGAAAGTGGGAAGGTCTCCTCGACGGCGACCCGTCGACGGTGAACCTCGATCCCTACCTCGACCCGGTCGGCATCTGGACGATCGGGTGGGGACACGCGCTCATCGATCCGTTGACGCGGAAGTTCCTCCGCGGCGCTACGACGAGATCTCGCGCGCGCGCGTTGTATCCCGACGGCATCACGGTCGAACAAGCAGTAAACCTACTCCGGGCCGACCTCCTCGACTCGGCGCGCGACGTCTCGGTGCTTGTGAAGGTCCCGCTCTCAGATAACCAGTTCTCGTCGCTCGTGAGTTTCGAGTTCAACACCGGCGGCCTGAGCTTCCCGTCCTCGACGATGCGCAGACTATTGAACGCGAAGGACTACGTCGGCGCCTCGGCGCAGTTCGCGAGATGGAACAAGGGCCGCGTGAAGGGACAGCTGGTCGTACTACCCGGCCTCGTCTCGCGACGCGAAGAAGAGCGGCAGTTATTTATGAAAGCGTAGAGGAGAAAGAGACATGTCATTTAACCCACCGCCTTGGACGCCGCCGATGGACGGCGAGGCTAACGTCTTCATCGGCGAGCAGCTACCGACGAAGTACCCCGGAGGTATCGACGACCTCGGGCTTACGCGGTGGCCGTCCGATTGGCGTACCTACCGCGGCAACGGCTCCGACGCGGCGGAGGCCTTCCGCCGCATCGCGCAGAACATCGACGAGATACGCGCCGGGCGGCCGACGACCTCGTGGAGCGGCCCGTACGACGTGCCGTGGCCGATGAACCTCGACGTCGACGGCCCGCGGTTCCTCGACGCGCTGCGCGGCGTCTACAGGACGGACCCGAACGGCCCGCGCGAGGTCGACCCGACCGGCTATTGCCGCTGGTCGAGCGACTACCGTATCCACCGCGCGAACGGATCCGGGCACGACGCCGCGACGCGCCGCGTCACGAACGATATCCGCAAGATCTGGGGACTCCCGCCGCTCGACTCCGGCCCGACGAAGAATACGATCCGCGGCGTGCTTCGACAGGACGGCTGGCGCACCTTCGACGACGACGGCGACAAGATCCCACTGATGTGCCACGCGATGTCGCTCTTCGCGCTCTTCGTGCGGAACCCGGCCGCGGCGAAGCGACAAGCGCAGGCTATCGCGCAACGGTACGGCGGCGTCCGAGTCTGCAATATCCTCGGCTACTGGGATCGTAATCGGCCCGGACATCCGGACCGATGGGTCGCGTGGAAGGGGAAGGAGGTCACGCCGTTCGCGTTCCGGAGCTTCGGCGAGCGGAACATCGTTGCGACGCCGGACTACTACGGTCGCTTCCGCGAGTTCGTGACGATGCTCTTCGAGTGCGGCCTCAAGATCATGGACGACCGCGGCGATACGAACGCGCTCACCCGCGGGCAAAAGCTCCAGCACATGACCCGGCTCGGGAGCCTCTACGGATCGCTGCCGTTCGGCCGCGAAGTCCTCGGCGGACTCTGGGCCCTGAACGAAGCGTGGCAGAACGGCGCGAGCCGCGACGAGGGCGGCGTCGGGTTGTGCGTCGAGATGATCGAGGCGTTCCGCGCGGCGGCAGGATGGCTCCCGGACGTCGTCGGCCTCAGCGCGCCTGGCGGACAGAAGCCGGACGGGACCGAGTATAGCGGCGAGCTCCCGGACGACATTAAGGCGTGGTCGGTCTCGCCAGCGACGTCGGCGACGATCCACGGGAGCCGGTCGATCAACGAGCACCTGATCCCGCACTACTTCGGCTACGGCTACGACCGTACGATCCGGAACCTGCGGAAGAAGGTCTGGAACACCGAGCCGCTCGGTGGCGGGCGCGGCGTCTCCGTCGGCGAGTTGAACGACGTCGAGCTCCTCTGCGGGATGGCGGCGCAGGCGCTCGCGACCGGGCAGGAGTTCACCTATATGTCCGGCAACGGCGTCTTCGGCGGTCACGAGGCGGCCTACGACGGCGAGTCGCCTGGGCAACTCGACGCGCCGATCGAAGACATGCCAGGCTACGAGGAGATCTCGCGCATCCCGGAGCTCCTGCCGTCGGACATCCACGCGTTCGAGAACGTCTTCCACAGCGGGAGCCTCTTCGCCGATCGGCGCATCGTCGCGGCGAACGACCCGACGAGGTTCGATACGTCGAAGCACGCAGACGGCCGGTTCGTCGCCGTCGTGCATACGTTCAACGGCCAGTCGCGTCCGCTCGAACTGCAGCGCGATTGCCGAGAGTTCACGGTCTACGATATCGTCTCGCACGACGTCGACAGCGAAGGACCGATCAGCCGAGGGCAGCAGTTCAAACATAACGGGCGCGTCCGGCTCGTCGTCGGCCGCGTCGCGTAGGAGAGGAACAATGACACCAGCAGCGCAGACAGTAATCGACCTTTGCTCGGCGTTCTCGACGTGGGTCGCGAGCCACATCATCGCTGGAGGCGAGATCGTTCGACAGCTCGTACCGGTCGCGATCGTCTTCGGCTTCGTGCACCTAACTGGGGAGCAGCAGGCGGTCCTCTTCTCCAGCGTTAGCGGGATCGTCGCGGCCGTAACCGGGCAGGGAACGGTTAGCAAGCCGCGCGTCGGCGAGCGCATCACCGAGGGCGTCGATAAGGAGCTCGTCGCCCGCGGCCAGCCGCCATCCGGTACTGGCGGTACCGGTGGAGGCACCGGGATGTAGTCACGGTCGTCGACGCGCGCGGTAGCTGGGCATGGTGTCGCCCGGCCGCAAGGCCGGATCTCCCGACGCGCCGCGTGCGTTCGACGGCCACCAGAGGAAAGTCAACACGTAGAAGGAGACGAACGATGAGAACGAAACTATTGATCGCGCTGACCTTGGTCGTCAGTATCGCCGCGGCCTGCGGCACGAAGCTCCCGCCGAACACGTCGACGGAGGCGAAGGTCGCTATCCGCGGCTCGCAGTTGATCGCGGGTATCCGCGCGACGCTACCGACGATTAAGGAGCAGACCTGCGTCGCGACGACTCCGCCCGGTACGCTCTGCATCGATCCGAAGGATGCGATCGTCGTCGTGCAGAATATCAACAAAGCGGCCGACGTCGCCGTCGATCTCGCGAAGGTTCTCGAAGCCGTCGACAACGCGACGGTCGTCGACGACAAGCTCACGAAGACGGCGCGCGCGAAGCAGTTGCTGGCGGATATCCAAAACCTCATCTTGCAATCGACGGCGGCGCCGCTCAACGCGAACTCGCGGCAAGCGATCGTTGGCATTATGGGATCGGTAACGGCGCTGTTGTTCAGCGTCTTCTAGGAGGAAGCACATGGCCGGAGAAGAGAAGAAGTCAGTCGACGAAGCGGTGCTCAGTATCGCCGCGCAGATCAACCCGATGATCGGCCTCGCGGCCGCACTCATCCGCGGCGCGCTCAACCTGCGCTCGAAGGTCGCTGCGGCCGCGCCGCAGTTACTGGAAGACGGCACGTTGGCGAAGACGGACAAGGAGCTCATCGCCGCGTTCGCGAGCGAAGCCGGTTTACTGAAGGCCGAGTCCGCGGAGCTCCTCGACTGGTTGCGCGCGCAGGTTCCGCCGACCCACTAGACGCCGATCCGGCGCCGCTCGCGACGGCGGCGCCGGAGTTCGGTTACGATACGCACACAGGAGAACCTCAGATGAAACGACAGCTCATACTCGCGCTCGCCGCGCTACTCGGAAGCGTAGCCGCGGCATCCGCTCAGACGAACCCGTGCGCCGGGCCGAACGCGCTCGCGATCATCGCCGCCTCCGGCGTGAATCACTTCTACGGCGAGCTCCCGGAGCAAACCGCGGTACTCCCGGACGGCACGCCGATCGTCGCCGGGTATCAGTTCGCGATCTGGCCGGAGGGCGCGGACCCGAACGTAGCGGCACCGGCGCAGGGACCGACGTCGCTACCGAAGACGTCGTGGATCGCGGTACCCGGCGCGGCCGGTTGCTACGAGCTCGTCGGCGGATTACCGGGACTGATTCCGACGACGACGAGGATGGCGATCTCGGTGCGCGCGCAAGCGCAGGCCGGAGCTCCGGATCCATTCTCCGCGTGGGGTGCGCTCTCAAATTCTTTTTCGCTGGCCTCGGTCCGAGTGACCCCTGCGGCACCGGGGCGTACGCGAGTCAACCCCTAAGACTTGAAATTCTTAGCTGGCCGACGACGGTCTCTCGCAGCGCGTGGCCCGGACTCGTCGTCACGTTTCGCGTTACCGGACCGACGTGGGTCGACGGCGTCGAGATCGATTTGATCGGCGACGGCGTCCCTGGGTTCCAGTTCGACTTCGGCGTGAACACCGACGCGCGAAACGTCGGACAGGTCGGCTACATCCCGGAGCGCACCGGGACGTTCTCTCTAATCGCGCACGCGTGGGACTCGAACGGGTGTCGCGTTACGGTCGACGCGCCGACGCGCCGAGTCACGGTCGTTAAGTAGCCTCTTCGAGGCGCCCGAAAATGTGGTATTTCGGAGGAGCTCGGGCGCCTCGAAACTCGCTGATTTAGGCCACATTTAGGGGGGTTTACATCCAATGGCTTTTCCGTGTATATTAGTAGTCGTAAGTCGTCGTTCGGTAGCGCCATAGCGCGCTCATTGAAAACTAAAGCGGCTCGTTACGATTCGGCCCGGTCGCGGTAAAGCCCGCGACGCTAGGCCTCCTCGGCGGAGGAGGTAGAAGCAGTAAAGCTAAGGGCGCGGCGGAAACGAGACACGAGGGCAACAGAGGTAACCGGCCAAAACCGAGATACCCGACGCGCCCGGACGCACACTAGCGGCCCGCGAGTTCTTCGCGGCGCAGCGCGCGATCCTCCAATCCACCATCACTGAATTAGGCGAGGGACCGGCGAGTAAGACTCGCGGCCGACCCGTAGCGTCGTTCCGGCCATAGCGGCCAACGTAGACGCGAAGAACGGGCGGGCACGATACCGGCCACGCAGCGATTCATTTCGACGGAGCAGACTAGCGGTTCGACCGCGCGCTCCGCGTTCCGCGCTCGGGTAACTCGTTACCGAACGACGCGCGAACGCGAGCGGCTCGCCGCCGTGAAACGAATCGACGACCGAGGGCCGACCTCAGTGACGGATATGCGCCGATGCGCGTCGCGAGAGATCGCGGCGCGGCGAACCGTAAGTAAGCGCCTCTGAGCCGAGCGTCGATTGGAGAGGAGCGGTAAGACCACGGCGGTGTGCGCGAACCTCGATAGACCCGAGCCTACCTGCGGCGATGACCTACCTGCGAGCTGAACTGGAGCGACGACGGCTATCGAGTTAGAAAGCAACCCCCGAGCGACGCGAGAGCGGAGCCGGGGAGACGCGCAACTCCCCACCTCCGCGTGGTGCGCGTCGGACGTCGACGTCTCGTCGACGACGAACGGGGAGCGCGGCCATCGAGCCGCCATGGAGAAGACGATGGAAACTCTTACACAGCTTCGCGGTATCTGCCCGGCCTGCTTCGCGCAACAGGCGCTTCGTAGTGGACGCCTCGTCGCGCACGGCTACCGCCGCCCGCAACAATGGCACTCGAACGTCGGAACCTGTAGCGGCGCGGGCGCCGCGCACTTCGGCACGGAAGCCGGTCGCGACTTCACGACGT
>Ga0137455_1000001_pt1 | contig 164551 bp, 223 predicted proteins | sample EasRivERMGT600_2_FD_102334 | JGI IMG/M metagenome (GOLD analysis project Ga0137455, IMG submission 102334) | Soil microbial communities from meander-bound floodplain in the East River, Colorado, USA - East River MetaG ERMGT600_2 | ecosystem: Environmental > Terrestrial > Soil > Floodplain ... | reverse complement strand
GCCGGGGCTTTGCTTCGAAATCGGGAATCCCATCTTCCCGGATTCGCTGACGGTTTACTGCGGCTTCATACTGAAACCCAAGACAGACGTTCACGCGAGACACCTTCCGAACGCTCCCGAGCGTATTCCCGGTCTTCAGTAGTTTCGGTTCTGTCTCTGTCGTCAGAGTCGCGAACGTCGCCCCCCGAATCCCCGTCAGAAACGCAGTCAATTCGTTTCGTGTCATCGTCTGCATGGTAGATTCCCTTTTGTTTGGTTCGCTTGGACTATAACCTATGTCGGACGGACGGCAACTCCACTAAAAGGAAAATTGTGGGAAGGGTTTTCGCTCTTGCGTCGCCGCTTGCATAGGCTATACTAGTGCAGGATTTGCCGCTTTAGCAAGTATCGTGCCAATGCCGAAAGATCGGAATATATTTCCGTTACCGTTTGGTGACTGTTACCAGCCGGTTACGTCACCGGATGGTAACAAACATGACAGGGGCAGATTTTGGCCCATTTTTTGCATTAATATGATTTTTAATCACTTCTGAAATTGGCCCCTATTAATTCGCCATATACTTCCATTGTCCAAGATGTTCGGAGCTAAAGCATCTATGATGCTGAAGATTTCCCAATGGCGGAAGGTGCGGACATGGCACCCCATCTTGCTTGGAAAGATATCTTTCGTGCCCCAAATCGTCAGTCACGGCATAAAGATTGCCGATACCGTTTCGAATTTGATACTTCTTCCCTTTCGTGAAGTAGGGGCCGCTTCTATCGGGAATGGCATAATTTGCCATACATTCGCCGTTCGGATGCGTCACAGAATCGCAGTAGCATTCTGGCATGATTTGTTTCCTTTCCTTAATGCTTCCTAGACATTCTTAGAATACCATACCTTAAAAGGGTGTCAAGAGATTTAAAAATTATTTGACACTCTAAAAATCGGAGATAGATTAGTAGCGTTGGAGAGTGTGCCCACCGGGCGACTAGTGTTACTGAATGGTGACGGAAGAATTGACCGTTACCAAAAAGTAACGCCACTGAGCAAAAAGCGTGCCAGAAAAAACCGAGTTGGTAAAACTTACTCGGAAAAATTTTCGGCCCGTTGCCGGGCCTGGGGATGCAGCCACCGCTCCGCCCTTATAAAGGGCGACTCTGGCACAAAAGGAACTGGCTAGATTTTCCAGTATATAAAGCGTCGTTTCGGCACTTCTAGATTTTCCCGCACCCTATTCCAATATTTCAGGGTAGCTTTTTTCTTGTGCCCTTTCGGACCCCCATTGTGGATACGGGCCAACTGTTCGAAATCCTTACACTCTACGGCATCCCTAGCGTAACGCAAGAGATATGCCGTTATGATTCTTTCAGCGTAGTCTTTACTACGTACGTCCTGATATTCCCCCTTAAGAGAAGGGCAAAACTCTACAGCATCATGCCAGTAGATTTCCCAAATCTGATAGCGTCCTATGGCACGCCCATTGTCGCCCACGGCGGCATCGTTATTGTTAGACTCGACTACCGCTAGAGCATTTAGTAGGGGGCGAATTTCTTCACGCTTAACATCAAGTGTAGCTAAATCCGTGCCACCCACTGAAAGGAAGATTGTGAGTAGGAAACTCACGGCTTCTCAAGCTTCACGATCGTCCAGTCCTCTCCCCTCTTACAGCCTTCCCCAAACGTTTGAGCATCCTCCGACGTATCAAACGGGCCGTACACCACGAGCCCATCGAACGCATTGCCTACGGCCACAACGAAAGGGCCGGGCGAATTAAAGTGGGCGATGTCGTTACTCATGGAAGATGATTCCCCATAGTGCATCCTCGATTTCCGAGACGGGAAGTCCCGTCCCGAAGTGAATCTCGCAAGCCGCTTAGTTGGTCCCACACTATATCACGAAACCGAAGGTATGCAAGATAACATCGAATGAGAAATTCGTTCATCGTGTACCCTTTAAACGCAAAACTGCCCCGGCGGGGGATTGACCCCGCCGAGGCTGACGAATCCCGAGGCGTTAGCTCGCCTGGGCCGGCTCCGCAGCGAACCGGGCAGAGGCCGCAATCGAGCGGTCCTGACCGGGCAGCGGGCCGAAGTGACGCAGCGTCGCGTCCTGACGAACTTCGGTGCCGTCCATATTGAACACCTTGACGCCGTTCCCGACCGACACGGCGTCGATGAAACGCGGGGCTGAGTAGTCGGAGCCGCACAGAATGTAGCGGCCCTTCGTCTCGGGGATGGAGCCGATGCCCCACGACTTCGTAACCTGAATCTGCTTCGCCATTGTCCGAACTCCTAAAAAGGGAATGTTTAGACTTCACAACCCGTGAAGCTGGTCCTAGTATACTCTCGCTTCGCGTTGTGTCAACCGAAAACTTGAGGAATCTCCATCCCATTCGCTTCACAGTATCTTGCGATGCTCTGAAAAGCTTGCAAAATCCGTGCCCGACCGACAGGGTTGGCAGAATGTACCCGCAGGATCTTTGGAGGCTGTACGCCTTGCGTGAGAACAACTTTCTCAAGCCAAGCGGCAACATCGTAGCCAGTTGGCACACCATCGCCTAGGTCATGATCGAGACTCAGTTCCTCGATGGCGAAATTATTTCTCACAAGGTAGACAACTGCTTGCCAGCCTTGGTATGCCACTTGATACTGTGGTGAGGGTGGGGCCCTCTCGTCGTCGAGGAAGAGTTTCATATTTCACCCACCACAATATAGCACATAATCTTACAAAGTCAAATCTTTTATTTCTGGCTGGACGCCAGCCAATTCTGTGTTATAGTGTTAACACAACTGCCAAGGTCGCCGGGAGGAGAACAAGCTTTGCCGTGAAACGGCAAAAAATACTAGTGCCCCGAGGACAGGTTAAAGTCCCGCCCCGAGGCACCGGATCGCTTTGGTTTCCACCCATGACGCCATCTAGTACAGGGGTGGCAGAAAGGTTAATTGGTGGGCTATCAGGGAATCGAACCCCGGTCTGCCGGTTAAAGGCCGGTAGCTTTGCCACTAAGCTAAGAGCCCGAAAGACATTCCTTTATAAGTCCAGTCAGATTTTCCCACTTAGGATCGGCATTCTGAACAACTTCGATGCAATCGCAAAGAATCTCAATCATGTCGTCATCACTACAATCGTGCGAGTCTTGATACTCACGGATGTAGTCGAAAAGAGATTGTGGCATTTTAGTTCCCCACACATCCCCGGTGTGCATTTTGCCACACGCGGTTCATCTCTTCAAGTTCTTCGTCCGTCGGCTCATACTTCCGAAGGAACGGCAAATGAGCGTAAGGATCGCAGTCACCCGGGCAATCCTTCTGACCGCACTCGACGCAGCCCTTAACGTCGTCTTCCTCGTCGGCTCGGATTTCGTGGTCCCCGGTCCAGTCGCGGCACATAAGTTAGCTCCCTTGAAGTTGAGATAACTATAACTCAGCTTTTTGGACACGCAAGCTCTGCCACGATTTTTTCCCCATGCCTCGTTAGGAACGTCGAGTCCAAAATCTGAAGATTGATGCACAAGAGGAGAACCATATCCTCATCCCGCAGACATTTCTCATCCTGGATTTCGCGGATCTTTTTGAACAGGTCCATTTGGTTCCCCTTTGAAGTTGAGAGTAGTATATCCTCAGTTCTTAAAGGTGTCAAGTGGTAGCCCTGGAGAGGGTCGAACTCTCGTCTCCGCCTTGAAAGGGCGGCGTCACTGGCCGTTGGACGACAGGGCCGTTGAGGCGAAGCCCCATTATGCCACCTTACTGGGACTTGTCAACCTGAAAATCCCTTCCGCACTGGGGCGTAGCTTTGGCGTCCCCAGGAAGTCCGCCAACCCTAAAGGAAAGATTTGATTCCCTGAAAGTCACGACAAGCTGCTCGTTATCGGGAACGACGATCTCGAAGATGTGCGAATCCTTGATAAGGATTTCGCCCCGGCTCGTTTTGATTCTGTGTTCCATGTTAGTCCCTCGGGGGCGGAATCGGCCCGGCCCAAAGGGCCGCAGGATGAAAGTCGGAGTCCAACTCATAATTGCAGGAGGAATAAGTCGCCTCCGGCCATTCTGGATCGTCACTAATCTTGACTTTGACCACGGTAGGAATGTAGTAGCCCCCGTCGCGTTGCGGTTGCTTCAGCCAGTAGTAGCCGCTAACCTTGGGCTGTCGCTTTGTCCACTTCATCTGTCGACCCTCCATTTCTCAAGCTCTTTAGAAATCTGTTTGGCATAGTTCGTGCCGTTGACAGAATCGAGCAGTCGAAGGTTCGTCCAAACTTCGTGCAGAAGTTGAGCGGGACTGAGCTTACTATCCTGGATGATCTTCTGAATGGATTCGGGCACGACTGTCTCCCTTGAGTTACCAGAGTATAGCATAGCTTTGCTAGGTGTCAACCAGAAATAGCAGAGGCCCCGAGATCCCTCTCGGGGCCCTTTTCACACCTAACGGCATAGCTATGAAAAAGCCATGGGGATTCCGTCCTACCTTAAAAGGGTAGTGATGCTAGCTACCGAACCTTGCGGCTCGTTTTGTTAACGGGGCATACGTGGCCCCGCCGTCCCTCTTAGCCTCGGAACGGTATGGGCATTGAAGCTACCCGCTTCAGGGTGCTAGGCTTGTTGGGCTTCGCTCAACCGGCGGTAGCGAACCGTCCCGGCGTTCATACTGTACCCTACCTTTTCAGGATGTCAACCCCTCTGAATCAAAATTCTTTTCGGCGTCTCTGCCGCCGCCATCATGACGGACCTTTCCCAGGGGAACGGCAGGCCCTTAAGGCACTTGGGGCACATAGCACGCGATCCCTTTCGGTGCCACCTTCTGAGAGTGTTTTCCCGTTCCTCCGTCTGATGCCCACAGGCCCCACAGGACAGCGTAACTTCATTCCCAAGCTTCACACCTAGCGTGCAGCGGTCGCCCGTGCATCCCATCGACACGGCAAGGCGTTGCCACGTATGCCCGTGCCCCGCCACCGCGTGACGCCGCCACGCCACTATGTGGGCTAGTTCGTGACGGACGGTATCAGGTGCAAGGTGATCGTTCAGGGATACGGCAACGTAGGCCGGGCCCGACAGGATCACTTCCCCCGTGCAGTAACGAGCACGCCCCAGGCTTCGCGTATAGCGGTTGCTGATCGAAAACCGTACCGTCTGAATTTCCGGGAATCCTGGAAGAAGCTCGCCCCGGATCGTCTCGCACAGCGTCAGAAGTTCGTGGCGTGTCATTTATGGTTTCCTTGTGCCAATAGTATAGCCTAAGACTTACAGGAATCAAGCTAGTTTTTATTTTTATTTTGCGGGTTGCGTCTTTCCAGTTCTGAGGTATTCTGAAGTCAGAGCCGAACGACCCGAGGAGGAATCGGGAAGTGGCCTGAAAAGAACTGGGGAGAGAACAGCCCTAAAGTCCCGGAAGCGTTGACCCCCAAAGTCTATCATATCAAAAAAGTTTGTCAAATTAAAAAAGACCGCCCCGGCGTAGCTCCACTCGGAGTTTATTGTCGAGACGGTCTTCGTCCTGTTGTGGTGTCAATCAGCGAGGATACGGATGGCATCCCTTTCCAGGGAGGTCAGGCCGGGCAGGCCGCGAAGCAGAAGATTCTGCATAATCAGCTTGGCCCCGGACAAAGTGATATTTGGCATGGCATTGGAGAACTCGGACGGAAAACCAGCGTCCCGCCACTGATCCATCGCATCCTTCGCCACCCTCAACGTCAGCCCCAAATCTTCCCGAACCTGCTTGATGGCACTGATGTATCTGAACGTATTGCGATCATGGCCGAACCGCGAGCGGTAGTCCCAGGCATTGGAGCGGAGGTAGTTGACTGCCTTAGTCGTCTCGTCCATCGTCTTGATCCTTTTGAAGTTACCTTACTTTACCCCGCCTCTCGCGGAAGTCAAGGAATCTTTCCGGTGATCTTTCGAACCAACAGGACGATAAATCCTATCAGGCTTGCCCATAGAAGAAACTTCACCAGAAGCTTTAGGGCCCGCATCGGGTCGCCGTGGTTTCCGCCCGGCAAATAATAGTAACCCATGACGCTAGTATACTCTACTTTTTAGTGGCGTCAAGTCTTTTTTTGGCTTTATATTTTTGCCAATAGGTAGCATTTGCCGCTTTACAAGATTGACACCTACAGCCGTGCCCATACATAGTAGTTGACCCATGTTGGGACGGTTTATCTCCACGCTCAAGAATAGTTTTTTGCATATGGCAACTATGGCATAAAAGTTGACACTTAAGCAATTCTGGCATAAGAGTATCTAAATCGCCAGAAATTTTATCGTTGACGTGAAATGACTTTGTGGCGGGATTTATATGGTCAAATTCTAACCTATCTAACGATTTACATTTGACACACTGCCCACCAAGAAACTCAATCGCGTTAGCACGTCTTTGATGATAACGTACTAAACTATACTCCTGATGTTTTGTTTTATCTTTGCGTGGCACGTCTTTTTAGTCCCCCAGTGGGGCCGGGTTTCCCGGCCCCACGTTCTGCTTTCTTTTTAGACTCCGGCGAGAGCAAACAGCTTACTCGTCATCGTCTCTTCAAAGTCTCCTCGCGTTCCATCCAAAATAGATTCCATTCGGCCCGTCATCGTCTTCCCCGCCTTGCCGCCCGCGTTGTGCGTCGTGTCGTAGGTGACGGCATTGAAGATGTCGTAGAGAGTCCTACCGTGCGTTCCCATCATCGGCATACAAGCGGCAGCGACCAGACGATCCCGACGGTTCTTCTGCTGAGTCGTCGCGTCGTCGTCGATCGCCAACAGTTCGTCGATCGTCTCCGGGACGTTTACAACCTTGTCCAGCTTTGCCAGCTTGTCACAGTGTGCGGCAATGGCAGTAGCGGCAGCCGTCCAGACTTTGGGAGCATCGGCGAACTTCTGCACGATACTCTTAGTGTGAACCATTGAAAGATCAGCCCCGCCAGCGAACGCGGCAGTAACCGTATTGTGACAGACGACACGATTTCCGGCGATCTTGAAACGTGCCTTACCAGTACCGTGATAGTTCTGGCACACAAGGTAATAGGTCCAATCGCTTGAGTCGTTTCCGGGCTTTGACTTGATGTCACATAGACGAACCGTCACGACTTCCGACTGTCCACCGTATAGCGTGAAGGCGGTATCATAGATACCGAGTCCGCCCTGCACGATCGGATCGACGACCATCGCGAGATCGCGAGGGATACGAACTTCGTACTTCTTCGTAACCGTAGACGGTGACACAACCGTCTCGTCATCGTCACGAATCAGATTAAACTGATTCGGTACATCGACCTGCACTCCCGCCTTATTGAAACGGGTTGCTTGTTCTTTGGTGACATTGTAGGACATACGGGCCTTGACGAGAAAGTCCTCCATCGGAAGACGTTCATTGATGACCCGGACACCATCGGTATCCCACCACGCGGCCTTCTCAGTGAAGGCCCCACGATCCGTTTCGACTTCTGCACTCATCGGTTTCTCCCTTGTGTTTCGGAACGTCAGTATAGTACCGCGATTCCTGAAGAATGCAAGTAGAAATCGGGGAAATTCTTTTGTGCCGGATCGGCACGCCGTCTCATCCTCCGAACCACGAAGCATAACACACGCCGCCGAATTTGTCAAGGTTAAATCTTTTTTATTTTTCAGTTTGACAGGTGGGGTTCTTGACGTATACTCTGGGCGTCAACGATCCCTGAAAAGGGAAACCGACTTGACACGCCACGGAAACGTGGTATCCTATCTATGCACGGGTGGCTCTAAATGTGGGCCAGATAGGCAAGAGAGTCCCTCGGACCGGTTTGGGGAAAACCTTGCCGTTGGTGGTGCGACCCCACCCCCATGCACTTTTTGCCCGTGCCCGGCCACGGGGCGGACCCCGCACATCCGGCGTCGCCCCTCGGCTTAAGTAAGGCGATCCTGAGGATTGATGAGATTAGGTTTCCTGGTAAGCGTCTTTCGTTCCCTCCTGAATTCCAGGCATAATAGTAAGGGAAAAGCTAAGTCTTTTAGGATTCCACTTAAGAGGAAGATAAATCCACCCCATGCTCCCATAATCTCTGGAGTTCTTCTAAAATCACCCCATGTCATCTAAATATCAAAAGAATCATTCAAAACCACTCCTCACTATAGTAGAGGGCGGAGAACGAACTTATATCCATCCTTATTCTTATTATGAGGATCAACGTCTTCCCGCCAAGAATTCTGTTAAGTTTTTAACAACTCCCGAATTCTCGCCTCACCAACAAGGCCAGATGGATTGGCTTATCCCTTATCAGATGGAACATATTAAGAGGGCCTGGAATACAGTAAGGAGAGTGGTGGCAGTCCTGAAAATCACGGGGCTTAAACCGTCAGGACTCAGACTCTTCTCTATTATGTGGGACTGTATTGTACCAATTTATTGTGCCGACATTTATAGGGGTCCAACTATTACGACCCCCGGTACTTTAACGCCAAGTCATGCTGGCAGTAAACTTACTGAATCCTACTATCTTATACCTTCCCAGGAAAGACTTAAAAGTAAACTTAGGGAGTGGTTATTTGCTCCAGACTTAGCTAGTGAAAAAGCCTTTCTATCCGAAAAGTATTCTCCCCTTCACAGGATTTTATATCCCGTCTGGATAACCTACCACGAACACGAACGAAATTCCTACTTGACATGGGCCAGAAAGCAAGTAGAATGGGGGCGGAAAATCGGATTCCTCTCTTCACTGGATACTTAAAATGTTCATGGTGTGGTGGTTCATTATAATGGCCGTGGTGCTCGGCACCATAGCAAACTGTCGGATTTCCGACCTTCAGATGGAACTCCGTCGGTCCCTTAAAGATAAGAACTAGGATGACCTAAAGATGAAAAATCTCATTCAGAGGATACAGGATATAATGGAGCAGGAAACCCGGTCCGGGGCCTTTACTAATATAACTAATCTGGCGGATTTATCTTCCTCTTTAAAGGATCTTCAAATTGTCTCCCTAGTATCAGACTTAAAGGAAGGAAAACTAGAAATAGTACAGAGTTCCCTGGGGAATAGGTGGTATTTGGCTCAGAGAAGTTAAATTTAAGTGAGAGAGTTCCCGTCGGAGGGTGTGGCGAAATGGGGTAAGGTGGGGTAAATTAAAATGCTAACGCTTAAAGAGTTAATCTTATCCGAAACCGCCCACCTCGAATTCCTCTACCACGACGCTTGTTCTAAGGGTCATTGGAATGAAGCTAATCGTATAGAGTATAGGCTTGGGGAATTAAAGATCCTCTTAAAAGAAGAGAGTTAATAAGGAATAACGTAATGGCACAACTAATATCCATAATGCTCGTTGCTATCCTTTATCTCCCTATATTCATCCTGTTCCACCTATTCTATCTAGTAAGTATTCCATTGGGACTTGTTAAAGTAAGACCCCTGAAAAAGAGCACGGGAATCGACATTTCCCTCTATTAAAATGATATCAAAATCAACCGACCGTTTCGTTAAGTTCTTAGGCGGTTTCGCTACATTTGTCGCCTACTGGATACCAGCCATCCTAATTTTCTGTGTTATTGCTATAGTGGGGGGCCCTCTAAATTGGGTCTATGAAGTAGAGCCTCCAAAGGAATAAGTTAAGTATATAGGCACTGTAAGGAAATCTAACACCTCCATTAAAGGGTAATAAAGTGGGTAAAATTCTAGACAAAAGAAGAAATGCTAGAACTGGCAGAAGAGATTAAGGCGTTAGCCAATGAAACTACTGGAAGTTTGTATATAAAATCGAAGGATAACATGACCCCTAAAAATCAAGACAAATTCCTGCGATACTTTATAGGCACCATTATTGTTGTCGGCTTCTTAAAAGCCCTGACAATGATGATTATGCATTAAGTAGAATATCCGGCCCACTTAACTGCTATTGCAGTTGCCGGATCGTTTGTTTTTATGTCGTCCACATCAATCCTCATAAGAGATGTAAGGAAAACTAACAATGGTAAAAGTACCTAAGAAGTTTTATGGCTGGTGGTCAGATGTACTTTCTAAAAAGGTGCCAACCATTCATGGCACCAATCTTAATGGTGACGCCGTAGATGCGGTAGTCATGACTAACCGTGCTTTAAGTACTAGTAAGGTCCAGAAGCAGCTAAAAGACTGTTTTAATTTTAAGTGCAATGATTTAGTACCACTCGGTAGGTTTATTCCGCCAGGGACGTAATCATGAAAATCCCTTTCTACGTAGAAATCGGTGTGGCAATTTTAATTGGCTTCGGTCTTTATAAGCTAGCCTCTCCGCTAGCTGTTATCTATGTTGTTTTAGTTATTTTGTGGTTCTTTGTAAGTTTAATAGCTGATCCCGAAAAGGAGAATTCTGGTGGCACTTAATGAGGATCGAATGACCAAGTTGTTCTGGCTGATGATAGTTCTCAACCTTTTATGGATTGCTACACTTATTACTGCGGCCATCCTGACGATGAAGAAACATCTCTTATAAAGGAAATAGTGACATATGCATTTACTTGCCTCCATTATCCTTGCTTTGTTTACCTTCGGCGTGGATCAATCCACCACTAATGGATACGCCCAGGTGGCCGTAGTGTCGTTTGGGGCTGGCACTACAGATCAGCCCGACCAGACTATTTCTACCACGATTCAAGACCCTAACCATCCCGGTGAACCGTGGACCGTTACAACTTATCGACGAAAGGATGAATCTTTCGAGGCGTTCGTAAAACGCCATAAGGATATGGTAGATGCGGTAAGGGGGGCTCTTAAATGACGGAACGCTTGAAACATCACGGATGGTTCTCTAAGAAAGCTGCGGCAGCATTCGGTTACACCGTCTATCTAACAGAGTCGGGTAAGCAAGTTAAAGTAACCAACATAACCGATGACAAGGCCGGAAAGCTTTGTCAGTGGCCTGATCGTGAATATGTTGGGATTGTTACTCAGGTCGTAGAAGTCTCTAATGAACCGCCAGAACTGAGTACGGAATTAATGACCCCGGAAGAGATTCGGGCGGCATTCATCCACATATATTTAGTGCTTTATAATGCGGCCACTATATTTACTGAGCATGAAAATGTTATGAAAACCATTCATGTTGCTATAAGCTTACATAATCAGGCTATGCAATCTATAGTAGATCAAAATGAGAGATTTTTAGCTATAATTGGCATGTTAGAAGAGAGGATTAAAAAGCTGGAAGCCTCTAAATCGACGCACACCGAGCCTAGCGAGAATTAATTTTCCTGTTGACTTTTTAAGTTTAGAGCGTATAATAAACAACGCCCGAGGAATTGGGCAATCTGTGGGTGTATAGAAGGCAGAAACCCTCAACGCTACAAGATGTTTGCTGCATCAAACTTGTAGTATATTATAAAGCAGCGGCTAGCCACCCACCCGGGAATGATAAACTTGGGAGACAACGGGACATCCTAGTGGCGACCTTGCGGTGTAACTACTAGTATCAGGGATTCAGAGTCGTCAACCTGTTATCAAACCGCGTCTTTTAACATGAAAAAGAAACTGCAACAAAATGGGTGGCTGTCACCAGACGGTAAGTTTATTGTCGTCGAGGAATTAGGACACTGTGAAGAGGCAGACAAAATCATTGAGGATCTTTATCCTCTAAAAAAGCAATCAAGGGCGGCACAGGAAGATCCAGAGCATTTCTTAGAAAAGAATGGCTGGATTAAATTATCTGTGGGTAGATGGCACTCAACGAATAACGAACTAACTCAGTCACAGCTAGACTTTGTGTTTGATTGGTGTGTCCTTGGAAAGATTAAGTTTCCTCCTAAGAATCTAGAATGTACCATATCATAAAAGAAAACCTTAAACCTCTAAAGAAATGTTCTAAATCACACGATTTGGCGGGAAACCCTGCCAATCGGGATAAGGGTGAATATTCTGAATGGATTCTTATGAGTTCTTTATGGAATCTATCAGATAAAGAATTAGTATCAGCAGAAGATGTCGCAGTAGAAATGGAGAAAATTAGAATAGATTTAATTCTAAGCGACTTATACGACCAAGGCATGATAGAAATGCACTTTGAAGAGAAGACTGGTGAAGCCAGTTATTCTATTACTGAAAAGGGACTGAAGTATTTAGATGACAAGGTGGATGGTATCCTATAATGTGGATATGGTGTTTAACGGTTAGCATGTTTGACTTCCAATCAAACGGTGAGAGTTCGAATCTCTCTATCCATTCATTTTAATATGGCACCAAAGAAACGTCCATTAGCTGTGCGATTTTGGGAACACGTTGACAAAACTGGTTCTTGCTGGTTGTGGACTGGTAGTAAAGATAAAGATGGTTATGGAGGTTTTACAGACGAAAATCGTCGTAATATAAGAGCCCACAGAGCATCTTGGATAATACATTTTGGCCCAATCCCAACGGGCATGAACGTTTGTCATAAATGTGATAACCCTCCATGCGTCAGGCCAGATCACTTATTTTTAGGAACTTATCAAGATAATACTATAGATATGGTCAATAAAGGAAGGCATGGCGGAGGAGGAAAGGGCGTAAGCCGTGGTTCTCGCAACGGGTGTGCCAAACTAAACGAGCAACAAGTTCTTAAAATTCGAGATTTACTTGACAAAGGTGAAAAAACGGATATTATAGCTGCGAAGTTCAAAGTCTACTGGCTAACAATCTTCAACATCAAACACAGGAAAACCTGGAAACATATATGAAGCTCGCAGAAGCAAATGGGGTGGTAGAGCGTGACGGGATTGCCGCCGAGTCTGGTTTTACCATTGCGGCGACCGCAAAAGCTTTCGAAATCCTATCTTCTAAACTTTACAGTGACATTCCTCGTGCCGTTATTCGTGAGTTAAGCACTAACGCTTCAGATGCTCAGATTGAGGCAGGAAATGGTCATAAGCCTTTCGACGTTCATCTTCCTAACTTTATCGAGCCGTTCTTTCAGATCCGCGATTACGGCCTCGGTCTTTCGCCAGAAGATGTGAAGGAAATTTACACGGTCTATTTTGCCTCCACCCGTAGTCATTCAGACGAATTCACTGGTGCCCTTGGCCTTGGCTCAAAGTCTCCATTCGCATACACGGATGGTTTTACCGTTACTTCATATTACAAAGGTATAGCCTATACTTATTCTCTTTTTAAGAATGAAAAGAATCTACCCTCAATCACTCTATTGGCTAAGTCGCCGACTAGCGAAGCTAACGGCGTAGAGATCAGGATTGCTATTAAGCAGCAAGATCACAACTCATTTCTCAAGGCTGCTTCATCAGTCTATCATTACTTTAATGTTAAACCGAATATCGTTGGTGGTCAGATCACCACTTTTAATAAACCTAAAGTAGATATTGAAGGAAATGGATATAAGGTTACTAGTAATAACGGAATGGCGTCACTGTCTGTTGTTATGGGACAGGTTTGTTATCAAGTTACTTCTATCCGAGTGGATAGCTACGGCCTTCAGTCTTATGATACTAGCGTAGAACTTTATGCTAAGGTTGGCGAGTGTTCTTTCGCGGCGTCTCGCGAAGAACTTCACATGGACGATCGTACAATTAAATTTATCGAAGATAAGATGAGTCTTATTGCATCAGACATGAATAAGAAGATGATTGACGAAATGTCCTTGGCAAAGACTACAATCGAAAAAATCTATATTCAGACTCGTTATAGCAGCCGTCTACGAAACGTGAACAATCAGTTCGTTCTTTCCGGGGAATCAATTAATAACTACAAAATTGTTCGCATGTCGTATAATACACGACGACGTAGTAATAGGGTAATGTTGTATATCGACGGTCATGCCAGCGATTTTACTCACGCTACTGCCGAATCTCCACCCAACATTATCGAAAATGATTCTGGCCTGGATGAATTGTCAAAGAAAATTCGCAGTAAAATCATTCACTGGATGACTAGTCAAAATGGTCGAAATGGTGGAGTTTATCTGGCTAAGATTCAGGATCGTACTAAGTTCCTGAAGGATTTTAATGAACCACTTATTAAACTTAGTCAGTTGCCAGATCCTCCAAAGGAAGCTAATGTAGTTTCCTCTATGGAACGTAATAAATCCTGCATCCGCAAACTGAATTTTAATAGTCGTTCGTGGGATAATGTGGAATCCTTTGAGGAAGGCGACGGAATCGCTATCGTCCATCGCGATAATAATCATATTATGTTTAATGGAAAGAAGCATAATATAGACTTTCTAAAAAGTATGATGAACTACGCTGGAATCAAAACAGTTTATGGCATTCCAACAAGGTTGTACTCAAAATATGATGGGGATCTTGAAGACATCTTTACTCTTGCAAAGAATAAGATCGAAGAACGTATTAAAAATCTTACTGACTATGAATTCGCCGCCATCAAGCATCCTGGATCTACAAGTATTAATCAGGATCTTCTTAACAAGATTAAACATATTAACAAAGTGTGTGAAGATTTTGCAAAATTTACAAAAGCTCGTCATGACCTAAGTGGCGAGCATGAGATTGCCCAAATGGCTTCACTTTTCGAAATTAAATTGGTTGACAAGCCGAATTTTAGCAGTATATTTATGGCGAAATATCCGATCCTGACGCGGTTGGATTACATTCCGACGCACGAAGTGGATAGCGTTGCTAAAGAGATTGAGATTTACATCAAAGCTAAGGGAGTCTAGCCTTATGAACAGTTCAATGATTCTGAATGATGGTACGATTATCCTCGTCCACGAGAATAAAGCGTATACTATTGCGAATACGCATACTAATTATCACAAGATTGTGACGGCTATTAAGGGTCGCAAATTTAATATCGCTGCAAAGCTATCTAATAACACCGCCATTAAACAGTCAATTCAGAAGCTATCAAAGAACATTATCGTAGATGGCGGACAGGTTCTCTTTCGGGGGACTCCTGTTGGTGGTATTGTCGTGGAACGTATCCTTAAGTTCGTGCGTGAAGGATTGCCATTCAAGCCTCTTGTGAAATTTCTTGAGAATCTCCAGGCCAATCCGTCTTCACGTTCAGTGCAGGAACTTTATACGTTCCTTGAGCACGGACATATGCCCATCACTGATGATGGCTGTTTCATTGGTTATAAGACTATTACGAACGATTGGAAGGATAAGCATACTAATACGTTCGACAATCGTGTTGGTAAAACCTGTGAAGTGCTTCGTAACACGGTCGACGACGACTTCCGTGTTGGCTGTTCAAAGGGTCTTCATATTGGCTCTTATGAATACGCCTACGGCTTTGCTGTTGGCGATGATCGTATCGTTCTCGTTAAAGTAAATCCTGCGGACGCTGTTTGTGTTCCCGAGGATTGTAACTTTCAAAAGCTTCGTGCATGGAAATACAAGGTGGTCGCCGAGGTTCCTCGGCAGAGCCCTCCGCTCGACGGGGAGACGTTCGGGGACGTTACGCCTAACGAAGAGACTGTAGAGCCAGTAGACTTCCGGTTCTGTTCCGATTGTGGCGACAGTGAAGATGAGTGCTGCTGCTAAAAATAATAAAAAAGACTTGACTTTCTTAAGTTCTATGGCATAATGAATCGGCCGGGCCGGGAGTACCATTAAACAATTATACTGATCGCCTTTCGTAAGAAAGGAAGGCAGCGGGGCTATAAACAAAGTTAGGGTCCGATAATCCTTAACATTTAAGGGCCGCAAAGACACGGTTAATCGGGTGCCGGTAACGAACGTTCGAATCCTTCCTGGGGGATGATTTAATCCTTCCAATGCTCTAGGGCGTGACAGTTAGGACAAATTACCTCTAAATTTTCAATACAATTGTTCTTGCGATTTCGATCTTTATGATGAACGATGACATATTTATCGTAACCGCAACGATTACAAGCTTGTGGTAAAGACGCAAGAGCTAATTTACGATAATCAGCATGTTGTCCGATTCCATAATGATCTGGTTGAATGGCTTCTATACCCCCAATTCGTTGTGCAAGGTCTTTATGTTCTCTACAACAAAATCTGAGGCCGCTTCTAGAATTAACGAACGAACTTATTTGTCGATAGAATGGCTTGTTACAAAACGCACAAACAGAATTATCAGGTTTTGGTCTTTTAACATGGCGTCCGCAAAACCTTGAACAAAATCGACCATTTCCTCTAGCGACTTCTTTGGCAGGGGCCTGAAAAGATTTTTGGCAAAACTGACAGTTACGTTCGATTGTACGGGACATAATATTTCTCCGAAGGGCTCATGGTGCTAAAAGTAACACATAACTTTTGCAAAGTTAAGTTTCCGGGGCAGTACCGGATGGGTCCACCATGCAAATACACTAATCTCCACCAGAGATTATCGAATACTCATGACGCGGCTTAGAAAAGTGGCCTATCCTGCCTCCGCAATCACCACTAATATTCCCTGGTAGTGTCAATTCTAACACGCAGGTCATCGGGATCTGTAATCTAGGTGTAAATCCTAGCTAGGGAACCATTAAAAGTAGAATTCCTATGCCTCTAAATGAAGAGAAACAAAACATAGTAAATTTCTTTGATCCCCATAACCCAAATCATCTAAAGGCTTTTGACGAACTAAACAAAAGCGGATTTTGGCCTCACGGATTTGCCGAGGGATTATTCTTTCCGCCATTTTGGCAAACGTCCCTGTTCCATAAGCTTGCAGAAGCTTGGGTGCATCATAACATGGAAGCTGGTGGCCTAAAAGTTAAACTGCATCAAGCAAAAGTTCGCCTCATGAATCTTGACGACCATAGACCCGAGGTCGAAACTGCTGTTGCTGTTATGGGTGAAGTCGAACACACGCTACTAGCGTAAAATAGGAGTTATGTATGAAGCCAAACAAGAAATTGCTACGTAAGTGGGTTACTGCTCTACGAAGTGGTAAGTATCACCAGACTACGGGAACTTTGTGTAAAGTAAAAAAGGGGCAATCATTTCATTGCTGTTTAGGAGTGCTCTGTAGAGTTCTTGTTAAAGAAGATATTGGGGTCGAAGCAAATAAAAATAATGATAACGTTATAGATTTCTCTTATAAAGGCGAAAGTCATGACGCTTCGCTACCGGATACGATCAATGATCTAGTTGGACTTCCCGTTGATGTAGAAAGCGATCTAGTAACTATGAATGATAATAGAGGTGCTACATTTAAACAAATCGCAGACCATATCAAACATACTTTTAATCTATGACTCTTAAAGAAGCGTTCGATCAAGGTGCATGCAAAGTAGGCAATTTAATAGTTCTAGAAGGCGGTCTGGCCTTTCTTATAGGGGATTGTACTACAAAACATAGCCCAAATAGACGAAACTGGAACGGCTGGCTCGGGAAAACAGTTCTCAATATTATTGACTTGCTTCCGCCAGACGCTTGTGCTATACTGGAGCGGTTTAAAAAAGAGGCGGCCATTCCCGCCGCTCCAGAAAAGGATCAAACCGATGTCTGTCAAGTTACGCCACAAGGTTGATGGTTCTACTATTCTGTGGGATTTAATTGGTGCCGTTTCGGCTACAGAGCCTAGCGACGATTATATTCGTAGTATACTGCCAGATTTCATCAAGCAGGACTATGAGATCGTTAAAGATAATAAGCCTCAAACCCTGAGCGGTAAGATTATTACTCCTAAGTGTGGGTGGGATAAGTTGACCCTAGAAAACTACGAAGCGGAAATGGGGCAGCGTTTTAGGATCGACCAAGATCAGTCCATGAGGGGAATTACGAGGGAACTGGCATTCCTAGAGTTGCTTGAATCGAAGGGGGTTAAGCGTAGCACGAAACTTATTGAGGGATTAACTCTTGAAAATTTCTCTCAGAAAACAGGAAAACGCTTTAGAATGCTAAAAAGTGATATTGAGCGTCATCTAACCAGAGAGCAGGCGTTTCGGCAATGGTTAAAAGCTAATGGCTATGCCGAGTAAAAAGTCGAAAAAGTGAGATATGTTATGCGTAGTTCAATGGTAGAACACCGGACTGTGAATTCGGGAATATGGGTTCGATTCCCATCGCGTGACCCACAAAACTAATATGAAAATCATCATAATCGGTGACGTGCATGGCAACTTTGACGCCGCTAACACGAGCGTCCTGGCCGCACTGACAGAGCACCCTACCGCAACGGTGGTGGTGCAGCTTGGCGACCTTGGGGACGGTTGGCCCACGCCACAAGGGCCTTCTCGATGGAAGCCCAGTTTCAATCTCCCCATCTTAGTTGTGGACGGAAACCATGAGAACTTCGATGCCTTAGCTAAAGGCGACATTAATCCCAAATTAGAATGGGTACAGCGAGGCGACACTAAAACGTTTAACGGTCGCCGAGCTATGTTCTTTGGTGGGGCAACATCGCCCGACCTCAAAGATCGTACTATCGGTATTAATTGGTGGCCCCAAGAAAGTATTACAAGGGCACAAGTAGAATATGCTCTAGCTTGGGATGGTGGACCAATCCATACGATGTTTTGCCACGAACGGGCGGACGTATTTAGAATTCCCCCCAAGTGGAAACTTCCAATATTTGAAGGAAGCCCTGGTGCAAGTGATAGGGCTGCATTAAGCTTGATAGTACAGAAACATCAGCCCGATTGGTATTTTCACGGCCACTGGCATCATGGTGAAATAGCCAAGTTTCAAATAAATCATTGGGGTGGTAACGTCGACAAAATGCCGAGATATCCATCTGCATTCGTTAATGTCGTTGCTTGTCCCAATATCGACCCAAATAACATTACATGGACTGTCTTTGACGGTACACAAATTTGGAGGAATTGGAAATGAAATCAGTAATTATTGGAATCTTTGGGCTTATTTTGTTTATGACTGCGGCCATGATCCTGCCCGCAACAAAGGAAATAAAGGCTATGCGGCCCATCGTACAGGTAACAAGTAACGAAGCCGCACTGGGTCAGCTTATTGCCGAAGAAATTGCCGCAAGGAGATTCGAAAATTTTGACGAACCTCTCAGTCGCATGATCCTTCAGTCTTATTGGGGAATTACCGTTACAATTTATGGTCAGAATAATTGTGCAATTCAACAGGCCCCCAACAGCGTTGTTTGTAATTCTCCCACTGGTGCTGTCTGTGCTGTTAAGGTTATAATTGATAGTGGCCCTTATGCCGGTACACATATATTTGCCAAAACGTGCAATGACTTTCCAATTGTTGAACCCGGTCCATACGGCAGCACTATTATTCATTTCGATATCGAACTAACATGGTAATTTTCCCAGGAGCAGAAGGATTTGCATCAGATACAGTAGCAGGTAAAGGTGGTCGTGATCTTGATGTCACCAACTTATATGAAGATGGTGATGGTAGTTTAAGAATGGCTCTTAATCAACCATATCCTCGTTCGATCCATTTTAAGGTCGGCGGAGATATTTGGCATACTACCCCGCTCACCGTCAAGAATCCATACTTTACATTAGAAGCAATCAGTGCCCCCTCTCCAGTAACGCTACGCGGCGAAGAATTAAGAGTAGAAACATACGAAACATTACTAAGACATATACGTATAAGAACTGGAGATACAGTACCTCCGAAAGATGGATGGGATAATAGAGACGCCTGTAAAGTGGGAAATCCCAAGCACATTGGCGAAGTAAAGAATATTTATTTCGATCACTGCGATTTTAATTGGTCTGTGGACGAACTATTATCTCAAGACTACAAAGCAAATAATGCGACATATTCTCATTGTATCTTTGCGGAAGCCCTGAATAAAAGCTTCCATCCAGAGGGGCCCCACAGCAGGGGACCGCTTTTTCGATATGGCTCCTACAATATATCGCTTATTAAGAGTATTATTGCCTCAAGTATGGAGAGAAGTCCCCAGGTTGTTGGTATTCCATTCTTTGATATGTACAATTGTCTAATCTACAATTATGGCAACGTCGGGACGGAGTTAAAGAGTCCGGGAATTCAAGCTAACTTCCGCAACAACGTGTATAAGAAGGGGCCCGATACTACAGGGGCAGCAATTAACATTAGTGATGATGCCAAGGATAATGCAGAACTTTTCTTTGAGGGCAATATCTCTAATGACTATCCAGATTCCACAAAAGACAATTGGGACATGATTAAGGATTTTCGTGGTAAACCCATCACACAGGCTAACCGCAGAACTACTCCACACGCCACACCTACTGGAACTATTTTACCAACAAATCAGGTTGAACTCTATCTGCTATATAACGCAGGGGCAAAGATGCCCTCTCGGGATTTTCATACTACACGAATTTTATTGAATATGCTTAACAACACGGGTAAGATTATTGACTCACCTTCTCAGGTGGGAGGCTAAAGGATTAATGAATGCTAACTATTAAAGAGTATTTGTCTGGTACGCCAAAGGTTCCGCGTCCACTAGTCGCTGACGCCTATACCATTGGCTCCGTTCATATCTCTGAAGAAGAAAAAGAGCGGTCAGTATTTCATGTTGTGCCGCGACGAGGTATGGATAAGTGGCACAGTTTTGCCAAGGATGATCGGCTAGTTTTTACCGGGCTTTCTAGAATCCTGCGGGATCTATTTGCAACGCCGATAACAATGGAAGAAATCGAAGAGGCCGACGCCTTCCTCAAAACTTTCCATGCCGGTGGAACACCGTATCTGTGGGACCGTGCCATGTGGGAACGTATCGTGAATGAAAATCACGGCATTATCCCCATTAAGATTGAGGCATTCGCCGATGGTACTGTTGCCTTCCCGTACGAACCCGTTATTCAGGTGACTACGGCAGTTGGATATGGTGGCCTAGGTGTTTGGTTCGAGAGCAAACTGCTCCACGTTTGGTCTTCTATGGAGCGTGTAACCACGCTAAAATGGTGGTTTGAATATCTTAAGGAACGCTGCCGCAAAGCCCATCCTTCGTGGAGCGATGCTCAAGTCGAATTTGCTTGCTCAATAATGTGCCACGACTTCAGTGATCGTGCCGGATCATGTGCTCAGGAGAGTGAAGTTCTAGGACTTGCCCATCTTCTAGTAATGCCGGGCACCGATACAGTTGCGGGGGCCTATCAGTTCTGGAAGAATAGTAATCAGTCTTCTGGCGGTTGTTCGATTCATGCTCTAGCTCATCATACGGTTACAGGATTTAGTTGCGAGTGCGAAGCTCATGAAGCACTGTTTGATATTGGGCGTGAGACTGGTATAACCGCTCACGTTAGCGATACCTATGATTTTAATAAGACGGTAGATAGTCTTGTAAATATGATCGCAAATAGTAAGGTTTTAGATGGATGGGCTAATAGTAAGAACGTTATGGTTCTTCGTCCCGATTCTGGTGATCCTGTCGAATGTGTATTGCACATCCTTAAGACATGCGAAAAGTACGGCGTGTTCGCTGAAAGTGATGGTCTAAAGATTTCCACCCGAATTCGCTGGATTCAGGGCGATTCAATGGATTGGGAATCAATGATTGGTATTATTAATACGTGTCTTGAGAACGGATGGAGTCCTTTTGGCTCAGGTGCGTTCGGGGTCGGCGGACACCTACGTAATAGTATTGCCCGCGACCACACTGGACTTTCTATGAAGCTAGCTGCTGTAGGCGTTAATGCTAGACCAACCGTTAAAAAGTCCGAGACGCCAGCCAAGTCAAGTATTCCTGGGGAAGTTGCGGTTATTGACAATGGCGGACTAACCGATCGCCCCACCGTCTATCCGGTGACGTTCGCCAATAATGCCGCCAATTGCCTCTCTGGTCGGCACTTACTTGTTCCCTACTTCGATGGCCGCCGAGCCGACTCAATGGACACGGCCTTTAAGCCGGGCGTTCTCACTTCGCCAGCCGAGGTTAGAGCGAATATTAGTGAACGTTTCTTTACTCGGGTTCGCCCACCCGAAGTATTGTCGCAGGATCTAATCAATCTTCGCACCAAACTTCTTGCTGGAAATAACTGGTAAAACCATGAAGGATCTTTTTGGCTCTGGTTACGAAGGCGTGATTTCTGAAGTTGGTATTGGAGTACCGCTCCAAGCAGAGATCCTATCTTATGCTGGTGCGTCTGACTTTCTACTTATGGGAATGACCCCATATAATCAGGCATTTCAGCCCAAAACTAAAGAACGAGCCGTTTCAGAAGCTATGGCCGTTAGGATGGCACAAGCTATCTTTAATCAGGCCAAAGCCAGTGGCTTCCCGCGTAGCGGGAAGAAGCTATTTTCAGTGGCCGTTACTGGTACTTACGCGAAAGGCAAGACTGGTGGCGAAACTCATGCCTGGATGTGCGTCTTAACAGATGATAATATTTATATTGTACATTTTCGCGTGCATTCTAGGACAATGCGGAAAGTGGCTATTCGGCGGGCGGGGTATCAGGCTCTTGATATTTTACGTTGGGCATTGCTTAAAGAGGATGTCGGATCGGCCCGTTGGGGCGTTTATATCGACGTTATTCGTTGGCCTAATCTATCTATGGAAGAAAAGATTAGGCTCAATCTTACAACTGATAATCCACTTTATTTCGATATTAAAGGTCATATGCAACGTGCCACAGATATGATTCGTAACGCTAAGGCAATCTATCGAGGCTCGTTTAATCCAGTGACTAATTGTCATCTAGACATTGGAGGAGACGCTTTATTTGAACTGTCTATGACCAATTTCCGCAAAGACGTTGCTACTGAAATTGATTTAGCAAATCGTGTCAATATGTTGAATATCGCCGGTAAGGGCGTGTTGCTTACCACAACGCACGAGACATTTCTTGGGTTTAGACAGATGCTTTATACTAAGTACAAGTTTAAACGAGAAATGCCATATGTTATGGGCGTGGATACTTTTAATGCCGTTGTGAAAGACGCTATTGCTATCGACGGTCATACTAATTCTCTAAAAGACATGAATTTTATTGTAAATCAGCGTGGCAAAACGCCAATCCACCTTAAGAGTTCAGGTCTAAAGATTCAGTACATCCAACGTAGTGATGAATATAGTAGCACACAGGCCCGAGCGGGTGATCATGGCAAATTACCGTCCGGAATTTCTGACTACATAAATAAAAACAAGTTGTATGTCTAATATCATATATAAATGCTTTCGAGGGAGCCACGCACAGGGATTGGCACTGCCAACCTCTGATAGAGACTATTTTGAAATTGTGCTGCCTCCCGTCGAGGCCGTACTCGGGCTCGACAACATGGTTGGTAGTCAACACATTAAAGATGGTGTAGATACTCGATTCATTACACTGAAGGAATTTTTAAAGGAAGCCTTAAAAGGACGAAGCACAGAGTTAGAAGTCTTATATGCTCGGCCAGAGCATCAACAGTATATCGACCATATTGGGCAGGAACTAATAGAAAATCGTCATCGTTTAGTTTCTCAAAAACTATTTAAGGGACTACTAGGATTCTTTGATGGACAACAAAAGAGACTCCTAAAGGGACATGGAAAAGGAAATATAGATAATACGGTTGGTTACGATGTTAAGCTTGGGGCACATGGCTTGCGGGCGATGTGGCAGGCTATCAATCTTAAGAAAACTGGTAGGCTTGATATCTTCGTAGAGGACAGAAGTATGGCGTCTGCTTTACTACTAATTAAAAAAGGTTTAGTGCCATTAGACAAACTTTTGGAAGCTTGTGCGGCACATGAAAAACTATTCCATTCTCTAAATAATAAATTAGTGCCTCCTAATCCTGATTACAATTGGGCCAGTGAATTCCTTATAAGGACTTACAAAGATGCGTATTGTTAGAGGAACGCTTTTCATACTTGCAATTCTAGTAATTCCAGCTATGATGTTTTTAGTTTCACACGGCTACACGCAGAATGAAGTCAAACCTATAGTCGGCACTCAGAAACTAGAGCCGCCGCCACAGGTGGAGGAACCTCAACATTATATCTTTTCAGAAAATATACTAGAAGATCAGATTTCAGAACTAAGAGATCATGAATTAGGTAGCAAAGGCTACCTAGTAAATGATAGGATAGAATGTACGGGAGAAAAGGGGGATAATTGCATTATCAGTGTTCGTCGTATTGACGAAAGCAGACATATCTATTTTCTAGAATGTGGCATTACAGACAAGCCGATTGCATCATTCGATCAGGAGACGCGAACTTGGACAATAAACTATACCAGAAAAGTGGAATTGCTCTAGCACTTCTTTTCCTGGGGGGCTGTTATAAAGAGGGGCGTGTTCATCCCCAAGCCTTGGAGGCTCCGGGCCACACCGAGCCTATAGAGGGCGGGGACGGCGGCAATTGCTTTCAGGCTCCAGTGCCCGAGCCCATTAGTATTTATTTATTATTAACTGGTGGTGCAACACTATATTTATCTAGAAAGCGAAAGCGTCAAGATGGGTGATAATAAGTGGTCAGAAGATGAGAAAGAAATATTACAAAATCTGTGTGGAAAATTTACTCATGCAGAAATAGCCAGGATATTAAATCGTTCGCTTTCCTCGGTACAACAGGCGTCTATTCGGCTTGGCTTAAAAAATCCAAGAGTAAAAAGTAATATAGACAAAATCATGCGTCGAGTCATGATATCAGAACATAGTTTTAATGAAACGCCATGCTGGATTTGGACAGGAAAAACTTCTAGAGAAGGTTATGGCGTCATATCTATCAATAATAAACGACGCCGAGCACATCGTTATGCTTGGGAATATTTCAATGGCGTTCTCAAAAAAGAGTTAGTAATAGACCATTTATGTAAAAATAGAAATTGCGTTAATATATTACATCTTGAGCCAGTTCCAAACACAGAAAATGTCTTGCGTGGCAATAGTCCTCCCGCACAAAATTTACGAAAAACTCATTGTAATAATGGGCATATATTTGACGAAAAGAATACATGGTTAGATAAACATGGCTATCGTCACTGTAGACGATGCAAATATGAAAGAATGGCAAAACATCCTTGGAAAAATAAATATGTTGCCGACATTATATCATAAAGCCAAGTCCGGCGATCTCAGACAGTGGACCGTCTGGACAGAAGGTCCGGTTATTGTGACCGAATACGGGCAAGTACATGGTGTCATGCAAATATCACGTAAAACTGCCGAAGGTAAGAACGTTGGGCGTAGCAATGAGACTTCTCCAGAGGAACAGGCTAAGTTAGAAGCCAAGTCGCTTTGGACTTATAAGGTTGAAAGGAAGTATTCTGAGACGCCAGAAGGGGCCAAAGAGTCCCTATATCTTCCTATGCTTGCACATGACTTTAAACCCGGAAAGGTTAAATTTCCCGCGTCAGTGCAGCCAAAATTAGATGGATGTTTATTTCGTAATACTTTAATAGATACCGATAAAGGAAAATTAACAATAGAAGAAATTGTTGAAAATAAACTCCCAGTAAATGTTTTGTCACTTAATGAACAAAGTGGTATATTTGAATATCAGCCAGTTATTAATTGGTTTAATAATGGAGAATTAGATTATAAGGAATGGTTAGAGATCGTGCCAGTTTATGGCAAACATATTAAATGTACAAGCGATCATAAATTTTTCACACAAAATGGCTGGAAAAAGGCTATAGATTTAGCACCTGGGAAAGATAAGATTCAGACTAAAACACATTCAGACTATCTTAATAGCCTGATAGCTGGAACGCTGCTTGGCGATAGTATGATAGTAATAGAAAAACGTGGGACTGGACAATCATATAGAGTAGTATTTCAACATACAAATAAGGCATATTTTAATTTCAAAATTACGACTTTAGACATTAAAGGAAATGTATCAGAAATTATCACGGAGTATGGTAGTCAAGGCTTTCGTTTTGTATCTGACGCATTAACAAATTCTAATTTTCCTATAAAACTATGGTACTTTACCGGACATTCGGATTTGTGTGGTAAAAGAAAACTTGTTTTATATAAGACTTTGAAAAAGCTTCTAACACCAGAAGCCATATCATTATGGATTGGTGACGACGGTAGTTTGTCATACAATAATAATAACCGGGACACGCCGATCTTGTCGATCAGTACGCATGGACATTCTAAAGAACAGATCCAAGAGTTTGTAAAATACTTTGACATAGTATGGAACTGTATACCAAATATCTATACTGATAAAAGAGTTAATAATAGTAAGTGCTCGGGACAGTTTTTAACATTTGATACAAAAGATACTCTGTTTATTTTAAATAAGTTACGTAATAAGCAATGTCATGGAGCAGAATATAAGTTCTATTTTAGTACGAATAATTATATCAATAAAGCAAAAGATGAGTTTAAGTGGATAGATTTTAAGGTAAGGCGTTCACATAGAATGCCAAAAGCAACGAAATATGACATCGAAGTAGAAAAAAATCATAATTATGTTGCCAATAATACCGTTGTTCATAACTGTCGTGCTTTAGCCTCTTGGGACGGAGACGAAATCTCTCTCACTTCCAGAGGAGGAAAGCCTTGGAACATACCACATATTGTGGCATCTTTAGATTGGCTCCCAAAGGATAGTGTATTAGATGGAGAACTTTATATTCATGGCGAATCCTGCCAGAGAATTACGTCCCTCACCAAGTCTGCTGACCCCAAGGGCAAGTCATTTAAGCCTGAAAGCGAAACGATCGAGTACCACATCTACGATATTCCAGTGTCGACAGGATTTGACGATCTCAACTGGGAAAATCGTCGTAAGCTTTTAAAAGGATACGAACGAGCCGCCTGGACTGGCGGTCTTATTAAGATAGTCCCAACTATAGATGTTACCTCTGAAAAAGAAATGTGGGACGTTCATGACGTCTTTGTTCAGGAAGGATATGAGGGGGCTATTATTCGACTTCATGAGGGGAAATACTTATGGGGTTATCGCTCTAGAGAACTTTTAAAGGTTAAGAAATTCCAAGATTCAGAGTTTTTAGTTACTGACGCTCGCGACGGTAGAGGTAAAATGGCTGGAAAAGTTGTATGGGTTTGTAAGAATAATACCTCAGAGCAGACTTTCGAATGTAGTATGAAAGTTTCAATGGAAGAACGAGAAGCGATGTTTAAGAATCGTAAGTCCTTTATTGGAAGACAATTGACAGTGAGACACTTTGATCTTACCGACGACGATCTGCCACGTTTCCCGGTCGGAATCGTTTTTCGCGATAAAAAAGATTTGCCCGCTTGACTCCCGGCGAAAGTAGAGTATAATAGGGGCGTCACGAAGGATTTTTAAGGTATAAATATGTCACGCACCAAGAAAATGACTGAAAAGCAGCATAAAGAGTTTATCAGGAAGGATTTAGTTAATGTTTAAGCCAGACATTCGTGTCGGTGACATCACGAAGTGCAAGGTTGATGCCATCGTAAATGCTGCCAACTCTTCTGTCTTAGGTGGTGGAGGTGTTAACGGAGCTATTCACCAAGCTGCTGGCCCAGGACTTCTAGAAGAATGTGAACGACTGCGAGATACGGCAGAACACGCTTATGGATGTAATGTGGGCGAGTGCGTGATTACTCGGGGCCACGGACTTCCGGCGTCTTTTATTATCCACGCGGTAGGTCCAATTTGGGACGAGTATGAGGACAAACAAGACGCAAATCTATTGCTTCGTAACGCTTACTCCTCTAGCATTTTTAAAGCAATTCTCAATAACTGTAAGACACTTGTTTTTCCGGCGATTTCTACGGGAGCTTATGGTTTCCCTAAACGAGTCGCCGCAGATCAGGTGCGGATCGCACTAGATACTCTTGAGGAAATTATCAAGACCAATAATCTTCAAATCTCCTTTATCTTCTTTTTACAGGAAGATGCAGATATCTTTGCAGAGGCTTTTAAGAAATAAAGTATGTTCCGGTAGCTCAACGGGCCAGAGCGTGGAGTTTCTAACTCCAAGGTTGAGGGTTCGAGTCCTTACCGGAATACCATTCAAAACGATTGTCCATTAGCGTAACGTTGACGGCGAACATGACGACCATTACCTTTGTTACGAGCCCTATAAGTAGAAGTTAAACTGTGACAATTTGGACACAAAAGACGTAAGTTTTCTGGTCGGTTGTTGGCGTAGTGACCATCAATATGGTCAACTTCTAACGGACATCTACCATCGGACGCATGTTTCTTATTCCAGCCGCATTGCCAGCATTGTTCTCCACGTTGCTCAAAAAGCCAACGACGAATATGATGTGACACTTGATGAGTACCGCCGGTTTCTTGACCGACTAACCACCGCTTAATGTATTCACTTCTTTGAAATTGATGTTGACAAGAAAAAGAACAATAAAGATTTTGTCGTTTTTTACGATTTAATTCTTTTGCACAATAAATACAATAAAATGGTATCTTTTGAACACACTCATTAAAATGAGATATATCTAAGTTTAGTCTTTTAATATGACGTTGAATAGTTTTATAATTTCTACCTCCTGGCTTAGGATATAGTTTTTGACATACTTGAAGGAAAGATTTGGAATTTTTAATAGCTTCTATTAGAGCATTATCTGTCCAACACGGTTTTCTTTTATTAGGATAAAATTTATTATTAAATGTAACGGCACACGATAAACTGCAAAATTTGAAATTTGTAGTATCTTTATGACAACACGCACACTGCCTCTGTAGTATAGTGGTAATATTCAACTCCTGTAAAGTTGGGACGCCAGTTCGATTCTAGGCCAGAGGCTCCATTAATACGAAACCATCTGACCCTGTATAAGATGAAATACGCTAAAAGTGAATTCGACACGAAACAAAATAATATTTTAAGGCATAATAATGACAACTTACCCGTTCTATAAAGATATGAGGATTGAATTAGTTCGCGGCGTCACAGTGTTATGGTGTGGTCGCTGCGAAAAGGAATTCTTAGCGAAGATTAAAGAGGGACAGGACGACCCATCGTATGTTTGTCCTAAATGCAAAACCCAAAACAAGTTTTCCATTAAATGGAGAAGTTTAAAATGAATGCTACTCGTGCCTATTTCATTCGCACACGTAATCGCAATCGCATCCTCGCTACGCTCGTTTGTCGAATCGTCGGCCGACCGGCCGCTGGCGATCAGACTCTAAACGTGCCACACCTTGCTTTCGGGATCTCACGGGCGTCAGCCGAGGAAAGTTCGCCCTCTCGAAAGATTGGGCGGCTGATTGCGACAGAGCGTCTTGAGCAAGCTGTGACGGACAATAAGAATGTTTTCACTGTTAGTTATCACCGGGACATAAAGGATACGCCCGACCTTATGATTGCTGGTATCCTTGAACTTTCACAGGTTGTTCCAACACTGAATCGTCTCCTATTGTGTGATAGTTGGCGTATTCCACAGACTATTCCAAACTGGTGCTGGAGACAAGATCCTAACTGTTTCGATTCAGATCATGTGGATCAGTATCTCGATATGTTTTGCAAGATCCGAAATAGTGTGGAAAAGGGGGCTTTCTAAGAGGCTTCAACTTTTTGGCGTCTCATATAATGGTATTATGCCAAACCGTTAATTTGGTCATCTTGGTTCGATTCCAAGGGTGCCAGCCAATGGGTCGGTGATGTAACTGGATAGCATAATCGTCTCCAAAACGATTCGTTTAGGTTCGACTCCTGACCGGCCCGCCATTTCTTTTAGTTATGGAGTAACATATCCCGGAGTGGCGTAATGCAGCCGCGATAGCCTTAGAAGCTATTGCCCGTAAGGGCGTGCAGGTTCGAATCCTCTCTTGGGGACCATTTTAATTTATGGAGAAAAGTATATGAAAAAACTTATGTTATTCGTGTTGTTTGTATGTGTATCGTGCGGAGATTGTTTAATAAACGCCATAAAAGCAAACAATCCAGAGAATCAAAGATTTACAGTGGTGATTGAAAAACATAATACTGCTACTGCCGATGCAAAAACTATTTTGATTACGGATAAAGTTACTAACCAACAATATGTTATAGTTAATATTGATGGTAAAGCTGTTCAATTACTACAAATTAGGAATAATTAATGAAAACATTACTATCGCTCCTTCTAGTATGTTTAGTGGCCTGTGATATCACGCACACTGTCAGGTCTGCACCAGAATCATTTTCAAGAGAATTATTGGAAAACAAATATCCGACAGGATCAAAAGTACAGATTTACAGTAGTGCGGATGCCCTAATAGGTGGTGCATATCTAGATCCACGTAAGATTTTTGAGGTAGAGATTCTAGATTACTCTTATGACTTCATTAAGATTAAATATCTGGACGTTGTCCCCAATAGTTGGAACGAAGGGGCTGACGGGAATATAGCATGGCGTGAGCGACGACTTTTTTTCCCGATTGACTTACTCAGAGAGTAAAGCTAAAATAGATTCGCCGTGGTGGCGGAATTAGACGCAGCGGGGTTGAACTCGCCGGTAAGCTTGCTTACCATGTAGGTAAAATCCTACCCACGGCACCATTTTTCGTCCTTGACAAAGAGATTTTTAAGAGTATACTCTGATGGGCGTCGGCTAAGTGCTGAAATTCCTTTGTGGCTTGCTCTATCTATTCAAAAGGCCCAAGTGTCGTAATTAGCAGCCGAGCGGGATTCAAAATCCCGTGCCAGAAATGGCGTGAGGGTGCAAGTCCCTCCTTGGGCACCATTAACAATAAAGGATGTAAAGCATCATGTTCACTAAAGAAGAATACCTGAAAAGTTTTGATATCAAAGAAGAGATTTATAATCTTGCCACAAAACTGATAGAAGTTAAAGAGATTACAGATAATAAACGTCTTAGTATTCAAGATATTGACCACGATCAAAGTGGTATCAACATCCGTATTTATGAGCGTTCATGTAATTGTTGTTCGGATGAATACTGGGACACTATTCGTATTCCACTAGAAATATTACTAGAGCCAGATCCTATAAAGATAATGATTGAATTGATTCAAAAGAAGAAGGCGGAAGAAACTAAAAGGAAGACGGAAGAGGCTGCTGCTGAAAAGTTAAGGAATGAAGCTGCGACGCTTGAACACGACCGTAAAATGTTCGAACGGCTTAAGGCTAAATTTGGAAATAATCCATGATTGTAAATCAGAAGAATGTTCGTAAGCTAGTTGACGCACTGCGGGGCGGTAAATACCATCAGATACAAGGAATGCTATGCGTGGTTAGGGGCAATCAAACTTTTCATTGTTGTCTTGGCGTAGCCTGCCGGTTAGCTATTAAGGATGGGGTACAAATTAATGTCGAGAAAGACTGTGGTAATCATGTTACTTTTAATCGAGCGATGTCTATGCCGCCACCTCCCGTTGAACGTTGGTTAGGTGAAGATGTCAATATAGGTAAATTAGCCAACATGAATGATGGTGGCAAGTCTTTTAAAGAGATTGCCGACGATCTAGAAAATGAGTATTTGCGATGAGATGGTACAAAGACTTTGATGACAACGATAATACTATCTACAGTGCTTCGTCTGTCTATCACGATGACGGATCGCACTTGCAATGGAGAGTAACGCAGGTTCTAGAGGATAATAAGATTCTCTGGACAGTGAAGGAAAGTGACGGAGATATTATTGATGAATTTTCTCTGGAGAATCTTAGATGGAAGACTGCCGACGCTGCCAAGAAGTGGATTGGTCGTCAGGAAACGGCAGTCATTAAAAGTATAAAGAATGCCGAATACTAACGTGGTACGATGGGTGAGTGGCTAATACCGCCAGACTGTAAATCTGGTCCCTAGTCGGTTCGAAGGTTCAAATCCTTCCCGTACCACCATTCTTGCAGGAACATCAAATGCGGTGAAACATGGAAAGTCTTTACTACTATTATCATAAAGTGATTGGAATTCGACCATACCACGTAACCAATAGGATTAAGTGGTGGTGGCAGCGTCGTCGCCGTGGATTTGATGATAGTGAACTTTGGAATCTTGACCATACAATTGCCAAGTTTATCCTCCCAAGACTTAAAAGGTTTAAAGAAATATGCCACGGCTATCCAAGCGAACTTCATGTAGATGGTGACGGCAAGATTGGCGAAAAGAGATGGGACGAGATTCTTGATAAAATGATAATTTCCTTCGAAGCTGTTATTAATATGGATGAGACGATCCTAGAAGGAAAAGAAGCCTACGAAGCTGCCAACAAACACCATAAAGAAGGCATGAAGCTCTTTTGCGAATATTTTGGAAACTTGTGGGATTAACGTGACTTACGCCGTGAACAAGATTGAAAGGGTTGCTAAAAAGATCCGTAAGTGGGCCGAGGAGCGTTGGCCTTACGAGGATTTATGTGGCATGTGCGGGATTGCTTCGGTAATGCTGTATAACGCCCTAAAACAGATTGGTATTTATGCAACAATTGTCTGCAACAACGAACACGCATTCCTAGAGTATGACGGTTTGGCGATAGACATTACCGCCAGTCAATACGGTCATGGCCCGGTTGTGATTTGTAGAATGGACGATGTTAATAAAAATAGCTACTGGACCGTTACTCACAGATTCAACAGTTCAGAGGGATTTATAGCTCATCAGAAAACTATTGGTTGGCCGAAGGAACAAATATATTATGGCTAAAAGAAAAAGAATTAGAGATAACAGCGAGCCTCTAGATATCTCTGGTATTGCTTATGACAAAATGCCCCTTAGAGCGTATATCGCAAATCTTAAATACATCTTGGATGACTTCGCTGGTCCGCAATACGACGACGCAATTATAAAGGTAGTGAATCATTGCGAAGACGCAGACACTATCTATGTCATCTCTTTTAGAGATGAAACAGATAAGGAGATGGAGAGGCGACTGTTTCGTAGGAAGAATGCGTCGTTTCGTGCTAAACAGGCCCGTGAAAAGGTTAAAGCGGATAAGACAATGGAAGAACGTCGAGAGCTTCAAAGGCTTTTAGCAAAGTATAAGCCTAGTGTTTTACTAGAAGATAAAGATTGAGAAAACTGATCCGAGATCGTCTAACGGTAGGACGGCGGCCCTTGAAGTCGCCTATCTAGGTTCGAGTCCTAGTCTCGGAATTCTGCCTGTAGTATAATGGTATAAGTGCATCTGTCTGATACACAGAAGACGGTTCCATCTAGGCAGACCAATTCCCGGGTCGTATAATGGTAGTATACCTGATTCTGAATCAGTTGGTGTTGGTCCGATTCCAGCCCTGGGAACCATTTATGAATAAGAAACAAATAGCGTTCTTTCTTTTCTTAATAGTGTTAATCTGTCTATTGATTATGGAGATAAAATAATGTCAGTAGAAATCGTTAAAGAATTCTTCCCCGCATTATCAGACGATGAAGCTTTTAATATTCTTGTTAATAGGACTGGTTGGCCCGCTTTTTTCGAAACAGATGACCACGAAAGGGAAATACGTCAAAGCCTAAGGAAATTTAAAGCCCTTTTAGATGCTGATGAAACGCCATGTGATACGTGTAATGAAGCTGCTGTAGTTGTACGTAAACACGACGCAAGCTGCAAGCGATGTTTCCGGTTCGGCGGTGGTCGGAACTTTTTGCTTCATAGACTAAAAACTATATTGACATGGCGGAAAAAGAGAGTATAATGTGCTTCGCACAGCGGGCCACGAATCGTCGGGTAGACGATAGCACTCTTATAAGGTGTCATAGCAAGGTTCGAGTCCTTGGTGGCCTACCATAATCACATCTGGTCTTTACCAGTAAAGGAATTACCAATGAAAAAAGAAAATATTGCTGGATACGTATGTATGATAGTGGCACCTCTAATAATTTTGTCTGCTGCTATAGTACCAAGTCCTAATTCATTTAAAAAGAACGAAGCAAATATTCATCAAATCGGTTGCGTTAATGGCAATGGATCTATTATTGCTATAATTGAATTCGAGGGTCGTAGATATATTACTTCTACATCCGGTGGTATTTTGGAAATTAAGTAATATGAACAAATCCAACAGCATTGGCTTAAGCGGCTTTATCTTCCTAATTTTTCTATTCCTGAAGCTTGCTGGTATAGGGGAGGTCGCCACATGGTCATGGTGGTGGGTTACTTCTCCGCTATGGATGCCTTTGGGAATTTGTCTGGCAATTTTAGGCGTAATTGGTATCGTGTATTCTATTGTCACAGTTATTACTGGAATTGGCAATATGACTGAGCGGCGGCAGCGTCGCCGCGTTCAGGAAACTTTGGATAAAATGCGTCGAGGTGCATAATTAACTAGCCAAAAGGACATATCAATGAATAAATTTGAAGAGATTAAGAAACTACAAAAAGAACTAAAGGCTAAGATTCTTGCTATTGGTAAGGATGGGATCAGAGATTTCTTCGGGCCGGTCTTTGACGCCAATCCAAAACTGGAAAAAATTCGTTGGCGTCAATACACGCCATATTTCAATGATGGCGATCCATGTATCTTTAGGGTTCATGAAGCGACGGTGCGACTTAATGGTATGGCGGAAGATGCTGGTGATTATGAGAATGGGTTCGAAGACTCTTACCACTTTCTTGATGGCGAATTTGATTGGAATTTTCAGCTTCCAGATGAAGAAATCCTAGAACAAATCTTCGGTGATCATACGACTATTACTGTATTCCGCAATGGCACGATCGAACAGGACGATTGCGAACACGATTAAATGAACTCGCATTTTCACGCACTTTCATCAATGAAACGTTGGGGAGGCAAACCCGAGGATTATTCTGCCATCCATGACTTCATTGACGGAAGCAAGGCGACCATGCCTGACGTTAGGCATCGAGCTTTGCTGCACAACGCTTTTGGGTGCTTTATTGTGGAGCGTGTTTTCGGACATGCTTTCAAGAACTCCGAAGGTAGAGTAATTGCTGTGCGTGAAGTTGTCGAGCAACATATTATTGATGACTTGGGGTTTATTCCGACCGTACAAGACTGGCTAGAGAATATGCCGCTTCATGCTGTGCCGTGGGCCGGCGGACATCCTGACAAAGTTCTGGCTTCTGGAAAACCTCTAAGGAATAGAATTAAAAATAAATTAAATGACGCTACCAAGCGTGCATAATAGGCTGTCATTAAACATAGTCCCTTCGGGGACGCTTTAGGAGCTTAAAATGGAACTACCCGTAACTGTCGATCTCAATTCTCTTACATTAGATACTTTCCAGGCCACGACCGGCCATCGCTTCCGCATGACGAAGGATCAGAAGGCCCGTGCCATTAAGCGTGAGGAGGCTCTAGCGGAGTTCATTGCTTCCGAGCGTACCGCTCGTTACGCCGCCCGCCCTACCGTTGCGGCCGTGACTCCATCCACGGCTCCGGCGACCACCGTGGCCCCCAGCAACAGCCAGAGCTAACTATTACGGGAGGTAGGTTAACTCGACAGGATAAACCACTGGCATACTCGCCAATAAAGTTGGTTCAAGCCCAACCTTCCCACTATTCTACCATAACATTACAAGGAACAGTCATGTCAAGGCGTAACCGTAATATGTGTGTAAGGATTGCTAGAGACGTACTCAAGCAACTTAGGCTTGGGCGATATATCGCTACGGCGGGAACTTATGTGTATATAACTAACTTATCCTAGCTGCCGATTGGGGACAGAGATATAGTGATAATACAAAACGTCTCCGTGCTATCATGCTTAATGTGATTAGAAATAATGGGGATTTCAAGATTCCTGTTAATTAGAGACGAAAGTTGATAAGATTTTATCTAGGTGTAACTCAGTTTGGCCAGAGTGCCACGTTTGGAACGTGGAAGTTCGCAGGTTCGACTCCTGCCACCTAGACCATCCGCGTGTAGCTCAACAGTGGAGCAATTCTTTTACACGGAAAAGGCTGTAGGTGCGACTCCTACCATGCGGACCACTAGGGTCCATAGCTCAATGGTAGAGCTTCTGCCTCTTAAGCAGGAGACGAAAGTTCGATCCTTTCTGGACCCACCATTTTTACTAAAGGTATATAATGTCAGATCATCTAATCCCAGTGGTTCAAATTATTAAAGAGAAACATCCAAATGCCGACAAGCTTAGTCTTGTCAAGGTCGACGGTTGGACCGTATGCATTAATTCTGCACAGTGGGAAGGTGTAGAAAAAGGAATTTATATTCCACCGGACTACGTGGTGGATACAACGCGGAGCGAGTTTAGTTGGTTAGCGAAGCCTGGGCATGGCCCAAAACATAGAGTTAGGGTACAGAAGTTACGTGGGGTTACTTCGTATGGCTTTTTGATCCCTGCCCCTGATGACGCTGTACTCGGCGAGAATTACCTAGAACGCCTTCAGGTCGAAAGATACGAGTCAGAACTACACGCCCTAAGCACCAAAGGGGCTTCATGCCAAGGCCCCAATGGATATTGGCCGGTCTATGATCTTGATAATTATTATAACCGTACAGCCTTGCTAACTGAGGGCGAAGAAGTAGTTATCTCTGAAAAATTAGAAGGTTCAACAGGACGCTTTGTATTTACCCATGGCAAGATGTTTGCCGGATGCAAAGAATGGAAGATGGAAGATCCAAATAGTCTATGGTGGCAATGTCTGGAGCAAAATCCGTGGATAAAAAAATTCTGCGAAGCAAGTCCCGACCACATGCTCTATGGAGAAATCTATGGTCATCTTAAGGGATTTCCGTATGGTCGTACAAGTAACCAAGTTTTCTTTAGAGCCTTTGATATTTTTTACAAAGGACAATGGCTAAACTTTGATGAAGCAGTTTGGCTAGCCACACTTAATGACGATTGTATGACGACCGACGAAACTAAATGGGTTCCTATTTTATATCGAGGACCATTTAATATAGAAGATACAAAAGCTCTATCTGAAGGTCAAACGACCGTTCCCAATGTCACACATATTAAAGAAGGCGTGGTTTTACAACCTGTGCCAGATAAAACCCATCCAAAATATGGAAGAATTAAATTAAAAATAGTTGGATCGGATTACTTATTAAAATCATGATTGGTTCATGGACAAATGAAGACAAACAGATATTAATAGATTTTTATGGCGTCATTCCCACAAAAGATTTATTAGATATACTTAAAAGAACAGAAAAAAGCTTAAGAAAAGAAACGTATAGATTACGTGTATTATCTCGTACAGATCCAATTACAAGATTTAATTCCCATCTTTTATTTACAGATAAATTATTTAACGGTATACGATGTATTGAATGGGCTGGTTATAAAGATCGTGATGGTTATGGTAATTTCTCTTATGAAGGTGAAACTTGGCAAGCACACAGATGGTGCTACGAACAAATATACGGTCCAATAAATGATATTCTGACTATAGATCATTTATGTAGAAATAGGGCATGTATTAATCCGATACATATGGAGTTGGTCACTAATGCAGAGAACGTACTACGTGGTTACGGAATATGTGCCCAAAACGCTAGAAAAACTCACTGTAAGCGATCTCACGAATTTACAATAAAAAATACTTATGTATTGCCAAACGGGGGGCGAGTTTGCAGAACTTGTAGAAAAGACATAAAAGAAAGATATAAAATGAAATTGGAAAAGTCATGACTAATAAAAATGCTCGTCCTCTTTGCTTTACATGCATACACGGCCTATGCGTCCGTCAAACCGAAAAAGCCACTATTCTTCTTTCCGATTCTGACGATGAGGATAAGGACGAATGGGAAGATAAAGATACTATTAAGCCAGAGCCTAAGCAGACAGAAATTAGAAATGAAGGATACACGGTCATTTGTTTCTGGAATCCCGTAAAGAATCCAGAGATAGAGCCGGTGCAATTTTCAGAAGTTCTAGAGTGCAACCGCTACGAAAAAAATTCCTCAAAAAATAACTTGACTGGCAGCGGCCCCGTTGTAGAATAGCGGCCATGACAAACACGAAGCACGCCATGAAGTTGGCCCTTCAGTCTCCGTGCGAACATTACCGGCACGGAGCGGTTATCCATAAGAGGGGGCGTCCGATTACCGGGGCTTTTAACGTCCCTTATAAGACGCACCCTAAAGGATCTGGCCCATATACAACTTGCCATGCAGAAGTTAGGGCAGTTGCTAAGGCTCTGAGTATTCTGAATAAAAGTGATCTTTCTGGTTATAGTATTTACGTGATTCGTATCAACAAGCGTGGCGAAATGAAGCTCAGTAAGCCGTGTGATGATTGCATGGCTCTTATTAAGGAACATAACTTGTCAGTGGATTGGTCAAAATGAGTAATATGAAGTTGATTCAGTGTACAGATTGCGGCTCTTATAATGGCGATAAAGATCCTGAATGTGCAAATTGCGGCAAACGATTTGGTAATCAGCCACATAAACAGGACGCCAAACACGATCTTAATCGTCGCCGCCACAAAAAGCGTTTCGATGACGAAGACGAGGATGATGACGGGGATTTTTGATGCAACCTCCTGTAGTATATCCAACCTCGCCTCTTTCAGAGCGAATCAAGGTTATTGAAGACATTATCATTCTATTTGAGTCTGGACATGAGCGTATGTGGCATCCTAACGGGCAACGTAGAACAAAAGAGACGCTAGAACCAGACGGTAAACGTAAATATAAAGAAGAATCAGATAGTGATCTAAAAGACCGCCTAGCGAACTGCAAGAGAATTAGCGAAGGCACATTACCTCAGCTACGAGACGTTTTAGCTACTCTTAATCTATTAATGTATGGGGATTAACATGTATTGGCCCTGGCGTTTACGAAATTACATCTAAAGCATGAAACTCATTATAATTCGTGGCCCATCCGGCTCTGGCAAGAGCACTATTGCCCAACATCTTGGTGGAGAACCAAAAGTCAATTGGTTCGAGTCTGATGATTTTTTTAGCAAGAATGGCAATTATCAATTCGATCCTCGTAAGCTCGGACAAGCTCACGTCTGGTGCCGGACAAAGGCGATCGAAGCACTTATGGACAAGAATTCATCCCACGAATTCGTGATCGTTTCCAATACCTCCACAACTCTTACCGAGGTCAATACCTACATCGACGTTGCCAAAAAGTGCGGAGCAGAATATGAAGTAATTCGCACTCCCGGTCCCTGGATTCCCTCCGAATTGTTCCTCAGGAACAAGCATAATGTACCCTTGGAAGTGCTTAAAAAACAGATCATGCGTTATATTCCGGTGGACGGAGAAACCGAATGGTCAGATTTGTCAATCTTTAAAAATGGAGTTAATGGGAAATGAACAACTTTGCCAAACTAGTAGAGAAGGCTCGTAAGAACCATAAGCGTCGTCCTATCAATTACATTAAGCTTGTATTGGACGAGAGCGGTTCGATGCGTGGTATTCGTGAGTCGGCCCGAAATGCATTCAAGAATCAGGTTGATACGCTGACACAGGAAGCTAAAAATACCAATCAGAGGGCCGATCTCTCAACGATTCGTTTTAGCAACGTGGTAAAACCGGCAGAAACGAACTTCAATGCTTCTAACTATAATCCAGGTGGCGGGACGGCTCTTTACGATGCCGTGGCGGATGCCATTAGAATTGGTATTAATCAGAAGCGTAAGGATGACGGTCTTCTTATCGTAGTGATTACAGACGGTCAAGAGAATGAGTCGAAAATCTATGATCTAAATGCTATCCGGACACTCATCGGTCGTGCTCTGGCCGATGAAAATATCAGTATTGTTGGTAACTGCCCGCCCGGGGGTGAGCATTATCTAACTGACATGGGGATTCCAGCCTACAATGTTCGGCCCTGGGAAGCTACAGACGAAGGTGTGGCCGACTATCTTGTAAGAAATAACGCCGGATCACGGGGCTATTTTGCCAGCCGTGGGAGCGGTCAGAGCGTGCGTCAATCAACTCAGTCTTATATGGCTAACATGGATGCCGTCACCCCGGGTGATGTTAACCGCATGACCGATCTTACTACGCAATTCAAACGATTCCGGGTTGATTCTAGGGATCAAAATACTGAAATTGCAGCTTTCGTTCGAAGTAAAGGACTAACCTATTCTGTGGGGCATGCCTTCTATGAACTCACAAAGCCAGAGAAAGTTGCTTCAACAAAGAACCTTATGATTCTTGACAAACAGACCGGAGCATTGTATGGTGGTGAACAGGCCCGTCGGAAACTTGGCTTGCCAGCAGGGCAAGATATCCGGCTGCGTCCTGGAACGCACGGCGAATTTACCCTCTTCGTTGAGAGCACTTCTTATAATCGTCACCTAGTAGGTAACACTACGCTACTCTATCGGATCTAAGTAAAACCATGAATAACTTTTTCCACTTCTTCTTTGACGGCCTTCTGGAGCGTCCAAAGCCTAGTGACGTTCTACTCGAAGCAGATCGGCTTGGTATTTTGCCGCCAGAGATTACTGCCCTGAAAGGCCGCATCCAGCCTCCTCAACATCATCCCGAGGGGGATGCGTTCGTCCATACTCTATTGGTTGTGGATAGAGCATTTGAACTCGACGTTACAATGGATGAATTGTGGGCGGCTATGTGTCACGATCTTGGTAAGGCATTAACTCCTACAGATAATCTTCCCCACCACTACGACCACGAATTCTTGGGTATTGAACCTACTATGGCTCTTGGAGCAAGATTTAATGTGCCTCAAGAGTGGACGGATGTGGCAGTTGCTTGTGCTCGCGACCATCTTAATGTTCATAGATTTTTTGATCTTAGGCCAGTAAAGAAGGTTGATCTTATCCAAAGACTTGGTGATTATGTGAATAGCGTGGCGTTAGTGGCACAAGCAGATGCTCAGGGACGTGGTCCAACATTTATCAATAGGCCATACCCACAGGGACGAGCATTGATGGACGCTGCCAAGATAGTGTTTGAAACTCGTAACAAAATTGGTGATTATTTCCATAGTTTCACCACTGGTGTTCCAATGGCGAAACTGGACGAAAGAGTTCGTCGAGAATGTGCTAAGGCAATTGCCGGAAAGTTTGGCAAATGATTAATCCACAAAATATTAGAGGTTGGAGACGTACAATCTTAAGGGCTATTAACAAGGGCACTGGAAGATTACGAAATCATTCGGCCGATGATTTACATGCTATGTTAAAGATATGTAATTTTTTATTGAAGCGTCAATATACTAGGGCGGCTAAACTCTTTGAAAATGAAGATATGTTTATGAGAGAGTCTATACCTAAGCCAATTTATATTGGTATACAAGATCATTTAAGTGAGATGTACCCATGAACTATAGTCTAACATGGCTTGAGAAGTTCGCTCGGCTTAATCAGATTGATCCCAATTTGGCACTTAAACTCAGTGCCAAGAATACGTGGTATCTATCAACGCAGATTCGTCTGCAAAGAGCAGATAACGGCCTAATTGATGTAGTTTCTGCTAAAACTCACGGCAAGACGCCAGAGCAAGCAGTCAATGATTTCTGGTCGGTTGCGGTTGACAATTTGACTGCCGGTGATATGCTAGTGGTTGGCCTCAATAAGAATGGGGTTCGTTGGCAAAACTCTAAATGGATTCAGGTGATCTAATGACGATGGCTTTGCTTGATATGATACGTGCCGAGGTTGCGGCTGCTCGCGTAAGCGAACAGACGCATCCGGCATTTCCACATCTAAGCATTTTTAAGTATACTGACGTTTGTGCCTTCGAAGATGGCTGGAATCCAATCAATCGCATGTGTCGTGGCATTATTTTCAATACTACGACCGGCGATCTTGTCGCACGCTCATTTCCAAAATTTTTCAATATTGGAGAGCGTCCAGAAGCCAGCCTAGAAAAACTTCCTAATGAGCCGTTCGAAGTCTTTGAGAAGCTAGACGGCTCAATGGGGTCATTGTATAAGCTTCCTACTGGCGAGTGGGCCGTAGCTACACCCGGCTCTATGGATTCGCCACAGGCACGCGAAGCTACGAAGATGCTCTCGGAGTACGATCTATCTACAGTTCCAGACAACGTAACTCCAATAGTAGAGATCCTATATCCAGAGAACCGTATTGTTGTTGATTACGCCGGTCGGCGTGAACTCGTTCTATTAACTGTCTTTAATCGAGACGGCTCAGAATGGCCCACGCAACAGGTAAATGATCTAGCCATCTTTTGTGGTTTCGGGCGTCCCAAGATTTGTGGACACACCGATCTAGGCAACCTTCCGTTCGCAGAGAATGAAGAGGGCTACGTCATACGCTTTGCGTCGGGCCTCCGAGTTAAGGCGAAGTCGCCAGTCTACGTAATGGCCCACCGCTTCCTCACTAATGTCTCGATTCCTCGCGTCGTAGAGGGCTGTCGAGACGGTTCGATAGCGGCGGTGGCCGCTCAGTGCCCGCCAACGTGGCGAGTGGTCCTAGACGATGTAATTGCGTTGGTACAGAATCGTTATAATAAAATTAACGCAGAAATCAATGAATGGTGGAAGAAAGTAAGCGGCCTTAACCCGTCGGATGGGCCAACCTATGATCCTAAAATATGGCGTAAATATCATGCCATTTGGATTCAGGCAAATGTGCCGCACGAATATCAGGCCGGTGTATTTCAATTACTATCCAATAAACAGCCAACAGAGTGGTTATGGAAGATGACGGAAGAACAACTTGTGAAGGAGTTAAAACATGACAATTCGATTACGCTATAAGAAACTTGATCGAAAAGAAAAGATATTGTTTTGGATTGGCTGTACTATAGGTTTGCCGGTCCTTATTATAGCATTCGCTGGCGTCACGATTTTGCTTGGCGTAGGCACGGCTTTTAACGTGCTGGAGGATTGACTATATAACGGGAGTTAGTTAATGAATCTAAAGTGGACAAAGGAACGACCGAAGATTAATGGACTTTACTGGCATGCTCATGCGTATGGCGTAAGTATTTACGAAGTTAGCATGCCAAGAGATCCAGAAGGTTCAGCAGAAGCGTATATCATGTATATGGGAACGGAACTGTTTGATGAGAAATTCCCCGAAGGGGGATATTGGATGGGGCCGATTCCCCGACCGAAAGCACCAAAAGTATGACTAAATTAACCTCGCACGATAAAGCAATACTAGTGGGCCTTCATATGAGCGGCGGTTCATGTGACGGCCCAAATGATTTACATACCCTTGATTTAACTTTAACTAGCGAATGGATTGAGACGGTTCTAAGAGAAATGCGACGGAGAGTGCCCCGAAAGGAATGGGACATATTTCGTCAAAAAATTGAGTCGGTGTTTTTCAGTAATAGCAAGAGCGAAGACCCTCGTTATCCAGAAGAGTATGTAGATAAACTATCGCCATTAGCCATTGCTATATGGTTGGCTACAAATGCCACCAACTTTACTGCAACCGTTTGGACACCAAAACAGAAGTTTAATTTCTGTGAATCCTTCAACAAGAAGTGGTCTATTCTATTAGATCCAGTTAATTTAGAGCCATCGTCTGAGCATGACGAGATTAATCTCTGGCTCTTAACACAACGCTATTTACGAGAGTTCGCCCCCAATAAGACGCCGATGTTTACGGCATGTTATCCCCGCAGGCACAAGATGATTTATCTTTCGGGCGGCCAGCAGTTTTCTCCCGATGGCGGAGCAAGTTGGCGTAGTATCGTTAGTCCGGCTCTTTATAGGGCGGGCTATGATATTTTCAATCCAGTATTTGAAGGATTCGCCGTACACGATCGTTATGGAATAAATATATCTCAACTAACTCTTGAAGAGTATATTGGAGCGGGAGGTCTTTTTATTGAGAAGGACTTAGGAGCTATTAAGAATAGCGACGCTGTTCTAACACTGATTAATGAATCTGCCCTAAAGGGTGCGGGGACCAAGAGCGAGGCCACAATCGCAGTGGATTATAACATTCCTAATTATTTCGTCTTGGAGGAGGACTTTAAAGCACGCGACCTACCGATATGGTTAGCAGGATGCATTCGTAATAAGAAGTTCCTTTTTGAGCATAATGACTTTAATGGAGCCTTGGAAGCTATTAAGCGGAGCATTTAATGCCATACATTCCTATTAAAGATCGTAAGCGTTTTGACTTCTATCTCGATTCTCTTAATGCCAACATCATTTCTCCCGGCGAGTTTAATTATTGCGTTAGCCGCCTTGCCTGGGATATGGTCAAGAGACTTGGGGGGAACTATGCCGCTCACAATACGGTTATTGGGGCTCTGGAGTGTGCCAAGCTGGAACTGTACCGGCGGCTAACCGTAATTTATGAAAACGAGTGTATAGAAAAGAACGGAGACATCCTATGAAGAAGCCGTTATTCATTGCTATTTCAGGTAAAAAAGGTTCGGGGAAGGATGAACTAGCTCGTCAATTAATGGCCCGGCTTGCTGGCGATCACCAATTAGGTGTTGCCATTACACACTTTGCAGATCCTCTTAAGGAAATATGTATTCAGCTTTTCGGACTCGATAAGACAAAGATATATGGTAGCAATGAAGATAAGGAAACACTGACAGAAGTTATGTGGGACGGTTTTCCAGAAGGGGTGCGAGAGAAATACACCCTGGATAGGGCCGGAAAGGATGGATCTTGGGATGGGGAACGATTCTATTATAAATTAAGAACTGGCCCCATGACTCACCGCGAATTACTTCAAATCATGGGTAGCGATATATTCCGTGAAAGAGTATATCAGAATTTGTGGGCGGAGTATCCCTTTAAACAGACGTGGAAGATAATTGAACCTATTTCTGGTATTAATTGTCCGGCAGACGTGGTACTGATCGCCGATCTAAGATTTTCTAATGAAATCGAAGAAGCTTTAAAGAATGGCGGACTAGTTGTCCGCATAAAACGTAACACCCGACATGTAGATAACCATCTCTCAGAGACGGCACTAGATAGCTATGAATGGAATAAACCAAGACATATCGTTATTGATAATAATGGTACATTAGAGGATCTTAAAAGAGAGGCCGCTAGGATAGCAGCCGATATAGGAGAATTGCTGCGTGGAAAATAATGTAAGCTTAACTGGCGATCAGTCTCGCCTACTCATTCAGTTAATGACTAACGAGAACGTTGTATACAAGGGTAGCTCGCTACCCGATGTATATATAATCTTTGGGCAACTTATTGCCATAAGTAATGTACAGCCCCCCGCACAATCACCTCCTAGTTCCAATTGATTTTGGTGGGACTCCTAGAATTTTGAAATAATACCGGGAATACACAAAATGTTAGAGTGGAATACATTTATTGAGAACCGACAAGTTAGAATGAATAATCAAAATTTTGATATACATAAAATAGACCCCGGTATACGTCATGCAGTTATATGCCTAAGAAAAAATGGAATTGATACAATAGGTTCTTGTGAGAGTGGAGAAGGCCATGCATTTAAATTTCCATCAGTCCTATTAAGGCATCACGCCAATATAAACAAAATTACCACCACTTTAGAATCAAATGGTTATACGTGTTTTTCTATATCTCACACATGGCAATATTATAATCTAGGAATTATAAAACCAGATCACACTTTAATAGAGATATATGATTTCACTTGACTAATTAAGTTCTGGTGATATACTTCTTGCAAGGCGATTTTAAAAGGATACCCCCACATGCTAACTGTTGATCAAGCAATAAAACAAATACTATTGGCAATTAGTGATGGAAACATTGTGTCACTACGCGGAGTTCCAGTACAAGAACATTTTCAAGATACTGTCTCTACAGAGTTTATCAAATATTATAACGGTTTTGGTGGATATTCTAGAATAGGACAGATTGTAGAAGATGCTATTAAACTTTGTAGTAATCGAATTGTTATAATAAAGGAATAAAAATGAAGGCATTAATCCTAGATTTTGAAAGTGGGGGATTAGACTATAAGAAGCATTCTCCACTGTCAATAGCATTCTGTGTAGTTGATCTAGACAAGGGAGAGATTCTTAATCAGTTCTCCACTCTTATTAAACTCCCTAGCTATAATGTTGAGCAAGAAGCTTTGGCCGTAAACGGCCTATCTGTGGCAGAGTGTCAGGCCACAGGAATGACTCCAGAAGAGATTGCGGAAAAATTAATGGATGCGTGGGTAACTCACCAATGTTCATTAATTGGTGGTCATAACCTACACTTTGATCTTAGATTCTTAGCCCACTGGATTTTTGGTGTTGAACCTCAGAATATTGATAGGATTCTGACGTACCGTTACTTAGATACATATCCTTGTATCCAACTAATGATGGGTGGAGCTAAAGCACCTCCTGGCACATCTCTTAAACAATGTGTAAAATTCTTTGATATTGACATGAAGGAAGTTAAAGGCGGTTATCACCAAGCTTTATTCGATGTTGTTGCTACTGCAAAACTTCTTATTAAATTTCGTCAGTTATTAGGAGCAACCGCATGAAAAAGTTGTTGCTATCGTTTCTAATCTCAACAGGATGTGCTCCAGACAAACCATTAACTGATGATGATAGACTTGATAAAGCCTGTGAAGAACTAAGTCTTACATTACATTATTATCCAGAACACGATTATAATTCTGCTAATGTTGTAGAGATGATGCGTGCATATGTTGATGGTATAGAACGTCTGAGAAAGATATATGGTAAACAATGAATTATCGCTTCGATAAAAGAAGTAAAGATAAGTTCAAACAAGACATTAAAGAAGCTTCAAAAACCGAAGAGACTATTCTAAAACTTTGGATAGACCTTCTTCAAAAGGACGGGCTTACTAGACCGTCCTACAGTAATTTAGCCGCTGGAAGAGATGGTAAGTTTCTTAAGGATGCCGACGTAGATTCTACAGCCGACTTCGAAGTAGAAAATTTTGGAAAAATAGAAGTAAAATTTTGTAACCCGTTCCTAAAAACTAGATTTCACTTAAAAGTTGGACAACTAAAATCCTATATTAAACAGAAGGCAACAATTTTAATAGTAAATGGATGGGAAACCGACATGCCAGAGTTTACTCTCATTAAAAATGTCATGATGTTAAAAATAATTGATATGTGTGAAATAGTGAGTTGGGGTGGTATGGGTGGCAAAAAATGTTATCGCGTACCAACGCAAATGTTCGTATGGAGAAAATTGATTGGCTAAAAGTGATATTAAGAAACGTATCTTAAAAAAGGCAAAGAAAAATAAACAAACTAAATGTTGGGAATGGCAAGATAGAATTAAAAATGGTTATGCTATTATAACTATCCCAGTTCATAGATTAGCAATAGAACTATTTACTGACAGAATTATAAAGGATGGAAAAGTAATAGATCATTTGTGTAGAAATACTAAATGTATCAATCCTAAACATCTTGAACCTGTTTCAAATAAAGAGAATATATTACGTGGAATAGCACCTCCGGCCATTAATGCAAAGAAAACTCACTGTATATATGGTCATCCATTTAGTGGAGACAATCTCAAATTAAAATCAAACGGTAATAGAATTTGTAAAGAGTGTCAAAAAATTAAATGTCTTCAATGGTATCATAAAAACAAAGATTTTGTCGGACAAGATAATAAAAAGAAAACACATTGTCCAAAAGGACACGAATATTCAATAGACAATACAAAAATTTATAATAATAAAAGATATTGTTTAATGTGTAATAGAAACAAACATAGAAAGAGTAAGCATGAATAAGTTTGCAATCATCCTGCCAACGATTGGTCGGGAATCTTTAAAAGAGTCGATCGACTCCGTATTAGTACAGACCTATCCAGAATTCACTTTAATAATCAGTTATGACCGCCATAACGTCTTCGAAAGCATTGCTCCACAATATATAGACAAACGTATCGTTCATATTTCGCCGGGCAATTTAGTTTGCTCAGAGGATAGTGGAGCGTCGGCCCGTAATTATGCAATACAGTTTGTACCACCAGACTGTGATTGGATTTGCTATATCGACGATGATGATACTTGGCATAAAGATAGATTAGAGAGATTCAATCATTTTATCCTCTTAAATGAGGAAAACCCAAAATTTGAGCTATTCTATTCATTCGGCGATCTTTGGAAGTTTAAACACCGCAGCCCTAGAAGTTCCAGAAAGGAATCAAAAAGAATTGGTATCGTAGATAATGTCACCTGTGGCGGTATGAGTCACACGCTTAATGTCTTTAAAAAGACCGCTGGCTGGAACGGCAAGAATGTGGAGGATCACGACCTAGAATTATATCATCAGATGTCGCAACACTGTGATGATGATGTGCTGGAAGCGTCTACATTTAATTTCTATTGGAGATAAGAGTGTCCCTCAGAATCATTAATCTCTTTGCCGAAAATATTAAAAGGCTGAAAGCCGTTGACATTTCCCCCAAAGGAAGCACGGTTATTATTTCGGGCAAAAACGAACAAGGAAAAAGCTCCGTCCTAGATTCTTTCTGGCTTGCCTTAAAGTGGTCTGTCGCCAGCAAGATCAATCCCATGCCCATTAGGGACGGTACAGATCACGCCATGATTATTGTTGACATGGGCGACTATCGCGTTACTCGACAATTCCGCCTTAACGGCGAAGAAGAAGTAACGACCCGTCTTACGGTTGAGCGAGCTAATGGTGACACGGTAAAGAGCCCCCAGGCATTGATTGACAGCTTTATTGGTTCCCTATCATTCGATCCTTTAGAGTTTATGCGTAAGACTCCAAAAGAACAAAGAGAAATGCTCGCGGAGATTAGTAAGTTAAATCTAGTAGAACTAGACGCGAAACATCAAGCTTTATATACCGAACGTACCGACTTACATCGTGAAGCAAAAGCCCTCACGGCTAACATTAGTAATATTGCCCCACCAACTGATGCTTCGTTAGGTGAGGTAGATACTGCCGCACTATTAGATGAACTAAATAATCTTAAGAGGGATCTGGCCGAATCAGATCGGAAGACGATTGATAGAACTGATTTATCAAATCGAATCAATACATTAAAAACGGAATTAGATAGACTACAGGCATTATATGACACTACTTCTCCAGTAGATAGCTCCCCACTAAGATCAAGGATAGCAGAAATAGAAGATAAAATCCGTCGGGCAGGAGAAATTAATGCTAGAGTTCGTGAGATAAAGACGTATAACGATATTACAACAAAGATCAATACAATACAGAATCGCGTAAGTGAAATAGAGTCTGGTTTAAATGCTATTCAAATGGAACGTCAGACCGCTATCGAAAAGTCTGAACTTCCTATTGATGGGTTAAGAATCGGTGATGAGGGCGTGACCTTTAAAGATCAACCATTATCACAATTATCAACGTCTCAACAGATTAAAATCTCTATGGTATTGGCAATGGCCGCCAATCCAGAACTACGAGTTATTCGAATCAAAGATGGCTCTCTGCTAGATAAGGAAAACCTCGTATTAATTGATGAAATCGCTAAAGATGGAGACTTTCAAGTATGGATAGAATGCGTCGATGATTCGGGGAAAATGGGTTTTTATATTGAAGACGGGACGGTGGCAGCCGTGAATGAGTGTATTATTTAATATGTCCCGTCACTCCCAACCCTGGAGGAACTGCTATGCTAAAGAATATTAATTGGGTTGTAATCAAGGGGGAATTCGAAAAGGCTAGAGGAGAACAGCATATCTCGGATGATATGCCGATCTCTTTAAATATTACCCCCAAATATGGAGATCAAGTAACACGCAAAATTCGTTTCGGTCAATTTTTAGAGGCAATGTGGCGTCTATACGATAGCCATACGGAGATACAAAAAGTAAACGCTCTTAGTAAAGACGGTGCATCATTCTTCGAATACGATACTCCCTCAGATGTATTAGAGAGTAGGCCAGTAAACGGAAATGGAGCTATCGTTCTAGAGTTCAAGAATTTAACAACCACGCAACGAGAAGTCTACATTAACATTTTATTAACACAAATTCTGGAAGATCATACATGCATACAGAACAATTCGATACCACCAAGTGGGAACCCTTCATAAACAAAATGGCTAATGGCTTTTCCCATATTGCTAAATTACATAAAGCTACGTGCAGCAATAGCGATCTCAAACAGGAAGCATGGCTGGCGTTGCTCAAGGCCAATAAAGGATTCGACCCTTCTAAGGGTGTTAAGTTCATAACATACGCATATACATACGTGTATCACGAATTATTAAAATACGTCAAACGTCAGACAAAACTTCGTGGCAAGGTCAATACTGTTGTTAATGAAGATATTTGTGATGGTCGCATCGACGCCAACCCACCTAATATTTCTGGTATTGGTATGGTCGAATGTCGCGACTTTATTGAGTATGTTACTTCAGAATTGACCGATCATGAGCGAACACTTATTGAAGAACGTTTCTTCAAAGAAGCAAGAGTGAAGGATATCGCCAATATAACTCGGGTTTCATCTGCAACCATTAGTCAGCATCTAGACAAGACGATCGAAAAGATGCGTAGAACAATGCGAAGAGAGGGCAAATGAAGTCGTTCACGATTAAAGAATGTCGCAGTTGTAATGTTAAATTCTTACACGAAGACAAGTCGATCACTTTAAATCCTGACGAAGAACTTGATATTGTGATTTTGACAACGGCAAAATGTAGTCAGTGCAAGATGAAACAGATAAGAACTATTTCCGGTCCAAAGATTCCATTTACGGGAAAGTAAATATGCAAGAGTATGTCCCAATTCGGGCATTACAAGTCGGTCAAACTTATAGCCAGATATTCTTAATATCCGCCGTTGCGAACAAAACTTCTAAGAAAAGCGAAGGTAAAAAGTTCGTATTGATAACGGTAAAGGATGTCACAGGATCGCTCCGTGGCTGTGTTTGGGATTTGCAAATTGATGAATCCGAACAGGATTTTGTGCCCGGAAAATTCGTTAGTATGACTATTGTTGTTGAATCGTATAATAATGAGAGAACATTTGTAGCTAAGAATATAGCGGCATTCAAAGATCAGATTGAAAATTTAACCGATTATGTGCCCGGCCCAAACGATCATGTGCTCGGCGTTCTTAAAGAGGATGTAGAGAAAGTCATAGCAGATATTGATGACCCTCATTATAGGGATATTATCAATAATACTTGTCAGCACGTAAGATTAATAGACATGATGTCTAGTAATGCTTACGGTGACAGTGGCCCGCTAGCCCATCGTGGCGGCCTACTGACGCATACGGCCCTAACGCTCAAAGTTGCCCTAGGAATGGTTGAGACGGGTTGGGAGCCGTCTGTGGACATCCGAATAGACCGATCGCTTGTAATCGCGGCCTGTCTCTTAAGGAATATAGGCTTTATATCGGGTTTTCAGACTAACGGGACTAATTTTATTCCACAGGATTCCGCTCATTTGCTAGGGATTAGATATTTAAGTGCTATGTGGGCCAATCATATTTTAATTAGCACAGAATCAGATTTAAAGTTAATTATCCCCGAAGCTAAGAAGCTGGCCCTCCAAAACGCCTGTCTAGCAGATAATCTAGAACAGTGTATGACTATTGAAGCACGTATAGTGTTTTTAGCCAATAAATTTACTGACGAGATATATAATGGGCGTAGCCTTTACGACAAGCATAGATCAACATGAATAAACTGGACGCAATGCGATACGCTGGCAAGGTAAATAGAGACGCCATAGAATACGGATTCGAAGTCGCCGTCCCCGGAATGACTAAACGAGAACTGTCAACTCGTCTCGGGGATTTTATTCGCAGTCATGGCTGCGAACCAGCATTTCTTCACTATCTTGGTTTCCCAGGTGAAGCATGTATCTGTCTTACTGAGGAGATAGTCCACGGCATCCCAAATGATCGTAAGATAGAAGATGGTGATATTCTTACTATTGATATTGGCACTAAATATTATAGTTGGAATGTTGATGCGGCAATGACCGATATTATCGGTCATGCCTCTAAAGAAAGGTTAAAATTCGTACGGGATTGTGAGGACATATTCAAAATCATGATCCAACATATTCATCCTGATTTTTCTCTTTATCAATTAGCCGAGTTAGGCGATAGATTAACCGCTGGTCGTGACATTTATATTTTAAACGATTTTTGTGGACATGGAATTGGCACAACGGTTCATATGGAGCCCACTATATTTCATTCGTTAAAAGGGCTGGATGACGGCACAATTAGACAATTGCAAACTCAACGTCTAGCCGTTGGAACTACAATTTGTGTTGAACCGATTTTCTTAGATCAACCCTCGGTGGGTCACGAACTTTCTCCAGACGGCTGGACTTGGGCAAGTAAATATGATTTTATCAGTGCTCATTTTGAGCACACATTATTAATTACTGAAAATGGAACAGAGGTAATCTCATGATGGATAGCCAACCAGTAGCGACCGAAACACAACTCGTACCCGCAGCAGTACCACCTCTTATTATCACGCACTTCGATATGCGATTCCCAGTTCTAGAACAAAAGTCATTGCCGTGCGATATACCTTTGGCCCCAGAGGATTTATCTATTGTTCAAAAAATGAAGGAAGAGTTAGTGAAGTTGGGTGATGATGCCGTGGGATTGGCTGGTGTTCAGATTGGTATTGCACGCAGCCTCTTTATTATGAAGAGAACCGACGGTAGCGTAATCGAATGCATTAATCCAACCATCGTGTCCGCTAGCCGAGCGGTCACACGCAAGGCTGAAGGCTGCCTATCGCTCCCGAACATGGTTGCTATGATCGCCCGCCCAAAAGCCGTCGTTCTGTCATACTTTGATATTTTTGGAATGCAGCATACGACTGAGTTTCGTGGGCTCGAAGCCAAAATTGTCGCACATGAAATGGATCATTTAAGCGGACGTATGATTAATGATCATATGGAACGTCAAATGGAAAAGAACGAGCGACTCAATGACGAACGTGATTACCGTATCAATAAAGCAAAGGAAAAACGTCGCAAGATGGCTAAGATCCATAAGCGAATGAATCGGAGAAAATAATGCGTACTGCAAAAGATATTATGGAAGCCTCCTTTAAGGAGGCGTTAGGGATTGTTCATACAAATATTCCTAGTGTCACAGATAATGGTAGTGTAATTATCGCCGCTAGTAATCTAGCAATTGCTATTTTTAGTTATGAAGCTGAAATGGAAGCCATGCGAGATTCGCATCAAGAGGCCCAAGAAGATGATGAAAATAGTGGACTAGATTTTGAGGATAATAAAAATGGCTAAGAGACTTGTTGAAGAATGTGATCTATGTAAAAAAGAGGCCGATTTAGATAATCAGTTAACTATTAAACCTAGCAAGGGTAAAAAGACTGGCCGTAGTTATGATATATGCTCTGTATGCAAAGAACTATTAGAAAAAGTCTTCATATCGCGTGACGGGCTAGCCCAATTAAATGGAGCCGCTCCAGTTGCTAAACGTGGCACTCCTGAAAATCGGACGGAGGCTACGGCAGACGCCGATACACTGGAACTTCCAGACGGTTCTGTAAGAAAAATCCCCAGTAGAACATATAAGGAACCAGACGTAGAAACTACCCCCGGTGTCTTTAATGATGCCCTCCCAAAAGGGACTGACAAGAATGGTAAGCCATGTCTTCATATGAATAGAACCCCAGCGAGAATAGAGTCTGGTTCTAGTAAGGTAACTCAAATCTGTCGAGACTGTAACGAGCCGCTTCCATATAAATCGGCGAGAACTAAAGCCGAATCTCTTAATATTAAAGCAGAATGATTAATTGTTACTTTAATGCAGACTCCTACTATATAGTAGGACAGGGTATAGAAATATATTCCACTCTTATTAATCCCGAAATTGATCCAATTAGGCGGGCATATTGGGCCTTTATCTTGCTATTACCAGAGCTAGAAGCTCAAAGGGATAACATCACATTCTTCAATGATAGTAGACTAATTGATGATATGAGTGGAATAGTTACTGTATTAGATGATTGGACACGAGAAGCGAAACGTATTAGCAATCAAATGTTGTCTAGTCTTTACGGGATTGCCCTTTTTAAGAAGAAAGAAGCGGGACAATTAGATAAGGTGCTTTTGGGTGGTCGCACAAGGATGTTAGATCCTACCGCCAAACAATCTTTAGTTAATTCGATGGAACAGTCTTTTAATAAAAAGCATAATAAAAGAGTGCAGAAATTACGAGACTCATTTTTTGGAGGAAAGAATGGTTACTGATATTCACGCTGAATTAATGAATCTGTTAAGGGTACGGCTTGAACCATTTAAGGTTCCGAATGAAACGGTGCGTCAATTACGTGACGATATTATTGATGTAGTGACGCCGAAGCCAACTCGTAAAAACGGAGCGGCTGTAATGACAGAAGAAGCGTCGGTCGCTGGCGACCGAATGCGTCAGGGCGATACATCAAATCCTCAAGCTGCCCGGCCTAAGATTGTTTAATGTCGGGCAATTTCTGAATAACAATGTCTTTAATTGTTTTCATATCTTGGGCCAATAGGTTCTGATTCTCAGATATCTTCTGAGCAGATTCAGTAACCTTTTCAGCCATCTTCGTCTGTTGCTCTTGACCCTCTTTTATGATTATGAGGGCGGCACTGATCTTATCAAGATCCTCTTCTCTTTGTTTGGCGTGATCACTAGCCATTTTATTACTAAAAGTAATTTGCTTTTGAACAATCCCAAACAGTGTGAGTAGAACAATCCCGATTACTCCATACTCTTCAAGAGTGAAGCTTGTTAGCAGAGAAAGCATGTTGTTCATCCTTAAGCGAGAACGGGAAAGGTACGCTTCGGTCCTATGTATTGAACGATCGCATAACTACCAGATGCACTAGCAAAAACAGTTTGACCTGCCGCACCGCCGGTACTAGCCGCAGCAGCTTCAAATCCTAAGAATTGTCCAGCGTCAGCATTCACTATAAATGAGGCCGAAACGGTAAACCATGATAGAGTCGTAACATTAGTAACCGTACCATAAGCAATACTTCCGGGGATTGCTAATTTAGCAGAACCGTTCAATGCTCCTCCGGCATTATTTTGCTCACCCTCTGAACCTGCATTTCTCAATACTGCTCTAATTGCAACAGTTCTAGAAGTAGTGGAAAGCGTCTTTTGTAGTGTAATATGATAGTTCACCATATACATGCCGGTATTCATAAAACTAATACCAGATCCAGTCGTATTGGGCGTAAACATTTTATCTTCGACCGCTAGGCCAGACATGCCTATTCTTGCCCAGTTATCAAATAGATATGGTAGTTGTGTATCTGCTTTCAGAGTAACAAAACAAAGACCAGAGCCAGTAGAAATATTAATAATACCAGATCCAGTATTAAGAGTCAACGTACCCGGCCCTAATGCTCTTGCATCAGCCTCGGCATCATCTGCCGGAGTGCTAAATGAATTTGACTGCATCACTTGTGCGTGATGACACATAGCAAGATCGCCAGTGACATTAAAGTTTGCACCACCAACGATTGGAACTTTTAATGCACCAGAAATATTAATCGGTGCCCTTTGTCCTTGAATAAAAATTAATTTACGATCATTCGTGGTAACGGTCATTTGATCATTACCGCGAGGATTTGCCTTCGACTGGATTATTAGATCAGGATTAGCAAAATAAACATCTTGCAAACTATAGATACCAGAAACGGCGACAGGGAAAAATCCATCTCGTCCAGATCCGGCATTTGGATTTAGATTAGCCATTTTAACTTGCCAACCTTCAAATGCTCCACCTTGATATTTAAGGGCCCCACTTCCGCCCAATACACGAGCCTCAAAGCCTAAATAACCGCTAAGAGCAATTAGGCCACTAGACTGGATAATAGTATCGCCCCGGGATATGCCGCTCCAAATTCCGGCGTGTTGTCTATAACCCGCTTGGTCCACGAAACTATCAAGATAGCCATTTAATCTGCTCATATCCTATCACCTAATTAGAAGGCTGCGAAAATAACTACTAATCCTGCCTGTGCTTGATTCCATCTTATTGTACAATTATTGGAATCGGTAATTTCAATATCGTCTGGTTCAATATGTAGTCTAGCAGCAGTCGCATCAAATGTCTGAACTATTACATTAAGACTATTTAGATTATGAGTGACAACCCAAGGATTTGAAGAACCTACGGTAGCAGCAAAACTACGTGGAATTGTATTGCCTGCGGCAATTGTAAGTGTTTGTCCGATAATATCGGCAACGATTCCAGAAGCTCCAACTACGTTAACGACCCCCTGCACTTCAGTACCATTAAAGTCAGTAAGAGCATTTACTACACGACCATTAAAACCTTGGGCGGGGAACCGCCAAAAACCTGAAAGACCTTGGTTGTCTACAGAAAACACAAGCGGACTTGCTCCGCCAGTGTCTTGGATAGTCATAAATCCACTAGCGACCGTTGCAAGATCGACCGCACCAGTGAGATCGACGCCACCAATAACTCCGATAGATGTTACTGCCCCAGCAGAGATATTATTAAATGTCTTGCCACCGTCTACTGATACTTGGAAGGCGTTGGCCGCACGGCTATAACGCAGAACACCGCTTTCGCCAGCTAGAGTATCATGGAATACTCCTGAGTTCATATGTATATGAGCAAACGGAGCAATCGAAGCGATATCATATGCTCCGACAGCATTACCATTAACGCCTAGATTTGCAATACCACTTGCACTAGGAATAAGATCGCCATTGATTTTAGTCATTCAATTTCCCCATAAATTAGCCCATAATAACAATTCTGCCGGACTGTGCCTGATTAAATAATAAACTAACCGCGTCCAGGGTATCTATGATAACATCGTCTGCTATCATCTGTTTTGGAGGGCCACTATCATCATATATTTGAACCAACACATCCCTAGTATTAAGACCATGCACAAATAATCCACTAGTTATTCCTAAGAAAGAGGCGGCAAACTTAGTAACACCACTAGGAGTTGGAGCATTATCCCCACAGGAAAGTACGGTTAAACGTCCAGACTGTATGTCATTAAATCTAATTCTAACGTTATCAATATCTATTGCAGTGATTAAGTCTGCGGATATAAATTCGTCATTTGTGTCTTGAATCTGTACAATGATTGCTTTTGTGCCAAGAGAATGCGTAAACGTCTGTTCTAGAACACCAGTAAATGTAGTTGTATAACAGGCATTGCCGCTCATGCTGCCGCCGCCAGCCCCAATTAAGCCAGATAGCGAGGCTCCATCCAAGAGAATAAAGTTACTGCGTGGCTGAGTAACAGTTATACCATTTATACCACTGATTTGAATTTCTGGACCTTGTTGGTCATTAATCTTTGTAATGCCGCTGCCAGTAAATGTCTGAATCAAACCAGATAGTGCGGATACATCAACTGTGATCTTGTCCGGTCCAGTTAAGACTGTGGCACCATTAACACCGTCAATCGTTATGTATGGTCCGTCTTCTCCATTGATCAGGAATACACCACTCGTTGGGACGAGAGAGAATCCGTCAACAAGTAAAATTCCTCCAGTTGGATAGACGTTGATACCATTGACACCAGAAACTATAACTGATGGACCAACTAATCCATTAACATCAAAAATCCCCGAAAGAGGGATATAGTCTAATAGGATGAAGTTTGATCTTGGTTGAGAAACGTCGATACCGTTAATGCCGCTGACCTGAATGGTGGGGCCTGTTTGAGAATTGATCTCTCGAAGACCACTGCCCGGATTAGCCGTGATAAGTCCCGATAGGGCGGCAGCATTGAATACAATTTGATTACCTGCGGCAGTTATAGTAATACCGTTAACGCCAATCTCTACGATGGCTGGTCCGGTTTGACCATTAATAGAAATAATGCCACTACCGCCGGAGCCACTGCTACCGCCAGTTCCACCACCTATTGATACTAATCCACCTAGACCAATACTCATGTTTATGCCAATTCTATAACGCGAGCATCAGATGTACTATCAGATACACCATATACAACTACATGATCATTTCCGGTTATATCTAATCCTATCTTTTCATTTACTGCAAGTGGGTATCCGGTCAATGCCGTAACATTGATATCGCCAATATATATAATACCTGGACCATTATTATGAATTGCTAATGCCCGACGATTTTCCAATGGAGAAGTGGGCAATGGAATAGCTGACGCTCCAACGGCGATTGCCTGTGAGCGAATACCCAAGAAGACAGAAAAATCTTCGGGGTTGAGAATAATCGCACCCGTTCCCATACGGCCATATAATTTACCGTGGTGGGCGGTTTGTGGGTATCGTCCGTCAGGAAAAGCTCCTGACATAGACGGAGTAAATGGCCCTATATTTGGTATAGTGCCTGAGCCTATTACGGCAACGTATTCCTTTGCCATAGTCGCCCTCCTTTATTTGGAACGCGACTTAGTAAACTAGAATGCGTACGTCCGTACCGGCACTCGCAACAGCCCAAACATCACAACCGTTCATGATTGGAAGCTTGACCTTCTGAGGTGGGACCGTTCCGGCCGTTGGGGCGATTAATTTAAAGCCAGATTCGCCAGCAAGACCAGTAGTAACGTTTGACGTTCCGCCGATATAGAGGTCGCCAGGACCAAGATTGATGATTTCTGCCATTCGCCCACGCTTTAATAGGGCATCGTGGCTAGCTTGACTGAGAATATTGACTGGCGTTGTACCAACTGTAATGCCAGACGAATGAATAGCTGGCACCGAAACTAAATCTTCGGGATTTGATATTACGACCTGTGTGCCATTTCTGACACCTCGGCCATCAGAAGCACCAGCACTTAAAGTACCAGCGAAAGTACCACCTAATGTGGTATGGAGTATTGCCGCTGTATATGGCAGCGTACCAGACCCCATTAATGACGCGACTTCTCTCATGATTCTCTCCTCTAATTCACAGGGTGCGACCGGAGAAGAATCAGATTTAATTCACCAGACGCTACCTTACTAGATACCGTCTGATCAATACACTAATGACCCACAGGACCAACACTAGTCCAAATTGGGCTTGACCATGCGGTTTGACCGTCATCTTGAAGGATTTTAACATAATAATTATGATACTGGTTGTCGAGTATTGGGGCATTATCCGTCCAATTCTGATTAATAATAGTTTGCCCAGGATCATAACTAAAATAACCAACTAAAGTAGTGCCATCACGAATAATCCATACGTCAGTTATCTTAGGTTGAGAACTTAGTGCTAATCCAGCAGAAGCGGATTCTATATGGAAAATTGGAGGAGTGTCGGCAGAATAAAAATCTCCCATGCCGATAAATGAGTCAAGCACAGTAAAATTCAGGTAAATGCGTGAGCCAGTTGTAGCGTAAGTATGCCGATTCTCTAAACCTTCCCAAATACGATCTCTCAGGTCTGGTGTAGTTAAAAACCCATGAACAAATCCTAATCCGGCCCGCGTATAAGGACCGGCACCATCGTCACCGGCACTCTGGCTTCTATAATAGCCATGCCGATCACTACCCCCAATAATCCCAAATTTATAACCCATTCTTAGGGCGTCTCTTACTGAGGCAGTTTCGGATACTGGTCTTTCATTAGCAATATCGTGGGCAATTGGATACTCAAATAGGCCAGTGCCAGTATGATTAACTTCCGATGAACCGTGCGTACTATAAATTTCTACCAACCTCTGTACGGAATCATCAAGATCAGAGCCCCATTCAAATGGAATGTTGGGAAAATTAGATTTGTCCCAAAGCGAATGGTGAATAATAGCGATTCTTGGAATTGATGGAGTGGGTGGATTATGGAGATTATTAAGGAAGTCGGTAATTGTCGGGGCAACTATCGGGGCAGGAAGTTCTGCCGAGGCAGTAGCAGATGCCGCCAACGAGGGGTCTGTAGTAAATGTCTTAAAAATAACATGACGATGTGCTCCTGGTAATCCATATTCGTATCCCGGAAATACCACAAAATTAGGATAAGAAAGTTGTGCGTCCTGGGCAATTTTATTTGCGTGACGCCAACCAGAGAAGAACAATTCGGAATGTTCTACGACGGTTCCAAAATCATCGCCGAGACTGGCGAGTTCTCGCCAACATAGCCAATCTGGAATAGCGGCGTGTCCACCCTCACAAGAATGTCTCTGTAAATCACCAACATAAATTCGATCAGAATGGCCGGGCGAAACTACCTTAATTTGGTTACTGAGTGATAAATTGGATGGAAGATTTAATAGTTGATTACTACCATCAGAATTAACGGCAATTGTATAGAAGCCAAGATAGTGAAAAACACCAGTAAATCTTTTTACCCCGTGATCAGAACGGAGGTAGGTGCGTTCGGTTTGTGTTCCTATAAGGGTGGCTTCTGGACAAGCCCATGCGATAGTGCCCGTAAAATCTTCAACAGGAGTCATTCCTGCATCGGGGTTTAAATCCCTCCCCTGCACTGCCTGTACAATGAACTCAAACGGCTTTTCAACCTCTACAACCAGCGGTGCGTTTACTACGAATGCAGTCGCATTCTTTCCTGTAAATAGAATAATGGGAAAATTCGTGGGAGAAGCTACCATAGTCACATTGGGATTACGCTTCTCAAAAACAACTAGTCTCGGTCTGCCGGGGTTCCACGGAATAAGTGCTCCTGGGCCGCCTTGGGAAGTGTCGCCAAAAGTAATAGTGACGGTGCTATTGCCGGGCAATACGGAATTAAATAATATTTTTAGAATACGTTCGGCAGGATGAGCGTTATGTTCAAGCGAAATAGTTGTATTGACGGGGGCGGAAACGGTAGTATAGTTGGCGGCGGTTGGCGTAGTAATTTGAAATTGATCTACTGGCGTTGCTCTAGCACCGTCGTTAGGAATTATGATATAGTCGAGATTATTGGTATAATGAGGATCATTAGTGATGCCATCATCTTTTAACTGATAACCAAAACCAACTTCTATAAAGCCGTTAGCCAAGAAACCGTTGGGGCCAGTATTATAAGTAATAGTGTAGGTCGTATAATCTACACTTGTCATGTCCCAATTAGGCCAAGTACCAGCAGAAGTCTTTTCTGGCGGAATATGAACAAGTTGTGGCTGAATATTGACGGATTGAGCTAAAATTGCGGCCATTAAAATTGATAACAACATATTAGACTTCCTTATTTATAAATAATTCCCACGTTCGAGGAAACTTCTCTTCTATGATCTTTGCCACTTCATTTGCGTACTGACGAATCTCGTATTGTGCCGCTTCTGGCATTCGAAGTGTAAGAAATTTCAACCAATTAAGTAGGTTTGCTGATGCCACCATTCTGGAATACCTGGAAATGGGAGTATTAATCCTTGAAATTTCTTTAGCAATACCATGATCAAGAGCCCATTGATAGGTGGCATAAATTTGTTCTTGTTCTGCTTTAACACGACTAAGGAATTCTGCTACAATCTCTGGGGGTAATTCCTGATTACCAGTTCCCTGTTTATTGGCCTTAGACTGAGCCTTTACTCTAGAAGGTTCCGGCAAATAGTGAATATCTGGAATCTGAGTGTAACGTCCAGACATTTCATTGTAACTTTGTGTTCTATGGCGATGCCACTCACGAAATACCATTATGGGTGCCTGCACCTCAACAGTTAAACCACACTGTTCGAATGGGCTTGTGTGCTTATTTTTCCATAGATACTTAAGAAGCTTTTCGTCCCCGGGTTTTTCTAGCGTTCCCCATCCTAAGAAGCCTTTACCGCTGGACATACGAGCAGCCTCAATAATTCGCTCATCGCTACCCCAAATATCTTTAAGGGTAACATAGCCATTATCTAATACTTTAGTCATTACATACTCCTGTTTTAGTATCATACTTTGTATTATGACAAAATTCCCAATTTGGATAAAATCCCCATTCTCGTAACTTAGGACTACGCTTAACTATAGTCCACGCAGACCTATCATTTTTTAATAATAATCTATGACGCCACGCCGCTTTTCTATGTAAAATAGAAAACGGACCAAACCATCTAATCACTTCTTCATTATTATAGGGCTTCCATTCTGGCTTTAATCCAATATATGCTTTTCTAGGATTGATAGCATCATACAAACGGTGCAAATCTTCTTGTTGATTATCGGCAATCTCATAATAGCCACCCCACAGAATAAAACTTGTAAAATTAAATGGATGACAATGTTCTGATCTGTCATGGTCGGATCTAACGATATGATGTAAATAATATTTATCACCCTTCTTTGGTTTCCAAAGAAAGTAACGAATTAAATATGCCTCACCATCTTTTTCTTTAATAATTTCTCTGGTCAAATATAGATATATAATATACGTAAGCAAAGCACTCAATGTAATTTCAAATATCATCTTTGGCATACTCCATTGTCTTAATATTTGCTTCACGCAATAAATTATATGTTAACGCCCAACTATCTCCCCAACGCTGTATTAATTCATCAGACGGTGCAAACCAAACAATTCTTTTAATACCAGCCTGGATAAGAAAATTAGCACACATATTGCACGGAGGTATTGTTAAATATATCGTACAGTCTTCAAGATTCGTAGGCGAATTTAGAACGGCATTAATTTCTGCATGAATCATTCGATCCAATTTTGCTTTACGATCCTTTAGTAACGGGTCGGCATCTTTGATACCACGAGCAAATCCATTAAAACCTACGCCCTTTACACGCTTTAAATTATCTACGACAACAGCACCTACTTGCGTGCTTGGGTCTTTGCTCCAAGACGCAACAAGCAAGGCTAAGTCTAGAAATCGTTGATCCCATTGATTAATCGACATATAGACTAATTTTACTCTTAATGTTAAAGCGATTTGGTCTTGTGGCAACCCAATAATCAGTTCGTTTCTTTAACTCCTGTCTTGACAGCCATTCGATTTTTCCGTAAAATCGTGAGCTTAAAACGTCAAGACATACTGGACAGAAAATTAGTTCTACTTCTGTTGGAGTTCCATCCAATAAAACAACGATGACCGGCGAATCTTTTTTGCATACGTTGCAGAAAAGACATGGAAAGACTCGTCGCGGTACTGGCTTATTCAGCAGTAATTTTTGGGACATGTTTATTCAGCGGAATAATAATGGCAGAAATAGCTCGTTCTAGTAAGGCACGTACCTCTGTCAAGACCGTTTCATAATCAAAAGTATTGGCAATAACTATCTGAATAGTATATAGACCAAGTGCTTGGATTGCGTCTACACCATCAATACTTATACATTGATTCATAAAATTCTTTGCGTCGCCTAGATTAGTTTGCCCTAGCCGTTTTCCTAATGTAATTATTGCGAGTTGCTTATCAACTTTACCGTCTTTACCAACTTGTGGATGAACAATATTATAATCATCTCTAGCCTTGACCATATCCGTCTCCGTTAATTAGGTTTGAATTCGCAAACGCCATCCTTGCACGCCGATATAGATTCTGCCGAATATGAATGGTTTTTATCCATCAAATCCTTTAATTCCTCCTCGGAAGTAAACTTAATAGGCTTAAGCGGCTCTAATCCCCGACTATTCGTCCGATAGATCGTAAAACCCTTAACATGTTCGGCATAATCTAGAATCACTTGCCCAAGTTGATCGACTGGATAATCCTCTGGAATGTTAGTTGTTTTACTGATGGCGGAATCAATATACTTCTGAATTGTTGCCTGAACAATAATGTGCTGTTCTACACTCACATCATAGGCTGATACGAAATGTTTAAGCGACTTTTTATTGTGATAAAAGTTTTCAAAGAGACTATCAATGACAATCTCTTTTTTCCATACAGTTTTGTCTCTAAATGATCTTTCATAAATGGGGGCGAAAATAGGCTCTACGCCAGAAGACACTCCAAGAACCATTGAGTTAGTCCCGCACGGAGCAATAGTTAACATAACGGCATTACGAATACCATTTTTCTTGATGGCCGCCTGAATACGCGGCGGAAGCTGCTTAAAAAATTCTTCCTTACAATATTTAGAGGCGTCGAATGCGGGGAAACTCCCCTTTTCTTTAGCTAAGTCAATTGAGGCTATATAAGCCTCATTTCTAAATGTGGCAAATAATCTGTCTAAGAATTCTACACACTTCTTATCGCCATACTTGAAACCTAATTTAAGCAGGAGATAATGAAGTCCAGTAACTCCTAAGCCGATACGCCGACTCTTTTCGCCAACCATCTTACATTCTGGAATTGGATAATGATTAGCAGAAAGCACATCATCTAGAAAGCGAATGCCTATACGGATAGTATTGGCAAATTTCTTCCAATTAACGTCGTTCTTATTTTCATCAAACATATTTGATAAATTAACATGACCTAGACAACAATTCCCATATGCCGGGAGAGGAATTTCCCCGCATGGATTTGGAGAATCAAGCGTCTCGAAATAGCCAACATTAGTATATGAGTTAGCCATAGAAATATTATAGATGCCTGGGTCGCCACAAGTCCAAGAATTTTTAATCATTAATTCCCAAATGTCTTTGGCCATTAATTTAATGCACTTAACTTCTAGAAATTCATCATTCTGATGCTTACGGAAATGATATTTGGCTCGCCCAATCGCGTCCTCTGAAGAAAGGGCTGGCACCTTGATAGTATCGTCGCCTAATTCGGACTTACGCTTCATTTGATAAAGGTGGTATTGGCGATTATTAAACTTAAACTTCCACTCTTTATTCTCTTTAACGGCCTCAAGGAATTCATTAGTCACGCCAATAGAAATATTAAAATTATTTAGTTCATGAAGATCCAACTTAACGTGCAAGAATTCTAGAAGATCGGGATGATCAACATTAAGAATGCTGATGAGGGCGGTGCGTCTATTTTTTCCGGCCCTGACATGTTCTCCAATCTCATTAATCATTTTCATATTAGAGACAGAGCCGGGAGCACTCCACTTGATATTCTGGATGTCATCCCCTTTGGGGCGTATAGATGAGAAATTAAAGCCAATACCTCCTCCGCCGCAGGAAATAAGATACATGTCTTTAATAGTTTGCCCAATTGATTCTATCGTATCATCTGGATGCAATCTATAGCAGTTTAACATGTTATATTTGGGACGACCAGCACCAAACAAAATGCGGCCACCGGGCATGAAGTCTCCCGTACCAATAGCTTCAAAGAAAGCTTTCTGGTGCTGTATTCTACAATCATTATGTTCTACTTGAGAAATAGATTCAGAAACTCTTTTGGCACACTCTTCCCATGATGACTCATTTGACATTGCATATCTAGATAGAAAAATATCCTTCGGTAATCCGCTGAGAACAAGAGACTCATCCATTGTTTATCCTTCTTGGGTCAAATAATTTTTTAAGTTGTTCTGGAACTGGATTTTGTACGATCATATCTTTAATCATGGCAGATGATAGCATGATACCGTTCAGGTTGCTAGAACCAAATCCAATATTTACATATTCTTTGGGACGATTATAAATCTCCCCACAGACCGGCAGTCCATCTATGCCTGTACAGTTAATTGTACTCCATACATATTGAATTTCGGCTTTACTTAGTTCTGGATAAACTATCTTCAACAATTTTAAGAGATTTTGACAAGCTCTCACGTTAATTTCCCCATCATAAAATCTATCGTGAATGGCAGATGGAGCGTTTTGAACAAACACACGGTCATTCGTCGTTTTAATTCTCACGCCATTAAACATGATGCCAGCCCGTGGCAATTTAGCAAGAACTTTTTCTGATAAACGCTCTGTTACGACTATATGCTGTTTGTGAGCCAGTAAAAATTTACTTACACCGGGAACAACTTTACCTGTGTATACCCCCGTACAATACACTACATGTTTCGTAGTAATGACGCCACGATTTCGTACGTGAATATTTGTGCCCTCCCGCGTCTGTGTAATATCTTCAACGACACAATTAGTTAAAACTTTTCTGTCGTTCTTCTCACATAACGCAGCTAACGCATGAATTAATCTATAGTTAGATAAAACGGCATCATTAGGAACGAACAAAGATCCTTTGAAGAAGGACGAGTTAGTTAATTGGGCGGTATCATTGGAGTTCAACGTGAGCGGCCAAACAGAATTTGGTAATTTCTTTGAAACAATCTCTTGCAGTTTGAGTAATGCATTTAATTCTTTGTCGTCGGCCGCGACATAAATGCCTCCGGGCTTGTGATAATTACAAGCTAATTGCTCATCAGTAATTAATTGATGCAGCAAATCTTGATTTCGTTGCATCATAGACAGATATGAAATATATTTGTCTGGATTTTCTATTATTTTCTTAGATAGTTGATGATCAAATAAGTGTAAACTTCCAATATCTCTGCCCGAGGCGTGATATCCAAGAGCACCTTCTTCTAACAAATAGACTGTTAATTTGCTATCTACTGTGAGATAATAAAGAGTTAAAAGTCCAGCAAGACCGCCGCCGACAATAATAACATCGGCTTCTTTAGGTAGGTGCGTTGATAAATATGGGGTCGGAAATTCTTCAAATTGAAAGTTAGAATGCGTCGTCATTATAGAAGTTCCTCTATTGACTTATCGCCTAACGATCCACCATCATCTAATGCCTGTAGAACCTTTTTGGCATCACCCTTTTTAATAGTGTAATAAAGGGCGGTTAATTTTTTAATGCACGAAGCACAAATATCGTAAAAATGCTCCACAGTTTCCCCGGAAGGTAATTCCTTTTGAATTTTGCGGTCGGATATAACGTGCCCCTCTGGACGAATCATTCTCTTTTTAGAGCATTGCGGGCAAATAAGTTGTACATAGGTAATCATGTGATTGTCCTTGGGTCAATTATTTTAATTGGTTTATTAACTGATTTAGCATACTGGATGCAGTTATTAGTGCCGCCTAACGTGCCATTCCAAATTGCCAATATTTCCGTACAATTGTCAACCATCCATTTATTTCTGATCTGCATTTTCCAGGGCTCATACCCCGGGCCAGAGACATAAATAATATTCCAAGCTTTTGACAATATATATTTATATTTCTCTTGCGAGAGTCGCGGCCACTTTATTTCCATATTTTCAAATGGAATGGCAGCAGTGAATGGAATATCCAAATCAATACAGGCTTCGGCATACCATTGATCTACACCCAATGCCATTCCAGAGATAGCAACAGCCAATCCATTCTCTGGTAATGAGAGAAATGAATGTAGATATTTCTTGACCGCTATGGCGACCGGATTAGACTCGTCGTATCCGCCTAATTTATCCGGCCTGTGGCCCGTTACCGCTATCTTCTTGGGTAGAGCTAATATCATCGGCTGTCTCCGGCTTGACACGCTTTCGCGGCGGTGTCGCATAGTTTTTCATGAATGAGAATTCAATCAGAATAAGAATCTGATACAGTTCTGACGGAGTAATAAAACCGCTTACTCGCTTATCTTCACCTTTTTGGCGGGTAAAAATTTCCAGCTTCCAATTGCCATATTGCTTGGCCTGATCTGACTGTGGATATTCCAGCACCAAAGAGCCTAGTTTTGTGCTTTCGTCTTTACCGGTTTGATGTATAAACTTAATATTCTTTCTATGAATGCCGCGAATGCACGCACCAATTTCGCCTAGTTCATTCGAATTAAGCATGAAACGAATTTTATTATCCCAATCAAATGGCGAAGAAGTGCTGCCCGGGGCCGGTTTTGGCCCAATTTGGCGAGCCGCTTCCACGAACACTACAATATTTTCACGCCGATCAAATCCTAGATTGAACTGAATCGCCCATCCTTTTGACATATCATTGTTGGGACGATAAATTTGTACTCCTCGCATAATTAGCCGCCTTTCTTATCTATATTAATCTTTTTACCATTACCCATTTGCGGCTGGGTATCCAATGATGCCCGCTTTTCATTAAGATTTCGTAAAATACTAACTGCTTCGGCGACAGTTAATTCGTCTAGAGAGAATACTGATTTTGCTCTCGCCGAAGGCAAAACCTCGTTAAGCACATTGGCAATAGGAAGTTTTAATTGGTCAATAATCGCATTAATCGCCGCAACCTGTTGCGGCTCAATCTTTCCATTCACGTTTGTCTCCGGTTGTCCAGTAGATCCGCCTTCAGAACTGCCAACTTCTTCTGCTGCTAGCATGTCAGTAATATTAAGAGCTTTACGCAAGGCTCTAGCTTCTGCTCGGGATTCTGCAACTGACGTTGGATAGGCCGCGAACTTTGGATCAATATTTCTTTCATTTACGTCACCGGCACCAGCGAAGTGAGTACCATCATTAAATATAACATGGTAGACGCACTGCATAATTCCAGGACTTCCATTTCGCCCCTCGATATACGTCATGACGGGGAAACTCTTAACCAATCCGCATAGATTGGCACAACGTTGCAATCCGCGAAGACGGACACATCTACCAGCGTCGCCTTTTTCAACTAATTCTTCTGGACGAAATTCGGCCTTCCAGTCTGTACCCAAACGAGTCTTCACGGATATAAAATCGACTAATTTAGTGGGCGAATCTGCCGATATAATTCCGCCTCCATTGTCCTGTGGCTGAAAAGGAAATTCTGGTGTTGACATTTGATTACCTCGGAACCAGATCAAAATTGATCTTAAGTTTTAGCCTTGCCGCCTCATTCATTATGTCGGTCTTAGTGATTCCATATTGGTCGCATATAAAACGAATTCCTCGTGACATAACATCACGCCTAAACTTGTCTATCTCTACTCCGATTGGCAACTTCCAAGCCTTTGGATTAACTTCTTTTTTATTTGCATTTTGTTTATCAAACTTCTCTTGCCGCTTTTTATCTTGATTCTTAACCTTTGTTACACTCAACACCTTTTTCTTACGAGCAAGCTTCTCTTCCTGGCGTCTTAGATTAGCCTCATCTAATCGTTTCTGAGCAGCTTCCCGTTCTTGTACAAGGATGGCCTGTCGTTCAATAGCACGCAATGCCTCCTCTTTTTCTTCTAAAACAATAACATCATTTAAAAGAGTTTTTGCATCAGATGGAGATTGAATCCCTAGAGACGCTTTAATCCGAGTCACTTCGTTACGTGAAAGACCGAGATAAACTTCGAATTCTCCAGAATTACGGTCTTCTGCACAATACTTAATAAACTTTCTTAAGTCGGTTTTTGATAATGATGTAATCATAAATACTCCTTATTATCCCAATGTATCTTCGGCAGAACCACGCATGGCCGGATCTGGCGATGTATAATATAAATCATATGCACACATCCCGGTAACAAGAGAATTAAAATGCGTCTTTGCTTCCCACTGTAGATGCTTTTTAGCGAGTCGCGAATTCCCGATGAGGACATTAACATCCTTGGGGCGAAATAGTTTAGGGTCGCTCTGAATCACTTGGGCAGCATTTAGTCCATAGAATTCACAGGCCGCGTCAACGAATTCCTGAACGCTGTGGGTTTCGCCGGTGGCAATAACGAAATCCATTGGGCGGTCGATTTGGAGCATCTTCCACATCGCTTCCACATAGTCACCAGCGAATCCCCAATCACGCTTTGCGTTTAGATTACCGAGCGTTAAATGTGCCTGTAGGCCGTGTTTGATTCTAGCTAATCCCATTGTAATGCGACGAGTCACAAATTCTTCGCCACGCATTGGCGATTCATGATTGAATAATATTCCGCAACTAACGAACATATTGTAGGATCTGCGATAGACCTGAGAAATGTTATAGCCGAAGACTTTAGCTGCGGCATATGGAGATTCTGGAATCATGGGTGACGATTCATCTAGCTGGACGCCCCCTTCGGCAGAATTGCCGAACTGCTCAGAAGAACCGGCGAAATAAAATCTGCACTGTGGATAGACACGACGAATTGCCTCAAGACAATTTAATGTGCCGAGGCCAGTTACTTGTGCCGTCATAGTGGGATAATCCCAAGACCTCTGAACGTGGGATTGTGCGGCTAGATGATAGAATTCGTCGGGCTTAAAGTCACCTATGACCTGTTCAATACTGCCCTGATCAGTTACGTCCCCATCAACCAAAACAAAGTTTGGAGTCCCTCTAAAAGCCGCAAGGCGGCGATCCGTGGGTAGAGAGGTTCGGCGACGCACGCCTATAACTCGATAACCCTTATTGAGAAGTAGTTTAGTTAGATAAAATCCATCTTGCCCAGTGCAGCCAGTTATAACAGCTTTTAACATGAAGGATTCTCCAGTTTCTTTTTGGCTCTAAATTTTAGAGCCTTTTGTCTAGCACATTCTCTACAATATCTATCGCCACGAAAATCTATACCAGTATTAATTTCAGTAAATTCGTGATTACGAATACAATGTGTTTTCTTCCTATTAATTGCATTAACGGTATTGCCGCGTGCCAAGTTTTCAGAACATGTAACCTGTTCTAAGTGTTTTGGATTCACGCATCTTCTAACTCTACAGAGATGATCTATCTGCATACCGTCTTGGATTGGACCATTAAAATATTCGTATGACCATCTATGAGCCATGAATCGGCTATGCATATATGTCATTCGGCCATAACCATTATTTAGTATTTCGCCACACCACTGCCAACATTCTGTGAGATAATCGTTACTCTCGCCGAATATACCGGAATTCTTATTTATCAATAAATTAAATTTATCTATTATAGGTATTTTACTTGGCAAAAGACGACGTTTATGCATATCCATTCTCCTTCGCATATTCTATAGCTCTATTTAGCGATTCTTCTAGAGTGATTTTGGCTTCAAAACCAAATAGTGCTTTTGCCCTAGAAACGTCTAGACAACGACGCGGCTGCCCGTTAGGTTTTGTTTTATCCCAAATAATGTCGCCACGATAATTCATTAACTTGGCAATCATATAGACAAGTTCTTTAATTGTGACCTCTTTATTGTTTCCAATATTAACTGGTAAATTTCCATTATAATTTTTATATGCTAGATAGATTGAACGAGCACAATCGCTAGCATCGAGGAATTCACGACTAGCTGTTCCATCGCCCCAAACGGTAACGTAAGGAAGCTTATTATATATTGCATCACCAAACTTCTTAATGAGGGCGGGAACAACATGTGATCTATCCTCTTCAAAATGGTCAAATTCGCCAATAAGATTTGTGGGGATAAGCGTGATAATATTAATTTTAAATTGACGACGATACGCTTGCCCCATTTCCATAATTGCTTTTTTGGCAATACCATATGGTGCGTTTGTTTCCTCTGGATAACCATTCCAAATATCGTCCTCTTTAAATGGAGGGGTGGCAAATTTTGGGTATTGACAAACTGTGCCCAATAAAAGCACCTTGGGAATGGAGTTCTGTCGAGCGGATTCTAATATATTAGCACCCATCATCATGTTCTGATATATAAAATCGCCGGGCCGTTCCTTATTAATACCTATGCCGCCACATAGTGCCGCTAAGTGGATAATACCATCTAGTTTACCAATCCTACGTATAAATTGATAAGTACTTCCATATGATACTAAATTGACATCTTTGCTAGATGGTGTAAGCAATCTATCATAATCTGGATTATTAGCCATCCAATATCTAATTAGATTCTTACCAACGAATCCACCGGCACCAGTTACAAGGATTGTAGACATGTTATAACCTATTAACTATGGCCAGATTATAACCTAACCCAATATCTAAACTACAGCTAGGGATAACGGCATATATTTTGCCAAATAAACTTTTAATATGGTCTTTTGTAGATTGCGAAAAGCAATGAACGTCATGTAAGAATAATACAAATTTTTTCGACATAAACGGAAAGATGGCAGTTAAGTCATTCATCACTGATTCATCGTTATGCATTGCGTCTATAAATACAAAATCTAATTGACGAGACTGTTGAAGGTACGGTTTAAGTATTGTAGGTATGTCTGTAGGACTCCAGCCACAAACAATATCTACGGTATTTTCTAGTTCTAATTCTTTCATAAGAAACTTGGCGGATTTATATCCTATCGCATCTCGATATACGTCTTTATTGGATGCTACATATTCATAGCTCTGAAATTTTTCTTCTGTATACGCATCCATAGAAATTAAATGGCCGCCGGTTCTTCTAAAACCCAATCCAATGGCTGCTGTAGATATTCCAAAACCAGTACCTAATTCAAAGCCAGTTTTCAAGTTATTAATAATAATGTATTTCTTTAAGAACTCAAACTCATTTTCGCGAATGGATAGAGGACTGCCCGCCATATCCATCTGTAAACTTTGATTAGTGAACTTATATTTGATTGGTGCGTATGGCTGTAAACTAGCCACCATAATTTGTTGTAGATTATTCATTTAGAAAAGCTTCTAAATCTTCTGGAGTTCCTAATCCACACATCTTATCAACAAAGAATGGGGCAATCCATTGATAATCTTTAATGAGATAGTTAAAAGTAGGAGCTATATAAAATTCTCCATTAACCCGATCATTCGCCGCAATCATCGCATCGGCAGAATTCACAAAGTCGGCTGAACGAGTCCAATAATAAATGCCACAGGTAGCAATGTTAGAGATTGGATCTTTTTCGGCAACTCTAGTAATCCAATGATTTCTGACTTGAACAAAACTCCACTTAGGATGTGTTGCATGAAACGTAAAGATCATGCCCGCCATTGCGTGTGGTGGAACCAGTTGCGTGTCGCGTTGGGCAATCTTAGTAATAAGATTAAAATTGTCTATGCTATATTCAACAAATTGATCGGAATTAGCAATTAAAAGTGGCTCATCATCTAATAAAAGTTCACGAGCCAATAGAGCACTACACGCCGCACCTTCAGTTATTTTATCAGTCACGATACAGACGGCTCTATCGTTCGTCAGCCTGTTAAGTAAATTACTAATGCCATATTGATGTTCATGTTCTAATTGAACAATAAAGATGTATTCATCAGCTTTTGGTAGCGAATTTAATACAACTTCTATCATGGGTTTGCCATTAACATCTATTAATGGTTTTGGGAATGTATAGCCCTTATCTTTAAATCGCTGTCCGCGACCCGACATAGGAACGAGTAGTTTCATCTGATTAATCCATAACTTTGACCAATAAGCCTCACAGGTATATTATGCATCTTGAGATGATCTCTTAAAATGGTTTCTGGATGAAAATTAGTTCCGGCGTCAAATAAAGTCTGAATATTATCTAGGCAAGAAGCATAGACGTTCATATGGTTCCAATTATCACTAATAGCTAATTGATCGTTTAATCCGCCGTAACCGTCATTCTCTGGAATCAGAATGTTATTGGCACCACTAATATCTGGCGTTTGCCAAAACAACATATCCGTTCTGCATCGAATCATAATATCATATTTTATGCCAGTCTTTTCTGTCCATTCCGTCATACATTGATGAGCCCGATTAATAGAGTAAAACATGCTTAACACATGCAAGAATGCTTTTGCCTGCATCCTACTATTCATAGGATTACAAGCTTGACGAAAATGAGAATCATTAATATAGATTTGTGGCTCAACTATAAATCTTTTCGGATTAAGAAGGGGCATGTACTTGGAGGCATATTCTCCATCAAACGCTTTCCATTCTGGTATATATTCTGTGCCATATAAAACCTTAGTTATACGATCCTCAAACGGAAGAAATGATGTATTCCAGAAATGAAAAAATACATCGGCCTCAAGAGGGGCGATGATGAATTTCTTTAAAGAATCGAAACATTGATCAAGGCAACGTGGTTGGCCTGATAATACCAAAGCTGTTTTCAATTACTTGGCTCCTAATAGAATCTATATTAACATCGGCCGGTGAATGCACTCTCATTACGTAAGCACCAGTCTTAATGGCTGCCGAAACGCCCTTTTCAGAATCCTCTACAATTAATGTAGAAGACGGTTTAACACCCAAAAGAGCCATAGCCTTAAAATATCCTTCTGGACTCGGCTTAGGATAATCAACATCTTGATTACTGATTAAGACGTTCATATATCTAAGTTGGGCCGTCTTAATTAACATCAGTTCGGCAGTTTCACGAATTGAATTTGTGACACATGCTATTTTAATATTATGTTGTTTTGTCCACGAATGAAGCGTGGTTTTTGTATAATCTACAGTAAAAAAAGCGTTGATGGCCGATATGGTTATTTCTTGTTTAAGACGTTCTATAAAAGGAACGTGTGCCGCATAAATTCTATTTTGCTGTAGAAGAATGTCTAGCTTTCTCTTAGTTGGCAAACCATTAAATTCTTCTTCATGCTCTTTGTCTGTTAAAGTGATGCCGACAATTTGTTGGATGGCACTATTAAAGGCGTTCTTATGTATATTGACAGCATCTACTAAAACACCATCTAAATCATAAAGAATTGCTCTAATCATTTTTGTGCCCTAAAGAAAATCCAAGCGGAATGTTTATCGCCCGGACCAGTTGGCCTAATATCATGATAGAAATTTTTAAAACCAATCTTTGTTAGATCGCCAGACAATTGATCTGGAGAAGTTACCATAGTATCGGCGTGACCATTTGTACCTTCGGCATCAACGTAATCGTCGTAATAATCTGCTTTCTGACGCATATCTACTTTTGGCCCATATCCCATTTGTAGACTAATCCATCCGCCCAACTTTATGACTCTATGAAATTCCTGAAATAAGCTATAGCGAATAGAATGAACGCAAATATGCTGTAGAGTAATTGTACTAATCACAAGATCGTAATAATCGTTTTCGATATTGGCTAAGTCTCTACCATTACAAATAATTAGTCTTATATCATCTTTCCAAACATTATTATGGGTTAGCCATAACTTGGCTTTCTCTAAATTGTTTTGAGCAATATCAACTCCGTCCATACGTTTAAATTGTGGACCAAAATGAACGAGATTGCGTCCGGGGCCGCAACCGAAATCCAGGGCGATTAGGTTCGGCCTATCAAAACCAAATAACAAGAAGTCCTCATAATCTTTATGATTATTGTGGGCTTCGAAAGAGCCAACCACATGATCGCGTTCGGATAGTGACCATCTGGAAGCTTCTATTTCATATTGCCTACGCTGCATATCCGAATATTTTTCTTGATTCATATTGGTGAAAACCCCTCCCAGGGGGCTCTATCCTTTTGTTTGAGGAATTTAACTGTTGAAGAGGCATTAAATAAAAATGCCTCTTGTCCGTACTCTCGATATAAACGTCTGCACCACTCTACATCCTCTCCGTGACCCCAACAGCGGGATTCATTTAATGGAATGTTGAGTAATATACTCTTAGTAACACAGAAATATGCTCCTGAATAATACTGCCATCTGCCCATAGTATTATTAGTATAATTCAATAGATGTCCATTTATATTATATGGCGGCTTCTGATCATCAATGGGCGGATTCATCCATGCGTCATTATAAATAACACACCAGTCTCTAAAACGAGTATTGTCGGCATTGAGTATCTTATTGGTGGCCGTTAACCAGTCTGGACCGTGAGTAGAATAGGGCAGATTATTTACGCCTTGTCGCCAGCCCGGCATTAGAGAAACATAATCATGCATTATACATAAACATTCGTAATGCGAAGTCTCGGCAATAATATTTTTCTTTTTAGTAATCCACTTGTCCTTAATAGATTCATCAAATGGAATCCAAGTTATAGATGGGTATGGCTGCCGAGTTCCCCCCACCACAATTATCTCATCCTCTACCGCTGATTCTCTTACTATAGAACCAACGCATTGTTCTAAGCGGGCCGGATTAGAGCCGTCTGTTATAACACCAAATGTCCAAGGCCATGGAGTCATCCTAAGAAACTCATCATGCAAATAGATAACTGACCCATACTATTATGAAATCTATCTATCACTTTTTTATGCCGTGTTTCAAGAATGTAAAGATCGCCTATTTTCATATTGATAAAGTTGTAGTCGCCAGCTCCATAATTTTCTACGGCGATGGAATTTGTATAGAACATCGGAGTTAGTGGAGTATAAATAACATATTTAGCTGCCTGCACGCCAGAATAAAATGGAAGACTGTCTCGTTTGTGAATTCTGAATCCTGGCAATTCAAAGGGATATGTACCGGCAGAGTTAAAGAGTGCAGAAACATACTTAGTATATTTGTCGTGGAATTCGCCGAATCCCTTGTCGCGAATTAACGCATTAACGAAATTGGAACAGTCTTCGTCCGAGGGAACTAATGGAACACCATTCTGTGATGCGTAAATAAATTTGTCCATCCCGTTCACATCTGCATAATCGTAGAATGGGAACTTGGAAATAGGATATTGTAGAAGATGCACGCCCATTATTTGATGATCCTAACGATTGTGTCCGCGTGTGCGGCCCCGGGCGTTAGCACATATCTGACTTGTACTTGATGGCCTAATGAAGCCACGAATCGCACAAACTTATTCCAGCTATATGTGTTCCACCAATACGTGCAACCATTCTCGTCTGGCGATGATTGTTCTAGTTGGTCGGTTTCGCCAGTATTGGGCGTTAGAAAAAACACGGCGATAACTTCTTTTTTCGCCACCCGAAGTGCATCTTTAATAGCTAATTCATATCCTTCCTCAAGATGCTCTAAGATATGACGGAGGATAACAATGTCTTGGCTTTCGTCTGGAAGGGGGATTTCCTGAACAAATCCTTTAATAAGCGTAATCTCGTCGTGATAACGACACTTAGCTTCTTCAAGAAGTTTTTCAGTACGATCAAGACCGGTATAGTGACATTTGACATGATGATTTTTAAATACCTCATAATTGACACATGAGCCACAGGCCGCATCTAGAACTGTCGTGCCAGGGCCGTGTTGAGAAATGATCGAAGCTAAATAAAGTCTGCCTAGATTGTTAACACCAGTATTATGATTGCGAAGGAACTGAGCAACATGATCTGGTTTCATGAAGTCGTGATTGTCTTTACGATTTCGCCACTTGTTCATTTTGTTTTAATCCTAATTTATTGAGCCAATTACAGATTCTATCTTTATGAGTTGCACCGTGCATAACCTGTTCTGCTAGTACATAATTCTTAAATGGTTTTAAGCGTGTCATTAGTGGTGCTACTTCAGCTTTTTTAGATGGAATTTTTACTGCATCAAAATCTATCATTACATTTGCCATATATCTAAATATGTTTGTATCTAATAGTCTATTAACAATATCAACTTCTGCACCTTCACAGTTTAACTTCATAATTACTGCATCACCATAAGATAGATTTGTTCTCATCCAGTCATTAACATCGAGAAACGTACACATCTCTATGCCATCCTTTACATCTTGATGGTCGGAATAAATACTGGCAGCATATCCATCTGGACCATCTACTGGTCCATAGATAGGTAATCGTTTATGGTCATTATATAAGCCAAAGTTATTAAATATTACAGATCCTTTAAAATTATTCCGTGCCACTTTAGTTAATTCAGAATAAAACTTCTTTACTGGTTCAAAGCAATATATAGTATCAAAAGGATATAGAAGGGCAGCTTCTAAAGATTGTCCTGTATTCGCCCCAACGTCCATAAATATTAAATTACTCACTTAGCCCTCTGAAAATGTAAATAGATTTGAGAATTGAGCCACGGCGTATAGGCAATCACCGTAACTTCCGGCGTATCTGCTAGATATTTATGAACATCTGTTTTTACGGGCTTTTCAAGATCAACCTCATACCCTGGAAATGGAGTTTGTCCGGGACCACCAAAGATTTCATAATCATCTACAATTATTATGGCATTATCGGCAAGATAATTTTGTACTTTTTTAAGTGCTTCGTATGTGTGGCCGGAGTCATGATTACCATCTACAAATGCTATATCAATATCTTTAATTTCTCCCTGAAAATGTTCGATACGCTCGCGATATAAAGTTATTTGATCTTTAATCTCATAGTCAACGACATTTTTACTCCAATGAAGCCAGACATTAGAATTGGCGACCTTCATTGAATCTAATAGTGGATCTATAACATACGCCTTAGTATTTTTATTTGTACGAAGTGCATAAATTAAACTTCGTCCACAAAAAGTACCAACTTCTAAGTATTTTCTATCACCAGATAATAGAAGTGTACCAAGAACAGATCCTAGTTCTATAGGACACCATCCTGCTACTTCATCTGGAAGAACAAATTTAAGTCCTAGTGGGGCCTGTTCGATAGCCTTAAGGGTTTCACTGACAAGGTAATGCATTTTAGTATTTTCTCAAAACGATTAAACCATTGGTGGTCCCGCAACATCCTGTCATAACCCGCTTTTGCAATAATCTCCCGCTCGCCGTCTGCATTAATGTAACTCTTACAGGCGGCGGCAAGCGATTCAATATCGTTGCCAATGACAATTTCTTTCCCGGGGATAAAATAACTGTTGATGTCATCTGCGGGTGTACTAATCTGAAAAGCTCCGCACTGTGGGATTTCAAAATGTCTTCCCTTGATTTGAGGCATAGTCCCAACGTGCCAGGGATTGGATAAATTGAGGCAGATTTTAGATTGTTGGAATACCCTGAGCATCGCACTAAAGTCTGTGAGGTAGCCGTTCCAGTTAGGATAACCATCCCAATAATTACCGAACAGATCAATTTTAATATTTTCATATTTTATTCCATTTTCTTTCTAATTTGATAGGTACGTTAATTTTATTTAAATTGCGAACCAAATTTCTGGCACGTTCCCCTTCAACAATATAATGTCCTTGATTTTTATATTTATAATTAACTTTAGATATCTTATAATGTTGATTTGGTACTAATATATCAAATTTTTCCTTTATCCAACCTAATAAATCATATGTGCCAATTGCCCCAACTACGTCTGGATTTTTTGAAATCCAGCCATCACCATCAATATATCCAATAATAAAAGATAGAGCGTTGATATTATTAATTAATGGAGGTTTTAAGATATTTGATTTTTGAGGCGTAATATTAAAGTGATGTTTTAGATCATTCAAGGTTCTATCGTCCAATGATATTCTAATACGAACACAGTCTTGATAATTTGGTAATGCTCGTTTGACAAATGATATTGGCCCAGTAAAATGAACATCTTTTTTAAAATTTTGCAATATTCTTTCGTCACGTTTTTGAATCTTAATTTCTAATCCATAACGTTTTTTACTATATTGTGTAATACAACCGTCGGCAGCTATAAAACCGGCATAATAAGAGTTGATAATATTAGGTTCTGAGAAGAAGTCAGTATCATAGAAATATTTCCCATAGCTTTTTTGTGTATTAATTTCTAATCCCAAACGATTTGCCATTGCCCTAATCGTAGCCGATTTTTTATTTAATGGCATTTTAGTAGATGGCATTTTTCCATAACTATCTTTTAAGATTACAATTTCTTCTTTAGTCCAACTCATGCAATTTCCTTTAATATCTTTTCAAATCTATGATGCCAAAGATGTTCCTTTTGGGTACGTTCCCAACCAGCTATCGCTATAGATTGTCTTTCTTCTTCATGGTCAAGATAATACTTACATCTGTCAACAAGTTCATTGATATCATTAGCAAGGACAATTTCTTTTCCAGGAACGAAATAGTTCTCCAAATTATCAGCCGGAGTAGATAATTGAAATCCTCCAGCTTTTGGAATTTCGAAGTGTCTACCTTTTATCTGAGACATCGTCCCAACGTGCCAAGGATTAGATAGATTTAAACAGATTTTAGATTCCTGAAAAACTTTAAGCATCGCTCCAAAATCGGTTAAATATCCTTGCCAATTCGTATAATTATTCCAATAATTGCCCCAAATCTTTATATTTAAACCGGCGTCCATTAATTTACGCATAATTTGTCCACGCACACCATGCAATTGCCCGACGAAAGAAATATCATGCTTTTTAAATACACTAAAGTCTTCCGAGTATAATGGCGATCCACCCCACTGAGAATGGATCACTTTCATACCTGCGGCTTGATACCAAGGAACAGCTTGTGAATGAGTAGTAATAAAGTAGTCAAATAAATTCTTGCGTGGTAAAATCCAGTTTTGGAAACGCCACGAAGAATCGCAATCCCACTGAACAGTCTTGATACCGAAGTCGCGGCACAAGTTTAATAGTTCGGTAGGAATATCATAGCTTTCATTAAAGGCTACATAAAATAAGATGTCGAATGATTTATTTCTAATCTCATTCTCTAACCATTTATAAGATGCTTCTCGACTAGTAGATTTACGAAATGCGTCAATATGAAACCGTTGTAGCGATATTAGTTTTCTATCCTCGCAATCTTGTAGACCAGCTTCGATATTATTATGCTCGTAAGAGTAGCCTTTATCGGGCTCTCCATAATCATAAAGAAGACCTGCATACATTAGGCGTATCATTTTACAATCTCTATTACCATGCGTGTCGCAACTACTCCAGGTAATTTAGAAGCTCGCTTCACTATACAATTAGCACATAATAAGTCAACACCCTTACTTACTTCTCGCCACTGATCATCAGGTAGCGTCGTATCTAAATCAAAATTTATATAAGGAAGTAGACAGTCTCGACATTCTGGTCCGTGGTCATTATATTTAATAATCTCTGATAAGTGATCCATGAAAAATCCACATGGCATACAATCAAAACAATGGTATCGAGTAATATCTCCACCAACCCAAACTTCTGGATAACAGCGTCGATGCCATTTTTTAAACCACCGACACCAAATATGTTTTTTAATCTTAAACCATATAAGTTGTAATTTTAGCCTAGGTGGTAACTTATTTCTCATCTATTGTCTCCAGAACCCTTAAGAGTTCCTCTCGCCGCTCTATCTGCTAATTTCTGTAAATTTTCTTGAGCAACTGTATTTAAATCAAGACCTAGTTCGCTTGAAAGTTGGGAAATATACCAGAGGCAATCGCCTAATTCACCTTTAATGGCTGAAACTGTTTCCGCTGAAATAATACCATTATTATCTCGTAGAATCTTTTTTACCTTACCCTGTACTTCGCCAGTTTCGCCAAGTCCTAGGGCTGTATAAAGCACCCCATTGATTGTACCCCGTCCAGGATAAATAGCCGTGGTGGCAGTTTTTTCCTGATAATCTTTAAAATCCATTTAATTCTACTCCTAATGCTTTCGCAATATCTTTAAGTAATTTAACTTTCTCTGGCTTCTCACAATGAGGTTCGCCATTTGCCTTATCATAAGCTATCGCCTTAATTAACAAGTCTCTCAAAAGCTGGACCTCTTTTTTAAGAGTTTCAAATTCTTCCCTAGAAATATTAGAGATATTGATCTGATAGGGCTGGTCTGGAAGCATCGGCCAAATAATCCAGGGTTTCTTAATCCATTCTCCACCGAAATGATCTCCGATCATTGATACAACGCACATTTTATCTCTCCACGCTTGTACCTAAACGGTAACAATATAATCTTTCCGGGATATTGAAGAATTTATAGCCAGCCTGGAATGCTCTTTGCCATAATTCCCAATCTTCGCGGCCCAAAAATCGTCTATCCGTATTATACCCTTCCAGAGCCCCTAATACCGATCTTTTTGCGGCCATCGAGCCGTGGCATAGACAGTTTTCAGTAAATATCTTCTCGGCAATCTTTTCGTGAGTATTGGCATAGCCAACTGGAAAACAGTTCGGCACAAGTGCATAATCAGAACGAATATCCCATGATTGAGTAAAACAGAAATCTACTCCAGAATCTTCTATGAATTTTTTCTGAAGTTCTAGCTTACTATTCATCCATTCATCGTCTGCATCACAATATGTAACTATATCGCTAGTACAAAACTTAAGACCAAAATTTTTGGCTACAGCCAAACCTTGCTTTATTGGCTTACTTACTGGTATATAACGTGTTGGTCCTAGTTCAACATAATCCCAATAATGAATCGAGTCATCAAAGACACTTTCTAGAGTCTTTTGTGTATCTTCCCAACAAGCATCATAGACAATGATTAAATTATCAGGTCTAACAGAAGATCCTAAGACAGAACGTACGGCCCCCTGAAGAAGAGAGTCGTTCTTGGGTGTTGTGCTATGTACACAGATTAATGTATCAACTGTCATCTTAATATCTTTAATGCTCTATTTGTATAGGATTCGTGATTGAGTACCCAATATTGTCCGTTCTTTGTCATGATCGTACGGTCGCTTTGATGTTCTAAATAATATTTGCATCCACCAACGAGCGAAGCTTGATCTCTAAAGGTGGCACAACAAATACCATCTTCTAGAACACCATAAAGTGCTGGCGTAATTGCCTGAAGTAATAATGCTCCTGCGGCCGGAGCTTCAAAAGTCCTCATGGAAAGTAGGTTTGCTCCGCCCCCAGCAATATCGTTGATAACTATTTTGCTCGCTGCAAGCATATTAATATAGTCTTCTTTAAAGACTCCAGAAATTAGTTCGGCATTTATACCGTTCTTTTTAAGAACGGCAATTAAGTCTCGTCTTTCTGGACGATCAGATCCAACCAGACAAACATCTATCGTTTTTAACGTAGTTAGAGGACGATAGAAAAATTCTTGATCGGCGGCATATGGAAGATAACTTGCGGGGCATGAAAACGCTGTTAAGAAATCTGGATTCGCCACATAGCAATGGTCAAATTCCATGTAGGTAACTAAATCCTTATAACCTTGAGGATTCATAGCTACATCAAATAACCACGCGACGTGACGTTTGGCATTTATATATTTAAGTTCAAAATATTGTTTATCATTATCATTGCATTCGCAGTAAATATGTAGATCATATTCTTTGGATAGTACGTCCTCATGAGCAGATAGCCATAGATCATGTTCATAAATTTTAGCATATTCATCTACTTCGTGACCTAATTTACGAAAGGCTTTAGCCACTAAAGCTCCGGTTTCCCATCCGCGAATGCGTGGGGCACCGCGATAACTAATTAGAATTTTCATGGACCGAACAACTTGTTTCCGGCTGTATAGTTATTCCACGACGTGTCAGAACAGCCAAAGATATTAAGATCCTGTGAAGGAGCTAGAGAAACAAAGTTTTGGCATCGTTCACAAATATTGGCAGTACAAATCTGTCCTGGCCTATTGCTCCAATTACCAACAAACGTCTTTTTGTGCTTGCACTTATCCCGAATCTCTTTTAGTTCCGCTTCTGCATTCTTAATAACTTCAAATAATTCTTTCACTCTTTTAAGCATAAAATGAATTTCCTTGTGTCCTTCGGTGTAATTTATATCCTACCGATTTCATAAAATCGTCCAACTCTTTCTTATCCATACTATGCTCGATACATACCAAATCTATCGACCAACGTTTCCAATCTAGCGAACGAAGAACTGCCATATCGTGACCTTCACAGTCAATTGACATAAACTCGAAATATGTTGGAACCTTGTAAAGAGTAAAGAGATCGGTGAGGGTAACAGCCTCAACTTCAACCGTTGGGCCGATAGGATAGACTAAAGACGAGCATTGATTATTTAAATAGAAACGTTTGCGGCCAGGAACATCAGAGATGGCGTAGTGAGAAAGTTTAACATTTCGGGTTAATCCGTGTATGGCATCGCCAGAATAGAGTTTTAAAAGGTCGCGGAAATATTGAGGATTTGGTTCGACTAATAATCCATTCCAAGACCATTTAAGAAGTTCTCGCGAGTTAGAATTATCTACACCGTCGGCGGCCCCAATATCTACAAGATACTTCCAATCTTCCTTTTGGGTATATGGAGGTTTACCGAAGAATTCGGTAATTATTTCTCCCTCGTTATACTGATAACCGTCGACCATTAGAAATCCTTTTCACCGTCTAAAGTTGGAGCCCTAAAAGCCTTAAGCATACATTTAAGATCCCATTGAGCGGTTTTCTTACAAGATTCAGGAGTATTCTCGTCGCCACAATTATCCACGAACCATGAAATTTCAGGTTCGGCACTTCGCATTTTAGGCGTATTATCTTTATTATAATAAACTTCAAAGACGCCAATTTTAGGGTGCCCCTCTTTAGAGATAAAGGTACAAACACGATAATTCCAATGACCGCCCATGCTTTCCGCCAGTTCATTTAATCTCTTAGATTCTTCGGGGTCACATAAATGTCCCTTAAGATCATCCATCCAAGCTTTACAATCTGGACACTGTTTATCAATGAATTCTTTCATTAAGCTCTCCAATATTTCCCAAGTTCATCTATCTGATTCTGAGGGATTTTATCGTTTTCGTCATGAGTAGCACCACAGAATTCAAAACTATCCCTTGGAATAGGATAATTAAGTCCGCCATAAAAGGGATCAAAAACCATCGCCGTGTGGGCAACTTTGGGCCAAATCTTGTCGGTTAAAAACTTTTGGTCACACTGCCAAGCGTTCGTAGGATCTTCCAGGATAAAGTCATTAATCATTTGGCTCATGTTGTGCAAAAGACCAGCTTTAACGCCCCATAGCCCGCCCAGGACGGGCACGCCCGCGTGCCAGGGATGGTCCTTTAAAACTAGAAATTGTTTGTCGCTTGCCAGCCACTTATCAACCGCTAACTTTTCTCTTAAAGAGAGACGAGAATCGCAGTCGCGAGAAAGCATCACACTGACATTTTCTTCGAATGGTGGATAAAGTTTTTCGGGATTACACTTCCAATCAATTGCTTGAAATCTACTTAACATTAAATGGTGTTGTTCTCTATTAACACCAATTAACTTAACATGGTTCATACGGGAAAGTTCGATGTATATTGGATCGTCTTTATCTTCTCTTTCGTCTAGCTCTTGTGAATTAAAATAAAACCAACACTCCCAACCGTCATATATTTCTTTTGCAAGTTTTGCATTCTTAATAGCACCGATGGTATATTGGGGTTTATCCCCAAATAAACAAAAAGAGATTATTTTGGTCATAATAATTTACTCCTACATCCAGCGAGTCTATCTATCCATTCGTGGCACTCATAAAACGAATCATGTAAAATTTCTGGTAACTCTACATATATTATTGGATTTTTTAAGGAATATCTTTGACGAAGAGTTCGCATAGATACAATCAGTGCCTGAAATGCATTCATTTCATCACTATAATTAAATGATTTCATAATAAATCTCTTTAAGTCTGTCAACAATAATATCCGCTCTAAAGAATTGATTCGCCCGAGTTGCGGCCTTTTCGCCGAATTGTTTTCTTAATCCAGCGTCTTCCACAAGTGCTTTAAGAACTTGATAATAAGCTTCGTTGTCGCCCACAGGAACTACGAAACCAGAATCCCCAATAATCTCAGACTGTCCATTATAGATGGTGCTCCTATGTGAGACAACTGGTAATCCATGCATCATGGCTTCCTGAATATTGCACGGACAACATTCACCATCGCTTCTGGCGTGTGCATAAATATCTAGGCTTTGATAAAAACGAGACAGTAATTTATCGTCAATGATGGCCGGTAAGAACGTAATATTCTTGATACCAAGTTGTTTAGCGGTGCTGATCCAGTTGTGGCAAGCGTTAACTACGAGATAATGAGCGTTCGGATTCTCCTGTTCTAGTTGTGCAAATGCCCGTAAGGCAATCGGGTCAAAGTTGTCAGGTCTTCCAATTCTACCCAAAAGAATGGTGTCGTGCCAGAATCCTAATTCCTGCTTGAATGAAATCGGCGACAATTCGTTATGTGGGACGGGTGATTCAATAGGATTGTATAGTGTTGGGCCGTGTGGATTTCCACACTTAAGGGCGGTGTTACGAATAAAATCAGATATATAGATGTGCCGATCAATATCGTTTGATTTGTCTCCGAATCCAAAAATATTTGTTTCTACCCATTTTGCTTTAGGAGCGATATATCGTAAAGGCCATTCCTGATAACCAGACCTATGAACGTGCATGATATCAGGATTGATCTTTTTAATTACTTCGTATAGATTATCGGACTCTGGAAGATATGGCGAATTTCGTCCCTTCTTTCCTGGCACCCATTCGTAGGGTACTACGTGGCTATCACCTAGAATATCACGCATAATCTCTAGGCGAGAATTATCACCATCAGTTCTATAAACCAAAAATGGTTCGAAACGAGGATCTTTTGCTAGATATTTACACATTAATTGTGCAGTTCTATCTGTACCAGAATATCCTACTGTTTTAGAATGATGGACGATTCGAATTTTTGTCATCTAAAAGTTTTCTCTTGTATTCTTGTTCGGCTTTATGAGCTTCAACTATTGATTGTATGGCGGCAGTTCTATGTGCATGAAATACTTGTCGCACCTGATCATTCTCTTCTTTTAATCTATCACATTCACGTTGAAGTTTTAATCCGACGTTTACTGAATTTACTAACCCATCATAATCTCTGATGGCCCTAATCCATTTTAGATTTTTAAACCAAACGATTAGCCACATGTGGGGTTCCCTCCAAATTTGGAATACGAATAAATTCCGCCCTGTCTTGCATTTCTTTAATAGAAGTCGCCCCACTATACGTAATTCCACTTCTTAATGCTCCTGCATAACGTTCAATTAATTCCGCGACGGGACGTTTTATATCAAGATACACAATCTTTCCTTCAGAACAAGTCCCCGGCTTTAGTCCACCACGCCATTTTTCTTGAACGTAACGACTAGCCATTCCCGCATAAAGTTTCTTTTTTACACCGTCTATTTCTACTATTTCTGCGGCTGACTCGGGACAAGATGCAAAAGTAGAACCGGCCATTATAGCAGACGCCCCGGCTGCTATTCCTTTAACAAAATCTGATGCCTCACGTACTCCGCCATCTCCAATAATAGGAATGCCAAAGTCTTTCGAGATTTGCTTAAATTTTAAGATAGTAGAGAATTGTTTTTCTGTACAACCGGCAGTATTTTTAGTCTCGCAGGCAAGTCCTTGGGCAATTCCTACTTTTATAGAATCGGCATATTGATATATATCATATATAATATCTGGATTAGTTGTATTACCAATAATCAATTGCACGTCTTTATCAAAAGATTTAATCGCTTTTGCCGTATATTTTATAACATCAGAAAAACCATGAGCAACATCTATACATAATACATTAACATTTCCATCTTTTATTAATCTTTTGGCTAGTTCGATTTGACGATCTCCTACACCAACCGACGCCGCCACAATGTTGCAGTGACTAGAAATTCGTTTCATAGTTAAAATATAATTATCGTCTATATCCCAAACACGATGCATAATTCCAAGTGCTCCAAGATCGTACAATTTAATATAAAATTGCTCATTAATAACCGTAGACATATTTGATGCAAGAAATGGGACGGGGCGAATAATTTTTTTTGTTATTTTAGATGATATATTAACATCAAGTCTAGACTGACATATATTTTTTTGTTGTGTAATGGCTATATCTTCAAAACCAAGACTAATTGGAGATGTATTTAAATCAACGCATGGATCTAAATAATATTCTCCAGTATCATGATTGAAAAGAATTATTTTTCTCTCTACAAGTTTTGCCGCTATACTTTCTAATTGTCTGTGTGCATGCATATGCTGGCCGGTCGTTTTGAATAATGCAAGATTATTTATTCTATTGTCTATTGGATTACAATTAATATGATGTATGATGTCAGTATCTAATAATTTTATATTATTATATTGTTCATAAATCTCTCTATGAACTTGTATTTCTTTGCCTAATTCTCTTCTGGATATATGGCCACCACGTCTTAATCTAAATCCACTTTTGTAGTTTGGATTATTTTCTTTATTCCTGTCACAAAGATATTCTTTATTTTTCGGATTACTAAATCTTGTTTTACCAAATTCTGATAATTTTTTCCTAGTTTCTAAAGACAAATGTTTTCCCTTTATGTAAGAAGGAAATATTTTATAAGAACATTTTTTACACGTATCTAGTTCTGACAAATTCATGTTTTTTTTCTTATTTCTAGACCTAATAATATCTCTCCAATTAACTATATCTTCTTTTTGACATAAATCACATATCCTTATAACTTTAGCGTGAGATTCATTAGTAATATGGATAATATTTCTACCATCTAAAGTTTTATTATCTTTGATCACGACTTTGTTAACTCCTCGGTCTAATAGTATGGCCCCAACGATATAATAAATTCTGATATACTTCGTGCAATTTCGCTCCACAAACTTCTGTGCTGCAATTCCGCACGGCCCATTCTTTTCCGGCCTGTCCAAATTTTGCTCTTGCTGGCTTAACAATCACTAACTTTTCAAGTTGCTCCGCATACGCTGCGGCATTATGCTCGCACACAAATCCGGTAACTCCATCCTTAACCAATTCCGTCTGAGCCTGAAAAACTCCCATTCTAGGATGGCTCGGAATTGCAATATGCGTAACAACTGGCTTACCGTGCATCATTGCTTCTGCAATATTACTTCCGAACGTTTCCCCGTCCGCCCGGGCATGTGCGAGGATATCAATAGAATTATAGAAAGCACTGAGAACGATTGGATCGACCGTTGGAGCTATATTGATGTGCGGAATACCATACTTATCTAAATCGTCCATCATTCTAGGCGGCGGAGCCAAAGAAAGAAAGAAAACTTTATGGCCTTTGGCCTGAAGAATTAGAGCCGCCTTTACATTGACGTCATCATAAATGCCGTCATCTGGTCTGCCGCATCTACCCAAAACTACAAAATCTTTATCGAGATTTAAAATCAGCTTTTCATCTGTGGCAGGACTATCAACTGGATTATTGATGAAATCAAATCTGCCCTGCTTATCAAGCGTATTAAATATTCCTTCGCCGTGCTGTCTCTTAGAACATTCCGTGAGCCAATTACTCATGAATAAAGTTTTATTCACGTTGGGATTTGGATCTAGAAAACCAAAAACATTAGTTTCAACAAATATGGTTTGTTTGATATCCTTGCCCGGGATGGGCCATTCTGGTATACCGGCCCTATATACATGTGTAATGTCTGGCCGCAAAGACTGCAAGATTTCGACCCCTTGGTTATCAAACCGATAAGGAACCATACGTTCCTCTGAACCAAGGATTTCTAGGAAATCCCTATAGCGAGTCATATCGTGGGCAGCATTATAAAGAACGGTTACATCATAGAAATCGGCATATTTCTTCACCAATGCTTTGCAGAATAGTTGTGCGGTCTTTTGTGTGCCACCTAAGCCCAGGTCTTTCATTAGGTGAACTACTCTCGCTTTGCGTTTTATGCTTTCCATTGACGCCCCTCATTACGAGCCTGGACCCACTCTTCCTTTGGAGGAAGATTTTTAAAATCTCCGAATTCTGGATGCTCTTTGTAGCGAGGCCCGCCAGGATTAAAATTGTGCGGGAAGAACTCGGCAATTGACGCAAGAGCTTCGTAAGTATTCTGCCCTTTGTTGCGGTTCTCAATAGAGAATTTACGTTGTGTATAATAAGTTAAGCATTCGTTTATGACGCTACCACGATATCCTAATGACATAAAATATAGCCATAACCAGTAATCAAATGCCGACGTATGTTGTCTAGAACGTTCCCACATAAGATCCCAATTAAGTCTTTGGGTAAAAACAAGATCGTTTCGCCAACAGACCTGTGGACCACCATCGCACTCGTAAGAAAATCTGACGCGATCAAATGGTTGTCTCTTCCCAACGCCTTTGACCTGTTTAGTATCTTCGTCTACTACAACTATTCCGCCATACCAAAATGCTGGATCTTCATTTGGTGAATTATATCCAGGAATTTCATGATGCATTTCGCCGTGAGCCATCTGATAGAATATTTCATTAAACTTAGGGTGATGAAAATCATCCGCATTAGAGTTGCATACGAACTCACCTTTTGCCTCCATCCAGGCACGGAGCCATGAAGCCCCATATGGTTCTCTATATGACAGTTCTAAAAAGTTAACACGGGAATCTTGCTTGGCCCATTTATGGGCTATAACCGCATCTATCCCTGGCGAATTTGGAACAACTACGATAACCTCTAAATCTTTGCTGGTCTGTTCTTCCAGAAGATTACGTAAGTGTCCGTCAAGGTACTGTCCACTATCATAGGACGAAACTAGATAAGATATCATCGTGTGACCTTAAAATAAAAGAGACGCAGAGCCGGTGCTCCACGTCTCCATTATGTCAGTAATGATTCATCTTACTTAAGAAATCTGTCCGTATGCGACATCCAAATATTTAGCCCGCTTATCATAATCGGTTGATCCAACTTTATCGCATACATTTAATAAAGTCTGTACGGTCAAATTATCATAATTATAAAGTAAAGCAAGACCTCCAGCCATTACTTCAGAATCAGCCTTGCGGGGCTTATCTCTAATGACGCCTACGCCGCCGCCGAAATCAACTAACTCATAGAAATGCCCTTTATCTTTTTCTAGGGCATTGGCTTTATCTACATCCGCCTGGACAAATGTACTGGTGCTAGAAGCTGCATAAGATGTCCCATTAAAGCTAACCGTTCTTTTAATAACTTCTGTCGCACGATCTAACATCCACGTATCCACTTGTGTCTTTAATGGATCATTGACAATGCCTGTTCTGCGGAAATAGCCCCAACCACCAACCATAATGCCGTTTGCCCACGGATAGAATCCCTTAATTTCGCCACTTCCATCTTTAAAATCAACCATTGTTCGTTCATCGGCATGATCTCCTCCAAGCGGTTGAGGATTATCAAGTGTATCTTTTAAAATAGCTACGGCATGTTTCTTGGGGCCCCGACCGGCAAAGAAAATATCTGTGACGGCTGCATCGGCAGTATCAAAACCAAGCATAATGGCCCGGGCGTCAAACCAATAACGCCATCCTCTGGCCCGTTCTTGATTACTGCCGTGCCATCCTTTTTGGACGCTACCAGCTTTTGGTCCCCCGCCCGGGAAGGTTGAGTAGACCCATGCAGCAAGCATGAAGAAGTTAGCTAGACATTGACGATCGCCTATAGCCGCTCCATAGAATAGACATGCGGATTCAAGATGAGCGGGATCAAAGATGTCCCATCCATTTGAAGGATCGCTCACGCCATTTAGCATAGCCTGATCGTATTTCCACGTATCTACACCATTATCAAGTGTGCCATAGTAGCCATTATATTTAAATGTAAAAGGCCACCAAGCTACAGGTCTATTTTCTTGGTCAATCGCTCTAGATTTGAGGGACATTAGACCGTCTATGAATCCGCGTTGACATCTTTCGCCACCCACCGAAATAAAGAATCTATCATTGTCGCCGGTAGCGTGACTGGAACGTGTCTGATGCCAATCTCCGCCTTGTAGGTTTGAAGGAGGACCGGTAAGTCTGGCAAGACTATTTTCAAAGCTTAGAGCGTACGTGATTGGCAATAGACCTGTGCCATTACTAATCGTATGTCCACAGTGCGGTTGTACTAGAAATCCGTCTTCTGCAAGTTTGGCTACTTTGTCAATATTATAAACGGACTTAAAACCATTATCCGTATCGGCAAAAGTAATCCATAGATTAATGTCGTCAATTTCTATAGTAAACTTTGGTGCCAGCTTTGTGCAAAACATATTTTTCTCCATAGGTTGTGGTGCTAGGGAGATAATAAACTAATCTGGTTGTGAAAGAATGGAAGTGCTGGTGCGGAAATTTGGTTCATGCATAGCCAAATATTGCCGTATGGTTGATTAGTAAGCACCTTAGAATATAATCTGTCTTCTGTCCAAGAAGCAAATTTTTGTGTAGCAAAAACTGCATCTGAAAAGTTGAACATGGGATGTTCCCTAATGACAGCAGGGTGTTCTTCTAAGGGAAACTCAAGAATGTGTGAATTCATTTCTGCCCTATTAATCCATTCACTGACCTTGGTATCGAATTTAATGTCGGCTCGGCCGTGTCCTGCAAGTTCCTTTTTATAGAATTCTTGTTTTTCTTTCATTGTCTCATCCATGCCAGAACGAGCATAGCCATAGTGGAAGACGAAGAACTTGTCGAGAACATATCGACGATGTTGCATATGCATAGAGAAGTAACTACAATGACCGTCAGGTAAGGTGACGATAGGATGACTATGATACTTCATACCATTGATACGCTTAAAAATACGCTGATGTTGCGGCTGCCACTCTGCGGCAGGAGCATATAAATGCTTAAAATCTCTATAGAAATGGAGAAAAGTAGGAATGATCTCGCAGGCGTGCGGATGTAGCTCTATTGCTCGACGCACCCTTCGAATATCCTCTGGCTTATAAATCTCGTCAGTATCATTAATAATGATCCAATCGCCATCGTTCGTGAGATCAATAAAGGTTTGCTTTAATTCTTCCAGATTCTTCCAGAATTTTTTAATTCTAATTGGCAATATCTTCTTTTTAGGATCGTGATTCTTTACAAAGTCCTGAATAATCTCCCACGTTTTATCTATTGAGTGGCCGTCTGGAGTTGATTTGGGACGATTAGTAACTGCCCCCTCAATCACAATAATCTGATCAACTTCATCATAGATAGACTTAAGAGTTATTCCAATAAATTCTTCTTCATTCAAACACTGAATACATTGAACAAGTTTGGGAGGCGAATTTATTCTTTCTACTACTGATGCCATTTGTGGCACATACATTATATTATTCATTTGTCTTTGCCTCTGGCTGACTTAATATAACTCTTCCATTGACCTTCCAACTATCGAAAGCCTGCTTGAGAAGTCCGAAAATAGGCGGGCCGTTCTTTTGAAGACAATATCTTTGGACCAACTGTTTTCCGTTTTCTCGTTGCTGTGCAATAGATGTCCATATCTTATTAGATTCTTCATCTAGCGTACCAGCCGCAGCACCCTTTTTTAATAGATGATATGACCGCATCGCATCGGCCATATGTGCAGTTGATGGTTCAAACCATCTTGAAAGACCGCTATATAGGAATGGTTCGGGATGTGGCTGATCATAAACATTACTGATACAGCCGCCATATATAAGTGCAGTATCTTTCGTTACATATTCTGCCATACCACCGAAATTATTACTGATTAATGTTTTGCCAAATCCGAGAGCATCAAACGCTGGCAAGCAAAATCCTTCTGCTCTAGAAGAATTTACATAAACATCACATTTTGTATGTAGTCCACGAATCTGATTATCGCTAAATATATTAACTATTGGCAATACTGGCGGCAACTTTTCTGCTGGAATATTGCAGCCCTGTTTAACTCTCTGAATAAAATCTTTAACCGTTTTCAGGTCATTACCACGGAATCCCATATTAATATATGTTTTAAGAACTAGCACGACTTCTTCTGGCATATCTGCAAATGCCGCATAATATGCTCTCAATAATGAATCAATCCCCTTCTTACCAGAAAGCTGACAAATATTATAGAAGATGGTTTTACCAGATAGATCGGGCAATTCTGGATCTGCAACCGGTTTCATAAATGTGTCATATCGTGATAAGTCTGTCGGGGGTTGAATAATAAAAATTGGCTTTGTTATACCACATCTTACTAACATTTGGCCATTATATTGACACGGCACAATAATGAAATCAAATTCATTCGCCTTGTCTATCCAGGGTCCGGGTATTCTATCTAATTCAAAAAATGTATATAGGGCATTAAGTATGCCCGGCTTTGGCACAGCTTCAATATTACAAGTAGTTGCCTGAATTAAACAATCAACATCTTGTAGAGATGCTTGTAACAACTTAGAGAGCCACGGTTCTGGTCTAAATTCCGCACCCGGGTCTGGCATATCGTATCGCAGAGGTCTAGCAGTTAATTGTAAATTACTACCTGGATCTTGTGATGCGACGTATAACGCATGTAAAAAATTACGAGAGGCCGAGGAAAAACCTGAGAAGTCCAGACACGGAGAGGCGAAACATATTTTCATATTATTGCCTTAAATATTTTAAAAGATTATTTACCATTGTCAATCTATAGTTTTGATCTGATGGTAATAATAAGTTACACTGATTACAGAGTAGACCAAAGTCACATGACTCAAATATCTTAATATTCGTTTCGTTACATGGTTTATTTTGTATCCATGTTCTTGGAGATTTTTTAATAATTTCGTTGCCGCGTCTATGATCTAAACATGCTCGACTTCTATGTTTTGGATGTTCCCAAAAAACTTCAATATTACATATTGCACAATGTGGATTATCACTATATTTCAATCTAAGATAAGACAACCATTGTTTGCGATAATCTTGCTTATGTTTTATATGTTTTTCCTTAACTGTTTCTGGATGGCGTTGTTTATATTTTCTTTGTGCTCTAGCAAAAAATTTAGGATCTTTATTACGAAGATTAATTTGATATTCATCATAACATACAATACATTTAGATCCTAATAGTTTTTGATGTCCACGTCTACAAATAGAAGTATCTCTAAAACCGTTGTCTCTTTTAATTCCAAGATGTTTAGCCATTGACCTGATAGATTCGTATGTTCTTTTAGGAAAATGTTCAATTAAAACATTCCTGATAGTATTAGGATAATATAGTCTTAAAAATCTTAATTCTTCGTCCGTCCATTTATTGTCCAGACGCATTATACGAACTCCATCTTCGGCTTTGTGGGCATTATTACTGCCTCACCCTTAGCAAGAGCGACACTAGCACGAATCTTTTGTCTAGAGTTTTCATCATCATCTTGCTGCTTTGATAGATTTACAAATTGGTCGAAAAGCTGTTGCCTTGAAAGACCATTCTTTAAATGATGTAGCCACATTTGAGCACCATTCGTATCAACCGTAGGATATTTCATAATATTTAGATATAGCCAATCAACATATTTTTCATCGTCTAGATTATCTGGAGGCGTCGGCGGTTTTGGAGTCTCGTGTACAACAACTGGAGAATTCCAAGTATTGGTACGATCTTTTATTTTAATACTATCAAACAAAAATTCCCACTGCTTATATAATTTATCCCAATCATACACATTTTCTGCACATTGTCTTGCATCAGTTACCATTTTGGCATGACGTTCTTTATTTGTAATAATATCTCTCATTTTTTGAGCCATATCATCTAGGTCTGGTAATGCTCGCATACAAGACGTTTCTGGCTCATAGTAATATCTATCAACCCTAATTACTTCGCCTCCCCGATGGGCACCATAATTTTCCTCGGTAATCTTATGCTTTGCAAAATGCATATATTCCTGTGGAAAACGGCCCTTCTCACGCATTGCAGTGTAGTCCATTACAAGCGTAGGTACTCCACAGGCTTTTGCTTCCTGAATTGGCATTCCGTCACCTTCGCAAATAGAGCACTGAACATAAAGATCCATGAGATTATAAATCTCGGATAGTTGCTCACGATTAAATCCTTGCCCTGTCGTGGGGCAAGTGGCACTATTCTTACCACAATGTGGACAAGGCATTGGAACTACATTCTGTTGAATAGGACGACCATAAATAGCCATTGCAAAACCAATGTGGGTCTTGCCACAGTCTTTGTTATGACACATGAAGGTCTGTAGGACGGAATTCTTTAATCCTTTAAAATGATTAGGTAGCCAAGAGTATGCGTGAAGTCGCATCACATGTCTAGGATAATCGTACGAATATGCGTTATCGGGCCAACAGGAATGTAACATTAAAACCGATTTATCAACTACTGACTCGCCCTGAAATTTCTTTTTCATTCTGGCAAACGCATCAATTAGGTCTGGATATAGTTTTCGAGATTGGTTACGCATGACCGTGCCGATGATAGGCACATCCATTTTAATGCCATATTTGCCACGAGTTATTTCTCTATCTTCTGGTTTAAAGCCATTGATATCTACGCCGGGTCGCATTGGGCGTGGGAAAACTTTAATTTTTTGGCTCTGACGCATCAGAGTATTAATACCATAATCTGAGTATGCTAATACAATATCAGCCTGTTCGTAATCACTAATCCAGTCTTCGTGCTGTGGTTCGGCGTCCACTGTTGGCATCCATACTAATTTAAACCATTTACGAAATGGTGAGCGAAGCTGCCAAGTCAACATCCAATTGTCGCGAATATCAACAACAATATCTGGCTTAAAATCTGCGACCGCCCAATCAAATTTGCCAGCCCCGAATTGATTAATATTTTGGCCACGATCTCGGGGATGACTAGACGCTTGATTATACGATCCAGCTTCTTGCTCGTTAGTCGGCATAACACCATAAAACTTCCATCTTCCAGCTACGAAGTCAATAGCCTTTGGATCATCTGCCCGAATATAACTTCCTAATTCTGCAATTTCATATTTTCCTGTTGCATGAAGACGCGGTAAGAGTTCGCGATAATAAGTGGAAAATCCTGTAGATAGACATGAGGCTTCACCAACAAACAAGATACGGGTTTTATATGACATTAGCAAAATCCTTCCTCAGTCTTAATAGAATACGATAAACAGCAGTCACAGATATTTTGTTGTTTTTTGCTATTTGATTTACTGAAATATTATTAATATAATGGTCTGTAAACATTTGCTGTTCTTGTTTGGAGGCCGATAACTCCTCAATATAAAACTCTGGCCTCAATTCAATATCCCTAGTCATAGGAAAATCGCAGTCCCGAAGAGACTCCGGTTGTCTCTTAGGGACTGCTTTTAACATGGCACGACGTACTGCTTTGGCAATATAAGAACTCGATCTATGGGCTAGTCGATCTGCTATTAATTCACCTATCTGACATAAATCATCAAATAGACCGGAACAGTGATTAAAGCGGCATATATTATAAGCGATTGGCCGAACAATATTAGAACGGGAGATCATCTTCCTTGCCTACGGCTGGTGCCGTAGCTGGCACCGCAGGAGCCGCTTCAGACGAAGGGGCTGTACCCGCTGATCGTGGAGGATTTACCTCAAGAATAGAAGGGAAAATCGACCCTGAAAAACCGGCCGTGCCGTCCTTCTTTGTAAAGAGAGAGAAGTTCCAATCCCCGTGAACAAAGACTCTTGCACCCTTCACTAGCTCGCCTAGACGGCCGGACCAGAGCTTCATAAGGCCGCCGGTTAAAACAACCGTTGTGAAGAGTGGATGCGTGTTATTCTTCGGGTCTTCTGACTTCTGGTAGAGGTTTGATACAACCTCAACTCGAATTGACTTTTCACCTACAACCACCTCTTTGAAGATGCGGCCGGTGAGTGTCTGTGCAATCTTATCTGACATTTTTTCTTACTCCTTTGGTTTTATAAACCAGTAAAGTTGGTAAAGTAGCTAACCCACTATTATGCAGTAGCCAACCCTTTTTACCTAATTCGTTTAATTCATTTTGAACAACAATATTAATTTGTTTGCGGACTTCTGTTGGAAGAGGATTTCCTAAGAAACTATTAGTAATAGCCGCCGTTAATTCGGCTGGCAATGCTAGTTCTATAATTTTATATTCGTATTGCATTATCTCATCCGCTCCATTTTATTAACCAAGACTGATCCGCGTTTATCAACCTTACCATATATTCTGGCAATATTTCCAACGATTATCAGATTTTTTGCATAATCCCATGTTCTAGGAAACACAACAAAGTTATCTAATTTACCAGTATTATCGGCCACAGTTAAAAATGCCATTTCTTCTTTATTCTTGGTCATATGTTTCTTAATACCTTCGACACGCACAATAACCTCTACTGGCATATCTTCACCACCGAAGTTAATAATATCACTACATTTATGCTTAGAATTAAATAAATTAGTTTCGTCTCCGCTGAGTGAAATTCCCAGGAATTCCTTTTCCCAGGCAAGCTTGGAAACGAAATTATCAAATGCATCACTGCCATCAAAAGTCTTGAGCAATTCTTTAAGAGTCGCCCGACGACGAATATTTGGAATTTTTATTTGCCACTGATCCTTCATGGTTTGTGATCTGGTGTCGTCAGATAATGCCCTAATAATTTCTATCCAATTATACTTGGGATGATCAGTAATAATCTTCCTTTCATTATCTGTTAATGACTCATAAAGATTAAAGTGTGCAAACATTTGATTACGTGACATTTTAAAAGAATCAAAAGCACCGCCATAAATTAAAGCTTCCATGACGCGGCGATTAACGCCGACTTCATAAGTCTTGAACAAAAAGCTATTGTAGTCGGTTTTCTTCTCTGTCTCCAAGAGGGCCTTCCTGGCTGAATCTATGCCTTTCTCGCCCGCCCCCTTAAGGGAGGAGAGTCCAAATGCAATCTGCTTATCGTTGATAATGTCAAAGCCAGAATTGCCAACCTCAATCTTTGGCGGCATTATTTCAATATGGAAGAGTTTTGCATCATGCACAAATTGATTAATGTCTTCCATCGTATCCTGTGCCCCTTCGCTATTCTTCAGATTGGCACAAATAAATTCTATAGTATAGTTTGCTTTTAAGAAAGCTGTATAATATGCCAGGAGAGCATATCCAATGCCGTGTGATTTATTAAAGCCGTATCCAGAGAATTTGTCGATATATGACCAGATTTGGTCTGCGGCCTCTTCCGGGATATGATTGGCCTTGCAACCATCCACAAATGTCTTCTGCCACTTTCGCATTTCCTCTGGTTTCTTCTTACCCATCGCCTTTCGTACAAGATCGGCGTCGATTAGAGACATACCAGCCAAGACTTTACAAATCTCAATAACCTGTTCCTGATATAGGAGAGCACCATAGGTCGAGTCTAAAATTGGCTTCAGGGAGTGATGCACATAGTCTGGCATTCGTTCGCCGGCCTTTACGTCTCGATACATTTCATGCATCCGGCTCTCCATTGGTCCCGGACGTATAAGTGAAACTAAATCTGATATCTCTTCGAGCGATTGAGGTTTTAGTTGCTTGCTCCAAGTCTTACCCAACTGTTTCTCTAGCTGGAACACGCCAACCGTTTTACCTTCACCCATCAAAGTAAACGTCTTTGCATCATCGAGCGGAATTGTGTCAAGCGTAAGACTAAGTTTGTGACGCCTATTAACAATATCTAGCGTATCTTGAATGATATCAAGAGTAGACAGACCAAGAACGTCTAGCTTAAGAAGTCCTAGATCGTCTACGCTCTGCATATCCCAAGCAAAAATCAGTGATTTGTTATCTGAAGCCCTACAAAGGGGATATTCGCCTTCAGAGAAATCCTTGTTGGAGATCACAACTGCTGCGGCGTGCGTGCCAAGCGATTTGTAGCAGCCTTCTAATGCTCTAGCCACCGCGAACCAAGCCTTGTATTTTTCTTCATAGGTTTTAAGTTCGGGAACCATTTCAATCGCTTCGTCAAGCGAGATTTGACTGTGCTCGTCGTTCTTTAGTGGTACAAGCGAAGTTATTGCATTGGCTTCTTCGAATGACATGCCGTAAATCTTAAAGACTTCTTTTAGAACGGCTCGGGCGGCCAGTTTATTGAAGGTCGCAAGTTGCGTTACCTTTCCGTGGCCGAATCTGGCACGAATATAGTCGATGACCTGAGTACGTTTAGAGCGTGGGAAGTCTGTATCAATATCAGGTAGACTTTTGCGACCTATGTTTAAGAAACGTTCCCAAATGAGTCCGTATTTCATTGGGTCGATATTAGTAATGCCAAGAGCATAGCTAACAAGACTACCGCCAGCAGATCCACGGCCCGGCCCAACCATGATATTTTGCTGTCTTGCCCAACCAACAACGTCAGACACAATTAAGAAGTAATCGGCGAATCCGAGTGCTTCAATATCTGTTAATTCTTTTTCGATTCTGGCTTTATATTCCGCTGACCAATCTGATGTATTCGAGTCTACTTCATCTCGTAGATACTGCATGGCGGTCTTGCCTTCTGGCAAGAATCCATAAGACGGTAAACGCTTTTCTGAGAAGTTAATATCAACCTTACACCGATCAGCAATTTCTGTAGATAGATCCTTTTCACTATCTAAGAAGGATAACTTATCCATTTCTTCTCTGGACTTGATAAAATATTCATCAGTATTAAATGTGCTGCCACTAGCGTTAGAACGCTGAAATTCGGCCATTCTTCTTAGTGCCTTGTGGGCTTCTGCATCCTTTGAATAGGTATAATGTATATCATTTGTGGCGACCGTCTTAACTCCATACTTCATTGCCACTTTTCGTAAGGCAGCATTAATTACCTGATAAAGTGGGTCGCCCATATCCTGAACTTCGATATAGAAATGGTCGCGGTCGTAAACCGTCAGTAGTTTACGTACGATGGCATCGGCCTTGAATGTATTATTAATCTGTCCGTCATCGCCGGGCTTTAGATGGCTAGCAAGAATGCCATCATGACATGAGGTAAGAAGAATAACGCCTTCTTTATGAGCCTCTAACGTTGCATAATCAATACGTGGAGTATAATAGTAATGTTTTTCATCATTAGCTAAGTTAACTATCTTAACGATATTATGCCATCCAGTATTATTTTCTGCCAGAAGCACAACATGATAAGTCGTCTTATTCTTTAACTGAATACTTTCCGCACAATCTTCAACGAAATTGATTTCTACCCCTAGAATTGGCCTAACACCATTTTTCTGACACGCTTTATAAAAAGGTATCGCATTAAATAGATTATTATGATCCGTGAGTGCAATCGCAGACATGCCAAGCGTTTTAGCTTGTTTTGCTAGAGCTTCGGCAGAGCATGACGCATCCAAAAAGGACGCCCTAGAGTGAACGTGCAAATGAGTGAATGATTTCATAGGTCTTCTTTAGTGGGGCGACTGACGCCCTTACGATAATTTCGCTTAGTTGGGCGACTGATAACTTCTCCGGCCGGTCTAGTATTCCGTGTCGTTCGAAGATTTTTCACTCTTTCTTTATTAACCTTGGTGAAAGTAGATTCTTTGAAATTGTAGTTTTTGTCATATCTACCGGCTTTAGGTTCCGGGCATCCGCTACGATCCCATATATCGCCTACACGGGTTTTTGTTTTAATACCCATAATTTGTGGGATTTGTAAATTACAATCCTCTAAAGCAACTAGAATCTTATTGCATGAACCGTCACCAGCAGGACAAGCAACCTCTCCAGCTTTTAATTTATCTGATAAAGCCTCTGGCGACATTTCGACGTTAACAAATTCTTGCTGGCCGTTACCCCAGGAGAAATTGCACATTCTGCTCTTAAACGCGGCGATAGTAATAATATGCCCATTCTCGCACAGAAAGTGTTTATCTGCACTCCATGAGGCAGACTTATGTTCTATAAACTTGTTGCCGCATACGCCACAGACCATCTTACCAGCTAAGAATCTTCGTTCATTCTTTGTGTCTGATAAAATCTTATGACCTTTTTCACAAGAATATATCTTACTTTTTCTCGCCATTATTCCCGCTCCAGATATTGTCTTTTTCTATTCTGTCAATAATGCCATATTTTAACGCTTCAACAGGGCCAAAAAATAGATCACCGGCCCGCCGACAAATCTTACGCCAATCTTGTAATGACATCTTGCTATTAGCGGTCATTAATTCTAAATATCTACTTCGTAGTCTCTTCGTATGTCTTAGTTCTTTCGTAGCCGCTTCAACGCTAGCATCTGGAGCACCTTCGGTCCAAATATCATGAACCATGAAATGACAGTTAGGAAGACTAATACGCTTCCCAGGCGTACCTGCCGCAACTAATAAAGGGGCGGAAGATTGGCAGTGTCCAATTGCAATTGTTCTGACATTATTGGGAATACCTTTAATAGTATCGTAAATAGCAAAGGTATCATACATTTCTCCGCCAGGAGATTGCACTATAAAATCAATATCTTCCGCCCCTCTATCGGCTAATAAAATTAAGCCACGGATAACTGCATCAGTCTTACCGTTTGTAATTTCGCCAGATAGAAAGACTCGGCGATGTTTAATATCTATACCATATTCAAGGAGATTCATTAACGGTAAATATTCCTTTCCATTTAGCTCGACATACATCTGGATCGCACATAGCTTTGCACTTCCAGTGGCTCGTAGGATCTTTATCGCCACAAAGTCTCGTAACAACTGTGGTATTCTTAATCTTCATAGCGGTATTAATTAGAGATTGTTCTGTGGCAGCATCCTGTGTAGCTGTAAAAGCAACAGTCGATGGAGCCTTCATGAAATAATCGAAGGTTAAGAAGACATATTTGAAATTATGTCCTTTTTTGTTAATATCTTCGATGAATTCTTTACGAGCAGCATAAGAACAAATACGTGCTTGAACGTCAACGGCAAGTGTATCAAAGTCTTTAGTATAATTGCCGAATTTATAATCAATAACTTCTACTATACCATTGCCACGATCAATCACTAAGTCTAAAATACAGATTAATGGAACTTTTGTATTTGGTATCTTGAATTCGATCTTATATTCTGTACCAACCAACATCTTTTCATCAGAGTATAATGGATTATATCGTCTAAATACATCCTTAAGAATTGTCACAGATTTTTCAAATAGTTTCCTTGGGCATCCTTTGAGATCGTCTAGCTTTTGCAGACTGATTGAGCATGTGCCGTCCTTAGCGAATGGACACGTATCACATTCTGGTTTAGCATCCTTATAATCCGCTGGTTTAGCCCATATTAGAGGAGACTCCAGAGTAACTTTTGCACCAAACTTGTCTTCTGTGATTAAAACACCGCCATATCCTTTATATAGCCGATCCATCCAATTTTTATCAGAGTTATTGGCAAATTTCTCAAGAATGTCGTGTAAGAGATTGCCGTGTGAGGCACCCCAATTTGACTTTAACTTTGCTTTGTCGTGATACGTGAGCCAATACTTAAATAAGCACGTATTGAATGTTTCGATTCTAGAAGAACTGGCGTTTTTAATAAGCATTAAATATCTTTCTTAGTTCCTCAATAGAACTTTTCCCAGGATCATTCTGCATTACTGGCTTATGTATATGGAAAAATTCCGTGAGAGACTTTTCTATTTTCGATGTAGCAGTTGTACCAGCCTTATCTATATCTAATGCTAAAACAAGATTATTAATACCCAATGAAACAAGTATTGAGCGATGAACGTGGCCGAAACTACATCCAAGTAATGCTACCCAATTGTAAAAGCCCGCCTCATATAGTCGAAGACCATCTAACGGTCCTTCAACTAATATTAAGGTCTTTTGTAGTCCTATATGATCTTTCGCTTTATCTAGATTAAATAATATCGAACCAGTTTTTAATTCATCAAGTTTGGGCCAACGATCATAATATCGTCCATGAACCCATTTTGCCTTGATTTGATATTTATCCCAATCAACTTCATTATAGATTGTACGACCAGAAAATCCAACTAAACTTCCCTGAGTATCTCGAATTGGAAATACGAGACGATTGTGCATAAATGTGCCTAATCGACTCCATAAACCGATCTGAAATTTCTGGAGAGTAGATTCCTGAAATCCCCTTTGAAGAAGGAAGTCATATCTCGGCTGGAGATATCTCAGCAGCGTCTCGTTTAGTGGCTCATGGATCTTAAGTGTGGGGCCGCCGTATTGCTTCGTGGGGGCAGCATCCTTTTCGACATCAACATTATTACTGACTAGAAACTTAAAGATCCAATCTAACGCCTCATTAAAACTACAATTGACCACGCTACGAATTAGACCGAATACGTCTCCGCCGTATTGTTGCTCGCAATGATGTGTCCAGCAAACCCAATGGGCGGCAGAATCCCGCCATGAAAAGGCGTTCGGATTATCTCCGTCGCCCGGATGTTGTTTGCATGGGCAACACGCCTGAACAAGATCACCTCTCCGAACATAGGTAACTCTTAATGTATCAAAGATACGATTGATGTTGGCGTTCGCGTGCTCGCGAAGACGCACACGATTATGTCTAGTCATCGTAGTCGTCACTTGACTTCTTCTTTCCCTTACCCTTACTATAATTTTCCTTCTTCCACTCCTCTAGTCTCTTTTTCTGCTCCTCTCTGTAGTCGATAGCACTCAATCCTAGTTCGTTAAACTCTCCAATTTCTGGATTAAAGGCGAGATTGATGTGTCCTCTTTCTAGACCGGCACCATATCGAGTAACAAGCGGCATTAAGAAATAATTTCCATTACCGTCCATTGATTTTTGATCCGTGTCTTTGCGATGTAATAATGTCACAGAACTGACGTTGTCAATAATACGTTTTGCACCGGCCACCATTTTAATATCGTAGCCAATAGTATTATTAGTCTGTCCTAGAGCGATCATTGGAATATTCCACTTATTTACGAAGTCGTGCATAGCGGCCATATTTAGGCCGTGAAGTTGCCACTCCTGAATCTTGCCTCCGCGAAGTTCGTCAAAGGTCGCTAATTTAATATAGTCATAAACGACAAGACATTGAGGAAATTTCGATCGCTTATCCGGTTTGGCTTGGGTCATAACCCAACGACGAATCTTCGGTACGACTTCCTCTACACCCATTCCGCTCGCCTCAAGATAAGAAAACGGCAGGGCTTTGGCCTTTGACCATAAAATGGGGTCGTTCATGCGACGTCTATATTCAACAACGGCAGTGATAAGTTCCGGCTTTAGGCCCATCTCAACTAGTTTACTATCTTCTAATTTCCAGAAGCCAGTTTCCAAAATCTCATAAGGAACGCCTGCCATCATACCAACAAGACGAACGATCTGATCCTTCTTTTTAAGTTCTGTATCGACTAGTAAAACTGGAGCACGATGTTTATGTGCAACGTGTAATGCATTACGCATTCCGAATTGACTTTTGCCTGACTTGGCCGTTCCAACAACGAACGTAATAGAGCCATTACGAATTTGCCCAATCTTGTGTTGCCAAACTGGAAATCCTAGATCCCATCCAAGATGTCCTGGATTATTCGCTAGATCAGTGATGACAGATTCGGCATCCTGACCAAGATTAATAATCTGTGCGTCATTATTATTGAGTTGTTGGCTAACATCTACAAGTTTTTGCTCAATAGAATCGACCATTTTAATTGCTGGATCAGTGGTTATATTAATATACCCACGAACTTGATCTGTAACGTCAAGATAGGCACGTTTAATAGTTTCTTTCTTAACGGCCTGAAAGTGCAGTGCCGCCTCTTCTTCGGACGGTGCCTCGGCAAAGATTTCATCAAGAAGCTTGCCATCTTTTGTCATAGACATGAAGTTTTCACAGCCAAGATCCTTGGCTTCTGAAATAATCTTCATCTTAGACAGACGTTCTACGGCCTTATCAATGTACAGTTTTCGCATTGCCTGAAAAGTAATTTTATGGGCCATGCTAACGAAATCATCTTCTGTAACATAAGACTGAAAAGCAAAGAAGGTATTTGGATGTCTTATGAACGCAGAGATTAGAAGTTTCTCTGCTGCTAGATTAGCCATTAATAATCTCCAATATTGCAGCTTTTAATTCTTCAAAAGTTATTTTTGAATTACGAATTTCAATTAACTTAATTGCGTTCAGCTTGCACCAGTCCTTTTTATTCTGGTCACGCTGAGACTGCTTAACGAAATCGTTTTTATCTTTGTGGAAGAAGTGATTAAAGCCGTCGTGCTGATTGCCTTGAAATTCAAAAGCCGCTTTAAATGAAGGGATAAAGAAGTCTAGGGATAGTTTAGATCCCGGGATGGTGAATTCTTCAAGGATGACCGCACCCTTATAAAGGTGGCGGAGTTGTTGCCCTAAGTGATATTGTCCTTCCGAGCGACAATTCTCTTTGGTGCGTTGCGGATATCGTTGCTGTGATACCTCGCAGTTTATTTCACGGCCATTAAGACTCAGAAATTTCATCTGTTTCAATCGCGTTCGTGGCTGTAGAACTCTTTGATAGGAAGTCGATAAGTTTCGCGGCCATAATATCTGATAGCTTCCTGTCTATGTTTAAAAGACGACGGGCGGCATTAAATTTACTGCACGTAATATGATCGGCCGTTTCTTTGCCTTCTGCATCTAAAACGGGCAGAAGAACTTGCTGGCCGCCTTTGCCACCCATTTGGATTAATCCAAACTTGGCAGACATATTAATAATTTCTAGTTCTCTATAGATGCCATTATAAAAAAGAATTGGCAACTGGCCCTCTTGACCTTGGGGAGCACACTTATTCTTAATAACTCGATATCGTACGTTAAAGCCCAAAATAACACCGTCCGACGTAGTAATCATTTCGGCCTTGCCGGGTTTCTGCACTTCGATTCGCTGTGTCGCGTAATACGCGATGGCATTGCCACCAGTCGTGGTTCGCGGATCACCGTAAGATGTCATCTTACTTCGCCATTGATTAATACATATGAAAGCAACTTTATTTTCTTCTACGGCAATATTAAGTGCTCTGATGCCTTGAGACATTAACTTGGCGTGATTACCAATATGGCTTTCGCCAATCTCGCCCGCCAGTATGGCCGCAGGCACGCACGCATCAATTGAATCTAATACGAGAACAGATCCCGGATTAGTAATGCACCACTTGCGGCATAATTCAAGTGCGGTTTCTCCGTCTGGAGCAGACATAATTAAAAGTTTTGAACTTGATTCTGTTGCTGCTGGTTCCCAATTAATAAATGGCTTAACGCTCCTAATTGTTTCCAATAAAGAGCGATTCAGATTACGCTCCATATTAACATAGAGTGCTTTCTTTCCCTTTTTTAGAGCTTGTCCTATAATCTCTAACGCAAGACTTGATTTACCAGCACCTTCGCCGCCATAAATTTCCGTGATACGGCCTTCGGGAATTGGCACTACTAGATCAAAATCCAGACTAAATGAACCCGTACTATTAGGTTCTGGATTCGTCACATCGCGACAATCAAGAATCTTTGCTCCTTCGACTTTTTCGACTTCCTTTTTAAACATAGAAGGATTTGAAGTTGCTGCCGGAGGATTTTTATCCTTGACGGTTTGCGGCTTGATCATTTTCGAGTTCCTTTAATAATTCAAGTAATGTTTTTGATTGTGGTATTAGAGTTTGATTTAGTCTATCACCATATGATGCCGTTTCTAGTCCCGTCATTTCAATCGACTTAAACTTTTCTCGATATCTATTAATCAGCTCTTGGAGATTAAATTTAAGGAATAGCTTTTTGGCTACAACGGCACATTTGCCAAACTCCTGCTGAGATAGTTCTTTAGGAGCACACCTATAAATATAGAATGCTATTTGATCGGCTGATAATTGGTGGACATTATGAAGCTTGCGAATAATAGCAAGCGTTGAGGACCAGAATGTGCGATACGTCGGAGAACGCCAAGGAAATGGACCAACGTTGCCAAATTTATTTAAGAAAATAAGTTCCGTGATGATATTAAATTCATCGTGTTGGATTGAGTCCGTTGTGATCGACTGAAATTTCGCCATTTAATATTCCTGCTAAATCCGTTTGTTTATTATACCCACGAACCTCGTCTTCTACTGCTCCATTTTGTCGAATCCATTTAATATACAGAAAGTCTCCCTTAATGAAGCCTATTCCGTAGGCTAAAGCTTGTGGCAGATTTGGGTCCAAAAATGCGGTCAGTTGCTTGGAGTACCAATAACCATCAAATTGAATAGCTCCGCTTTCATCACGAAGCGGTGGCAATTGAACTAAGACTCCATACGCCTGAAGACGTAGGCGTGTAATGTAGAGCTTCTCTGACTTGAGATAGTTCTGTAGACGAATCCATGCAGAAGGTGCGTTAGGAATCCGATCCTCAAACACGGTTGAGCCATCACTTAAACTGGCAATCCACCGATTAGATTCAACACAATTCCCATCTGCTCTAAATGAGAGATTCACCATACAGATAATGCCTCCAAGTTCGCTTAGTAATATGCCTGAATTTGGGGGCGAACGACAAAGAAAATCTTAGAAATATTCTAGCCTTAACATAAAGCCGAAATCTCGATTAGTTCCAGTGGTTGTTGGTGAGGCAGACACGCCAACGATAAAGTCGTGGACGCTCGCGGTGGCGGCCTGTGCGTCTAGTGCAAGGGCATTACTACCACTTGTAATATCTGTCCAGCTTCCGTCACCAGTTCCTCCTACTGTATTCTTAACTTCGAAAGCCTGTATATTAATATTGGCAGGAATACTATCAATATTTGGCACACCAGAAGATGAGTTAAATGAAATGGCACGGAATGTGGCGTTCTGAGTTTGGACCTGTTGGGCGGTCGGCTCCGTGAACCGGCATAACAATGTGCCTGAATTGCCCGGAACATCCGTCATATTCGGGAAGGTTACTCCAGAAATAATTGCCACTGTAGAAGACGAGAACTTCTGGTTAATAAAGACGCCTAGATCGCTCCCGTTATGATTAGTACGGTGGGTACGATCCTGATATTCTCCGACGATCACGGCCGCGTTGGGGGCTCCCCCGGCACCGAAGAAGCCTAAACGTAATGGCGACGTAGTGTCGCCGGGCTGCATATTAAAAATCTCAAGAGCGTTAATAAAGGCTCTATTGGATGGTTGACCACCCATAGCTCCAGAACAAGCTGTAAAACGAACTCCTGAAACCATATTATACTCCTAGAACTTGCGACTATTTTGAGATTCGATAACAAAGAAAGTTTAATGGCATTTTGTCTCGTTTTGCCGAATTGCAAGATAAACAGGCTAACGTTAAATTATTATAGTCATTAGAGCCACCCCTAACTATTGGAATTAAATGGTCTACAGTTAATTTTTTATCAGATCCACAATAAACACACTGATGATTATAATCCGCAAGTAATTGAGAAATATACTTTTTATGAAATTTAGATAGAGAACCTTTTGCTCTGGCCCTGTGATTATGACTCCATTCAATAGACTTTAAACGATAATGTTCACTTTTTAAATATGTAGGACTCTTTCTACTATCATTTTGTTGTCTACAAGTTGGACAGCATTTAGCATTCTTTTTAGCTGCCAAAAATATACTTAAACATTTTTGACACTGAATAGATTTATTCTTCACTCTATTTTTATTAGTTTTTATCATGACTTCTCGTCTTTTACGAAAATAACAATCGCGACATAGTTTACGTGATTTTTTACTATTAGTAGCAATCGTTTCAAATGTATTTATACATTCTAGACAAGTTTTATTAATTAAAACATTCATACATAATCTACCAAAAAAATGATAGCCAAGACATAATAAGTCTTGGCTATCAGACGGTAAAAGTCCGAACGCTGTGTCCCATAAGACGCCATCTGGCATCCAGCGTTAATTTAATACACTAAGTGAATGTTCCATGTACGAATTCGTAGCCGACTCGGGCGGGGGCGGCCGAACTTAATGAACTTATAATAAATCCCTCTTGTGGGACGATAGAACTACCAGATAATTCGCCTCTAAACATAACTACAACATTTGCGGCATTTACGGCTAGCATCCAAGTACCGTCCGCGAAATGTGGAGATCCTGTAATTTTCTTAGGTGGATAAATTTCTGTTACTAAACTTGAATGACTTGCGGGCCATGCTGCAACAGTAATATCAACAGTATAAGCTATACCTGTATCTGTTACCGTATCATTGCCAGTATCAGGATCAATAATTAATTCATACATGGTGTCTCCTACACCACCGAAATCACCACCAGTGAATATATTTCCCTGAATCCATGTTAAAGTATGGGCTCCGTAAAACTTAGAATCTGCTAAGATAAACCCGCTGTCAAATATGAAAATATTTCTAGCTGGGCCAGATCCGCTATTTGAATAAGCATAGTATTGAGAGCCGTTCCATGATGCATGAACAAGGACTCCAGGAACAGAGATAGATGATGTAAATACAGTCCAATCTTGAACAGGCTGATCTACCGAGACAAGATCGAAAGTAGATTTATCATATGAGAAAAATCCCATTTTCCTATCGGCATCAGCCGTGGCTAACATAGTAGACATCTTAACGTAGTTTGTGCCATTATCCATCAAACCAACCATATTTTGGGTACTCCAAGCGTGATTGCCACCTAAATCATCAAACGCATTTGTCTGATCTGCAATTCTGAACCATACGAATTGACTACGTGTTAATGGATTTAATAGTCGTGCTCCTGACGGATTTAGAATTTCATCATCTTGAATCCATACCGTTTCGTCAAAGACGTAGAAACCGCTACCGGCATGTCCGCCACCATAAGGAATGGCCGGTTTGAAACTTAATGTGCCAGACGGCACAACAAGACCAGGATGGGTTGATAAACTATTAATTGCTCCAATACCATAACCTCCAGGTGATAGAGCAAGCGGTGCTAGAAGTGCTTTAGCCCGAGGATCAACTGTATTATTGGCATTGCCAAAGAAAATACGTCCTGGCAGAGATAATGGCGGACTATATGCGTTATGCGTAATAACACCTTCTAAATTATCTCGTGTGGCAGTGCCCGGCACAAGACAGAAATCTGTATCTGAGAAGAACATATCTCCGTCAAGTATGATATCCCCAGCCTGGAAGTCGGCAGAAGTTCTAGTTATACCCTGTGAACTAAATGATAACGCCTGTTCTCTGGAATTAAGATTGACGAACGCTCCATTGGTTGACATAAATCCTGGGAATATAGGAGATAATTGAATTGAGGCCAAGTGATATGAAACTGTTCTGGTAGATGACATTCTAGAATATGGCTGATATGAAACTTCTCGAAGATCAATATCGGCAAGAACACCGCTAGCCCCAAGATCATTAAAATCAGCACTAAAGATGGGGCCAGAATCAGAACCTAGCGGAAATTGTATTCTAGTAAAATGGGCCTGCGTTCCGCTTGTACTACCAGCCCACAACAACCAATCCTTAAGAAATACAGGCAGTGTGCCCGCAAGATCAAATGTCGCGAAACTATTTACTATTGATAATGACGTTCTGAGATCCAAAATATAATCAATGAAAAACGCTCCAGCCGGGACACCATTGACTCTACCGTCTAAATTGTGTCCATCTGGTCGTGGAGTAAAGTCTTCAGCAGGGCCAGTAAAGGTAAAATATTTAAGAAAAACAGGCGGGTCATCTGAAGAACCGGCGAATCTAAACATTTCGGCAGTATGTACTGTCATTGCCTGTTCAAATAAAATACCAGAAAATCCAATAGAGTGGTTATCTGGCACTCTAAATGGATATGGTCCTTCGTAAGCGTAGGGGATGGTTCCAGAAGCGACTGTCATTTTTAGTCCATTTAATTATAACGAATGAACGCTGGCTTTACTATTTCAACGAAATTAACACTGACGCCGCTGCCGGTGGTGGCGTCAGGAACTGTCGCCGTCGCTAAGAATCCTCTGTCGCCAGATGTTGCGAATTGTCTATAGGGTAAAGGAATAACACCACTAAACGTTGAACCGTTATCAGAAAGAACTCCATTAGAATTTAATTCCTTACATTCTGCGGTAGCAGCTATTGTTCCTTGTGAAATAACAGAAATAACCTCAACGGGAATTACACCGGCCCCGAATGAAGTACCATTCATATAGATACCGCCGATATTTGGACCAGTTGTTACTGAGCCATCTCCACGAACAGATAATGTTGTTCTATCGCCAATATTTACAGATCCATTAAGAACCGGCACGGCCAGAATCGCTCTACCTGCATTATTATTATCAAAGATCGTAACGTCGTAGGTGCCCGGAACGTCAGCACTGATCTGTTCAACCGTTACGATTGTTCCATTTCCAAACGGTCTACCTCCGGTGAAGTATCGAAGGATAGTAGTTCCGCCGGGCAATTCAAATGCGTCAGTATGATAGATGGCTGAATCATCTAGATTTAAGAAACCGTCTATACAGATCGCACCACGCTTTTGGTCTAGGTCAGAAGAGAATGAATTTGCGTATGGTTTCTTATAACCATGAGCATCAATACCCCTATATCTCTCTTGTAAAGGTTCGCCAGCACTGGCAAGAGTAAATATGTCATTTACTTCTGTGATTCTAACACGAACGGCTCTTTCTTCTCTAGTTGAATAGAACGGTATATCCTTAGAAGGAGCGTCAATAAATGGATTATTTGGCGGAGGCGGATTTTGATTTCCTAACTTTAAGAATGTAAAGTCAATTGGATTAATAATGCCATTTAATATTCCTCGAACTCGCTCTCCAAGTGGGGCTTCTTTGCCAAATTTGGGGAAGTAAGACTGAATCTTGTAACGAGTATTAAATCCATCAATTGAAAACCCAATATTTAATTCACTGACGCCGTGCGTGATCGCCCCATAAAGACCGTCCGCATTAACTTGCTGATTGGCAAATGAGTCAAATGATAATAGTGGCAGTCCGACCTGAGTAAAATCTGCATATCTGGAAGTGTCACTACGAACCACTTTACCAATGACTCTAGACATTGCCCTATCAGTCATAATATCTAGCGATGTTTTACTGCCCTGCGGAGAGAATGCCCAAGGCACGAACTGATCATCTAGTTGTACTTCCTCATGTGTACGTGGGTTGAGAACACCAGAGATCCATGTAGTGGGATATAACTGTCCATAGCGGGTTCTTGCTTCAACAGGAATTGCTACTCCACTTAATTCTGAATATACATTTAAGATGATCGAAGGATCAACGATATCAATGACACCAGATCCATTTAGTCTATCTCTTGTACTAATTAGAGTTTCGAGATTTTTAATAATCGAATCGGTTACTAGGCCAGTATCAGGACCAGCATTAATTGGTAATTGGCACAATAATGTCCCTTCAGGATATCTCTCAAATGAATATAAGTCATCACTGCGTGGGTCAATTACTCTTTGTCCGACGATTGCTATCTGTACAGGAATATAATGTCTGCCGTCTCCAGAAGGATTAAATGGGGGAGCATCTTCAGTCCAGTTTGCAAATGACGCCGGTACGTCATCTCCTAATGGGCCATATACTGTATTCTCAGGAAGTACGCAATGGGCCGCAATTCTAAAGTCATCAGTTAAGAATGGACTAATTGGTCCCAATCTTCTATTAATTTCATAATCCTCTACGAAGAGGCCGCTGGTAGAACCAGACGGAGAAAGGGTGCCGCCATGAATTTGATTTTCTACATTGGCCCAGGCTGCTTCTACGGGCCTAAACATTCCAGAAGCATTTGAGAACATAATGCCACTGGCAATATAGGTTCTACCATAATGTCTAGATGCATGATTTCTGATTCGATTAAAAAAGTCAAGCGTCCAGTTATGATCCTGATCTCGTCTGTTTGAAATAATTCTAATTCCAGACTGTCCAGCACTTGTGGCTTCTCCAGCCAATGGCATCAAAGGATCGAGACGACTTTGGAATGAGCCATCCTGAGCCGCAATTGATCCGGCATCTGCCGCCAAACCAAAACCCGGAGGATATGCGACCGTACTTGCGTTTTGAAACTTCTTGAAATATGACCACTGTTCAATTCCGGCCATTGAAAGTTGAAGTTCTTTTTCAGAGGGGATATAAGTACGATAGAAGCCATCGGCATCATAGAACCCAATAGTTAATTGGTCCCACGCCTTCTTAAAGACGATTTTACCATCTAATGCCGAAGTGTCCAGGCCGTCGATTGGGCTTAAAAGTTCCGAATTGATAATTCCCTCTTGGTGTCCGCCCATCAATCTAAATCTAGTTGGTTCAGAAACTATATCCTGTCCGAAACCAATTTGTACTGTTTCATTTAGTCCACTGGCACTACCGAACGAACCAACAAGATCCAAAATTTCACTTTCGGTAACATCAAAAATATTCTTTTTATTAATGAGGGCTAATTGGGCCGCACTCATATTCCAATACCAGTCGAAACCGGAATCTGCTAGAATTCGGCTCATCACCTCGTCAACGGTAGATAGGTTAAACTGCCAACGAAGATTATCTAAGTCTGGACCGAGATTAGCCTGTAACTTGGTTTTGCTAGGAAGTTCTGAAACAGGAAGAGAGGACCGACCCTCATTATATGTATAGTCGATGGCGGCAAGAATTTGAGAATATGTGGCCCCGATCTCAAGAATCTTCATATATTCTTTTACAAGAGGATCTGATGGCGTACCATCTATATTATAGAGGCCATTAACCTTGCGAAACGCCCGTGCGACAGAAACAACTCCTGATGGAACGGTTTCGCCCAAATCTTCCGTATGTATCTTAACTTTCTGTAAAATTTTGCGATAATCTTCTACCGAGATATTAATAATTGTACCGTCTTTACTACTTGTATAATCGGCATGGGTAATAAACCCTCTTAAAAAGAACTCGCCAATATAAAGTTCAAAATTGCTGCCGATCGGCGGTAATTGTCCTGAAGCTCCATGAAAAGATCCAGCATCTCCGGTAGGAATCCATTCCATCTGAAATGTATGTGGCGTAAGATTAAAACCAAATCCGGCATTCAAAGATGCTAGAAATGCAGATAGGTCATGTCCCGGGACGCCCGAAGGAAATAATCCAGAGGGCCAAGCAATTCCATTCATAGGAACTATTGACCCACTAACTGTAATAAACTCTGAACTTGCCATTAGTTATTTACTCCGGCCACCAAACTATCGCTCCATATTACTCCTCTGGAATCTCTAATGATCCAGATGGGTCTATAGATACCCGGTTCTGTGTAGATATGGTTTGGATTATTAATTATACTCTCTTGTCCATCATCAAAACTAAGTAATTGAGCAATGATTGCCACATTATTTGGTACAGATATTACTATCTGATTAAAGTCAACTGGTAACGGTGCTAATCCGGCGGTCGGGAATCCTGATAAAGCAATATTAACTGGTGATACGCCACTAGATAAATCAATAATGCGTGTCGCAGAACTATGTTGACCGTTCGAGTCAATCACAGAGAATCTAACAACATATAATCCGCTCTGTGCAAATGTGTGAGATATTGGATATAAATTATTACCACTTTCAGCAACTGTCACTGGTGCTGTAAAGTCACTGAATGAGAATTTTGCTTGGACGATGCTCTTGCCTTGAACCGCCCTACCACTACCTATAAAATACTGGTTCCAAGGAATTGCCGTACCAGTCGATGTCGTACTTGGTACAATAATATCAATATCTGGTGGCTGTTCCGCCTGAAATACAACTAGTTTAGCATCGAAGTCGGCACTATTAGTCTGATTGACTCTAAACTTAGCATCAAAGTCCGCATTTGCAAAAAACTCTACAGCGAATGCTGCGTCGAAATAGAATACGTTTCTAATTGCACCACGCTGCCATCCGCCAATTACTCCAGAAGAAGTTATTTTACTTGCTATATAACCACCGATCATACCAGACGCACCAACATTGGATCTCATGTATCCGCCGATTATTCCAGAAGGAATACCAATTGAAGAAACATATCCTCCAATGGCACCGGAGCTAGCAAATGCCCCCGGCATATATCCACCGATTACTCCAGAAACGGTATCTATGCCGACTATATAACCACCTATACTTCCATCAGCACCAGCCAGTCCTTGGATATAACCTCCGATTGCTCCAGATCCTACTGTGGTTGTTGGAGAACTAATGCCATTAAATGTAATAAATCTTACTTCTTCCTCCCCAATCGGACGAGAGAAATAAAATACGTCACTCATAATACTATTTAAGGCACCGCGTGCAGTTCCGAACGCCCAAATCCCGGTCTGGGGAATCATAAAACTAATAAATCTTGTTTCTTGTGCAAGCGGCTGATGGAATCCACTGGCAGGTACGGTCATTGCGGCAACTTTTTCGCCGTTTAAATATCCTTTAATAATTCCACTGATACTAGGATCTTCCGAATGCTGATAAGTAAATACAATATGTTCTAGTCCATCTATATGGCCCGGATTAAAAAAGCCTCTTCTAAAGATTTCTATATCTGGTCCCGGATCTGAAATTGCAGTTCTTAATATGGAACATCTTGTTTGTGATGCGGATGGAGTAGCAGCATTTGATAACTTCATCTTTCCATCTTGAGATAATAGCATGGTAATATTATTATCATCATCTATCTCAATTGCCCAAGACGAATCGGTAAATACTATACTTGTGACGCTACTTGGAACGATACCATATGATAACAATGTTACGGCATCGGCAGCGGCAACGTTCTCTCTTGGAGCAACCCAAAATCCTACCGAAAATCCACTTTGCGGTATTTGAAACATAGTACCAGAAATAGCAAATGGCGGAGGAGAAGCAATGCCGAGAGCACCGGCAACATATGTAATACCGCTTGCCTGTGTCGGAATTGATGCGTGAACGAATCCGAGAGGCAGATATCTAAGTAAAAAGGCAGAGTTAACTCCTGGACCTATTGATCGAGCTACGGCGTTAAGATGATTTGCTTTTGCACTTAAATCAGTGATTCCCGATCCTGCATCTGGCCCACTAAATCTCCAATATCCCTGAAGGGCACTATCCGCAATAGTTACTGTAGAAGTATTTAAACTATTTGGATAATTAGCAATTGTCTTGCTAGAATTAATACCGGAAGCTGCCAATCTTAGAAGGTCATTACTACTAAATGAACCCACCATGACGAAAATGCCATTCATATATATTTCGCCAAGACCGTCCTGAGCTGTTGATTGAGAACCAAAACTGTCTTGGCTGGCTCGACCGCCGATTTGTAGGGTCCAGTTATCGGACGCACCATTAGCGTCTAAATCGTATAGTCTCGCGGCGGGCCCGGCAGCGGCATTACTGGCAAAAGCTGATCTTTGAATTGGGTTGCCATTCACATAAAGCGTAACCTCAATTGGAGTGACAGTATCATTATTGAATGGCAACATTGGTTTGGCATGGAACATAATTCGGCTTTGCACACCGAATGGAATCACTCCAGAGGCTAAAGGTGCAAATAATGTTGTGCCGTCATTTGTTTGAAATACGATTAATAATCCAGAAGCGGCGTCGGTAGTTAGATATGAACAAAACGCATCTGTTGCGGATGGCTCGCCAAAGTATGTTAACAAAGAATTGGTTTCACGACCAGCAATTCCAAGCGGATTTGGTGGAATAATTCCGCTTGGCGTCACATTATATCCAATGATATATTCATTAATATGTGCGGGAGCACGAATATCGCGTTCGTCCGAATACATCCTATATCGTTGGCAATAGTCAGTAGACGAAGTTCTACTCCATTCGCCAGTTGTGCTTGCGGTATGTGGGATACCATCGGAGGCACCCATCACGGTCCAAGTGCCAGACGTAATGCCTCGATCTGGATGTCTTGATTGACTTATTCTATCTATTCTCGCAAGCTGTGTTTTATTAAAAGAGGTTTCTACTATATCCCAAATAAGATCGCCCACTATCTGCGTAAGATGTCCCGGAATACCGCCGCTTGAGAAAATAAGGCACGTGTCTGGCACAATCATGTCGTTTGTACCAGATCCGGTACAATCCCAATATCCTCTTAATCTAGGATCATTAACTGAATAATAAAGCGGACTAATATTAATACCACTCTCGGCAATATATCTGATTTCTGCTGGTAAAAGTGGACGATTAGCAATAAATATTTCACCGACAGCACAGTCGTCTCCGGCGTTATTACTAAAAACGTCTGTCGTTTCGTTTGGTACGCCATTAAGGAACGTGAGTGGATATCCACTTCCAGCAAGTCTTCTCATTTGGGCAAGCATTGAATTTGGCATCGTCCCACTTTGAGCCAATAATCCATCTACATATAATGCGATTCCAAACGTCTGTTCATCATATGTCAGAGCAACATGGCGGAACATGGAGAGAAATAAGTCAACCTCTGGATGTGTCAGAACTTTAGTATTTGCTACTGTTACTAATCCGCCATCGTATAATCTGGCCGAAATTCTAACGTTATTGGCAGCACCAGAGGCGGATACTTGAAATCCGCCAGTTTGACGAGCTGGAGCAAATTCCCCAGTGGCTCCGATTGATCCAAAGGAGAACAGAGTTGTCGTGTCGTATGTGGTAGAAGTGACCCCTGCCGCACTATCCATTGCGAACCAACCGGCAATTGTAAAACTACCATTGCCGCCATATAGAAGCTCAACTAATGTACCACTTGGTGTAGCGATTGCCATATCAATAGCATTTGTAGTATCATTAAATGGCATTGCTCGTCCGAACGGACCTGGACAGATAATATAAGCACCAACCGCTCCTTCGTCCTGGCTGCTAAATAGATTTAAGTGATGTCTACTCGCATCAATATAGCCCGGACTAATAAACGGAGCATAAGTAACTATTGAAGTATCTGTAATCGGTACGGCTTGATAAAGTGGATAAACTAATGTGGAGTCTACTTGTAAACCGCCCTGATTATGGAGTTGTAAGATTTCTCCTTCATGGAGCACACGATCATAAGCGTAAACTCCAGAAATAAGATGTCCGAATCCTGTCGCGTCTTCATAACGATCTGTGCCCGCCGCATTAGTAATAATAGATCCGCCTATAGTTAATGGTCTATCGTTGAACTGAGCGTTAACAGCACTTAGTTGGTTTGCGACGTTCGTGCCGCTGGCAGCAAGTCTACCATTTTTATATAATGCAACCGCCGCACTATTGGCAGCCGTAAATCTATAGCTCATAGTTATATGAGTGTAGGCACCTGATTCAATAGGCGTACTTAATCTTGTGCCGGGTAAACTGGCCGATATAACAGTGACGAATGCTTGTAAGCCGGAAGCAAAAATATCTTGATCAAATTGAGCCCCTTGATGCATCGCACCCGATACGCCTACATACAAGGCATCATTAGTAGCCCCTTTAGAAAAGATAGCATTAGTACGAGATAACGTTTCTAATGTTCCGCCCTGCTCTTTGATATAACCATTTGATTGAGGACTAACCCAAAATCCAAGCGTAAATCCACTTTGTGCAACTGGAGGCGTATTAAGAATCTGTCTTGCCTGAAATGCTCCGCCGCCAATAACGAGAGCTTTTTTAGCGGCAGTATTATTTGCGGCAGCCTGAATATCGGATGTTCCTTGAACACGATATCCACGATGCGTGGTGCCAGACTCCGGCATAAATATAGCATCTGCTCCAGGCCAACAAGACTGTGGCTCTGTGGTATCGGCATTTGTAATTTGAGCGTGCCAATCAAAACTAATACCACTGCCACGACCATTCCAATATGAAGGGGCATAATTCTTCCATAAAGGAGCACCACTCGCTTCATTAAATGGGCTGAAGATTTGTAGGTGTGGGTCGTTATTCAGTGCCATTATTAAACTCCATCATACGGCATTCGCCAGTAAATGGACTAACACGATAACGTCTAGATAAATTATGACCGGCATCGACGCATTCAATATTAATGAACAGAATACGAGATTGCTCGATTGGTGCGGGGACAATTAACCAAGAGGGGGGCTTGCCCTCCATATTAACATCATAGTATTCAATAGCAAAAGCCATATCACCCATGACTAGATTTGGGTCATATAATTTACCATCAAATAACATGGATGTATTTTGACTACTTTGTAGCGTAGCGGACTGACGGTCCTCAGAGATACCGAGGATAAGTCCTGGAAAAGTTAAAACGGCATCTGCGGCAGTACCACCGATTTTAAAAATCTGGTGGTCGTTCTTATGGCATTCAATTAAAATATCTTTGCCATTATGGGTCGTTAGTTTTAATAAACCACGATTCCCTTCGTGTTCGAAGATGTAACTAGCCATTTTACTGTCCCTATCACCCGGGCTAGACAAAGTGCCACGCCCATTACAAAATTACACTAATAGAATTAGGCCCGCACCCTGCATAGAGTGCGGGCCCAAAGGACAGACTATTTAAGATACTAAACTAGCTTATTATGCTAGAATAGTAAATGGATTCGTCGCGGTTACACCAACACCAAGGTTATTGATTGCTGCAATTTCAGCGTGCGATGCGTGAGCACTTGTCTTACGGTCGGTGTGAGTTTCAATCTTGGTTGAATGACTCCATAGGATCACGTTCGCTCGGTTAGCTGAACTTGTAAAATTCTTCGTTGCCATTTTAATCTCCCTTTGAAAAGATGACCACGATCGGTCATCAATTTAATACACTAATCAAAACTATAATCATATACGATTCCGATTCTTAATAGTCCAGAACCGCATACGCCATAAGTACCTAAAGGATAGCCAAAAGGTACAATTAAATTCATATACATAAACTGTGAAGAATCTTGGTCGCCTTGACCATCTATTTTATTATCCCCATCTTGTCTAAATAAATTGGGCGTGCTCGGAACAACGGAAAGTAGTCGGTTAGTTATTCCAGAGGGCCAAATCGGATGAGGCTGCCAAATGCCACTAGCGGCATACTGGATAATAGCAGGGTCTAGCCCAACGTCTCTGGAGCCACTTAAAGCAGATCCTTGACTGAGGAAGACCTTCATGTCGGACAGTCTAGCCCCGCTGGTGGCCATCCTGAGCGTCATTGCCGCTACTCTAGAGTTTATGTGAGAAACGGGGGAGGCGGGATTAAATTTAACATCGCGGAACATTAAAGTGCCGGATGTGCCGGGACCAGTATAAGTCTTGCATCCGAAAGATACCCTCTGAATAAAGGCAAAGGCTCCCCCTTCGGTATGCCGCTGACCGATTGGCGACGCAATCTCTGTCGTGTCATACTCAAAAATTTCAATTATGGGCGGCCCAGGTAATACCATTTATACTCCAAATCTTAATTTAATATCTGTTTCTTCGGTTTCGGATAGTGGTTTCCAACCAGCAAATGTCCATTTAAAGAGAAAGATTTTTTCGCCTATTTTAATTGGTTTGACCCATGCTGGCAATTGTGGTTTTTCTGATTCTAAACTTAATTTAATGTCTTCGTGTTGAACATCCATACTACTCTCCTTATGGAACTTGATAACATCTATTTAAAAGACCTAGTTCTTTAGCTTTTATATTATATGCAAGAGCGGCCTCTTTTTCGGTCTTAAAATAACCAAGATGAAAACGTTGATTGTTTTGTTTAATTTCCGAAATCCAACCGCCAGTTCATTTAACAAATGCCACTTCTTTTTAACTTTTGCCTAACTAAAATCATACATCAAACGCATCCTAAATGATCCAAGTCCTGGCCCACCATATGTTCCTGGTGGTACATCTGTTCCAACAAACACTGCCATATACATATATTGACCCGCATCTTGATCCAAGACGCCGGATAAATGTGGTTGACCATTCGTCCAGTTAGGGGCCAATGTGCCTTTAAAGTTTGGTGTATTCGGTACAACTGACGGCGTATCCGTATCTGCTTGAGTTAATATTAATCCATTATTAAAATGGATCGTTTTTCTTTCAAGGAATCTATATGTACCAACGCCCCAAGCAGATATAGAAACTAAAAATGTCTTCAAATTAAATATGCCAGATGCATCACCGAGAGTTGAAACTCTCGGAAATACTAACATGGTATCACTGACTTGGCCAGAGACGGCTATATTGACCGAGCCGAAATCTAATTCTCCACCCGCCAACGTATTGACATTCTTAAAATATCCGAAAGTTGGATTATGTTCATGTCTATGACCAGACGGGTCTATAGTTGTACTATGATTTAACCATTCCAAAACTGGGTATGTAACCATTAAACTGTCCTTAATGTAATGTCGGCAGTCGGAGAAATAACATCTGCAATGTCCAATGTAAATATAAAAGTAACTGTGGCCTGTACCGTTAAATCAAGATCGCTAGTCTGTTGTTCGACGCTTCCAATTCGTAAAGTAATAAAATTTGCAGAATTCGCATGTATCTTTCGAAGTCTGTTGAGTTCGTCCTGTACTGCCGCAATTGCCCGATTTGTATCGGTCTTAGAATCCCCACTATATTCGGCAGTGGCTTGACACGCAAGAGCTATACTACCCTCTGTAGTAGTACGAATGTCTTGTAGAAGAGGTCCAAGCCGTCTAAATGGAATTGGATGAGATGCAAAAACTCTAATACCATCTGTTCTTGAAATGCTTGATATGAATGTTGCAATTCCACTTGGAAGATTGAGTTTTCTATCATCGGAGAAAGTAACAGAGAAGTCGATGGTTCCCTGGCATTTATTTTCAGAAATCGAAATAGATGTTGGATTATCTAAAATTAGACCACTTGGATGAGTCTTGTATTTAATATAAATACCAGAAGCATCCCAGGGCCATTGGGGTCGAACATAATTAACGAAACCAGAAAGGGCTCGCTCGAATCCTACGCCACCATCTGGATAGCCAAGACTGAGAGTTCTACCAAGCCCCTGAACTTTACCTTGTAATGTAACGGTGGATATGCCATCTTCATTTTCGGCATATGAAGCCGATCTTTCTGTAAAGTAGAACGGTACTCCAGAGACTATTGTAAATACTTCTGTAGCAGAATAAGAGCCATTCGCTATGTCAGCAGATTCTTCTCTGGATACAGAAATTTCAAAAACTGGACCGCCAGAAGGATTTGACGGATGTAATAGTCCGAATCCACCGGACGCATTTGGCTGTGTAAAATACGGTAGATCCAGTGGTAACTTATCAATTCCTAAATTGGACTTAACTCTTAAAAGAGCGTTCGCAAAGGCGTCAGGGTCAGAATCTAGCCCTTCTGCACTAACCGTATGAGTAATATCAAGCGTACAACTATTTTGATTTTCCTTAAAACTCCATTGATTTGAGAAGGTTTGAACCGTTCCACTAACGCCAGAAACACTAATAGTATCTTCTAGTTCTACGGTATAATCAAATCGAGTGACATGTACATCTGGTTCAATATTAACTGAATTAACTTTTGGACGGAGGCCAGAAGCGATCACCGTGCCGCTTGGCAAAGTTTTATTGGCTGGTCCAGCCCTAATAACGAAATCCTTATAATCTACTGAAAAAAGATCACGTAAGTCTTGCTGCTTTTGATACATCTGCTCATAGGAGCCAGACGGAAGAATAAGAATAGAGCTATCTAGCGTAACCCGAGTTCTTGTGCTTTGACGAGTACCATCGTCTGCGAAAGTTGTCTCAGTATTCCATGTTAAAATGGGGGCCGGAGTAATATCTATCCCGTTGTAGCTAACCACTACGGTTGGTCTTGGCTCATTAGGTACGATTGATTTATTCATTGATTATTGACCTTGCCCAAACGATGTCATAAGATTGCGTTCTCTTAGAACCTGAAAGATAGACTGAACAGCACTGTTCACCGGCTCCAACACTCGATCGGCCTGTTCTTCTTGGGCTCTGCGAATTCCTTCCTTTAGAGCAGATGCAAGATTTTCTAATCCTGTTACTGTAACTGTATTCTTTCCATTAACGGTAACATTAATTGCCGTTGGTGCCGCAACAGCAGACGCAGCAGTTGACCCGGCCGCCGGAGTTGTCGCAGTATTCGTTGTAACAGTATCACTAATTGTCGTATTTGAAACAGAGATTTCCTGTAAAGTAGATAAGATACTATCTAATTTATCTAGAGTTTGTCTATCAATATCTTGATTCGTATTATTTGTATTAATTTGATTGATAAGATTTGTAATAGAATTTGTAATAGCGGCAACTACGGCGGCATTTGTGCCATTAATAGCCTGTATACTACTTGCTATAGCACTAGCCCCGCCACCTTCTGCAAAGTTAGGTATATGACCGGCAAATTTACTTGGAATAATTGCTTCGCTAGTATTTGCAACAGCTAATCCGGCACCAGGAGGCATCATTCTCTTCTCTCGGGCTGCCGCTCTTAATACACCAAACGCTTCTCTTGGAGAAAGATTTCCACCAGCAAAGTTAGGAATATATCCCTTTGCCCCTGTCGGAACGGCCGCAGCAGCATTAAATACGCCCGCCTGTAAGCCGCCTATCGCACTCACAACATCTAATAGTTTGTCAGAAATGTCTGTGAATAAAGGAATCTGATTGGCGAACTCTCTAGCCTGTGCTTCTATTTGGCGAATAGTTTCGTTATCTGTCGCCTTTAATAGTTCAGCAGTTAACTTCTCTCTTTGATCCGCAGCAGCAGATAATGCATCATTAGTTGCAAAAATTTCATCACGCACGCTTAGAATATCTTCTGCGGCCCGATCGGCATTGATTTTTGCCTGTTCAAGTTGTGCCTTGGCGTCTTCAACGGCTTGATCAGCCGCGACGACCTGAGAAATTTGAAGTTCAGCATCTCTAACTGCTAAATCCTGCATCTTTGTTAATTGTTCTTTTTCTTGAGTAATAAGATCAGCAATAGCTGGTAAACCAACTTGTTCATTCACTCCCGCACCAATCTGTCCAAGAGCATTCTGTAGTTGTTCGGGGCTGAAACCGCCGACTTGGGTTGTGCTCGGAAGAGTGCGTAAGGCGTCTAAGATTTGCTGTCTAAATTGTGTTGGTAGCGATAGCAATTCTTTGCTTACTTGGTCAAACTGTTGCGGATTAAATTTGCTGAATTTATCGAAAGATCCGCCCAGTTTCTCGGCAACGAATTGTAGTCCCTGGATGCCTTGCTGTAATTCTGCATTCTGTTGTGGAGATTGTCCAAACACCTCAATGCCTGCATTAGTAATTTCATTCTGTGCGTTCTGTAAAAACGTCAAAGTATCCTGAGCTAATTGTTTTTCAAGACCAATTCTTTCCTTTAGAGATATATTGGCATCTTTTAGAGTTGAATTGAATACTTGATTAAGAGCACTAATACGTCCAGAAACAGTACTTAATCCACCGTCAAGAGTCTTGATTTGAATACCCATCATACCAGCTTCTATGCGTGCGGACGCGAGGGCGTCATTGAAGTCTAAGATTGATGAGATAAATGATCTATAAGCATCACTCAAATTACCTGTTGAAGATAAAACGTCCTGTTGTGCAGATTTTAATGTTTGTTGTGCATTAGCATCTTTGTCAAGTTCGTCTTTAAGTTTACCGGCACTAAATTCATTGAATGAACGGATAGTATCATGCACCCCATTCTTTAGAGCAAATTGAGCAGCAGCTAGATCGTCTAATGCTTTAGCAAGTTCCTTAGCCTTTTGAGCGGCTTCTTTTTCGGCTTCAGACTGAGCCTTTAATAGAGCAAGAGTATCATGAATACCGGCGGCTTCAGCTTCTTTAACCTTTGAGATTCGTTGTACTTGGAGTTGCCCCAATTCTTCTTCCAACTGAATTCTTGTCTTACCCGTATCCTGATTGACTCCTCCCTGAGTATTTGCAATAGTATTAGATACGGCCTGAATTTTTTCATCAAGAACATCTAATTCTTTAGCAAAAGTTTCAGAAGATATGCGTGCCGCCTGTTGAGCCTGTTTTAGATTATCCCCGGCAAATGTATTAATGAGATTCTGTAGGGACTCGTTGGCTCCGGTGCCACTCTTTACGATTTCATTAAATTGCTCTGTAGTTAATGAACCAAGATTGGCAATATCTTCACCACTTAAATTAGCGTCAACACCAAGTTTAATCAAGGCTAGTTCTGCATTATCGAGGGCACCCTTAGTAGCCTCTTGTATATCTTTTTGAACCTTGACTAATTCTGCGGCCTGTTTACCAAGAGCCTGTCTTAAATCAAAATCAACTTTAGCACGTTCGATATCCTCGGAAAGTCCCTTCTGAAGCACAGAGACGAATTCCATTGCGGCCTTCGTCATCTTAGTCTGCTCGGCTTCACTTATGGGCACCTGATCTTCACCGCCAAAGGTAGTATCTATATTCGTTTTCTTAACAATATCGTCAATCACTTTCGTTAGATTAAAATTACCATTTTTACCGGCATTATTGAAGGCGGTTTCAATTTGGCTCAAGAAATTCTTTGCGGCATCTGATGCCTGAGCACTTTGTCCAACGAATCCTAGTTCGCTTGGATTTGTGGCGGCTAGATTTTCGAAGTCTTTCCTGGCGGCAGATGCAACGTCTAAGAATTTCCCAAGAGCCTTTTGACGCTCCTGTAACTGTTCTATTTCTGTCTGAAAAAGTGGAACATCTGTGCGTAATAATTGAGTTCGTTGAGAAATTAATTCATTAATGGCGGCCTCTTGCTGACGCAACTGATCTCGCTCTTTGACCGCTTTTAGAGTATCTACTAGTCCTCGAACGGCTATATCTGCCGCTCCTCCAGCAGAAGCTAAGTCTCTAAATAGGGCGGTCTGTTGCATAGACAGACTCATACCGGCTTCGATAGCCTTGTTGAGTCTTTCAAACTGAGGATTTGCAGCAGCAATATTTTTGATGAATTGTGGATTAGCTAATACATCTGTTAGATCGGCCTTGCTAGTTTCTGGCCCTAAACCAGCCTGTTTTACTAATTCTTTATTACCGACAGTTTGTTTAACTGCCGTGTTAATTGTCTTAAAGAATGCATCATTAATAACGCCGCCACTCTTAACGAGGGCTTTCTGCATAGCATCAAGAATTGGTTTAGTCAATATTTCACCAGCAGCGGCATCCAAGGCAAGATTTTTAGAAGCCTTAAGATGGGCATTATCTTCTCCGATCTGTTCAAGATCCTTCTTTCTCTGGTCGATCGCGTCTGTAATCTTAGCAACTGCATCAATGACAAGCTGGAAGGTTCCAACCATTAATCCAGCCTTTGGCCCCAACAAGGCTGCTACTTGAAATCCCGTTTGTGCGGCTCCTAAAACGCTATTTAATGCACTGCCAACTTCGGCTATTGTGCCAGTCGCATCTTTAAATGCAACTTCTAATCCTTTAAGTGCCAATCCCGCCGCTATAGAGGCAGCCTGGAAAGCCGCGAATTCCTTGCCTGATACGCCCCGCGTTAGAGGGCCACCACCCTGAGCAGATGGCGAACCAACGAAATTGAATTTGCCACCACCGCCCTGTTGAGCACCGCCGGTAGTACCTTGTCCACCGCCTCGCCCTCCGAACGCGATCTGTCCTAACTTGAATGCACCAACCCCAATTAATGGGGCAATAGCCACACCCAAAGTTTTAGCAATCTTAACGGCCTCTTCTAATCCCATCGCAAACCCACGAGCGGCCTTTAATGCATCTTTGAAGAAATCTAACACACCGGCATTACCTAGTTCGACAGCTAATTTCTGGAATTCAGCTACCGTCTGATCTACTTGATACGACAGTTTTTCTTGTACAACCTGTAATTTACGAGCAGCCGTTCCGTCGGCATTTAATGATCCGGCATATACTTCTGCCGCTCTATTGGTTGATTTCAAAAGAGCTAAGAATGTTTCGAATTGACGAACGCCAGCAATGGTCTTGGCGGCATTGACCTGTTCCGCCTCTGTCAAACCATGAAATGCTTTAGCAGTATCTTCAACTACGGCCTGAAAAGGACGAAGTTCTCCGGCCTGATCTTGAACGCTTACGCCCAATTGTTCTAGTGCTGTTCTGCTTTCTCCACCAGCAAACAATCTTGGAATAACAGTTTTTGCGAATGTACCAAGTTCCTTGCCACTTTTTCTAGTTTGTTCTCTTAAGGCTGCAATAGACGCAATGGCATAATCGAAATCCTTAGTGGCGAACGCAAGGGCGTTACCGCCGGCCACGAATGCGTCGGCCATGTCTTGGGCATCTGACGCGGTTAAGTCTTCTACCTTTGAAATCTTATCTAGGATTTCTATATTACTAAGAGCAGAACTTGCGAATTGCTTCTGCACGCCGATGAGTAATTCTTGTGCCTGTGCAAGATCCAATGTACTTACTTGGGTAGCAATCGCAGCCACTTTAGCTTTGTCAAGAGCAGAACTGATTGTTTCACCGGCTTGTACGAAGACCTTCACGCTCTTAATGACCTCGATCGCTGATACGCCGAATCGAGCCCCAATATCTAGTGCGGCATCTGAAATTTCTTGTATTCTGTTGACCGCCTCTTTCGGATCAATTCTAACGATGTTTAATAATTCTGATTCGAATTCAGATATAAATTTAACGCCGCCCTGAATAGCCTTATTAAGAGTCGCAAAGATAGGAAGTAAGATGGCGAATTGAGCCATTCGCTGCAAGAATTTCTGAGCAAATGCATTACCGAGACTTAATTGCTGGTTTGTTTTGCCAAGAGTGGCATTAAAAGTCTGAACATTACTATTGGCTTGTCCAACCGCCTGTCCGGTCTGTTTAAATGCTCCGGGCAAGGTACTGGCCGCACGACTAATCTTCTGAAAGATTGCCGGATTAATATCGACATCTATAAGCCTTAGAATACCTTCTAATTGAATTCTTGCCATTACTTCATTAGCTCACTTGCAAAGATAAACTCGATATATTTAACAATTAATTCTTCTAATCGTGCCTTATTTTTAACGAACCACTCATCAGCATAGTTTCTGAAAACAATCGGTAATTCCCATCTGCCAGTTGAACCAAATCTATTGGCTGGTAACATTAAACCGCCTAATGGATCACCTAACCTGATTCGTTTACGCAGCTTATCAACTTTTGGCAATCTGTTGCGTGGCACGAAACCTCTGTCATTCACCTTCTGGCCGTCTACAGCCCACCGTAGCCACGATCCGATTTTAAGTTGGCCCGTTCCACTAGCAGGATGTGGCGTAGCTCTAATGAGATTATAAACGTTGCCGAAATAGAAAGAAAGGGCCGTGCCTCTAACATCTACTCGGAATGTGTCGCGGTATGCCTTTAATAGTTTTGGAGGTTCCGTGGCTTCTACACCTAATTCACTTAAACCCTCCGAACTAGTTATAAACTGATAAAACGGAGTTTGGGCGATACCTTCAAGGCCCATGCCTCCGTTAATTAGAGCCTCCAGTATCGGCCCCGACATTAACGGCTCCAGGCGGAGAAGCGTTCTTTTCCACGCTTCCGCTATCGGCCCCTTCAGGCCCGATTGTCCCCGCACTAGATCCACCTTCCACCTTGTCGCCATCTATTGCTTCCTTAATTCTACGCACCAACGTTTCCCGAGCATCCTGTTTGGCTTTTTCTACCATTTCGGCATGTTGCGTTTTAAGCCACTTCTGTTCTGGATATTCATTAATTGTATCATCTCTCATTTTCTCTAAAAGAGAGTTATTGAACTCCATTGCTTTTTCCGGTACATTGGAAGTCGCATTCTGATCACGCTCAATCACATAATCTTTATAGTTCTTCCAATACCGCTGTTTAGTAGCCTTAATAATCACACAACTAGCCATTAAAGATTCTAACTTAGTTAATTCAGCATAGCCCTCACAAGATTGCATATAAGAAGCCTGTTGTACACTGAATAGTCTAAGCATTTTAACTCTTAAAATACCCATTTCCCCTGATATCTTAATACACTCATTATTATCGCTACGCTTCGAGGCTTCCTCTAAAGAAAGCGACAGAGAGGTTATATCTGAGACTAAACGTCTAAAATCGTCATCATCGTCCTTAGTCCAGATGCCATTTTTATCGAAGATTTCCCTCATCTTCTCGCGAGGAAGAATTCCTTCTTTAATGGCCTCACTATAAGCTTTGCGATAGATCATATCTGCCTCACGGATTAATATATCCGTGGCCTCGATTAATTCAAATTCCATTTCGGCTCCGTGCCGATCAATTGCTCTAAATGTTCTGTCCATGCCTATCTCCATTGTAAAGTTCTACGACTTTTTTACGCCAACTAATATACTCTTCTTTAACTCCAGATAGCAAATTATATAAGTCCATAAAAGGAATTGCACAATTAACACAACTATCAAGACCATATATATCAAGAGTTAATGTAGCAGTAGAATTAATATAAATAATGCCCGTGTCAAGTTCTCTTCTTATTGCTTCTAATATTCTATAATTTTGTTGCTCATTTTTAGCCAATATTCTAATTCCCGGCTCGGTGTCATTAAATGTGATTGTCTGTATGCCTTCTATAAAGGCTTTCGTTACACTGAGCGTATTATCTGGATTAAATCTAACTGGCCTATATTCAATATCATAATCTCTAATTTCGTCTCTGGTCGCCCGAATAGCATCATTGAACTGATTTTTGATATCAAACTTAAATAATCGCCCCTGCTGATCTTCTCTTAAATCTGGAAAACGCTCATCAAACTGATTCAAAAGTTGCACCATGATATGCTTCATGCGTCTTTCCAAACTCTCGGTGAGAACGTCTTTTGATGTTTTTCTCATTATTTCCTCAATGTATGAATTTCTTGCTTAGAGCCAAGCAATATCCTTGAATTCTTATTTCTGAGATCCTTCTCATCTATCATGCCAACCTTTGCAACTGTAGTTTGTTCTTGTGTCTGCAATAATCGAATTCTCTTAGAGTTGCGTGCGTAGATTTCATCGGCGATCTTATCCTTCTCGGCTCTAGTATACCTACGATATGTTCCATACAGGCAATTTTTTGCATGTCGCGGGCGTTCGCCATGTCCCTTAACTTTGATATCTGCTACACCACAAACACACTCTTCCACATAATATCCATCTAACACAACTCCGCGTTCATGGTGTTCTGGTATATTCTTTTTCTTAGCCATTTCAGATTCATTCTTTTCATTGTTACGATTCCGTAGCCATATATCGAACTTTTCGTCGTCTTGTATAATATCTTCATCCGGCTTTTCGGTACTTTCATAAGCAAGATCATAAACCCTGCTCCAATAAATAAGCATACGCTGGTTTATTGAAAGATTGGCTATTGGTGTATTGAAAAGAGACTGTATATTTTCTCTATTAAGAGTCCACAACATTCTCCATTCAAGCGACCTAGCAATCTTTCTAAGTTCTGAATGAGCCAATCCACCTTCTGTAATAACCTCTTTTAAGAGAAGAGTCATTAATTCTGGATCATTATCTTTGAGCTTATTAATAGTTTGATAGTCATTAAAAAATGGTGTACCATCTTCATGCAAAACGACACGCTTAGTCATGGCAAATATAAAGGCTTCATTTGCCATATATTCGGCGGTCAGTGTATAAATATATTGTTGTTTTTCTAATGCGTGCTTTAATTTTTCTTGTGTTTCTTCTATCTGCTTATCTAGCCGATGTTTCTTGGTTAAAAGCTTATGTCTATCCTTTTCAGATTCCAAAAACGCAATATGTTTCTCGGCCTCTTTTAAAATAAGATCGTCTTCGTCCGTCCAGCTTTCACTTTCCCTCGCTTCTTTTAAGGCTCTTTCCTGGGTGGGAATATCATTATCTAATGCTTGTCGCATTACGAGACGTTTTTCTAATGCGGCTATATTTCTGTCCGCAACTGTGGGGTTTAGTATGACAACGATCTTGCCATCTGGCAAAAGAACTAAACGACGGTCCCACAAAATAAGATTGATTAAATCCTGTACCAATTCCATACCTAGCACCAAAATAAAAACTTCCCGGGGGCCAATGGCCCCCGGGGGATCTGAACATATAGTTCAGACGATGAATTCTTAGAAGATTCCGAGGTCAGTTCTCTTGAATGACTCACCGCCAACGTTGAATCTGCTATTGCCTGTCTCGAACACGACCACTCTGTGATTCGGCTGGAAGAAGTCATGGCTGACGTTGAACACGTTGTATCCTACGAAGTTGTAGGTCACTGTCATGTTGTCACCACCAGCGTCTCCACCGCCAACGTCAACGCCCTGAAGTCTCATGCCGTCTCCGAGGTCTACTTGCAGACCGTCGCACGTTCTAATAATCATTGTGTTATTTGCAACGGTATTATCTGGTCCACAGTCGATACCAGCAGTTGCATCTACTAGATCGCCCTGGGCCGTGATAACTTCAACTGAAGCTGTTACTTCGATTGGGAAAGATACAGTCTTGGCGAATGGTCGCTTTGAACCAAGCTCGAAGATGTCGTCTCGTCCAAGATCGACTGAAACCGTAATCGTCTGAACGTGTTCCTGAATAAAGTCTGTATTCGCGTCACCAATTGTTTGAGTGAATGCGGAAGCGGTGCCTGGGCCCTGTGCTCCGAATCCACCGTTGACAAATGCCGCGTTAATTCCAGAACTAATAAATGGCTTAATGCCAGGAATGTCGCGAGGAAGAACGCTTCGGCGAATTTCTACCTCTTCTCTTCGCTGGATACCAGATCCTACGATGATCACACCATTTACATCTGATCCACCGGCAAGTTCGAACGCTCCACCCTCAACAAGAGCGGAAGTTGTGCCGTCGTGTCCGAATACGCCCGAAGGTAGTCCTTCTGGAGCATTTGGATTGCCACCATTCTGATCATTTCCGAAGTTAACTAGTGGCTCATTACCACCATTACCTAGAGACTGACCAGAGATATTAATTAAGGCACCCCAAATCTTATCGTTGCCGACTAGAGTTACGTCTTCTGTAACGAAACCATCAACTGGGAACGTGTAGGAGATGTTTGAAATAACCATTCCAGATGCAGTAACGATTGAGATCGGACGGCCAGTTGCTCGGAACTGTGAGTCCGGGTAAATTTCCATCGCAACGTCTACTTTATAACTCTGGGTACGAGCAACGATATCATTAGCTTGATTTGGATCAGTTACCATGAAAAATAGAGGCTTTGATCCGTCGATTGCCTTGCTTAAGGTCATTTCGATGTCAGGTTGACGTTCTGAATTTTCATAGATTTCTACCTGACCAAGCTGGAAGACTTGTTCGAGGTTAAAGGTTGTGGTCATACCGGCGGATTGAAGGCCACGCGGCACTTCCCATCGGTTGCCTACTTCATTGACGCCTGATGCTAGCCCGCCAGTGATAAAGTGACGGCTATTAACCGGTGCAACTTCACCAGTAGCCGCTATACTATTAGCTTTAATGGCTACCTGTTCGATAGCCCAAAATACACGATTGTTAACCATCTAATTCTCCTGTCTTTTAATTCGCTAGCGTATTAGGGATATGAGATGTTTATGGTATCCCTACCTCAATTTAATACACTAAGAAAAAACTTGGTCCCCAAGAACCGGGATATTGCTGATCGGGGCAAAAATCGTCCCAAGAGGGGTAATCGGAGCATTAAGATATGTGGTTACATGAAATGTTACCAATGCTCTTTCATACTCCTGAACGGGTGCCTCATTCTGAACTTCAGTCTTATCAATATAAGACATATATCTAAGAGGTGTGCCAGATCCTATGGTAGTTACTATTCTATTATTTCTTAAAAGATCCTGGTATGCAATATATTCTGGCGATATCTCATTAAAAATGCCAGATAATGGAAGTGGGGCAATATTAAAATTAATAAGAGGAATGGACTTGCGTTCCTGGGCGGTTAAAATATCCACAATATTATCTCTCTGAATATCATCTAAAGCCCAAATATGTAATTTCACTTCGTCGGTTATCTTAAGTGATCTATTTCCTATTTCATATGGCTTTTGTGTCCGTCCGTCCAGTTCTATGAAGACCGCAGGAAAAGGCTGTTTTGTGCCAGATGGATAAACAAGTTGCATAGACGTTTCGGGATTAGTAGCATACTTGCTCTCAATATAGCCATCATCAAATTGTTGATTAAAATGATGTTCGAATCCAACACGCACATGCCGATAAGTAAAATCGGCATGAACCTGTGTATCTAAAGGTAATGGCTGATCAAAGATAACACGCCCATTAATAAAATCTATCTTGTGGGCAAATGTTGTATCGTCTGGGCGTCTAAAAGCCCCCTGAACATAAACGCCAGAGGCAACCTGTGGATTTGCTTTAATTAATGAACCATCCACTGGAACACCAGATTCATAAATCCACTGTCTAAATGCTGATTGCCATACTTGACCAACTTGCATATCCGTATAGAGTTCGTGAGCGTGCTCATCTGGAACTAAGGCACTTGTTACTCCACCGTCATAAAATGTTTGACCGCTAGTAACAATAGAAAATCCACCCTCTCGCAAGAAGGACATATCAAGAAAAAGTTTGTAGTTCAACTTTAGTGTCGATCTCTGTTTATATTCAAGACCCACGTAAATATCTCCTTACAACCATGTTATCCATTGTTTCCTGTACCTTCTTTAATGTCAGATTCTTGAATTTCGCCAATCTTTAATATCGCATATCTACGTTGTGTAAAACCAATAGGTCTGGTTTCTATTAATGCATATCGACGCCCCTCAATACTCATGGACCGGGCAGTTTGAAAATGCGGCATCGCCTCAATGTACACAGTTAACATCGCCTCATTCTCTTTTAGGTTTCCTACTCCCTTATTATCAGGACCAGTTTTTGGACCGATTTTTATATGTGCCTTATATGTTGTATCTCGCGATATAAATTTCACTCCTGGGCCTTTTGTGCTAGGACTGGGAGAGATGGTACGTCCAAAGAATGGATTATATTGTAAAGCTTGAGGCTGACTATTAGTTATAGTATCTGATTGTTTTTGGCCTTCCAAATGGACTATTACTTCGCGTCCGAGGTCTTCAAGAGCTTCATCCATAAAGGACGCATATAATGCATCTAAAGCAGCAATATTGATAAGGCCGCTACTCATGCTAATATGTGGGTTGGGAGTAATTATGATCATTAGCTGACTCCAGCTTGCGATCTTAGAATTGTTCCTTGGTCTATACGCACGCGAGCGTATCCGGGCGTGATGACATGCACTTGATCATTTGGATTATTTTCAGTTACAATATTGTGAGTCTGATATTCTTGATAGGTTCTAGAAAATCCTAGGCCAGCAAAAACAACCATATGAGGATCATCTATCAATGGACCCATAAACTTGCCGACCTTATAACTTCCGAAGGAAGATAGATTCGTGATCGTTCCAGAAGGACCAAGATATGCTGGCATTCCGGCATAAATTGGACCAACTATATAGAGCCAGTCCGTTTCAAATAACCCCTGTGTTGCAACCTTTGGAATATCGTATGGCACACGTACATCCCGTGCATGTGGAAATGGTTGATATTCATAATTGAGCCATTCAACGTCATTAAGTTGTATCCCTAAAGGAATAACTCCACTTGGATTTCTCGCATACTCAAGAAAAGTTAGACCAGACGCAGAAGCAAATGATAAAATACCACCACGTTCTGAGGTAGCTAAAACTGGAAATTCACCCTCATCTATGTCTTCAACTTGCCTAAACGGTCTTAGGGCCATTAGGGTAGCTCCTTTAAATAAAGGAGATATTCTACTACGGTTTTCTTGCCTTTTCTAGAATTACAATCCATACAGGCGATACATAAGTTATCTATAGAGCTGTCACCACCTCTTTTAACTGGCAATTTATGTTCTATACTTAACTTTTCCTTATTTCCACAATAAACGCAAGTATTTTTATCTCTTTCGAAGATAAATTTAATATCATCTTCTGTCACCAATCGTTTGCCGCGATTTCTTAGATTTTTCATAATGGCTTTGGCTGGATTACGTCGCAACCAATTACGATTATTTTCTGTTTGAGGTTTACGATTACGAGACATCCCTGTTAATAATCTTATTCTTTTACGATATTCAATATCATTAATAAATCGTTCTCGTCTACGAGCATTGATATTTTCTCTATCTCGTAATCTGTGCTGTCGTTCGTATTCGGCATTTCTTTTTTTAAATTCTTCTTCATTTTTATGTTTACGATAATATGCTCTAGTTCTACAATTACTAGAACAATATAATGCTCTAATATTTGCAGTAAAAATTGTATTACATATCTTACATGAATGATTCATTAGTAAATCATCTTACCAAATGTCCCACTTAATCTTGATAGGAATCTTTTGATTGCGGCGTTAAGTTCGTCTCGTAATAATTCAACATCGAGTCTAATTAATGAAGCTCTAGTTTGAAATCTTCCGACGCTAACACTAACCTCGACGCCATCACTATTAATAACCGTGACACCATCATTTGTAGAACTGTTAACTGCACTTGAGAAGACACTAGAAGTTGTAGTTGCATTGAGTCTTGCTAAAGAAGAAAGTTCACTAGTCTTTATAATATACTCCATCTGTAAAATAATAAGGTCCGTATACTCATCATCATTCGGAGTAACAGTTCCCGCTTCCACATCTACTATTAGAGGATAAACACGAATACGTCTTCCACCATATTGACCTTCAATGCCAGTTGGACCGTGCATTTTAACAGCCAGTCCAAGGGCTTGGTTAAGCCTACGAATGGCCTTTATTAATACCCTCTGGAGGAACCCATCATTAAAGATAAGGCCGTCTGGATCACCTACGTCGATTCTGACAGCATCGTAGATCGAAGATGTCTGATCCGTGGCAGGAGCAAACCCAAAGCTGACGCTCAAGGCTTGTACAGAGAAATCCTCTGAAGCAATAAATTGGAAGGCACCCGTGGGGATAATTACCCAGTCTATATGCCACATACCAAGGACAAACCCATCTGGAATTACGCCACTTCCTAAATATTTGCCGGTTTCTGGATGAGTTGGGACGCCGGACGCGGCCAGACTATTATTAGCATCATAAACATTAAATGAGACACCGCTGGCGTCGATTGCAACGCCATTGGCACTTAAAAAGATATCAAGTTGATTAAGGTCGGACCCGACCGTTAAAACTTTACTGGCTCCAGACATGCGTTCCTCCCAATAGAATTGGCAATATTATTAAATACACTATTGAGATGGCAAAGACGCCTCTTGTGCCAAGCCATCGGCCATTTCATTATATTTGTTGCCGCTATGCGATCTAACCCACTTCCACTTGATTTTATGGCCTGTAGCGAGGGCGTCTAGCCGTTTCCAAAGATCGGCATTTTTCATGGCCTGACCATTGCACATTTTCCACTGTCTCTTTTTCCATCCTTTTGTCCACTCGGTCATGCCCCTAGAAAGATAAGTAGAATCTGTATAAAATATCATTTCATATTTGGAATTCAAATTATGAATATGTTCGAGTGCTTTAATAGCAGCAAGCAGTTCCATACGATTATTCGTCGTATAAAGTTCTGATCCAGATAATTTTTCTACGCTTCCATTCTCAAATATTATAACTACTCCCCAACCGCCCTTGCCGGTATTGCACCGGCAAGAGCCATCGGTGTATATAGTCAGTTTAGACATCTTTTAGGAAGCGTTGTACTGCTGTAACTGCCGCCTGATGTCTTTTAAACCAAGCAACTAACGTCTCTTTTGCAAGACGGGTTGTCGTAATGACCCACGGAGATTCTGGATGCTTAGGATCTGGAACGCTCGTTGAAAGCGTCTGTCCGCTTGTGGCGTCTAATGCTGGTGCTGTTGGCATAATGTTCTCCTTATGAACCTTTTAATATCTTTCTGACCGCTTGTACGGCAAGCATATGACGTTGTATAAATAGAGTTAGAAGTTCTCCATCTTCCTGAGTTGTTTCAATTGTCCACGGTTCGTCTGGATGCCCTGGATCTTGGATAACTGTTGTTAACTTGTGCGGCGTTCCGCCCACAGTAGTTGTTCCCGTAGCTAATGTCATCATGAAATGCTCCTATTGTTAAGAATAAAATACACTAGTCGTTATCTTTAAAGAATCTGTCTAATTGCTCTTTCCAAGAACGTTTACCAAGTATCATATGGCGGTAGCCATTGCTCTGATAATGTCGGATTTTAGGATTATCCCTATTATAAGGAATTGCTTTCGTTTGATCCCTATTTTCTTCTAGACCGTCATATTCGATCCACATATCATAATCTGGAAGATAAAAGTCACACGTCCACCTTTCGCCTTCAGCGACCTTCTTTTCGTATTCAAAGTTTATAGATTTTTCAGTTAAATACTGAGCAATAATTGCTTCTTTCTTACTTCTATATAATACGCCATTAAAATCGGTCGGAATACCAAAAAGCGTAGAATTCATAGAAAGATCAATATGCCAAGAACGCTGGTTTTTCATTCTAATCGTTTCTTCTGAAACATTAAATCTAAAGGCCGTGGTCGCGTAATTTCTTTCCTTTTCAAGCGTTTCTTTAACTTGATTAGTTAGACATTCATCTTGCCATATAGATCCTAATACATGAAGTTTCGATCTATTAATATTATCTACTGCCGATTCAGTACATCCTAATTCAGTTCCAGCCTCTTTATATGTAAGACCATCTTCTAATAACTTTTTACAGACTGCCAATTTTTCCTCGGTCCACAGAATAGTTAAGCCTTTTGCGGCTTTAGCTTCCGCAGGACTCATATTATTAAGTCCATACTTAACTAAATAATTATGAATGGACCCATTACATATTCCAAGCCTAACGGACATTTCTTTAACTGATAGCCCCTCGGCTTTGAGAGCGATTAGTTGTTCTTTAGTTAATCCCTTCTCCCGAGAAGCGTTCCTAGTTCTGCATTTATAACCATTCAGAGCTAAGATTTTTCTTACAGTCTTTCCGGCTACGCCGAGTTCTTTAATGATCTCAAGAATCGGCTTCCTCTGATTTAAGTAAAGATCCATTATAAGGTCTGTTTTCGCATGAGCCATTTATATCTCCTAGATGGGTTATTGGTCTAGAAGTATTATACACGAACTCGTGACTGAACACGAAAGAAAATAAAAGAGCCCCGGGTTCATCACCCGGGGCTCCGTAAGTCCTTATTCTACAATATCTTAGAACTCGCCCAAAATAACCCGTCTGGCGTCTAAGACGGCAAATCCATGTTCCATCCAACCGTAAATTCCCGCTCTTTGCTGACGGTACAACGTCGGATCTTCGTACGTCTCAAGTTCCTTACGGATCGGCATCACGAAGGAGTCGTTCGTTGATAGGTCAAGACCTACGCAGAATTCCTTTGCGGTAACAGATGCCTGAGTCTGGTGTGCCCGACCAAGCGTGCTGGAAAGGAATACCTCGTACTCCTGTCCCTCGCCAAACTCCGTCATTTCGTGGAGAACTACGCCATAGATTGCGGCTAGTCCATATTCACGGTTGACGAAGATTTCGCGTCGTGTGAACTCGTCAATCTCATCTACGTCCCACGCACGGATGTCTTCCATCGCTTCGAGCGAGAGGTAAACGTCGGTTAGACGACCAGCGTTTCCGTTTCCGCCCGCACCACGAACCATCGCCGTCTTCATTCGGCTGATTAATTCCTTGGTGAACTGACCAGCAGCAGCCGTTACAGCTACGCTTGAGCCAGTGAATGGAGCACTGCCATTAGCAGTGACCACTAGACCACGACCATCAGACGCCGCAAGGATTGTTCGCCATGCGTCTGAGTTGATCTTGCGGACGAACCCGGCCTCATAGACACGGATCGCTCGCATGATTACGTCAAAACGAGCCTCTTCAGCATACCGAATATCCCAGTCAATTGAGTTGGCAATTCGGAATGTAGGAACCCATAGCTCATCACCTTCAACGTGACGCTCAGGAACCTTACCCTGCTTCGGCATGGTAAAGGCCATATAGTTATCCTCTTCGCCCGGACGAACGAAGTCTAGAGGATAGCTAACCTGGGCACCGGGCTGAAGCACCTGACGCTCATAGATTTCGCCAGTGTTGTCGCGATCGAAAACGCCCTGACGTAGAGGCCAGTTTAACTCGCCCGCGAACGCACGCTGTGCCTGTTCACGTTCTGAGGTAACAGCAGAAGCCGTTAACTTGAGTGCTGCAATTGCAGCAGGATCATACTTTTTCATTCTAATCTCCTTGCTTTGTTAGCGAACTAGATTATAGTTCGATTCGAACGTGTAGATAGCCGTCGGAACCTAGAGCACTTAATGCACGACCGACTAGCTGACGCTTGGTGGTTGCACTGTTTGCGAGTGTTCCATTGTTTCGACTCAACTTGCCATCATCGGCCATATAGAGAAGATCGCCAGGAACATATGTTCCTACAGACTGACCAGCGAGCGTCTGCTCAACAAAGTCGGTCCAGAACTCGCCTTCGGTCGCAATGCCGACTACTGAGCCCTGTGGAACTACGTTTCGCTGACGAGGCTCTGGACGATCCATGAAGTTTAGAGCTTCAACGTCGTCAAGAAGCAGACCGGCAGGCTGTGCTAGAGCCCCGGAAACCGCAGCGGCATTCGCATACGAACCAAGGCCATTTACGCCCGGAACGAATGAGAGAATACCACCCCGCTCGGCCACACCAGATACGGTGAGGTCGATGTTTGTATCGAACACTTGTCTTGCAGGTAATAGACCCATCGTTATTCTCCCTTTTTCTTTCGTTATTCTACAGGATCAAAAGCGGCCTTAGCTTTACCGGGCCGTTGATTTGTGTTTTCGGACTTATCGTTTCCGACTAGACTCGCGGCTAGACTACGGAAACCATTTTCTTTCTCGTCATCCTCTCCACCTTTTGCGGCAGCGAGGTCAACCTTCTCTTCTTTCTTTACGCCGTCGAGGACGGTTTCAACAGTTTCCTCGTCAGAACCAGCGATCTTGAATCGTGGATTCTTTAGGACACCAGAGCCGACGCCAGAGTTGACATCGGCATTCGCACCCTTACGAAGCTTAACAAGTTCTGTAATTGCAGCCGCCATTGAAGGCTCGTCGCACTTTTTATCAGCTTCTTTTGTCTTTTCGTCTTTCTTTGCATATGGAGGAGCCTTAGCACCCTTGATTCGTTCAACGAAGAGTTCCTTCTCCACTAGCCACTCAGCATAGTCGGTATCATTCTTTTTGGAAGCAACGGCAACCATCGCCTTGACTTCCTCTTCCGTTAGGTGATCCTTTAGGAGAGCGGTCACTTCCTGATCACGAAGAACCGCTGCGGCTTCCGCAACGTCTTTCTTAAGATCAACTAGTTCTTTAACCATCGGAGCGACTTTACTTGCGACAGAATTCTTAATCCAAGCAATCTTGGCCTGGAAATCGGCCTCACCGCTATTCTGAGCGTTCGCGGCATCAATCGCCGCGATTTCTGGAGGCGTATCAGATGTCGCACCAGCTAGTGCCTTGACGACCTCATTGAGTGCGGCGTTGTGTGCTTTCGCAACCTCAAGTGCAGCAGTTGCCTTTGCTTCGGTTTCTTTTACACTTGTTTCAAGTGCAATTACCTTGGCAGCATTTTCCGCAGCAGTCTTTTCTAGTTCTGCGGCCTTCGCCTTAGCCTTTGATTCGGCTTCGGCAGCAGTCTTTGCTGCTTCGCGAGCTTCTAGTGCGTCAGCTACAGCCTTCGCGATAGCTCCTGCATCTACTTCGGGAGCATCTCCCGTACCCGCTTGTTCTGCTACTACTTTAGTCATATCAATCTCCTGTTCTTCTGTGAACAAACTTTGTATTAACTTTTCAAGTTCACCATTAGTTTCATTTGAAGCTTCTGGTACACTCTTGGTTTCTATATCAGATATTACACTATCTATTACAGATCGCTTATTTGCGGGCACATCTACGAAACCATATCCGCCAAAAGTGATATTTTTTAATGCTCTACCAATCTTAACGTTTTCATACTTGCCAGTCCCGCCATTGGCTCTTAAATAGCCGTCTAGGAAGGCGGTATTGTCGTTTCGAGCGATTATCTTAGCTGGCTCGTTATCTTTAACGAGGGCATAACTATAATCATCGAACCAAGCTTCCATCGAAACATAAAGATTGCCCTTAGCGGCTCTATCTTCAATTTCGCTGGCACGTTCTGTATGAATTAACTTAAAAACAACCGCTTCAGTCCAATATTCATATGGCGTGTCAGGCGGGCTTGCCTTATTTAAGTCTAATATATTCCCTTTAAGATCCCTAGCCTCTACACTATAAACAACCCCAACGATATCTTTATCTTTGTGTTGCCAGTTAGCAGGCTTCAGCACTGGCGTATGACGGGCATCCCATAGCTCATCGCGTAGGAATATGTCGTCATTCGCGTTCATGCCGCTCGTTACAAGACAAGAACGTACGTACATTAAATCGACTTGAGGTTTTAACTCAAATCCGTACTTTTCTTGCATCGCGACAGCAACAGCCTTAAACTTTTCGGAATTTCTTTCGATTAGTTCGGCTTTTGCCACCAAACGAGTCTTAAAAGGTTTATTCATAACAATCTCAATAAACTAAAAGTTAGTTAAATAACTGCATATTCATGTAATTTTGCAGCCTTCACAAACAAGACATCTAATTCTTCTAGTTTTAATACACTATAAAATTCATTTGGAGACTTGTCGCTTTTAGTACAATTACATGACTTACACAATAATACAGCATTTGTAATAGAAAGACCGAAACCACTGCTTAATGGATTATGATGATCTATTTGTAGACTATTTTTTGATCCACATATAAAGCATGAATGATTGAATAATTGACGAGTTATATCTTCGTCTTGGGCCGAATAATTATTATCTAAATTAAATTTTAAATCGTTGTGTTCGCGGGATCGTCTATTGACGCAAAGTTTGCAACACTTATAACCATCAGAACGAACAGATATATTAGAATCTTCAACTAAGTGACCATATATACATGTATTTGTTTTATATTCGTGCCCACGAAACTTTATTCTTTGTCGTCCTCTTTCTTTATTGCATATTTTACAATATCTATGTCCACTTTTATCTCGACCAGTATTATCTAAAGTATATTCGTGACCATTTTTACAGTGAGTTTTATCTTTATGTGCTATTACGTCTTCTGTTTTGCCACGCCGTTTTCTTTCTGCGAGTTTATGACATTCTTTACAAACTCTATGACCTCTTTTATTTAAAGATATATTTTCAAAACTAAAAACATGTCCTTGGTTACAGTGCGTTTTTAAAGCGTTTACACTTGGTGAATCTTTCATGCAAAGTTTGACGGATGGTGCGTGTGTTGTCCGCCGGGCTTATTTTCGCCCTGACCATGATAGTGATGACCATCAATAGAAAATGCTTGCGGATTTGATTTATCTACATTATCAATTTCTTTATGAGTATGTCCACCAAGACGATTTTGTGGACTATGAGAATGGGCTCCGCCGGGCTTTCCACCTTTTAAGTGGGTGTGTAATCCAAGAGGATTGCTTTGCGTATGAATATGTAGGCCATCATAAATAGCCTTATCCTCTTCCGTCACGGGCGTATACATCCATTCTTTGCCTTGCGGCTTAATAGCGTGCCCGCGTGGGTCACCCGGATCGGCAGAGTCAGATGTGCGAGGAATAAAATCCTTCTCACATTCTCGCTCAATTTCATAGCCACGCCCACGATTGAAAAATCCGGGCCGCTTCATCTGTTTGGCTGCACCCTTAAATACATCATGCAACGCCTTTTCTTCACGTTCTTTACGAGTTTCCATTATGAGTTACTCAATGTGTAATAGGTGTTGCCAGACTGGGTATTACGAGATTCCGCAGCAGATCCATCAGTGATGGAACGGGCCGCAATTTCCTTAGTGCCATCGCCGTTGATATCAAGTGCCCGATCGGTATAAACAACACTTCTAGCACTATTACGAATCGTAACGGCGTTGATATTATTTTTAAAACCAGACTGAAGTAAAACAGACATTAGCCCGCCTTTCTAGCCTTTTTGGCTACCATGGCCATTACTTGCGTGCGAGTTGCATTTGCCTTTGATTTATCCAAAAGCTGGAACAGGATATCGGATTGTGTATAATCGTATAATGAAGCAAACTCGTCGGCGTCAACACCATCTGACATAAGTTTATCAGCTAATTTTAGAGCTTCTTTGACTTTACCCTGTTGATCCTTTAATCTGTCAACAAGCTGTGAAGCATAAGTCTTGCGTTCTATAACAGACATTTTAACTACGGCCGCATACGTAACAGACTTTTTTCCGGTGTTGTCTAAATTTGGAATAGTAGTCCCGGGGACTTTAGGATCTAACTTTGCGTCTTTAACCGGATCTGTTACATTCTTCATGGCTATTTCCTTCTTTGATTTAGCGTGTTTAAAATACTCTATTTGTTGAAGACGTTTTACTGCTTGCTCCCTCGATGGAAAACAACCTAGGTTTTTAGAGCCATCTTTTGAAAAGACGCAGTATTCATTACCCTTCTTTCTAATCATAGCATTTTCCTTTAATTAAATACACTAATTTACTTCGTTAACTCGCATAGCCCTTTCATTGATCGCACATTGCGTCCAAGCACTAATAATAAACTGTCGTCTATGTTCGCGTGACGGAGGTTTTCCAAACTTATTCTCATAACGGGCGATTTTATCTGCATATACGGCCAATACATTTGCCTTAACCCGTGCATTACCATCAGATTCCAATAAATGTACAAGATAATCTTCTGTATCAAATTCCTTTGGTTTATCCGCAGGAAGATGGCTAAACATATTCTGAATTAATCCCTCTAAACGCTCGCGGTCGGAGGCTTCTAATTGCTTAACATATTTTAAACCCTTGGTCTTTAATAGTTTAGCACTTACCCTCTCTTCTAAAGATTCTAACATATCTTTGCCAACAGAAAGTAGTTCGTCATAATCCTCTAATATAGCTTTACTTTGTCCAACTGGGCCGCGAGGACTTGTTTGTTTGCCACGCTTCACAGCCTCTTTTGAGCCCTCCGGTCTTCCATTTGGGGTCTTTGGGCCAATGGCCGGGCCACCCACAGGGGCGGGTGCCTGATCCTTAATATAAGGACCAAGCTTCTTCATAACCTTTTCGTTCGAATCTTTGTTTAGTGGCACATCCTCTGTCTCTTCCTCCTGTTTACTTCGCTCTGTATCGAAGTCAGTATCGAACTCGCGTAATAATGAATCGCGTGATAGGATACCTCGATCAAAGAGATTAATATATAGGGTGCGAATTGCATTCTCATCCTTGAGGCTACTATTATCCCACTTAATGGTTGGCATACGACGGAACTTCATAACCTTTGCGATGATTTCCATTTCGCCCAACATCCACGTTTCAAATAGATCGCGGGCAGATTCAAGACGTTCTAGAACTGTTTGCAGAGCCACGAATGAATTTGTATAGGAACCACCGGCTCCGCCCAACATGATTTCTGGAATACCAAGAGCCATCATAATATCTTTGTCGGCAGATACGTGCTTCTTGGCATCGAATATTTGATTAATATCTGGCTGTACTACTTCTGCACTAATAGCCTCGTTCCATATAATATTCTGTACTTGGCCCGGTTGCTGAAGCATGTCAGCAAGACGCTCAAAATGTTCATCTTCAGCAGGCATTCCCTTTTCTAGATTTCCTAGTTTAAACAGGAATATAGAATTGATGACGCTTTCGCACGCACGGGCTTCCATCTTGCGAAGACACTGTTTGAAATATAGTGGCGTAATGGCCGGATAAACAAATGGAATGGCCCAGTCAAACCAGTCGAATTTATAATCTTGCACTACGCTGAGATCGCGGGCATCCAACTGAATTTCTGCCATATATCCACCGCCAACGCCTTGATACTGTTTCAGTTTAGGCTTCATTTCAGCCGGTAGATTAATACGTGTGAATCCAATATCGTTTGAATTTCCAGTTAGACCATATTGATTAGCTAAATCTTTTAATTCCATTCGATCTAAAGCTATGATCCAATAATTCTCGCCCTTAAATCTCTTGCCTCTTAGCTCCATCTGTAATGGATTAAGAGCCGTATAGCCCCACGGAATCATGTCGGCTTTTTCTGGAGCGTCAGTAGTTTCTTGTATATCTGGTGTATCTTCTCCCTGTACTGCAATCGCTTTTTTAGCAGCAATAAAGTTATCCAGCCACTTAGTTATTTTTGTTTGAGTGGGAGTTACTTCTCTGTCTTGTTTTTCGTCTTCTACGTATAAATGTTCTCCTATCAATTTGGCTTCAAGTCTCTTAAGAGCCTTGATGTCTTCTGGTTTTAAAGATGCCCAATGACGATAGATAAACACATTCCCTGTGGTAAACAGGGTTAAGAAGAATGTTCGAAGACGTAGCTTCAGTTTAATCTTCTTGGCCCAAGCGGTATAGAAATTACGAACAGATTTATCTGGATGTGAAATAACGAAATTTTCACAAACGAAGTCTGCATAAAGATCAAGTACACGACGGACTATTCCTTCGCTTAAATAGCAAAGGACGCAGGAGGCAATGATTTGATGGATAAAGCTGGCGTTACCGGCAAAGCGTCTTAAATACTTAAATCCGCCGCCATAAGCCCCGCCCGGCCGCCCATAAGGGCCGTATGCTGAGGCACCATAATTGCTGTTATATCCGCCGCCTCCATAACCATAGGCACTAGGATTGTTAGTTGGTTGATCATTATAGTCTGTGAAGAAACCATTAAAACGACGCTCAATGCTGTCGCCCAGGAAACCGTTGCCTTCGTAAGCAACCGCCTTGTTTTGATTGGCCCGCATAGTAGAATGTAGCATTGTATCTATGCTAGCCGGAGTGACGCCCTTTGCCTTTTTAACCATTATTCCTACCTAATCAGATTGCAATATTATCGCCTCTACCCAGGAGAATACACTAATGGGTTAGAACGCTACGCTACCACGACGATGGAAACGTCTCTTTGTTAAACTGCGTCGAGTACCGCTAGATATACCCACAGGATTTGGTGTCTGATTTCCGTGTCCCTGTAAACATTTGGCCGCATAATTAGCCAACATAAGTGCCGAGAAACGGTCACGGCGTCTCATATCTAATCCTTCGGGTTGGTCGGCAAGACGCGGCAGAATAAATCTTTCTGTACCACCCTCGGTAGTTTCCTTCATAATGGCACAAGTTTCATTTATACATTCATTTATATTATTAAATATCCCGACAGATGATTCGACATTTTGTTCTTGTGCGTCCCAATCATCTAGGCCCCATAATTCAACGAATAGTCTCTGACGTTCTGATTCATTAATATTCTGTACATTATAATAACGTAGATATTGCCTAATCACTTCTGTATCCTCCCCTTTATATGGGAATAACAGATTGCGTTGATTGATGGCGGCCTCAAGGCCATGGGCAGCTTCGGGCGACCAGTTACCGGCGAAATTAACTAAGTCCAATATCTTCTTGCCGGGAGCGGCCAAATCCGCTGTCTTTTCTAGCTGGTCTGGAATAGGCCAAATTAATTCGTCCGATTTAATACCGTCCTGTTTTTTACATAACCATTCTTGGATGGCATCACCACCACCGCCCTTATCCATCGCAATATATTGGATATTAAATCGTTGACAGATATCTCTAATTCGTCTGGCGGATTCTCCGAATTCCTTACGGTCCCACGCATCACAATAAACTATCTCTTTGCCGCGTTGCGTTAATTTAAGTACAACGACAGCTAAATTGTCATTCCAACGAGCAGGGTCAACACCCATCACATATACACAACGGGGATCGCCATAAAGTTCGATGACCACGGGAATATTTTCTGGTTGGCGTGGCGTAGCACTCTCAATTAATGACCGTTTAATAAAGCCATTAGAATCGTCGGGAAATTGAGCCTCATATTCTTGCATAAATCTATATGAAGAGAATGTCGCCTTATTTGATCTAATTGTATCTTCATCTAAAAACCCTTCGGGCAAGGCATGATATGGTAATTGCATGATTGCATAATGTTTATACATTCTGATCATATGATTTATATCATCTTGACTCACGCTTGTCATTCGACCAGTTGTAGCAAGCGATCTTTCTTCGATAGCTTTCTTTACCTCTTCTGGATTACCTTTGGCATCAATAAATGTTTTGTAGGTTTTGAAACGCTTATAAAGGTGATTATATTTATAAGTGGCAGTTCCAGAAATCACTATTTGGTTGCCGAAATCTTGTGTATTCTGAACAAAGTCAATAAGCTCTGGATCTACATTCATTTCTTTTAATCGTTTAGCGAAACGAGCAATAGCCGCTCTCTGTGCGGGATTTGCATGTACTGACGTAAACGGTGACAGAACAATTTCAAACGTTTCTTCTGGAATAGCACCAAACTCATCAGCAATAAGAACAGTAGCACGTAGACCTCTGATTTTGTCGCCATCACCAATCGGGATTGCCGTAATATCTGAAAGACCAATTTTGAACGTGGCCGCATCAGATCCATATTTTGGACCACCCCATCCTTTAATTGATTCTTGAATAACCGGACTACATTCGTAAAGTGTTTGAATATACTTGAATACAAGTTTTGCTTGACGATAGCCAGCACCACAAATCACAATTTTTGAACCCGGAACTAACATTGCCCGAAGCAAACAATAAAGAGCTAGTGTCCATGTTTTACCGGCACCTCGACAAGCTATGATCATCGGAAACTTCTTATACCATAGCATATTTAGCATTACCATTTGAAATGGTTCTAGTCGTAGTGGCTTTCCCTGAGTATTACAAAATACCTGAGAAACGAACCAAGGAAGACAGTTCCGTGCATTAGCAACTAATCCATGCATTGGCCCTAAGTCTTCGAAGCATTTTAGAACTTCATCTTTAGAAGTTGGTCTAGTCCAAGTTTGCATTATATTATTTGTCCTTTGAGATACATATCATGGACAGCTAACAGTATTTTTTTTGCAACAGATTTAGCTTTCGCCCCCGCAAATAGAACGTGAATGTCGTGTTCTAACATGAAGCGAATTAAGTGTCCTAAAACTAATGCCGGAGGCATGTAAGCTGAAAATTTATTACGATGCATCGTATTGACGGCGTAGCTTGAGGGATTTAACATGTCCTCACAGTCCTGTTCGACAATAATAAAACGATACTTCACCTTCTCTGAGAGTCTTTTGGCTTCGGCGTAGAAGCGGTCACGGAACTCTTTTTGAGATAGATTGGTGTAAAGTTCATTGGCTGATGCTTTACGTTCTATAGAAACAAGATGCTCTAAACCTTTTAGAGAATAATCTCCCTGTTTCAGACAGACATGTTCTATATTAGCAAAAGCATCATCTCCATCAAAATCAAACGGCGTTTTTTCTCTAGTATCCACCAATAAAATGGGTTTTTGTTTTTCTTTAACCATTAATATATTTGGTTATTTTCTGTAACCACTCTTTTCTATCTTTTGTTGGAATATTACTATTACATCTGATACATAAAATACCAAAATCACATGATTCAAAAATTCTAATATTTTCTTTAGTACAAAATCTAGCTTGATACCATGTTGACGGAGACATCGCAATTGCTTCACTTCCGCCATGTCTATGATCGAAATGAGCCTTTTTTATCTTATCTTTAATTTCCCAAGTTAATATTTTATTGCATATCGTACATAATGGATGTTCACCATACTTTTTTATAAAATATGGCAGCCAAGTATCTCTATATTTGACTTTACAGATTTTACAACTTCCAGATCGCCCAAGATAACACCTTTTACTACGCGGAAAATCTTTCAAAGATTTTATCGTTCCGCACTTATCACATTGACGTAAATCATTCTTTGTATCATGATTTTTTAATAAGTATCTACGGTCTACTGTATTACTAGATCTATATTCTCTACTTTTCTTTTTTGCTTTTATTGCACACCGTTTACATGAAAAATCTAAACCATCATTTGAGCGTTTATTTTTATAAAATAAATGAACTTCTATAGACATCTTACATGTTTGACAAGTCTTATTTTTTACTAATACTTCCATTAATCTTCCTTTGAGGGTTTATTGGAGATCGGCCCATCTAATTTTCCTTTGGGCGTCCAGGGTGGTATTGCATTTATTTTTATTTTTGGCAATTCTACTTCTTGTAAAACACCGCTCGCAAACATTGCTTTTACGTCCCCATTAAAACTTGAACCGTCATTAAAATGATATGTGTGCCATATGCCTTGGGCATGTTTGGCAGTACAAGTCACTCGTTTACCATTCCAAAGAACAATATCGCCATGATTTAATATTTCTTTCATTTAATCCCCCTTCTCAATTCTATAAGAATCATCATCAAAATGTTGTGTCGAAAACTCAAACAGTTCGGTATGTTCAATTGCCTGCATCTGATGTATTGTGCCAATAGGAACTTCCTGAGTCATACCTTTTTCCATTATAAGTCGTTCTTCACGACCATCTGGGTACTTCATATAAACACTAAGTCGCCCACTTTGAAGATAAAATGTCTCATGCTTAAGTTTGTGATAATGTAGTGAACACTTCTTTCCAGCAAAGATAACTAATAGTTTTCCACAATATTTCTCGTCATTATGAATCCATAGTTCATATCCCCAACCCTTTGGATGAATATTATTCATTTTGGCACCGTTTGAATCCTTCCAATATGATAATAAAGATCCATATTGATATGAGCAATTGCACATCCTGTACTAGCTACGGCTTCTTGGTATAATGTTTCGCCATGTCTAGGATCTGTACCAATTTCTGGTTCCGGATATGGATGTAACTCCATAAATAGTTTTTTATGCATAGCAATTGGATTGTTATTAAAACCATTATTAAAGTTAGAAATTAAGTATTCATGACCAGTTTTTGTTTTTTCATGCCATACTTTAATTCCTTTAGGATTTAATACCTCTGGTGATAAATCCCAAGGCCAATATTCTGGCTTACCTCTTCCCCACTGTTCGTTACTATCCCATATAGAACGTAACTGAACAATACCTACATCCTTTTTCTCATTAAAAATATCTCGTATAATAGAAATAAAATCTATAATTTTATGTGGTTCCCAATCATTCTCATGAACGATACAAAACTCCCCGCGAGAGAGAGCCCAAGCTTGATTTAAGCCATGATTTATGCCATAGTTATCTTGTCGAACAATCACCTTCCTTTGAATAGGAATATCTTGAAAGAAACTAAAATTCGCTTCATCTTTACCATTCTCAATACAAATTAACTCTACTTCGCCTGGAAAAAGTTTAATGCAGTCAAGAGTTGCTAATAATGAGCGTCTCGTTACATCTGGTCGCCCACATGCTAGAAATAGAATAGAACAAAGGTCTTTTTCGCAGAACGGGTGTCCTTTTTTATATTGCTGGATACTATAGTCCCATCGGGGCTGTCCCGGTAATAAATGTTTACTTGAGCTTGTCATGTTTAAATTCTTCAATATAAATCAATAAATCATCTATTCGTTTAGAAACAGAATGTTCTTTAATAACTTTATTATACCCATTGAGGGCAATTCGCTTTCTTTCGGTTTCATTCTCTGAATAAAATTTAATCTTATTGATTGCGTCATCTACATTGTCGTAATAGACAATATCATCATTCTCTACTAATAGTTCCGACAGTTTAGTATTTGCTGGTAATCTATCGGTAATTACCATTTTGCCACAGGCCGCCCCCTCGAAAATGCGACGGGTCACTTCTTTAAATTGACTGCATTGAAATACCATCTTCCCCATTGAAAGACGTTTTGCATGATCTTCGCCATAAAAATAACGTTCATTGTTAAATCTATCGCCTAATACAGACTTAATTTGTTCTGTCAGACCACCGCCGCGTGGACCGCATGTTGTCACGCAGTCCCACATTTCTGGAATGTCGCTTCGCGGATAAAACAACGATTGGTCCGCACAATGCGTCCAAAACTTGGCATTTACTCCCATCGTGTGGTATCTAAGAACGCAGCGATGATCTGGAGATAAAACTAGATCGGCTTTTAAGGCTTTAGGTGTCTGTGCCTGATGTGATTGTGGTTCGTCGCCTTGTTCTGTGATCCAAACTATTTCTGGTATCCATTTTTTATCAAACTGTGCTGCATCAAATTGCCCATAATCCAATAAGAAAACTGCGTCAGGCATATCGCCTCTGCGACAATCTGCATGGAATTTATTAATACCTTCATTTGAATATTTACGTATTTGTCCTTTATAATCTACAACACCATCTCTATGATAGAGGTTGTAATGTACAATTTCGTGTCCACGCTTTACTAATTCATTACGAAAGCCGATCGGACTCGACCATCCCTCCCCCTCCCAAGCAGCATATAACATGGCAAATTTCACGATTTAACTCCTATATAACCTATAACATTCACTAACCACCCTTCTCTATTAAGAGTTGGTAACCCCGTATTACATTTTGCACATAGAATACCAAAATTACAAGACATCCAAATTTCTTTATTAAGACTATTACATATATGATCTGTATACCAGTGAGACGGTGATCCTTTTATTTTTTCGTAACCGCCACACCTATGGTCAAAAATCACTAACGAAGTTCTATCGTTTATTTTTTTATATTTTTCTTCATAATTCCAAGACAATAAACATTTACAAATAGAACAGATAGGATCTCCATATTTTTCTTGAAAGAATTTTTGCCAAACCTCTTTATTAACCGCTCGTTTCAATTGTTGAAAATTCTTTTTAAAATCACGCCTACTCGTGGTAGCATTTCTTAAATTATCTATAAAACTTGAGCATTGTTTGCAGTACGCAGAAAGACCGTCGTATTGTTTTTTAGAACGATAGAACTCTAAAAAAGATTTCTCATTCTTACATTTTGGACATGTTTTAGATGCCGGAGTAATAACAATATCTCTATGTTGTCTAATAAAACGCATTTTATTTCGTCTACAATCCTGACATTGATTTTCTTTACCATCTTTACTATTTTTCTTATCATAAAAGCAACATAAAGGTTTAGATATTTTGCAATTAAAACATGTTTTATCTATTAGCGTTTGTGTCATATTATTTAGTCTCAAAAAGCCCCATAACATATCCACTTTCCAATAGTCTTTTAAGTTCTTCGTCACCTAAAATAGACATTCGTTCAATTTCATCTGCCGCAATTGCTTGTGCATTTTGCGTTGAGAGTTCGGACGCGACATCGACAAGTGTTCTCCGATCACTCTTAACCTTATCCAAACGCTGCTTCCGCGACATCTTTAGACCGTTCATGAGATTCTGATATGTCTGCATGTGTGACCCATAAGACTCTTCGTGTCGAGGATCAACTTTTAGTTTGTATCGCGGACTATCATCTTTGACGGTGCCCGCCAGTGTTTCTTGAACACATCGTTCTTCTTCGGTCTTCATGCGAAGTGCTCTGAACGCAAGAACGTATTCGATGACCGCCGCGAATAATTGTTGTTCTTCGGCTTCTGTAATTGAGTCAGTTGACTGTAAAATATTGTAATATTCGCTTAAGAAGAACGCTTCTTCCTGTTTCGAAAGGGCTTCGAACACCATGACATTACGAGGATTGGTGGCGATTCTAGCCTTAATGAAATCAAATCTTTCCTGACGAGTCATCACCTCTAGTAATTTATTTTTAACTAGATTAGTTAGATCAGTTTTAGGGATCGGTTCTGGCCCCCTCTTTTTTAAGTTGAGCTTACGCCGTTGTTTGGCGACCGCTCTAGGGGCGTCGGCCATATTTTTCGTCCAACCTAAAATATCGGCTATTTCTTCATCGCTCTTACCAAGTTCGGCATATTGAGCGATAATAGTTAGGTCTTGCTCTGAAATGGATCTGCCCACCATTTATTCCTCCTTTAATAGATTCCGTACTATTTTGCGTATTTGTGTCTTAATCTTTGACGGAACTTCGGAAGATTGTCCCTGAAGCATCTTTTCGTACATTGGAATTAAACCAGATGGTAATACATCTCTAATACTTGCATCCAATATAAATGATTCGTCAACATGACTACCCGTTCTAGAATCGAGAGCCTCGTATCCAATATTGTCGGGCTTATGTAGGGCGGCCTTAATTGCCATATGTTCACGATAGACTTTTATCTTTTCGCATCCCTCCTCATTGATAATACAAATCTTATTTGCCTTATCCCAAAGAGGGCACCTAGAACAAGGCGGATTGTTAGGGACATATTTCCCACGACTTAAATTATATAAATGATTACGAACACACGTTTTTAAAAACTGATATGGCGACGGACCAATTCTATTGGGGTCGTAAAGCTCGCACGCCTTTACGCACGCGAGACGGACTTCTTGCTCTAAATCAGGACGATCAGGAGCAAAACGCGACAGGCGGCGAGTCTCTTTATATACTAAAACTTCAATAATTCCACTAACCTGAGAATAGTGGAGAGGGGAGATTGAGTTCATTACGTTGTGGGCGGCGTTATATAACCTGTTGCGGGAGTAACGTGGCTAGTTTCGGGTGTTACCGAAAGGTTACCCTCTGTTTTAACTTCATTTTCCTTAAGAGCCTTAACCTCGTCTAACTTATCAGCCTTAGTCTTTGGCTCGACCTTCTTAAAAATTGGACTCGCCTTGGCTAACCCAAGCGGCACCTCCACTTTTTCTGCTGGCACCTTTACATCGACTTTACCAGTAGTAAGATCATTGACAATATTATGACCTCCATTTGTACTACTAGTAATACCTAGTCGATTATTCTTAGTTTCTTTAATCATTCTTTTCTCCTCGCTGCTTCATGAGCGTCGCACGCTCGGTCAATAAATTTGTGAAGTTCTGCCCGTAATTCATCAAACCCGCCAGTTATAAAATAACCTCTAAAAAGGGACAGAGCCTCACAGGGTAGATTTCCCACTTGTTCTAGAGTTTGGGGCCCCACGAACCCTAACTTCATATATATTAAACTATCTTCTTGTTCTAGTTTAATTGTTTGGCCTTCCAGGCTAGCTTCTTCTAGTATCGTCATCCTGCCCCACCTTTCCTTCCTTTAGAGGCTCTCTCTTGTCTTTGTATTTTCAAACTCTATTACTATAGAGGCTTCCAGACCCCTCTTTTTCGCAAGAAAAATCTTAATTCTTCAAAAATTTTGGGTAGTGTACTATTCTATAGGAGTAAAATCTATGAAAAATATCCTAGCAACATTACTTATATTAACATTAACTTCTGTCACAAGCTGTGGTCTATTAGGTACTTATGACAATGTGGAACTTATGATTGGTCTTCAAATCCCATTTTATGAGACTAATGTAAATTTCGGTCTACATATGATATTAAAAGATCAGGCAATCAACAAAATACAAGAAGGTCAGAAATCAAAACTGATTGATACGTATACAGAAATTCTAAAATGGAAAGAGGAGAAGTCGTATGGTCAATAAAATCGTATTAGCACTTGTGTTCGGTATAATGAGCATGGGGTGCGTATCCACCGGAAATGAAGGCAAGACAGCTATCTCTCTAGATGATGTTATAGGCTTCGTAGGTAGTAAACTAGCAGAAACGGCTGTAACCGTACAAGGTTTACAGGGACAACTTACGGCTAATGCTGCCGCTCTAGAAGAGGCACGCAACACGGTAGCTTCGCTAGAAGCGATTGTTGGTCCGGCCGACACAGATCAAGATGGAGAAATTTCCGCTGCCGAAGCAGCGGCGTTTTATACAAAAGCTACGACATCGCCAGACCCAAAGGCACAAGACCTCGCTTCAAACGGTGACGTTTGGAAAAAGCTTGGAATGCTTATGGCCGCCGCAGCAACAGCAAGAAAGCTGGGACATAAACTTCCGCCTAATATGCAGTGGCTTACCATGTTCTTTGGAAGTCCAGAAAAGAAGGTTCCGCCTCCTACTACGTAAGTTAAATTACAATCTAAACTTAGATGGCCTCGCAATTCGTAAGAGTTGCGAGGCTTTTTCGTGTACTAATATATTAGGAGTTTTCAGTGTTCAAGATCGTAGGAGAATCATGACTGCCAATTCGACAATCACGACCGCCCCAGGACGACAGTAACACGACTCAAAAGCCGCGAATAGCGGCTTTATTTTTTTTAGGGAGAAATTTATGCGTGTACTTGCAGCACTTCTTCTTTGCTTAACAACCTTGTCTTGCTCAAACGTATACCTTTCAAAAGATGATATGAGTCTATATTGTAATTCAAGAGTATATAAACCATTCATTCTTCCAAAAGAAATAGCAGATGCTCATCCACGCATTATAAAACAATTACATAGAGCAATGAATCGGTGGGAGATGTCCGTACCAGTTGATTTTAAAATTATAGATGGTATGTTTGGACCGATAGGATCTGTTTCAATAGTATTTGGCCTATATCCAACCATGTCAGATCCGGCCGGGACGAACACTTTAGGATTTTACAATCCCGATCTTCATCTACTATTCTTCAACGAAACAGAAGAACAAGACGAAGAGAGATTTTCTGATGATGCCATCTATAAAACATGTCTACATGAATTAGGTCATACACTTGGTATACCACATATTGTAGGTCGTACTAACGAAAAAGGAGAGGCCAGCTTTGAGTGTGGGCGTGCATTTGATATCGTATTACCGACGATAGAAGAGGCGAAAAAGTGCATAATGTTCCCGATGGCCTCTGATTCTACTCAGAAAGACTTAAGCCCGATCGAAATTTTATGGGCAAGACACTTCTTAATGCACGACTTAAACTTAACTAACTTTTTAGGAAATTGTTTTTATGAAAAAGATGACACTAGATTACTCTAAGATAAAATCGCTCTCAGTAGCGTCGCATGAAAAAGGAATCAATGGCCGAAAGGTTTCTGATCAGAATCCTTCCGAGTGGGTATGGGCCATAGCGACACTTAAGTTCCCCCGGGGAACGCCAGTGACTATAAAAAAGTTCCGAGCAGCACTGGAAGAGGCATTAGTCTACGAAGAATTGAGCAGAATGGTAGATGAGGGGGAACTGATAATGTGTCTAGATGAAGACAATAACATCGTTTATGAGGCTATTGATGAATCCAGTAAGTAAGTTTGTGTATGATTATCCCCGTGCTAACATGACCACGGATATTATTTATAGACATCCCTTAAAGGGTATCCTATTAATTAAGCGAAAGAACTATCCCGATGTTGGTAAGTGGGCAACGCCCGGCGGGCACGTAGAAATGAACGAAAGATTAGTGGATTGTGCTCGACGCGAATTCGAGGAAGAATGCGGCTTCCGGCCACAGGGTAAGTTCGAACTCTTGGGGATTTATGACAAAGTTGATCGTGACCCACGGTCCCGCTACATTACCTTCGTCTATGGTGTAAATTGGACTTTCGGCGATCAAGAGCCTGTGGCCGGTGATGACGCGAGCGATTTTAAATTCCTAGCGATCGAAGATATCGTAAAGGCCGATCTTGCCTTAGACCACAAAGAAATTATTAATAACGCCCTGTTTAATGCTCATCAAGATAGTAACGCCCTTCAATGGACAAAATAATATGCGTGAAATAACCGGCGATATTTGGAGTTTCGCTAGTCAGGGTTATATCGTGGTTCCCACGAATGGGATTGTTAAAGCGAACGGCGAAGCCGTAATGGGGGCTGGTATGGCTAAAGAGGCCGCCGCCAGATTCCCCGATCTTCCGAAAGCACTTGGCGTCCGTCTCAATAAAACTGGTAATCGCAATTATTACTTTAAAGAATACGGTGTTTTAACATTCCCCACAAAACACGACTGGAAAGATCCGTCAGATATTAAATTAATTACGCAATCTGCGGTACAACTAAGTAAAGACCTAGAAGTGCTGAGAAAGCAAGATCGAAATCTTCGATATTTTTTGCCTCAAGTCGGATGTGGCCTGGGTGGCCTAAAGTGGGAAGATGTGCGTGAGGCCGTGAAGCCATATCTTGAAGATGATATGATAACTTTTGTTATAAAGGGATAACATGATCTGGTTCACCAGTGATACCCATTTTGGGCATCGTAACATCCTTAAATATTGCAGCCGCCCATTCAAAAACGTGTGGGAAATGAATTATCAATTGATTGAGAATTGGAATTCGGTCGTCCAACCTGATGATCAAGTATTGCATCTAGGAGACTTTAGTTTTCTACCCAAGAAACAAGCTAGAGAAATCTTGCAGTGCTTAAATGGTGAAAAGACAATTGTTACCGGAAATCATGACTCGGAAATGCTCGAAAAAGATTTTAGCGATCTCATTAGCTTCTTTCCGAAGGCAACACTGCAATTATATATCATGAAAAATCCTTCAGTAAGAAGTTTACTAGACCATGTTCCTGGCTGGCCGTCTAGACAGGACGAATTCGAGATTGAAGTGAGCCACTATCCTGAAGCAATCGAAGGTAATCACGACTTCCATTTCTGCGGCCATATCCATACTCAATGGCGTTCATGGGAACGCACAGATGGAACCATTATTTATAATGTTGGAGTAGATGAGTGGGACCATCACCCAATTAATATTGAAGATATTATAGAAGACATGAAAAAGCCAAAACACCGCGTCACTGGAGACTGGAAAGACAAGTATCATGGAAAATAAAGATGTTAGAAATAGATTATGATCCGACTATAGACGCGGCATTTATATATTTTGGACATGATAAAAGTCATAGTTTTCAAACTTTAACCGAGGTTCATCTAGTTAAAAATAATCGGTTAAAAGAGTGTCCATTTTTTGCATTAGATTTAGATGCCGAAGGCAGACTAATTGGTATGGAAGTGTTAGATGCTAGCAAGCATCTTCCTAAAGAGCTGCTGGAACATGCATTAAAAATTAAAAAACTACAAGACGAGCCGCGAGACTTTCTCTCACCAGGATGCTAATATGTCGGAAACGGTTTTCTCTGAATGGGTTGATATACCGAAACATGCTGGTGCATATTGGATGCGACATAACGCCACGAAGTTGTTTATTATTTGCCAAGTTGCAAAAGAAGAAGGTGGTTACTGGATTATGCGACCGGGACTACAGGGCGGAATGAACACGGACAAATTAAGGCCGGGAGAACTCAGCTTTTTTGGGCCGCTATGTTTACCGAACGGCACTGCCTATATAAGTAAAGAAGCCGTTTACCGCGAAGAGGATTTACCTGTTGAACCTATATGATTTAAAAATTAGATCACCAGTTATTTTCGACCAAGAAAGTAAGACGGTGTGCGTAGACGAGTATTCGCAATTTGTAGAATACAATGGCAAAATGGCTCATGGATGGACGTTAGAATATAAGCCAACATTAGACCTCAATAAACTGAGTCTCTGTAGACTGCTAGAATGCATTATTAATGCACGCCTAAAAGATAATGAAGAAGCTGTTGCAAGACTTGTGCCATTATGGGATAAAAAACTTACTGCTTGTAAAAGTGGAGTGAAGTATGGGTAATAAAATTGGTTGTGAGAAGTGCGACTATACTGGATTTTCCTACGGCAAGATTCCATGCGTATGTACAGAAAATCAAAAGGAAGAAGCTCCAATAGAAGTTGATACACAATATAAACCAGAAGCCAATGGTACGATTGCCTATAACTTCGACATTAATCATTTTAAAATGATTGTCGAGGATTAAAATCGGTGACTATGTCAATGTTGCCATAGACGGAAGCACGGCAATTTGCATGAATACTATAGAAATGCCGGGGGATTTTAACCCCCGGCAATTTTAGATACAGCTACTCTCTGTGATTCAATGATTCGGTTGATTTCATCAACTTCAGACTGAGATAAACAATTGTGACATTCGCCACAAAAGAGTCTCCGAAGGAAGTTAATTAGCCACCGAAACATTAAGCACCGATCTGATCGACCGCAGCCTTTTCAGCATCAAGCGAAGCGTTAATTTCGTCAGCTTCGGCCTGACTCATGCTGAGAGCAAGCTTACCATCGACCCGGGCCTTGGCGTCAGCAATAGCCTGATCGAGCACAGCTAGCTTCGCCTTAATATCATCCGCTAGTCCCATTTGATTCTCCTACATGTTAAATGATCCCCGAAATTAGGAATCTATAGAAAGAATACACTATGTTGACACTACAGAAGTGGCTAACTATAAATCAAAAAGATTTTGCTGTTAACATACTAAAACAACTTGTAGCAATTAATCCACTTGAGTATAACGCAATAGTAACAGAAGACGGTCCAGTTTGTATTTATTACAGTACGACGTATATATATTTTGACGTTCATATTTTTCCTGATGGAACCTTCGAATGGTTCTGGCGGAATCGGCTCACTAATGATTGCGACAGTACGATCGAAGGCCGTGAAACGGAATTCTCAGAGTCCTTAAAAGAAAAATTGGGAAAATTAGATGCTTAACTTTACTATTAACAATGGCGACGTGAACATGTCATATGGGAGTCAGAACCTCCGCTTTATGACGTTAATTTCTGAGGGTTATGTACACTGTCTATCTTCTCTCAGATACAAGTCTGACAAACGGTCGGAACTTATTACGGCCATTCTGGGTGCAAATCCCAAAATGAAGCATTATGAATTTTCTCGCGATGCTTGGTCGTTACTAAAAGACAAGACGATTGCCGTTTCGATGAGTGATACGCACGTTACATTATTTGCCAAGCTAAATAGTAAATTATCAAGCTTATATAAGTTTTGTAGACCGTTTCTAGTCGAGTCCGAAACTAATCTTTCATACTTCTATATTGCTAGTGGCGGGTTGCAGCATGATCAGGTCGCTACTAACGACGACAAAGATCCGATTTATCCCGAACTTTATCCTTCGATTGATATTTCATTACTGAGAGAGGCATTTAATAAGGCTCCCGAACGTATCTTAATTCTGCACGGAGAGCCGGGCGTTGGTAAAACCACGTTCCTTCGATATCTCTTAAATGGATACTACTATAGGAAGGTTGCCTATATCAAAGATAAAAAGGCAATAGAAGATAGCGAACTTTGGTATGAACTGACCGATGGTAACTATGACTTAATTATCTTTGACGATCTAGACGACGCACTTGTTCCGAGGGCTAGAAACAAGGATGCTAATTTTGTCAATAACTTATTATCGTATTCGGATGGCGTTATTAGACGCAACACAAAAGTCGTTATTACGACCAACCAATCCATGAGTGAAATTGACGAAGCGATTATTCGTCCCGGTCGGTGCTTCGACTTCTTGACTCTGCCTCCGTTGTCTATAGAACAGGCTAGACAGATTTGGGCCAATGTGTTTAATTTGGATATTTCTAGGTTTGATGAGATTTTTGGCAATTCCAAAAATGTTACACAGGCGGCCTTAGTTGCTGAGTATCACCTATTCTCTAGTCATAATACTGAGCGAAAATATGTAAAGGTTGGTGATACGAAGTATAGTATTGCCACAAAGATCGCCGATCTCGGAATGAATCAAAAGACAGGATTTGGAAGATGATAACTATAAAATGTAAATTTCGTTTTAAGGAATATTCCTTTCAGGAAATTAAGCCTCGTTGTAGGAAGTATGAAAAGTCTCGTTGGCAGATAGTTGCCAACTACGAAGTAATTTATTTTCCGGGTGACCCTGAAGCCTGCATTGAGGCTACACCTCTAAAAGTAGTGATAGCTGGCTACAAGAATTTAAAAGACGCCAAACGTGCTCTGTATAGAAGGAATACTATTAAGAATACGAACGTAACCTTTGATACCAGTGAGGCATAGCCTAATGGCTATTAGGATCAGAAAAGTCGGAGCTACGCTTGTAGCTTTATGTGCTGCCGAGACAGATGCCATTGAAGGCGATATCTATCTGGATGATTCTGCTCATTACGCTTTGGCGGCTAAATTCGCCCAAGATTGGCAGGGTCAAATTGTAGATTGGAAATATGAAGAGTATTGGACTGCGATGCAATCGCAGAAGTTGCGTGATGCAAAAGAAGAATTGCAAAAGTGGCTAGATATGATCTATACCATTGGTCACACAGAAAGTTACGAAAGAGGATTTCGAGAAACGCCCGAACTAATGATTAAAGTTGGCCGCACCCAGGATTATCAGGGAGGCATAGTATTTCAGACTAAAGAAGAAGTTACAGAATTCCTCAAAAGAGAAAATGTGGAAATAGAAGGGCGACAGATTCCTAGTACAGAGTTCTCTGTTTACGGTGTTTTGGCAGATTGGGATAAAGATGTTGAAAACGGTCATTTAATTAGGGATGTAAAATTGGTACAATTATGAGTTACAAAGTTCACAACATTACACAATAACCGTCGTTGAGAGGGAATGGAATCCAATGCCGGGTCATAAGGCTCCAGCGACACCATGCGTTAGTGGCAAATGAATCTAAAAAACCTTTAGGAGAATGGTAAAAATGGAACTAAATGATTTAATTCAATTACAGATTACGAAGATGGGAGCCTTAATTCTAAAGGCGAGCGATGAATCAGATCCACGACTTAAAGATATGATGCAGGATTTGTTCACACTGGTCCAAATTTCTAGAGAACAGGCGGAAGTCCTATTAGTTTTGACTAAGGCAAGAAACGAGCCTACAGACACGGCCCCGGAACCAGTTTATAGCAATGTAGGAAAAACGGTCTTTATATTAAAAGATGGCGGCTACACGTTTGATAAACTAAGAGGTTACGATTTAGTGGGAGCAGTGGTTAAAGATAATAAGGCAATAAAACAGTATACAATAAGCCTAAGGGACGGTTCCCACATATTCTTATGGCACTCTCAGATTGAGAACTAAAATGGATCAACAATACCGCGAAGCATTAAAACGTGCGGCGATTGCTTTTGAGTTGGCGAGACTAAGAGAAGCCGAATTTTATAGGAGTTATATTAATGGACCACCGAGACAACAGTAAATCGTGCCTTACCTCCGGAGATTTTTCAGAAGAGTATCCAGAGGTGTATCTTACCACAAAAGGAAGATTCACCATCTATGAAGAAGATCGCCTTATATTAACTGGTCGTCTTTTAAATAAGACGGACGGCGTAGCCAGTATTCTGGTTTATGGGGCTGGCGAGCGTATGTACGTGCCGGTCAGTGAACTAGTTTAATATATAAACGCCCCCGCTTCATAAGCCCCGCCCTGTAGTCTATCCGCCCTGGCAAAGTCTTCCCACACGCTCGGGATCGTGATCCCGGCGTTAATCGCCGCACTGTCAGCGGCTAAATGGAAGTTACGATTTGCCGGATCAATAAATGATGGATCACCCCAAACAGAATGGGCGTCTTGTAGCTTTTTCCAGTCCTCAAATGATTTTTTACCAGAGACGTAGAACGCACGGGAGTCATCGGGGCCAAAGGTCGTATTGAAATAGTTATTATAGTCGAAGTGAAGTTCTGGCAGGGTCGCACTATCCATTGTCACGAATAACTGATCGTTATCCCTATACACAATGTTGTTAACGAAGTTGATGTTTTTCACCCAAGACCCCACTTGCATACCCTGAGCATCATTGCTATAAAAAGTATTATTCATTATTCTCACATCATGAGTATTATCGGTGGCTTTGCGATCGCTAAAAATAATTACTGCTTGCCCCATATACTTATCGCAATTAAATATTAGGCAATTCTTAATGACGCAACGTGCCATTCTAGTAAACCAGAATGCCCCACACTGATTAAATTCGCCCATATCATGAATCGCACAGCGTTCTACGATTCCGTCCTGGCCTTCACGCTGGTCGTCGTCACCATTGGTGCCTAAATTTAGGCCATAATTTGTGTGCATGATGTCGCAATCAGCCACATAAAACTTTCGAGTACCCGAAAAAGTTAGAGCATAATTGGCTCCCTTAGCTCCGCGACCATCTAATGTCGTATCTTTAACCAAAACATTATGATTCATGCTCATATAGATTTCATGATGAAATGTGGCGTTCGCTCCATTTCCGTGTATATTGCATGAGACAACTGTACACCAGCTACTACTAGAAAAAAATCCTGTATAGTCCACGCCATTGATATCGCACTTTTTAAGAGTGATTTTTTCGGGCCCACCAGCAGCGGACATACCGCCCCCAGTTGTTCTACAACCTACAGCCTGCGAACCCCAAGTACCAAGATTTAGCATATTGGCGAAATTACTTGTGGGCCACTTAAACCAAATATTATTCAAATAGACGGAATAGCCATATGTATTTGCGGGCTCAGAATGGAAGCCATTCAAAAGATAGACCGAATGACCATCTCCCATGTTTATAATGGGCAGAGCACCGGCCCCATAATTAATCCACACAGAAGGGCGATTTGGAAATAGGTCGCCATCCCAATCCCAGGTATCTCCAGATTTAAATGCTAGGGCGTCTGGACGGCCCTGGCGGCCCGCCGCCGATACATCCAACGCCTTTTGAATTGACTTAAAGGGGAGTGCGGCGGTCCCGGGGAAAGTATCGTTCCCGGTACTAGCACTCACAAAGTAGATTTTGCCATCAAATCCTTTCACATCTACATCAATAGAAATAGAAGATTTACTGGAAAGGGAATCCCCAAAAACAGTTAATATTACTGTATGTTTACCGACAGTTCTAAAGGTGTGATAAACTTCTGGCCCCATAGAGAATCCGCCATCACCCCAGTCCCAAAGCCATTTAATTATCTCCGTGTCTCCGCCGTTTGCGGTAGAATCGAAGCCGCTGAGACGAGTGACTGTCACGCCCGCTATATTTAAAGTATCGTTGGGTTGAGTTATAACTGCTTTAACGTCCGGGACTGGAGCAAATGCTGCAAAGGCTGATAGGGCTAGTGAGACTAATAGTGACATAAATTAACATCCTTTTTCTAGAAAAGCTAAAAGAAACCCCCCACCTGGAGTGGGCTTGAAAGCTAAATAAACTATCAGGGGAAATGTTCGGATGCCGCACTATTGTTTTGGATTTTAGGCCCCCGTGTGTTTATGAATCCCCTGCCCCCCGGGGTACTGTTCGGTTTCCGAACGGGAACGAAACAACCCCCTGCCCCGTGTAACTTTTACAATGGCACGCGATTTGCTCGGGATTGTGCTAAAACCGAACGATGCAGACATGTGTATATTTTTCTCATTATTTATTTTTCATTTGGTATGATATTTGAAATTGTATATTTTACAAATAAGAAATTAATTCTATTTCATTTTTATTTTATTCGCATTGGCATGATAGTTGCTTAACATAGGCAACCTATTCCTATGTACCTATTATGGTATGATATATGCTATGTGTGCGATATAAGCAAATGCCATATGTACGTGAAAAGAAAAAAATTCCTATAAATAGATATAGGAAAAAAGAAGGGCCCGGAAGAATCCGGGCCCCCTATGGCACGTTACCGAATTGGCCGCATAAACATCGCCCGAGTAGCGAGCGTTTGGGGAACCATGTCGAAAAACCCGAGGGGTAGGGAAACGAGAATCAATCCGTCTCCGTAGACCTTAAGTACCGTCCCCCGTTCCCATCGCTCCCGGTCGGCATGGTCGAAACCTAGGGAAACTTCTAGTTCCGCCCCTTCTTTGACTTCGTCGTGTCGCATGGTCTTAGCGTCCCATCATCGGGACGGCTGCGGCGAGGATCATGGTGCCGAGAGCGAAGATCATGGTCGCGGCGAGGAGGAGGGAGAGAAGCTTAGTGCGGTTCATCATGGCTAGGTTCCTTTGGTTGACTCCGTCTTGCACCATACTTATCGTCCCCGGGGGCCCGATACTGAAACCCTGAAACCTAGAAAAAGGATTTTTTAAGGGAAGCTAGTTCTCGGTTTAGCGGCCGATGGTCGCGACGGTCGGGATGCTTGCCGCGGTTTCGGCCGCAACGCGAGCGATGCACGAGGCGAGTGCGACGACGACCGAGAGAGCGAGGAGAGCGAGGAGGATTCGGGTACGCATGGCTTACTTCCTTTGTTCGGGGTTGCTTGTTTGCACCCTTACTATCGACTAGATACCTTAGATACTTTAGAGCGGCAACCAAAAAATAAAAAATCGCTCCGGGGACAATTCCCCGAGGCGACTTAGTTGCTACGGAACTAGCCTACGCTAGATTAGGGCCGTGCCCCCCGTTACCTTGAGGATCGGTAGCCACCCTACCGTGTCCCAAAAGGCTAAGACCGCTAGGGTCTTATTGGGGGCGTCGATATAGTGCCATTCCCGGAGAGTCCCCCCGGAGGGGACGACGTAGACTCTGTAGCGACGCATCGGCACCATTGGGTTTCCCCTTAGTTGGCGTAGGGAAGAAGACGCACTAGGAAGGAATTCCGGTCGGCTAGGTCCGCCGCACGGGCCCGGGCCCGGTCGGCATCGACCGCGAGCATCATCGGGGGGAAATTCAGGAGTGCGAGAATTTCCTCGGTATTGTCCCCCATAAGCTTGCAAACGGTACGGATATCGAGGTGAGCGTTTCGCCGATCCGTTCCCCGCGTCTCCGTCCGTCGATCGTCTCCGCTTCGCGTGATGCTTTTCATGGCGTTCCCCTTGGTTGCTCCCTCAATGTACCTTGGATCGGATGGGGGGCAAG